>ERZ1034984.2025-NODE-2025-length-17209-cov-16.519179_pt1 | contig 17209 bp, 18 predicted proteins | sample MGYA00520589_ERZ1034984 | MGnify/ENA primary metagenome ERZ1034984 (study PRJEB33766, sample SAMN09781790) | gut metagenome | biome: gut microbiome | host: Homo sapiens | place: Madagascar | study: EMG produced TPA metagenomics assembly of the PRJNA485056 data... | reverse complement strand
TAATATGATATTTTAATAATAAAGAGGGGATAATAATATGCCATGGGAAGAAATGAGTTATAATAAGTTTAATCAAACCGGACGGAGTGACACCGAACCCGAAGTTTGGGATAATATATATAATCCAAGTGAACAAGAATATGAATACTGGGTTTGTGAATGAGGTTTAGTTTATGACAGAAAGCATCAATTCTTTTGGCGCAATTTCGCATATTTTTTCTATTGGAACGGATTCTTTTTATCAGCCAGATGAAAATTATATCCATGAACGAATGTCTAAATTATATATGCTAAAAACTAAAGAAATACCCGATTGGAAAAGAAAGTCTGTCAATCGTGTTTTGAAAAAGCATAAAGATAAGTTAATAAAACTACTTAATAGCAAAATAAATTGCGGATTAATAAGAGAGTTAAACAAAGAGTCATTAAAAGAAAAATCTATTGTTTCTTTGTTTGAATCGTCTTTAACTCGTGCTTGCGATATAAAACCAGATGAGTTATCTGAAAAGTTATTTCAAGTTGAATTTTATTTTTATCAAGTTATGAATGATTTAATTAAAAATGGCTTTAATTATGACGGAAAGCATTATGTTTATTTTTCTTCTTCAGCTGGGTCTATCAGAAAACATCGCGGGTTGTTCATAGAAGAAAACTTGTATAATAAAATTCAAATGAAATTGACTTGTGGGTTGACGATTAATAAAATAAATAGTCTTGGTGGTTGTGTGATAAATAAATGGCTTGCTTATTTATCACTTAGCAGCTCCGCTACAACTGTGTGGAAAGATTTTGATATTGATAAAGCAATCGTATGTGATGATAAAGAAATAGAAGTTTGGGGGGATATGGACTATATTGATGCACTGGATTATTCTGTAACAAGAAAATATACAAACGTAGATATTCCATTAAATGACGGCGTCGGTATGATGCTTCGCGAATGCGGAACAACACGAGTTGTTAGAGGGCCATTTATAAAAGGATTGTTAGTATGTTTCCCTTTTGATAAATTTATTCAAGAGAAATGCAATGGGAATGGTGTTGTATGCGATATTTATGGAAAGAAACATGATATTGTAAAAGAAGATATTAAATATATTTTTACAAAATCGCAATTCAAGATGGCGAAATATTATGATTCTTGGGAACAATACAAAGAAAGTTTTAAAAAATATAATTGTGAAATTGGATATTGTAACGTAGAAGCACCATATGTTCCAAAAGCAAGAATAAATTATCAAATGCTTAATAGTTTACATGATATAACTGATGAAGAAATAGAAAGATTAACTGAATCAACAAATGAAGAAATATATTCTATTGGTAATGATTTTCAAACGACTATGAGGCTTTTAGGTGCTACGGATTATAATCAAAATAAATCACCTATGCAAGAAGCATTAACGATTTATCCTGAATTGTTTAGAGACAGTTATAATAGAGAAATATTAAAACAAGTAAAAAATAGTTTGGTTAAACAAGCTAAAAGCGGAAGATTAAGAATAAATGGATATTATAGACTTGCTTCTCCTGATTTATACGCGTATTGTGAATGGCTGTTTTTGGGTATTGAAAATCCACAAGGGCTTTTAAAAAATGGCGAGGTTGCTATTTCGCAATTTAAAGATGGTGAAGAACTCGACTGTTTAAGAAGTCCACATTTGTATTTCGAACATTGTTTGAGAACGAATAATCAAAGTGAAGAAGTTAAAAAATGGTTTGATACAAAATGTATTTATACTGCTTCACATGACTTGATGAGCCGTGTGCTTGCGCTTGACTTTGATGGAGATATTCTTTTGGTTACGAACGACAAGACAATCAAAAAAGTTGTAAAAAGAAATCAGTCAAATTATGTACCGTTGTTATTTGATATGAAAAAAGCAAATTCTGTTGAAATTAATTCTCAAAATATTTATGATGGTTTGATTGCGGCATTTAAATATGGCAAGATAGGTATTTATAGTAATTCTTGTGCAAAAATTTGGAACAAAGAACAAATCAATGAAGATAGTTTGAAGTCGTTAAAACTTTTAGTTGCTGAATCAAATTGGAGCATTGATGCGGCAAAATGTCTTTATATGCCTCCACGCCCTGAATCGGCAAATAAATTAATTACATCACAAACAAAAGGAAAATTGCCGTTTTTCTTTAAATATGCAAAAGATAAAAATGATTTTCAATGTGAACAAGCAACAAATTCTGCTATGAATAGGATTGTGGCATCTATTATTGACAGTAATATAAAATATAATAAGTCTATTAATAAATTTGATTATCGCTATTTAATGAATCAGAATGTTGATTATACTGTTTTAGAAAACAGTAAAATTGTTCAATCATATAATTATTGGTTGAAATATCAAAATAAATTTGGATATGGCGAAGATTCTCATATCAATGAAAATGATATATATAAATACAGACGGATCAGGAAAGAGATTGTAAATGATTCGAATTGCAATTTAGATTATATAGTAAATAGTTTAGTTGCGTATGTTTATACGTTGAAAAAAAGCAGTAATAAAAAAATGCTGTGGGCTTGCTTTGGCGATGTCATTGTTTCAAACTTGAAAAATAATGTGGAAGGGAAAGTGTGCAGAATTTGTGGGAAAAGATTTAAACCAAGAGATAATTCTAATGTGATATATTGCAGTTGTGAATGTGCTCATGTTGGAAAATTACAATATGACAGAAAATATCGTAAAACGGAATCATCGAAAAATCATTGATTTGCAATGGTTGGAGGGGTTGTTAATTTGCTAAATTATGTGATTTTTTAGAACTAATAGGGAACAAATAAAAAGGAGTATAAAGTTATGGCAAAAATTCCAAGAGGTAAACGTCCAAAATTGACATATAGAGAAATTGAAAATCAGATTTTTTTAAGAACCGGTATTCCACGAGAAATGGTTAGGGCTGTTGTTAATAGTTACGGAGAAATTATTGAAGAGTCGTTAATTGGGCAAGTAGAAGTCCCATTCTGTAAATTAGGGTATTTCACAATTAAACAAATGAAACCAAGACAATTAAAACAGTTTTTGAGTGCTGCGTCTAATTATGGTGAACTTATGGATTTAGATGGTTATCAAAAAACCATTTTTAGAGTAAATACAACTTGGGCGCATAAGCAAAAAGAAGCAACCTTATGGAAAGATGGGGAAGAGAATCCAATGCTTGAGTTGTTTGATTGGGATGACGGCGCTGATGATTTAGATACTGAAGAAATTGAAGAGGAGGTAATTGAAGATGGCGAAAAATAAAAACTCTATTGTCGCTATGATGACAACAAATCAAGAATTTTTTAAACAAGTAGCCAGATTCAAAGACTCCACGCCAAAAGCGGCTGCTGATTGGTGGGCGGCTGTTCAAGAAGTTGTTATTCGTCAAGTGTTTTATGACGGTTGTTGCCGTTTACCGGGAATTGGTATATTTACGGTTGAAGAAGAATCAGAAAAATTTTCTAAACAGACTTTGAACGGTAAAACTGTCGTATATCGTATCCCTCCAAGGATTAAGCCAATTTTTAATGCGGAAGATGATTTTATTAACGATATAAATATGTCTGGAGTAACAAAAGCGTATAGGAAAAGATTAAAAAATAATGCTTTAACTTATCGGGATATTGAAAGAGAATTAAGGGCAACTGAAATTGGAGAGGTCGTACAAGACATGATGGCTGAAAGAAAGGAATCTGCGCAAGCTGCACTTCAAGAATTATTGAAGCAAAAGCGAGACGCAAAAAAAGGTGATAAAAAGGATGAACTATCTGAACGAAGTCAAGATAGCGACACAAAATCTTGAAGATAAGATAATTAATTATCAAGACTGGGCTGAAATCGTGCTTGGCACTGATTATAGGGACGTATATAGCTCAGAATATTTAAGAAGGGCAAGCAAAGTATTCGGCATATTTTTGAAAAATGCGGAATTACACGAAATTTCCGAAAGTGCCAATGATAAACTTCAAGAAATATTAGAAGCACAAGAACAACTAATTAAAGAGCGTAAAAAGTTGCAAGTGGTTAATAGCCAAGCGCAAGAATATTATCGTTCTGTTAGTCGTGGCGAATTGCTCGTTGAGCAAATCAAAGAATCTATTGCCAACCTTAATCCGATTGAAATAAAACATATTGTTCATACCAATCCGTCTGAAAAGGTTGGCTTGCTTGTAGTAGCCGATGCTCATTATGATAGTAATTATGAGATAAATGGATTATTCGGTGAAAAAATTAATGTATATAACCGTGATGCTTTTAAGACTCGTATGTGGAGTTTATTGGCTAAATTAGATGCTGATGACTTTGATTTTGATAAATTAAAGATTGTGTTTTGTGGCGATGACCTTGAAGGGCTGATTCGCATGAGTAGCCTAACTAAATTACGTCAGCCAGTAGTTAGGTCTACAATAGAGTTTGCTGAATTCATTTCGCAATGGATTGTTGAAGTAAGAAACCGGATGGGCGTTCCTATTGATGTAGCGATTGTACCGGGCAATCATACAACAATTCGCTATTTATCTCAAAAGCCAGAGTTTCACGAAGAGAATCTTGAATATATTATTCACGCCTTTGTTGATTTAAGATTGGATAAATTTGACGATATTAAAGTTGAGCCATATGATGATGTATATTTTACCACTGTATTCAATGAAAATTTAATCTTTGCTCACGGAGAGACAAAAGATTTAGAGTCATTGATGACATTCTTTGAAAACATGTATGATGTGACTATTGATGCGTGTTATGGCGCTCATTTCCATAGTGAATCAAGCAAGTCTGTTGGCGTTGGAAATGTAGGCTCGAAACGAATTATTCGTGTACCGTCAATTTGCGGCACAGACAATTACGCCAAGTCAATTCAAAAACATAACCGTGCTGGCGCTTATTTTGCTTGTTTTGACGAAGATGGCGAATGTTTTAACAAGATTTATTATTTAAATTGATTCAACACTTTCTTTTGTTCGATTTAATTATATATAGTTATGTTTAAATTGGCAAAAGCAAGTTTGAATATCTTGTCAGCCACAAGGTGAGACATTAACTAAATTCTCTGATAGAGAGGAGGGTCATCTACTTGTATCCAACTGTCTGCATTTTACAGACTAAAGTATAGAAGGAGGTGATCGGGCATTGCCCGTATCTCTATTAACTGGTCTAAAGCCAAAGTGATAGCATAGTTAAAATAATGAAATAAGGGAATTTTTTCATAGTAGAGGGGTAGGCAATATAGCTTATCCCTCTATTCTATGAAAAGAAAGGGGAAAATATGGCAGAATTAAATCGTTCTACACAATATTGGTGTGTGGGATGTATGAAACAAAAAGACAAGAGCGGATTTATTCAAAGTTTAAGTCCATATCACAATAAATATCTGCCATTGTGTAGAGCGTGTGTTAATGCAAGGTATGAAGAATATCATAAAAAGCTAAAATCTGAAGGAGCGGCATTATGGTGTTTGTGTGCTGAAATGGGCTATCCTGTCATTCAAGAATATTATAATATCGCAATGAGTAGAAGAAAAGATACTACTGTCGCCAGACAGAATTTGTTTATGCTTTATCATAATACGATTAAAGAAATTGGGTTTATGATTGAAGGTTTCTGGCAAAGTGATATGGAGTTAAGTGATTTTATAGATATTGGAACAGATAGAGAAGAAAAAGAAGAAAATTCTTTGGATTTAATTGAGATGGAGCGCTTGTGGGGCAAGTTTGAGGTTGAAGATTATGAACTGTTGAATGGTTTTTTTGAGGCGTATACCAAAGAGGTTGATAATTTAGATTATTCTCTTGAATTAAGATATAGAGATGTGGCTAAAGGTGAATTAAGATTGCGCAAAGCTAACGAGTCTGGTGACGTAGGCGAGATTGACAAGGCTCAAAAAAATCTTAAATCTTTGCTTGATATGCTTGGCCTTAATGATTACGGTCGAAAAGATACTGACGAACGTAAACAGTTTATTGACCGTCTTGCGTGGATGATCGAAGAAACGGAACCGGCTGAAGAAGAGGACGAAAAAAAATATAGAGATATTGCGGGGTTTGAGAAAGCTTTTGACAACATTATGCGTAGCATGAAAAATCTAAATAGTAAGGTTAGAGTATATCCACCTGTACCGAAGGAAGAGCAATAATGCCGTTACCAATAAATCACGGTGGTAATTTGCGGAAGCAGTTTCTCAAACGTCAACTTTCTACAACTTCTATTGGTAATAGCTCATATTTAACAGAGCGTCAAAAAGCTAATGTCAAAAAACATATAACTCGCTATCGTCGAAATTGGGATATTTTTGTTGAAGAGGTCTTTCAAATTAAGTTATACCCAATACAGAAAATTATAATTCACATGATGGGCATAAGTCAAGAGTTCATGGCGATTGCTACTCGTGGTGCGGCAAAATCTTTCTTGTGCGGTCTTGCATCACTTGTTTGTTTTTGTCTTTATCCATATAGCGAAATCGTTATTACTTCTTCTACAATTCCACAGGCTTCTAAATTAGTTGAAAAGAAGATAAGAGATGAGTTGATTAAAAAGCTTTCGCCTTATCTTTTGTATATGTATGAGCATGAATACATAGTCATCACCAAGTCTAATACATCTGACGGCGGTGCTTATACTATTGAGAACAAGCTTAATGGGTCGACAATATCTGTATTAGCTTGCCTCGAGTCAAGTCGTGGAACGCGGAGCACGCTAAATATATATGAAGAAGCGCGCCTATTAAAAAAGAGCATTATTGACTCTGTATTTGAGCCTATGGGTCATGCTCGTCAGGCAAAATATTTGCTTAATCCGAAATACAATAATCGGCGTTGGCAAGAAAAGGCGCGGTCATTTTATATTACATCTGCGCGATATTCATATGAGTGGTTTGCGCGGAAATATGACGACATTTTCAACAATTATTTTGATTCAAAACATGAGGTTTATATTCCTTTTGCCGAGGACATTTTTGCAGCTATTGATGATGGTTCAAGAACATGGGCTGATTATCGTAAGAATAAAAAATCTATGAGCGAGTTGGATTTTCGAATGGAGATACTCAACGAAATGTTCCAGAACAGTGAAGATTCGTATTTTGATTTCAAGTCCTTTAAGGATAACCAAATTTTAATTCAGCCCGCTAACCCACCAACTGCAAAAGACACTTATTCTGGCCGCTTTACAACTACAGTTGAAAAGAAGTCGAGCGAGATTAGGTTAGTAATAGCCGACCTTGCTTTTTCTGGTAATAACAATCGTGAGCGCAACGACAATACTGTATTCATGTGTATGTCGTTACATTGGAAAGATTTCCGCTTTGAGCGCCATGTTGATTATATTGAGACAAGGCCGGGTGGCGGCGCTGACAAGGTTGTACTAAGACTAAAAGAGCTATATCATGGTTATCAAGCCGATTATCTGATATATGATAGTCGTTCAGGTGGCGAAGTCGTGTTTGACTATATGTCAGGTAAGACTGATAATCCAAGCTGGCTGAGATGGGATGATAGCGGTTTTACAGTTGTTGATGATAAATCTTTGCATTTTGTCCAAGATGGCAAAATTAGTGAGCTTATTGGGCGAACAATTGACCCGAATGCTATTAAGTGCCTTGTGCCATTTATAGGCACACAGGAGTCTAATAGTCTAGGATGGCAGTCTTTGAAAAAACAGCTTGAAACCAACAACATTAAATTCTTGGTGTCTATGCAAGATGCTCAAGCTGCAATGGAAGATAGTGGAGAGATTTATAAATTAACGTCTGAACAACTGGCTAATAAATTAGCGCCATTTGGGCAGACAGATTTGCTTATCCAAGAATGTGTAAATCTTAGTGCGGAGTTTAAGAATGGACTTGTAAAGTTGTCAGAACCACGTAGTGGTTATAAAGACCGTGCGGTTGTATTGGCTTATGCTAATTATTTTGCAGAAAAATTAGATACTAAATATAGTCAGTCTATGCAAGAAGATGAGTTTAATATAGATGATATTCAACTTGTCTTTTAATATTTCGTGAAAGGAGGAAGAGAATGGCAGAACAATTGACAAAAAAGCAAGTGGAAGCAGTTGTTGAATTTGCTGAAGGGTTGGCATATGGGGAAATGTATAATATATGGACTCCTTGGATGAGTAATGCTGTTTTACAAGATTTAAATAATGATGCAAAAGAAGCAAGCTCTAAAGCAGTTCGTAAGGCACTTTCTGATTATAGAAATAATGCTGACACAATCCATAGTTATATGGAATATATGACATTTTTTGATATGATTTTTGCTAAAACGGTTAAAAATTATGCTAACGCTTTGGCTTTTGATTTACAATATGTTTGTGTTAATGCAGAAGAGTCTGATTATGATACCAAGACATATAAGGATGATAAACGTCGGATTGACGATTTCCTGTTGAAGTTTGATTATAAAGGCGAATTTAGAAAAGTAGTCGAACAGGTTTTGCTGCATGAGGTATATTATTGTTGGTGGCGCAAAACTAAGTGGGGTAATAAAGGCCAGATGCGGTATGCGTTGCAGATGCTCCCACAAGATTATTGCATGCTTACCAGTATGAGCGATGTTTGTCCGTTATTTGATTTTAATATGCAGTACTTCCTACAACCGGGAGTTGACATTGACAGCTTTGACCCTGTGTTTAAGAAATATTATAAGCGCGTATTTAGTGAAAACGAGTCTTTCAAGGACTATCGTCCTACCAATCCATTTGCAGACCGTGTTGGCACTTATGCAATGTGGACACAGACATCACCTACGGATGGAGCATTCGCATTTAAGCTGAATCTTAGCAACTTTAACACCACCCCTTATCTCGCCCCTCTGTTGAAAAATGCCATTACTGATGATGAAGTCCAGCAATTACAGTTAGACAAAGACATGAACGCTGCATATGGTATTTTAGCTGGGGCTATTCAATTATATGACGGGGCAAAATCTGGCGCTCAAAAGAATCAGTTTTCTATTGACCCCAAAACGTTGGGTCAATTTATGTCTAAAGTAAAACAAGGGCTGAGCAATACAATTAAAGCTGTAGCTATGCCAACAGCTGAAAATAAATTCTTTCAATTTGAAGATAAGAACCCCAGTATGTATACAAATCAAGCGAGTTCTACTGCCGGTGTGGGCAGTAATGTAAGCCGTGTCATTTATAGTTCTGATAGAATGTCTAACGCCGAGATTGAGGCCGGGCAGAATGAAACCTATCAGACTATGCGCCCCCTATATGATCAGTTCAATAAGTTTATGAATTTCTTTGGCAATCAACTTACTAAGAAGTTCAAATGGCAGTTTGTGTTTAATGGGTCTACTTATCGTGCCGAGCGCCAACAGAGATTTGATAATGTGATGAAATTGGCTGATAAAGGGCTTGTATTCGATAGCTCTGTTTATGCATCTTTAATTGGTATGAACCCTATTGTGTTTGAGAAGAGTCTAATGGCAAGTAAGAATAGTGGATGGATTGATAAGTATTCACAACTCATGCTAAATACTAACACAACGGCGCAAGGTAAAGATAATGGAGGTAGGCCTGAATTAGATTCTATGGAAAAATCTGATTCTGCTGAAATGAATGATGACCAGTAAGAAGGTGAATAAATGCAAAAAATTGTAACTAATGCAACTATTACGGCTTTACAAGAAATGGTAACAGAAAGTTTCATTATGACTGCTCGTATTGATAGAATGCAATCAGTGCTAGATGCAGATTTGAGTTATAATCAAACTTCATTACTTATCCATCATGGAATGGCACATCGTTATAGTGGCTATTTTGCAGATGAAATCGCGGATTTGGGATTACAGGGGTATGATATTTCTGTTAAGTATGGAAATGTTCCTACGATGGATAAGTCTTATTCTTCTGTAAAAGAGCTTCTTTATGAACTAAGAGACTATGTTGTAGAATATCAAATAGAACTAAACGGGTGCTATAAAATCGCTTTTAACAACAATGATTTCCATATTTGTGCAGATTTGATTGATATTATCAAAGACCATAACAATGTGGTTCGTCAAATGGTTCTATTATGTAACAAGATTGATATTTATGGTGATAATCCCAGCTTCGATGCCCACATCAAAAATAATTTTTGGTTTCTTGGGGAGAATAAGTAATGATTATTAGGGATACACCATCTGACCTAAGTAAATATTTTATGGCAGATGAAGATTTGGCTTTTGCTATTCATCAAGCCGGAGTAAAGCCCTCTTATATTGATAATGGGGCTGTTTATTTTAAAAAGTCTAATAAATTAGATAAAGTGTTAAAAAGACTTGGCGTTGTCGAGTCTTGATATAATCCTAACAAAGAAGTGAGGTGAGATGTTGGAAAAGAAAGTAAATTTTCAAATGGATGAAGTTTTGCCTGAATGGCTTGAGGGTTACGATGAGGATAAGTTTACTGTTTTTAAAGCGTGCTTCTTATCTTCCGCGAAAAATTCTCACAATCTTGACATTTCTCCTGCTGTGCTCAAACGGGACGCACAAACAATTTTAGGTAGTTTTCTTGTCGCAAAATTACAATATGGAGATGCCAGTACGCATTTACCTTCAGAGGTGGTATATGGCTATTTTCCAAAAGAACAAGATGTTGAGTTTGAAGATACTGATGATGGGATTGTAAAGGCTTGGGCGTATTGTGTAATTAGCAAACAATATGGCCAAGAATTTAATGAAATTTTCGATTTACAGAATTTGCGGAATACTTCAGTTGAGATGAAGGTCAAGGTTGTTGGCGACGCGGATGAAGGAGAGGTTGAATCTTTTGATATTTATGGCTTGACTTGTTTAGGGTTAAGTGTAAAAGGCAGTTGTCCAGATGCAATGATGACTATGGTTCGATTTTCTCAAGAAGATGCAGATGCTTATTTTAACAAAATGACTAAACATAATCTCACCCCCTTGAAAAAGTTTGCCAAGGAGCGTATTGAAAGTATGGCTAAGACTTATAAGATTGATAAATCTAAAGAGGCCATGTCTGACAAGGCATGGAGTGAAGTGGATAAAGCAGCCATGAGAGATAAGATCATGGAGGCCGGTAACAAGGCTACTCTTGTTAAAGCTGTCTATATGCTTGTTGAAGATGGTTGGGAAGAAGCACCCTCTGAACATCTAAAGTATCCAGTTATGGAACTTAAAGGTGACACTTTTGTATACAACCGGGACGGCCTTGCCTCTGCTCTTGGTTATGCCAAGAAAGAGAATGAGACTTCCGTTGTAAATAAAATTGAAAAGATTTATAAGAAACTGAACTTGGACGATAATGAGGGAAAGGAGGAAAAGATGAGCGAGAAGGTTGAATTTAATGAGACCGAACAGACTATGGCCTCTGAACCCGAAGAAGCTAAAGAGGAAACTGCCGATATGAGTGAGACTTCTGCTGAAATGGCAGAGGGTGAAAAGGTTGAGTGCGATGAGTCTGAAAAGGTCGAAAGTGACGAATCTGGGGAAAAGGCCGAAGATGCTGAAACCGAGGAGGAATCCACCAAAATGTCTGATGACGAGATGATGGCCAAGATTGCCGAGCTTGAAAAGAGCGTTGAGGAACGTGACCATATCATCATGGACAAGGACACTGAACTTGAGGAACTACGGGCTTATAAGGCCGCTGTTGTTGCTAAAGAAATGGCTTGTCGTGTTGACAGTGTTATGGAAGAAATCCGTACTTATATTAACGATGACCAATTTGCAGAATTTAAGGCAGAGGGTTTATCTTGCGGCGAAAATGATATTGATGCTTGGAGTAACAAGGTTAAAGCCACTTGCTTTAGTGAAGTAAAGAAAAACATTAAGAAAGATGATAAGGGTGTGTTTAGTTTTGCTATGCCCAAAGTCATCAAACATTCTGACCCCAATAGTATTTGGGAAAAACTTGAAAACAAGTAATTAAAAGAAATAAAGTTATAAAGGAGATAATAAATTATGGCTAATAAAACTCACGCTATTTTTAATGGCACACATTGTTCTTATTGGGATATTGATAGTTTAAACTATGTTGGCTTCTGTGCAACTTCCGACCTCGACAACGGTGTGTTTGTTGACCTTGGCAACATGTCCCCCAACAACGATGGAGCATATGAATTTACTGTCACTCCATCTACTACCTCCGCTGAATTTGTTTGTGCTACTCCGCCCCAAGGGTATGGTATTGATGCACAGGTGTATGAAGACCCTCGTTATTTTACAAATGAAGCTGGTAAGCCGATTTCTGTCAAGCATCTTTTGAAGTATGATTGTATTGAGGTTGATAAAACTGCTTTTACTGCTGAAGTTGGCACGGGTACTCATGCGAAGGTTGCGGCCGGTGGCAAACTGACTGCGCAGGCAAATGATACTGGCGCACAGTTTAAAATCATTGGTACTCACACAATTGATTGCGGTAAAGATGTTGTCGCAACTTGGATTCTACAGAAGATTGTTTAATTTACGCAATTTATTAAAATAAAGTTATAAAGGAGATAATAAATTATGGCTATTCTTTCTCAGGAAGTAGTAAATTTCGCCAAGGGTAATACAGATTTTTATGTAGCCTTTGCTGATTATCATAATCATAAAGCCGCCGAGGAGTGGGGGCAGAATATGGGTTCTTACGACAAGAGCCGCACAATTGCTGAAAAGGCACCTGTCATTCGGGAAGCTTACTTTGCAGAACTTGAGCGTATTTCTGGCCAGAAAATTGACCGCGCAAATATGGATGTTATGCTTGCAAACCCCATGTTGCGCTATGCCAACTTTGCTTTGATTAACGCTACTATCAATGTAGTTCTTCCTGCTTATGTTGCTGCTACCTTTGCTCCCTTTGTGGATTTCCGTACTGTCGGTTATGCTGACGTTGTGAATCTGAAGATTCCTCCCAAGACTCTGTATACCGTGTCTCGTGGCGCTCGTGGTGAGCGTACCTCTTTTAGACAGAAGAAATATTCCGGCAACGTTGAAATTAGTCCAATTGAGCATATTATCACAACTTATGTTGATATGGCTCGTGTTTTTGCTGGTAAGGATGACCTTGCTGATGCCGTTCGTGCAATCATTATGTCTATTGAAATTGATATGAACAATGAAATTATTGCTTCTTTGAACGCAGGATTAAATGAAGCTTCTTATCCAGAACAGTTTGTTGAAACTGGCGCTTTTGACGGTAAGAAATTGGTTCAATTGTCCCAGCGTGTACAGGCATATAATATGATGTCCAAGCCTGTGATTATGGGTACTGCGGCTGCTCTAATGAATGTTCTACCCGACAGCACTTTGGGTGGTCGTTTGGTTATTGATGGTCGTGATCCTGTTGTTTCTTATGTGCGTGATTTTTATGGTTTTGGTATTTATGAACTGCCCCAAGCTCCTACTGGTAAGGATTTTGGTCTGGCACTTGATGATAATACTTTGTATGTTGTTTCGGCCGCTGTTGCAAAGCCGATTGTTGGCGTTATGAGCACTACTCTTACAAATTCCAATCAGTTCTATGAAAATGCCGATATTAGCCAGAACTTTACTGTTAGAAAGTCTTATGATTTTGAGTTCGTTGGTGCGGCATATGTGGGCAAGTATACCATTAACGAATAATTTTATTTTATAATAAATAAGTAGGGCTGAAATAAGCCCTACTTATTATTTTGTTGAATTAAAGGGATGAAATGGAGAGTTATATATGGCAAATACAAAAAAAACTAAAGTATTTAATGAAGTAGAAGTATGTTCTGAACAAAATACCGTTGCTGACGAGAACGCAATTTTAAAGGCTAAAATTGCCGAGCAAGAAAGACAAATGGCTGATATGCTTGCTCAAATGAAGGTTATGATGCAGGCACAAGCAGCAACAAATATGGTTACAGAACAGGATGAAAAATCTGCTCGTGGCATTAAATTTATTAGTTTAATTCCGGGCGGGTTGAATTTAAAAGGGAACCGTATGTATCATATTGATAAACAATTTGGGTACAAAATGATTCCAGAGACAGAAGCTCGTCTTATTGTTTCTAATATGCCTAATACTATTGCAAGCGGTATGGTATATATTGCTGATAAAGAATTTGTACACAAGGTTGATCTTGATGGTGTGTATGAAGAAATTTTAAGTGATAAACAATTAAAAGATTTACTTACCCATGATTCCAGAGACGTTTGTGAAATCTTTAAGTCCGCAGGTGCAGTCCAAAAACAGATTATTATTGATATGGTTGCGAATCGAAAAATGAAAGGAATTGCAATTGATGCAAATATTGTTGTTGAACTTGGGCATCTTTGTGGAAAAGATTTAATGAGTATTGAACCTGAAGAAGAAAAGTGATAAAGAAGGGGTGATATGAATGACCTCTTTTGATAAAATTGAAGAATTAGCATTAAGTATTGTTGACGATTATAAATTGATGAAATTGATTAATACAAATTATGAAAATTTTCAATCTTTTTGTGATGGATTATTATTTAATGCGGTTCCGCAATTCACAGAATGTAGGCAGTCATTAAATTATGACGATAAACGGCGAGAATTTGAAGCAGAACTGACAAATCTTGAAATTTATATTCTTTCTCGTTATTGGGTAATTGCATGGTGGGAAAGAGAAAACAACAATGCTGCTCAAATTGCACTAAAATTGGGTATTAAGAATCAATATTCTTACAACAGTGAATCTCAAAATTTCAAGGAAAAGCAGAATGTAATTGACAAGCTAAGAGAAGAAGTTGATAGAGCAACTCAAGAGTATTTATTACTTGACCTTGATTCATATGGGTTATAAGGCGGTGTAAATACATGAGTAGTAATAAACGTATTGATGGAATTTATAAAATACTTCCTATGTATGAAGGTGTATTAGAAACCAAAGACGAACGTGTTCTAAATGATTATCTTGCTTATTTGGGGCGTGTATATATCAGATATTTAGGATATGGAAATAATGAAATTTCAGATTCAATCAAAGGTTTAATTAGAATGCAGAATGAAGTTTCGCAAGAAGATGTACATAGGGTTGTATTTCATATGATTAGTTTGTTAAAAAAAGAGGATGATGGGCATGGCAATAGAATATAATAATTATACCAATCAGACTCCAAACGACTACTATGAAGAATTGGCTCAAGCATTTATCGACCAACAATGGGATAATAATGCCGCCAAAACGCCTGAAAATGGTGGCGATATTTTTGAGCAAGATAAAATCGGTAGTAAAGATTATCATAAAATTGACGCATGGGTAAAAACTACAGTTGGCGATATAACTAGTGGTTTAAGAGATTCAGGCGATTTCATTAAAATTTATTTTAGAGATATAAAACATACGGTTTTTCGCGGGTTATATTATAAATTCTATAATTCTTGGTGGATTTGTAATGATTTTGGCCATTTTAGCGGTATTGCCCAAGATGCTGGGTTAAGAAGATGTAATAATACATTAAAAATTATAGACCCTGAAAATGGTTCGGTGTTTAGTGCTCCTTGTGTGGTTGATTATGATATGTCAAGCCCTTCTGTGCAGGTGTCTAGATATATTTTAACACCAAATAACCATGCTACTGTTATGGTGCAAGGCAATGTCAATACATTACGGTTGTTTAAGACCAACACAAGATATGTACTTAGCGGTCGGCCTTTTAAACTATATGGCTATCAAAACGCCCTAAATCTTAACTTGACCACAGACTATGATACTTTACTGTATCTTGATTTGTATTTGGATGAGATTCATGATGGCGACGATTTAGTTAATGGCGTGGCTTATAATGGGGATTACAACTATAAAGCCAAAATTAACTCTGCTGACATGACATTAAGCGCTGGCTCTACTGGTACTCTGACTGTTGATGTTGTGTTAAATGGTAAAGAAGTTGATAGACCGGTTGTTTGGAAAACCAGTAATCCTGAAATTGTCACGATTGACCAAAACGGCAATTATACTGTGGTTGGTGAAGTTGGCCAGAATGTGGATATTGCCGTTACGTTGACTGGCAATGAGGCTGTCACAGACAGTATTAAGATTACTGTTGGCGAACAAGTTGTTGAGCCTGATATTTATCTTGAACCGGCTTTTAATAAGATTAGAGAATATCAAACGATTGAGTTTGATGTTAAGGCTTCTATTGGTGGTGTAGAAATTAAGCCCGATGCAGTTAGAATAAATACAGACAGTGAATATTTAACTGTCGAGAAAACAACATCTGGTTGGCAGTTGACTTGTAATAAGCGGAGCTTCATGCCCTTAACGATGAATGTTACTATTGTTGATAAAACATATAATATCAGTAAAACGGCCAAGTTTGATATTCAAGCCGTAAGTATGATGGGGTGAGGTGGTTGGTATTTTTAATTCATTAAGTGCTTTGCCTTATATCCCTTATAATATACTTGTTTATCTTGCCCGTCAAGATGGGGCGGAAGATTTATGGAAAATGTTAAAATATAATAGTTATGACGCATTAAGTAAACCAAATCTTTCATTTGAAGAAAAATTAAAATTGATTTGGAGAAATGGCCCCCAAGAAAAATATGGTGTGTTTTTAACACCGTTAATTGAAGATGCTATTTGTGAGTCAAAATGCGTATTAAAAATATATGACTATTATATACACGCTAAAGAATTATATACAAGTACATTAGTTTATGCTTTTGATTTTTTGTATGGCGGACAAATGAGTCTTATAGAGTATGATGGTGTTCCTGTATCGCGCGGTGACTTGTTTGTTAATATAATTTTAACTGTTTTAAATGGCGCTGAAGTCGGGGGCATTGGAAAACTTATATTTTATGATGACATGTCAAGGTATGATCTTGCTCGTGTCACAATTGGTAATTCAAAGACTTTTACTGGTATACAATTGTTTATGTCTGTCAATGTGGGCGACACGGGTGAAGTAAATGGGTGCGAATCTTAATATTGAATTATATAAAAAAGCATATTTTTATTTTGATAAACCCGTTGAGTATCAGTTAAAAGATAAAAAAATAATTTATATATATCCAATAATCGTAAAAGATAGCGAGATTTTTTTGTCGTCTGTATCGGTTATAGGTATAGATAAAAATTCATCTGATTCTGTTGAAATTATTCAGATGTCGTATCTTGATTTTATTTATAAGATTTTATTCCAAGATGAAATCAATATAGATAAATTTTCTAATATATTAAAATATTGTCTACATATAGATAAATTTACAATTGGATACGACGATAATGATAAGCCTTATTTAAAAGATGTAGACTCTAATATTATTATTAGATA
>ERZ1034984.2023-NODE-2023-length-17220-cov-7.250393_pt1 | contig 17220 bp, 12 predicted proteins | sample MGYA00520589_ERZ1034984 | MGnify/ENA primary metagenome ERZ1034984 (study PRJEB33766, sample SAMN09781790) | gut metagenome | biome: gut microbiome | host: Homo sapiens | place: Madagascar | study: EMG produced TPA metagenomics assembly of the PRJNA485056 data... | reverse complement strand
GGCGACGACGCCGTCGCCGGGGCGGCCATGCTCGCCTGGGAGCAGGCCGCGGGCGATACGTGGCGATTCGCGCTCATCGACGACGAGGAGGAGCTAGCGTACAGGCGGCTTTCGCGGGGGCGCGCGCTCGCACGTGGGCTCGACGACGCCCTCGCCTCGGGGCGCGAACCCGACGAGGACGTGCTCGAGCGCGCCGAGATAGCCGCGCGCGTGCTCGAGGAGGTTTCGAAGACCGACAGGGTGCGCGCGAACCCGGCCGCCAAGCGCCTGGCCGAGCTTTCCGAGGCGTTGGCCCCTTATCGGGGCTTTGCGCCTGCGCCCGCCGGGCCCGAAGAGGCCTTCGCCGAGATGCGCGCGCACATGGCCGCCTACGCGGACGCGATGCGGTCAGGGGCGATCTCAGACGAGGTCAGGCGCACATCGGCCGCGGACATGGAACGCTGCACCCGCTACCTCAGGATTGGCGGCGACATCGGGGCGCGCGCCCGCGCGCTTCTCGACGAGGCGAAGGCGATGGTGGGCGCGGCGTGCGCCGATGCGGCCAAGCGGGAAGAAGAGCATGATGGCCCGCGCCCTGCCGGCACAGAGGAAGGCAGGGCCGTCAATGTGGCCGGGATAGGAGAAGAGCCGCCTGCGGCCGCGGCGGCCGCTGGCGATGAGAAAACCGAGGAGGAGAGCGCCATGGAGGAGACCGTTTTGGATGCGCAGAAGACGAGCGTGCCGGAAGCGGCGGAGGAGGCCAGACCCGTCGGGGCTACCGTCGCGGAAAGCAACGGGAGGCACGATTCGGCCATCGACCTGGACGGGCGGCGCGAGCAGATCGCCAGCCGCGATGCCTCCGGCGATCTGCTCGGCGAGCTGCGAGCGCTGCAAGCGAGTTTGCTGACGCACGCGACGGCGATGCGGGGCGGCAGGCGGCCCGGCCGCGAGCAGTCCGAGGCGGCGGCGCGCGACTTCGCGCGCGTGGTCGAGCTGGCTGAGCAGGAAGGCCTTGCGGGGAAAGCGGCCCGGACTGTCGCAGCCACCGTCGCGCGCAAGGTGGAGTCACTCAACGCGGGCGGCTCGGCGCGCGACGCGTTCTTGCGCGCCGTGCGCGATTCGGGGCTGGGCAAGCAGGACGATGGGCGCTTAGGGGGCATTGGGACAAGCGGCAGGAAGCAGGTCGACCCGCTTCCTGGAGGCAACGAGGAGGCGTCGCGGCAAGCGGAGGTGTACGCCGACCTGAAAAGCACGCTGAGGACCTTCTTGTTCCGCTGCGCGATGAACGGCGGGCATGCGGACCCCGAGACGACGAAGCAGGCGCGCGCGGCCTACGCGCGCGTGCGCGGCATAGCGCGCGAGGGCGGGCCGCTGGCCGACGACGCGAAGGAGTTGATCGGGCAGATGGACAAGTTCTTCCTGAGCGCTAGCAAGAAGGCGGTTCGCCCGGCATCCGCCAAGGTTGCGGGAAGGAGGCGACCTGATAACGCGGTTCGGACGTACAAGGCGCCCGAGCAGGCCGAGCCGGCGGCTGCTGCGAGCGCCCCAGCGGCAACGCGGCCTGCGCCGGCGATCAAGCCCGCGGCCCCGGCGCAGGAACCCCGCCGCCGTACCGCGGCGGGCGGTCGCGCAGGCGACGACAAGGCCGCCGCGCAGCCGCCGCGGCGGACGGGCGAGGCGGCACCGGTGCGCATCTCCTCGACGCGCCCCGCCAGCGCGGCCGAGAGGTTCCGCGCGCTGCCCGACGAGAATCTCGTCGGGCAGCTCACCGACATCAGGAGCAACGCCTTGGGCATCGCGAAGGCCATCGTCGCCGGCGCGCCGGTGCCGTCGGAGACGATGGCTTGGCTGCAAGAGCAGCCCGCGGCGCTGAAGGCCATCGGAAGCCGCGAGCACCTCTCCGGCCGCGCGCGCTCCGTGCGCCAGGACGTCGGCGCGGTGCTCGAAGGGTCGCGCGCCGCCGCGCAGGGCGTCATCGACCGCGACGAGATGCGCACGCTCACCTATGAGGCGATGCAGCACACCAAGGCGCGCCTTGCGGGCATGGACGACCCGCCGCTCACGCTCGGCACGCTCGACGCCACCGTCGCGCGCATCGGAGAGCTCGCCAAGGTCACGGGCGAGGCCGGGCAGGCGGCGCTTAAGAAGGTCGACCAGCTCGCACGGCAGCTTGCCCGCGCCGGCGCGCGGCCCGCGCACGTCGAGGGCATGCTGTACGAGACGCAAGGGACCGGCGCGCGTTCGTGATGGCGCGGGGGTTGACGGGCTTGGCGTTTGGGAATGGTATGGGCTGGCACGGGAAGCGCCTGGCTTTCTGGAACAGGGGTGCTCGGGCTTATCGCCTGGGCGCCCCTTTTTGCTGTGATGGGGATTGACGGGAGTTGGCGAGGCTCGGGCCGTTGTGATTTTCGGGGATGGGTGTTCGGGGGTTTGATTGGCGCGGCCGGCAGTAGCCGCCGCGGCGAGGGGTTGGTGGGTTTTAGGAAGCTGATGGGCCGGCGGCGAAGAGAAGGACTCCGATGGGCCGTTTTGGGGAGCTGTGAGGCCAGGAAAGCCCTTGGTGGGCTTTCCTAGGCGGCGGGAGTCGGGAGGGCTGCCGGAGGGTGGTCAGCTGGGCAGGGGCGGCTTTCCGGCTCTCGCGGGCTGATCGCATCCAACGGGCCTCTCTCCGCTACAGTCTGCGCCATAGTCGGCGTGGCCTGCAGCCTCCCATGCGATCTGATCGTATTTAGCACTTGCTCAGTAATCATACCGTTTTCTGAATAGCTCAACATCTGCTTGGCAAAGCTTCACGCGCTCGGGCGAGATCTTCGCATCCGACATGCGCGGGCCGTATATGCTCCTGGCGCTTCTCGCCTCTCGGTCGGTGATTCTAAGCGTCTTCGCGAAGTCGTCGAGCGAGCACTCGCTCGTGAACCTCTCGCGGTTCTTGGGCGAGCGCACATACCAATCAGCGTAGATTCCGCCGATTCGGCCCACGCACTGGGCGACCTCGTCCAAGTCGCGCAGCAGGTCCTCTTTGCTGCTGTAGGCGGCCAGCGCTTGCGGCGCGTACTCCTCGTTCCATCGATAGCACCTTGCGCCCCAGCCGCCGCCTTGAGACAGCGTCCATACCTCGTCGTCTGTAAGCTCTGCCATTCCGGGGACCTCCTTGTCGTCGCCGAACCGCTATCTGCGCGCCTGTCCGCCGCCTCGTCGATGCGTTTTCGGGCGATGACGCTGCGCTGCACATTCCTATCCTACCCTATTTCCAATCTGCGCGACCCGCAGATTGGGCAAAAAACGCTCGCGTGCCCCGAAGAGCTTCCGTCGCAGGTGGGACGGCGCTTGATTGCAAACGAGGCGGATTGTACGGGCAAGGACGGGCAAGATAGGCCCTCGATCCGCCAGAAAACCATGCGAAACAACGAGAACAGGCATATAAGACCAGCTCGGATGGTGAAAAAAAGCGGCCAACGAACTGGGGAAACGTGTATATGGCCTTTGCTAGAATCTGAATTGCCAGGTATGCAGCCCCGCCCTTTCTAAGCACCTCTGCGAGGCCGCCGCCATGGCAGCGATACGGCGACGAGTAACGCTGCGCGGGCAAAGCCCCGCCTTGATCTCCGACCTCAACTTGTGCGCTTGACCGACGCAGAGAACCTCGCCGCTCAACCGAATAGCGAATCGCATGCAGATGCTGCTTGCCAAAGGGGCGAAAGGGATCGGCTCGGCCCCGGGGCAGCGCGCATCAGGTATGCGGGTCAGGCCAGTTCCCATAGACATAGGTCGCGACGCGCCGCGATCCCAAGCAAGACCCGCACAACAGCCTTACGGCACCTCCGCGCGCTCCTCCGTGGCCGGCACCAGCCGGCCCGCCCTACCCGCATTCGCGTGGCAGCGGGTTGGGATCTGAAGCGATTCCTACAGAGAAAGGGAAAAAGCATGAACAAGTTCGAAGCTCAGATGCTCGCCGGCGAGATGGCCGGCGGCCAGACCACGACCGAGTACGTCATCGTCGTCGCCATCGTCCTGGGCCTGGCGGCCGCACTCTTCCTGTTCCGCAACCAGCTCGGCCAGGGCATCAAGGACGCCGGAAACTCGGTCAAGAACCTCTTCACCAACCTGTCCTCGAACTACTAGTCCCGCAACCTGCCGCCAGACGGTCTAGGTCGGTGACCGTATGACGACGAAAGGAGGCCCGACCTCGTTGAACGTTCTCCGAGGAAGGGCCTCCTTCTGCTATCGGGATCGAATCGGGCGGCGAAAGGAGGGCATGCCGGTGCTCGAGAAAACATTGCGAGCTTCAGGCGCCTCGCCGTTTGCGCGAGAGTCGGGCCAAGCCATAACCGAGAGCATCATCGCGGTGCTCATCATGCTAATCATCGGGCTCGCCGGGGTCGATATCGGGAAGTATGCCTTGGCCTGGGCCTCATGCGACCAGGCCGCCACGGAATCCGTCCGCGCGCTCATGTCCGACCCGAGCAGCATCGAGACGTCGGATACGACGGCCGCGGGCGCGGTCGCCGACGCCGCGTTCGCCGCAAGCCCAAACCTCGATCCGTCTGCGACGAACATCACCTACCGCAAGATCGGGGACGTCCAACAGACGTACACCCATCATTTCTCGGACAGCTCCAGCGACGGGGGCACCGTCGACCGCGCGGGCAGCGTGGCGGACCTTCACACCGCCACCCTGACGCTCACGACGAAGACGGGCGCCTTGACCCTGCTCGGGCCTTTCCTTGGAGCCGAGAACGGGAAGTACACCATAACCATCGTGCGCGAGTTCCAATACGACACGACCGCCGCAAGCGCAGACAAAGGGGGCGGGAAATGGTGAGCGCAAGCATTTTCGCAAATCGAGCGCCGAGTAGAAAGCCCGACGAAGGGCAGGCGGTGGTCGAAAGCGTGATCGGTCTACTGCTCGTAACGATGTGCGCCGTCGGCCTTCTGACCCTCATCCTCGCCGCATTTTCCATCAACTCGGTAAACGCCGCCATCCAATCGGCTTCTTGGGACGTCTCCCCCGGCGAGGTGGTGGCTGCAGCCGATCCAGACGAGCACGTGCGGCAGGCCATGCTAGCGCGCACCCCCGGCTTGGCCGACGCCAACATGGAGGTGTCGAACACCACCGTGACGACGAGGCAGAGCAACGAATCCTCGCCTGTCCAGGGCGACCGCACCGAGCTCGCCCTCTCGAAGATCACGTCGAAGCGCGACACCGCCCGCATCGAGTTCGACGTGACCTATGCCATACCGGGGATGGAATCCCTCCACGTAACGCGCCACGTTTCTCACGACCTGCTCGTGCGCGCGCAATCGGAGGTGTCGTAGATGAGAAAAGAGCGCACCTACGGAAGCCCCGCTGCCGAAAAACAAAGCGGCAACGCCCTCGTCTACGGCATTTTCTGGACCTTTGCCCTGATGGTGGCCTTAGGCCTCGTGCTCGACCTCGGCGGGGCCTTCGGCACCGCGATCCACGACAACTCGATGATGCAGGTGACCAGAGAGGAGACCCAGTCGACGGGCAACGGCTTTTTGGTCAAAAACTCGGACGACCCGACGCGCGCCCTGGCCACCCAGGTCGCCCAGTCGCTTCGCGACCAAGGGTTCGACGGCGAGATCGAGATCGACGTCTGGGAGCCCAAGCGCGGCGACACCCGCGCCGGCAAGACCCTTCCTGCGGACAAGCGCGTGCTCGTCTACGAGATACACCTGTCGACGACGTCGCCCACCTGGGCGCTCAAGACGCTCGGAATGGACTCCATCCCGATCTCCACGTCGGGAACGTGGAGCCTGACGCTTTACAGCAACTCGACCGCGTGGAGGCCTATCGACGCGGTGGCATTCAGGGGCTACGACCTCGACGCCGGAAACGGCGTCTCCCAGATGAGATGGATGGCCATCCCTGAATCCGCCATGTCGCAAGCCATGTCGGACAAAGCAGACCAGGCTTTCAGAGAGCTTTCATGACGACAGGTCGATAAACGAAAACTGCCCGGGCGCGCCGCGCGCTGCGCCCTAAACACCTACACCAGGAGGAGTCGAAACATGTTCAAGAAAAAAGACGAAGCGATGCCGATCCCCGCGAACGCGGCGGTGCCAACCACTTCCCCGCGTGGCGCGGCGACGCCGACGACGAGCCCCCGAGGCGCCGCGCCGGCAGGAGGGTCGGCAGGCGAAGCCCGCGTCCGCAAGCTCTCCAAGCTGTGCGGAGGCCTCGTCGCCGTGGCGGTGGCCGGCGCCGGCCTCGGCGCCTACGGCGTCGCGACCTCGGCGGCGACGACCGACCGCTACGAGGCGAACTCCGCCAAAGTGCTCGTGGCCAGCGCGGACGTGAAGGCCGGCGAGGTCCTGACGGCCGACAAGATCGCCGAGCTCGAGGTGCCGGCCACGTTCCGCAGCGACGGATCTTTGACCCCCGACGACTCGAAGATCGTCAAGGACACCGTCGCCACCGTCGACATCGCGAAGAACCAGCAGATCACCGCATCGATGACCGCCAACGCATCCAACGAGTCGAGGCTGTCCGCCTCCATCGACTCCTCCAAGGTGACCGTCACCTACGACAGCGACGCCTCGACCGGCATGGCCGGGCTTCTGCGCAAGGGCGACCACATATGGCTGTTCAAGACGGTGCAGGCCGCCGACGGCAGCTACATGACCCAGACCGTCGTGGACGACTGCACCGTCGTGGCCCTCGGGTCGTCCATGAAGGAAGGCGACGAGTCCGGTTCCGGCTACGCGAGCGTGACCGTGGCCGTGACGCCCGACCAGGCTCGAGAGGTGGAAGTCGCGAAACGCGAGGGAACGCTTGCCGCCGCGCTGCTGTCGTCCCAGGCCAGGGACGTCTCCACCTTCGCGGTGGCTAACGCCGGCGAAGCCGGCGCTGAGGAGGCGTAGAGGCGATGACGGTACTAGACCCCGCAAGCCGCGCGGTGAAGGCCGCGGTCAAGGAGGAGCTCCCCCGCCGCATGGGCGTCGACACCGACGAGGCCGCGCTGCCCGCGCTCATCCAAGAGACCGTCGAGGCCATCGGCGGCGCAAACCTCACGCAAGAGCAGAAAGACCGGCTCTCCCACGTGCTGGTCAACGACTACCTGCACCTTGGCCCATTGGAGGACCTGTTCGACGACGGAAACGTCTCGGAGGTGATGGTCAACGGCGGCGGCTACGGAGACGACGGGCGCGAGAAGCGAGCGCCGATCTACGTGGAGCGCTTCGGCAAGCTGCAGCTCGTCGATGACATCGCCTTCGACGACGAGGCCCACATCATCCAGATCATCAACCGCATCGCGACCCGCGTGGGGCGCGTGGTCAACGAGGAGTCCCCCATCCTCGACGCCCGCCTGCCCGACGGCAGCCGCGTGCACGCCACGCTGCCGCCTGTCGCCGTGGACGGCCCGTCTCTGAACATCCGCCGCTTCCGCCGCGACGTCGTGTCGATGGAGCAGCTCGTGGAAAACGGCACGCTCACCGAAGAGATGGCGTACTTCCTCGACGCCTGCGTTTACGCGCGGTGCAACATCCTCGTGACGGGCGGCACCGGCTCGGGCAAGACGACAATGCTCAACGCGCTGTCGGAATCGATTCCCGAGGGCGAGCGCATCATCGTCATCGAGGACACCTCCGAGCTGCAGCTGCGCCAGGCGCACGTGGAGCGCCGCGAGGCGCGCCCTGCCAACTCGGAAGGCGCCGGTCGAATCACCATCAAAGACCTCGTCGTGGGCGCCCTGCGCGAGCGCCCCGACCGCATCATCGTCGGCGAGTGTCGCCGAGACGAGACGCTGGAGATGCTGCAGGCAATGCAGACCGGCCACGACGGCTCACTGACGACCGTGCACGCAAACGACCCCGCCGGCGCGTTCAACCGCATCGAGACCATGGTGCTCGGCGCCGAGGCCAACCTGCCCAGCGCCGCCATCCGCTCGCAGATCGCCGAGGCTATCGACCTCATCGTGCACACCGAGCGCTGCCGCGACGGCGCCCGCCGCGTGACGGCCATCGAGTGCACGGCCGGGATGGAGGGCGACGCGATCTGCCACGACAGGCTCTTCGAGTTCGTCAAGCAGGGCATCAACCCGGACGGCTCGGTCAAGGGCTTCTTCCGCGGGTGCGGGTCCTTGCCCTCGGGGCGCGTGCGCGACAAGCTCTCGGCGTCCGGCGCCGAGGTGAGCCAGGACTGGTTCTTCGAGAACGACGGAGGCGATGAGACATGGTAGCGGTAGTCGCAGCTCTGGCGGCGATCATCGCCGTCGCGGCCGGCTGCGTCGGGTTCGCCGCCATCTCGATCGCCCGTGCGCAGCGAGTAGCCGAGCAGGACGCCGCCTTACGAGCGCAGACGCTGTCCGCTGGCGGCGCGCCACGCCGCCCGAAAGCAGAGAGCAGAGCCGCCGCCAAACGCGAGCAGGCCGCTAAATCTCGGCTTGGCGAGAAACTCGCTGCCGCCGACATAGACGCGACGCCGGGGATGTGGCTGGGCGGCACCGTAGTCGCGGCTGCGGCAGCTGCCGCAGCCGGCGGGCTCGCTTTCGGCAACATCCTGCTGGGAGTCGTTTTCTGCATGCTCGTCGCCGCCGGGTCGAGCATGTACCTGTCCAGCCGTGCGAAGAAAGTCTCGGAGCGCTTCGCCGCCGAGCTCGCCGGCGCGCTTCCCCAGGTCGCCGAGAACATGCGCACCGGCATGACCGTCGAGCGCGCGCTGTCTACGGTGGCCTCGCACACTGACGAGCCGCTGCGCAGCGAGCTATCGCGCGCCTGCAGGGAGATGTCGCTTGGCGGGTCGTTGGCCGATTCGCTAGACACCATGGCCGCGCGAACCGAGTCCAAGGACGTCAAGCTCGTCGCCACGGCTGTCGCGCTGCAGCGCGAAACGGGCGGCAACCTGGCAGAGGTCCTCGACATGGTGTCGGAGAAGATCCAGGCGCGCTTGAGACTGCGCCGCCACGTGAAGTCGATCACCAGCTCGGCACGCGCCCAGCGCTACATCCTGTGCTGCCTGCCGTGGGCGGCGCTCGGGCTTTCGTTCTTCAACGCGGAGAACGCCGCCGACTTCTGGCGCAGCTTCGCCGGCATCGCCATCATCTGCATCGCCGTGGTGCTCGAGGTCGTCGGCGCATGGTTCATGCAGAAGATCTGCGACATGAAGATCGATTAAGGAGGCCTAGCAGTGGAAATCCCAACCGTGATCATCATCCTGCTCGTGGCGGCGCTGCTCGCGCTCATCTGCCACAGGGCCGTGCTTTCCAACTACTCCGACCCCGTACAGACCGAGCGGGAGGCCGCCCAGCGGGCGCGCGAGCGCGAGCAGGCGCGCAAGCAGCGCGGCGCGTCGGCCGGCCGCGCCGCCGCCGAGAAGATCGGCCGCGCGCTGCCGTTGACGCAGGCAGCCGCCGACGAGGCGCGCTCGTCGCTTTCCCGCGCCGGGCTGAAGATGGACCCGTCGACCTGGCACGGCGCAGAGCTGCTCTGCCTTGCGGGGCTCACGCTCGCCGGAGCGCTGCTGGGCCTTTCCGCTGGCGGCCCGGCGATGCTCGTGTTCATCGCCCTGGGCGCGTTTCTCGGGTTCATCCTGCCGAAGCTTTTCCTGACCGCAAGGACCAACGAGCGCCGCGACGCGATCGACGTCTCGCTCCCCGACACGCTCGACCTGCTGTCCATCTCCGTGCGGGCCGGCGCGAGCGTCGAGCGCGCCTTCAAGCTGGTGGCGCAGCGCACCGACGGCCCTCTTTCCGAAGAGCTTGCCCAGGTGGACCGCGACATCAACATGTTCAACTTCCGCAACACCGAGGCGCTCGAGAGGATGGCGGAACGCTGCGCGTCCCGCCAAGTCGGCGAGTTCTGCTCGGCGCTCATCCAGTCGATCAAGCAGGGTTCGTCGATCTCGCGCGTGCTGCAGGGCCAGGCCAAGGTGGCGCGCCAGATCCAGATCGACCGCGCCGAGGAGAAGTCCAACACGATCCCCACCAAGGTCGTGCTGCCGATGGCGCTCGCCTTCGTGCCGGCCACGCTGCTCGTCGGCGTTGCGCCGCAGGTGGCCAGCGTGCTGAGCTTCCTGGGCCAGCTGAGCTTCTAGGGACGCGAGGACCACCTCTTTTGCCCAGAGGGTGAAAGCAGCTGCGAAGTCGCTGCTTGACGACGTCGTCTGGATGATCGTCGACCCGCAAGGCTGGAAGGGCGAGGCGTTCGAGAGAAAGGTCGTGAAAAAGCTCAAGTCCCTCTACCCCGCCGCCGGCGTGTTCCACCACGTCTACGTCTCGAAGGAAGACGGATCGACCAGCGAGCTCGATGTCGTCATGGCGAGCGGCAAGGCGGTCTACGTCTTTGAATGCAAGAACTACGCAGGGTGGATCTTCGGAAAGGAAAGCGACCGGCAATGGACGCAGATGCTCAACCGATCCACGAAGCTTCGCTTCTACAATCCCATCAAGCAAAACAAGACGCACGTCAAGAGGCTGGCGGGATATCTGGAGCCCGAAACGGACGGCGCTGAGATCCCGATCGAGAACGTGGTGCTGTTCGCCGACAAGGCGAAGCTGAAGAAGGTCAAGGTCGACTCGAAGGATGTCTTGTTGATCCGCTTCGGCAAGCTGGCCGGCACCGTCAAGAAGCTCGAGAAGAAGCGGTGCGAGTCGCTCGGCGACGAGCTTCGCGAGAAGACCTGTGCGCTGCTGGGCGACCTGGCGATTCCCGGGTGCGCGGCCAAGGAAAAGCACGTCGAGAAGATTGGAGGCGGCGTTTAGGGACCTTGAGGTTCCGGTGTCGGCTTTCGGAGGTTTCCGCGGAGCCGAGTGGCCCGAAATCAAGTTCGCGCGAGGCATGCCGCCAAAGACCCCTTCCAGCACTGCGCTCTTACGCGCAGGTACAGGCTGGAGGGGGTCTTTTCACGCCCACACTCCAAAAGAGGGCCGTGAGCAGGAGCGGAGCATTTTGGGGTTGAAAAGCATCCCGGTACCATCAAGGAGTGTAGCCATGCAACCTGCCGAGCGATTCGTCCGGCAGATTGCTACTGCGAGCAGATCGACAAGCCGACAGGAGGCGGATGCTTTGATCGAGTGCGAGGTTCGGGACGCCGCGGGCAAGGTCCTCCTTCCCGACGGGCGCGAGATGCGCGGGTTTTTCGAGCGGATGCGCGGCATGTCCGGCATGACGGAGGTCGATGAGGGCTTCGCCATGGTGTTTCGGCGCTGCGGGCGCATCCAGTGCAAGTCGATGCGCATCCCGATCGACGTGGCGCACCTCGACGGCGCGGGGCGGGTGCTGCAGGTCGGGACCGTGGAGCCCGGCGAGATGGGCCCGAAGGTTCCGGGGTGCCGCACGTGCGTGGAGATGCGCGCGGGCCGCGCTGCGGAGCTCGGCATCGCGCCCGGGTCGGCGCTCTCGATCATCGAGAGGCCCAGGCGCGCCGAGGCGGGCGCGGCATGCAGGCAGGTGGAGATGCCCGCCGGGCGCTTCTAGGAAAGCTGAGGGCATGAGCGGCGCGCGGGCGCGCACCGCTTCCGGAGGGCCGCCCGGCCGGGAAGGCGGCCCTCCGGAAGCGGTTTTCAGGGAAGGCCGCTTTGCGGAACGAGGAGGTCGAACAGATGATCGATGAAGACTGCGGGGCCAAGACGCTCGACGCCTTGCGCGGCGTCGCGCACGACGTAGGGCAGGCAGTGCGTGACGAGGGCTGCATCGACGATGCAGTCGTCGCCGCCGAGGCGGAATACGAAAAGAAACGCGAGGGGCGTCCCATGACGCGCCGCGGCGCGCTTATCGGCGGCGCGGCGTTTCTGGCCGGAATGCTGATGTGGAAGCCTTTGTGCGCCTTCGCGGAGTACGAGGACCTTGCCGGCGATATCCCGAACACGACCAGGTTGATATCAAATCAAGGCGATTTAACCTACAATTCGAGCGCCGGGCACTGGAACACGAAAAATCTCGGCAAGCTCGGCACGAACGATTACGGCGGCGGCGCATCGAGCCGGGCAATCCTGTTTACCGGCCGATGGTACCGTGCAACTTCCGAACTCGTGGAGTGGAAGATATCTGTCTCTCAGTGGCTAGGCGCCGCTACGCGCTTGACGATACGCTGCGATTTCAGCACAGAGCTTTATTATCACATCACCGGGAAGCTGGAGTGCGCACCTTATAGCTACAATACCTATCGTTATAAACCGATGTGGCACAGAGACTCCGGCGACGACAACTGCCTCTGGCTGTACGAGTACACTCCGGACACCGGCACCCAGCATATCGGCGAGGAAAAGGTCTGCGCCCTATCGAACGACCCCGTAGATGGAAGCTATGTAAAAAAACTTCATTACAGCAACACCGCTGATAGCAGCACCAAATTTTGGGCGGAATTCCAGGAATGGGATGGTGGGTCAGCCTGGAGCACTTGGATTAGAAGAGACAAGGCTAATGTAGTACACGACTACAATATGAAGATCTGGCTTTGGAACTTCTATTGGTGGGGAGAGATCATCGGCTCCTATGATTATTCTCCGATAGCCTGGGAAACCCAAGCATGCAAAACGACGGCCAACAAGTACCTGATCGACCGAGGTCTGGCGTGGGCCGGCCGCATCCTTGAGTTCGCGCCTGTCGCCGACAAGTCTATGCGCCTCGACGTGGGAGCCGGCAAGACCGGCAACGGCGCCAAGCTATGCATCTGGACGGGCAACGAGACGACCAAGCAACAGTTCATATCGATGCAGCTCACCGACAACGACAGGCTCGGCTGCATAGCGTTCGTACCCGTGCACTGCGGCCCGGACGCCTTCTACATCGACAGGACGGGCTGGGACGCGACGACGGAGGGGAGCTATGCCTGCAAGCTATGGGAAAACGGGTCGCATCGCAGTCACGGGCACTGGATCCACGACGAGTCTGCTGACGTCCAGCACATCTTCGACGACTCCTCCGGGTACGCGCTCGACCGCAAGGACGGGGCGATCGCGGCCGGCACCGCCGTGCAGTGGCACTGCGACGGCTATTGCGACAGGAAGAACTCGGGCGGGACGAAGACCATCGACGGGGCGCTCAGCAACAACTCCCATAAGTGGCACATAACCGACGCGAAGTTCCATCTGCGGAAAACCTCGCGGAAGCTCGGTCTGACGGGCCTGACGAACGGCGCGCCCGCGTCGGGCAAGAAGATTTCCGTCGAGGACGCGGCAACCTACTGCTACCCGGTCAAGACGACTAACCAGGACGTCAACAAGGCCACGACCCAGGTGACCTACCAATACTCCTGGGCCCTGCTCGACGAGACCGACGACGGCTCGTGGGTGAACGACATCCCCGACGTCGTGGGAAAAGCCTACGTCGCCGACTTCGGCTGGCACAAGCGCGACCAGCCCGCGAACAACATGATCGGGTCGTTCGTCAAGAGGAACCTCGGCGGCCTGCAGCTGAAGCTGGAAGGCGCTGGCCTGTCCGGCGGCATCGAATACCAGCTCCACCCCGCCGGGGGATCCTGGCCTTCGACCTGGGCTGCCAACGGCGCCACGACCGGCGTCGGAAAGGGGCAGAAAAACGACCAGTTCCGCTGCAGGCTCACCGGAGACATCGCGAAGAAGTGCGACGTCGTGTACTGGGTCAACACGATCCAGGACGGGTGGGGCAGCTGGGCCATAGCCTCCAACGGAAAAGAAGTGGGAACGACCGGGAAATCGATCCAGGCCATCCGCATCCGCATCGAGCCCAAGGCGATCAGCGGACAGTCGTTCCATCAAGGAAAGGGCGCGTCCAGCTACACGCCCACGGACGCCCAGGCCGGCATGAAGCTCGCATGCTTCGTGCGGTGCTCGGCAAACGGCCCGTGGAAGCTTCAATACCGCGGGACCGTCGGGGCCGTCAGCGCGTCGCCTGTCTTAGCGAGTCGTGTAGAGGTTTGCCTATATGTGGATGGAAAGCGCTTTACTCCTTCGGGAACTAAAAACATCACTTTCGATTTCGGCAAAGCTATCAACATCCAAGCAGCATGGACAAACGAAGCGAAAAAGTACGACAATCGAGATAAAACATGCTCCGGCTTTTATGGCTGGTATTACGATGCTGCATGCAAGAAGCCTTGGGCCAATGGAGTTATTTCAGCCGCGACTGTCGGAACCAACGGCAAATTAAACCTTTACGCTCGCAACAAAGTCATCGTCGACTACAAGCCGACGACCCATGCGCGGAACATCGCGGCCGGCCGCGACACGTACACCGACAGCGACATGACCACGCCTGGCAGCATCGAGGACGTGCCGGAGGCGTGGGAGGGCTGGTGCAACGACAAGGTTCCGGCCAAGCTTCCCGCCACGACGAGGCTCTACCTCTCCGACGCCGGGGAGGTTCGCCGCCTTACGTGCGCCGAAGGACTCTACGCCGCCGACTACGCATCCGGCGACAAACCGATCCTCATAGCACCCGGCAACCATCCGGCGACCAAATCTTTCACCTACTACATCGACTGGGACGACCAGTCTTATGACGGGTTCATCGGCAATTAGTAACCGTCCGGTCCCGGTTTGCAGACCGGGATCGGACGGTTTTCGTCGAAAAGCAGGAAACCGCAAGTGTTCACCGACGTAAACGAGCAGAATAGCTTTACGACCTGCCGAAAGCTCGAAACACCGTTAAGAGCAAGCAATTCGGGCCAGCTCGGAACACACACAGTATGCACGCCTGATGAGAAAAAGGCCTGGTAAAGTGTAGTGTCGAACACCTGAATCCTGCCTAATGACGGCGACGACGGGCAAGCTGCCGACAACGGGTGGTGCATAATGCAACCAGACGCAGTGCACGCGCTCAGACAACTCCCAAAGCCTACGAACAACAGGCAGAAAGCAGGTCGGAAACCATGAACAACAGCAGCCTCAAGGGATTCGAGAACATCGTGGCAAACATCAAGAACGCGAAGCACGCCAAAGCAGACCAGCATCACGTCGGCGCCCTCGGACGCGCGGGCATGGCCGCCATCATGGCCGCCACCGTGGCCTCCCCCGCCGCATCGGCGGCGGCCGCCTTCGCCAACGAGGCCAAGGCGGCTCCGACTGAAGGAACCCCGGACAAGGTCGAGGACTCCGGCCGCGCCCCCGAGGCGCAGCAGCAGCTCGACGACAAGCAGGCCAGCGAGGCGAACTTGGCAGAGAAGCAGCAGGCGCGCGACGCCGCCGCCGAAGCCGAGTCCGCCGCCGCGGCGGAAGCCGCCCAGGCGCAGGAGACCGTAGCGCAAATCCAAGGAGCCGTCAGCGCGGCCCAGGGCGAAGCCGACGCGGCGAAGCAGGCCGCGCTCGAGAACACGCTGGCGACCGCGCAAGCGGCGCTTGCAGCCGCCGAGAGCGCCCAGGGCGCCTACGACGCAGCCGCGACCGCCGAGGCGTCCGCGAAGTCAGCGCTAGCGGATGCGAGGGCCAACGCAGACGCAAAGCAGCAGGCCGTTGAAGACGCCTCCTTCGCGCTCTCCCAGGCTCAGGAGCACTTCCTGGTGTCCGGCGGGACGGAGGAACTCGAAGCCGCGACCGACGCGCTGGCCGCCGCTAAAGAGGACAAGGCCTCCGCGGACAAGGCGCTGACGGCGGCGCAGGAGGCCTCCGAAGCCGCCGAAGCGGACCTTTTCGCTGCCCAGAGGACGGCCGAGGCCGACGCCGCCGCGGCAAAGGCAGCGAAAGACGCTTCCGACGCCGCCGCAGCTGCGCTTACCGCAGCTAAGACAGAGCTCGATGCGGCAAACGCCGACCTCGACCGCGTCGAGGCAGGCGAGGAGTCCGAGCAGGTCGCAGCCCTGAAGGCCAAGGTTGCGCAATGCGAGCAGGCCGTCGAAGAGGCCGCCGCGGCCGCCGAGGACAAGCAGCAGGCGGCGGACGCCGCGCAGGCGAAGGCCGACAAGGCCGCCCAGGCGCAGGCTCAGGCGAAGGCCGCCTTCGACGCGAAAGACGCAGACCTGAAGGCGGCTCAGGCGAAGGCCGACAAGGCCGACGCCGCAGTCAAGTCCGCGCAAGGCGACTACGAGGACGTGGTGTACCGCCAGGCCACCGACGAGAAGCGCCTCGCGGAGGCTCAGGCCGACCTCGCGGCTGCAGGCGACGCGCTGACCGCCGCCCAGGCCGCCCAGAAGAAGGCCGCCGCAGAGGTCGCCTCGGCCCAGAAGGCCTACGACGAAGCATCCGCGAAGCTCTCGGCCGCGAAGGAGGAGCTCGAGCAATACAAGCAGCTCGCCAAAAAGGGCAGCCTGGGATTTTTCGAGGAGGTAGGTGCCACGACGGCCGTGAAGTGGCTCAGCGACCCGGCCGGCACCTCCGGCCTCGGAGAGGGGTGCGGCACCGACCCGTCGGCGCTCGACAAGGGCGCGACCAGCCTCGAGAACATGAAGACTGCGCTGGAGAAGATGTCCAAGATCAACGAGATCCGCAAGCAGAACGGGCTTAACGAGCTCGGCGTCTTCTCGGCGATCATGGCCGCTTCGCAGATCAACCTGAACTGGTCGATGGCACAAGAACAATTTGGACATGCTCCGAGCAATTACAGCTTTGGCGAGAATCTTGCGCGTGGATACTCCGACCCCTTTCACGGATGGTACAACCAAGAAAAAGTCGAATACGACAAGGATGCGGCCGATGGAAGTCTAGACGGAAAAGACGCCAACGGGAAGCCTGTCGGAAACTATGGGCACTATCTCACGATCACGAACCCAGATTGGACCTATTACGGGTGCGCATCCGTCGGCGGTTGGCACGTGCAGGACTTTGATTGGGACCCTGACAACATTAACGAGCAGTATTACGGCGAGAAGATGTACACCGCCAAAGAGTACTACACGCTGTTCATGTCGTATTACAACAAGGTATACGGCAAGCTCGACCCGTCGTACCAGAAGGCGGTCGACGAAGCGCAGGCCAAGCTGAAGTCCGCGAAGAGCGCCAAGACGAGCGCCGACGGGGACGTTGCCGTCAAGACGCAGATCGTGCAGTCCGCCCAGCAGGCGGTCGACGCCGCGCAGTCCGCGGTCGCCCAGGACGCGACCGACAAGCAGGCCGCGCAGGAAGCCGTCCAGAAGGCGCAGCTCGCCAAGCAGCAGGCCGACGACGCGCTCGCGGCCGCCCAGGAAGAGCAGGCCGGCGCCAAGCAGGCGTACGAGCAGGCATCCGAGGTAGCCAAGGCCGACGCCAGCGCCTTGGCCCAGGCCACGCAGGAATCGAACGCCGCGAAGCAGGGCCTCGCGGACGCGAAGGCCGCCCTCGCCGCTGCCGAGCAGGAGCTCGACGAGGTCTCCTCCGACGAGCTCAAGGC
>ERZ1034984.2019-NODE-2019-length-17228-cov-41.974262_pt1 | contig 17228 bp, 2 predicted proteins | sample MGYA00520589_ERZ1034984 | MGnify/ENA primary metagenome ERZ1034984 (study PRJEB33766, sample SAMN09781790) | gut metagenome | biome: gut microbiome | host: Homo sapiens | place: Madagascar | study: EMG produced TPA metagenomics assembly of the PRJNA485056 data... | reverse complement strand
CTATAGGATTACCTTTATAATCAGTTAAAACAGCAACCATCCTAGTACCATCCTTATATATCATCACAATATCTGAAATATTTAAATTAACTTTTTTATTGATATCTACTGTGAAATTAGCTTTGAGTTCTTGTTTTTCATAGTTTTTATCACCAGAGTATAAAACAGAAACAGTGTAATTTCCAGAAGCTAAATCTTTTAAAGTAACACTAGCTGTTCCATCAACAAAGGTAGTATTATACTCTTTATCATTAACAACAACAGTTACATTACCAGTTACATCACTAGGACCAGTAACATTAATTACAACATCCTCACCAGCTATGCCGGAAGTAATGTTGACATTTAAATCAGCTTTACCTTGATTAATAATTAAAGAAGAACTATTGGAAACCGCTTGGATAATGTCGTTTTTATCAACTTTATAATTTACATCATACTTTCCGGCACTTAATTTATCAATAACTACACTGGCTACACCATTTTCATCAGTAACAACAGTGTAATTTTTACCATTAACAGTAATAGTCATATTAACATTAGTTATTGGAAGCGCATTGGTATCAACTAAAGTAGCATTAATTACAATTAAGTCACCATAATTAAATACAGCATCATTTACTTTAATAATACCTGATCCAAGACCTACTTTTCCGCTGACATTTAATATTTGATCATCAACTTTAGCAAAGGCAGTGTAAGTACCATCCTCAGCAGCTACAAAATTATTGACGAAATTATTAGTAATAGTTCCATTTTCACTAGCTAATACACCAAATGTTACATTCATGGTAAATTCACGAGCTGCTAAACTTCCAGTATAATCAGTTATGTTAGTTCCATTAAAGACTTTAAATGCTAAAGTAATATCCTGAATCAGACCTGTTTTATTAGTAGCATCTAAAGTTAAAACTAACCAAGTATTTGGACTAGCTTTTTTACCACCTAAATTATAGGTAGGTTGAGAATTATCACCCCACCAATTATTATCAAAGTTGAAAATAGCAGGAGTAAGTCTTGAATTACCTTTTACATCACCAAGAAGAACTGAATTATTAACTGTGAAATTATTAGAACCATATGAAATAAATGAAGTAAAGTTTTCAAAGATACATCCATCAGCATATAAATTATTAACTCTTGTAAATACAGTAGCTACATTTTTAACAGTGGTATTAAATAATTTAAGATTTTTTGGAGCATCAGTTCCAACTCCAGTTCCAGCACCGAAAACAGATAATTTATACCTATATTTTGTTGAATTAAATCCATCAAAGACAGAATTAGAAACAAATACATTATCTCCACCAATTCCTATTTCAAAGTTAGGATTGTCTGCCCAAGTATCTCCTTTGTTAACAATATCTAATGCATTTCTACCTGAAAGCCAGAATTTAGAATTGTCAATAGTTAAGTTACCTTGACCACCAACAGTTGCATAATTTCCAGACCAACCATTTACACGAAGACCATCTTGAACTTCAGAGTTATTCATAATTACAGTACCTGCATTATAAATAGTTCCATAGAATTTTGCATGGTTTGCAATAAATTTGGAATTATCAATAGTTAAATAACCAGTATTGTAGATAGCTCCACCGTTACTAGTATCTCCACAGTTAAAGAAGTAAGAATTATTTACTTTTAAATTACCATTATTTTTAATAGCTCCACCATCATAACCATGTCCTGCAGTAAAGTTTACTCCATCGATAATTACATTACATCCTTTTTCAATACTGACAGGAGACTGTAATGAAATAACCCTATTTTGAACATAATTAGTAGTCATATTAAATAAAGTCATATTAGTTATTGTAATAGTTTTATCTCCAGCAAGTATTTTAGCAAAGTAATTTAAATTTTCACCATTGATAATGGTTTTATTCATACCATCACCAACAATAGAAACTTGAACACTAGCCTGAATAGTGATATTAGTATTTAAATCACCAGTATAATTACCTTCTAAAACTCTTACAGTTATTACATATGATTTTTTAAATGCGAAATCTAAAGCATTTTTAATTGTTTTAAATGGATGATTAATAGTTCCATCTGCTGTAGAATCATTACCATTTTTATCAGAAACATAAACAGTTATATTATCAAATACTTCAGAAATATTAACTGTTAAAGTTCCATTTTTATATACGGAATCATTAGCACCTATAGAATAAATACCGGATAAAGTATAAACACCATCTTTAAATCCAATGTACTTATAAGAAGCAACACCATCAATTACATCGTTAACTCCAGCATAACTGCCATTAATGTAAAATTTAATTGAATTACCACCAATTACTGCACCAGTTGGGTGAGTTACAGATGCTGTTAAAGTATCAGCTAATGTTGAAATAGCTAAATCATTAAAAGTAATTGTAAGATCAGTTACATTAGCTACTTTTTCACTAGTTGTTGAAGGAGCATATAAAAATATGTCTTTTCCATTTGTAGCAGCTTTGTTATTTTTAAATATTGAATTTGAAGAAATATTTAAATCAGGAGCGATGTTACCACTTCTTATAGCCATTAAATAAATAGCTCCACCAAGATTAGCAGAGTTGTTTTCAAAAATAGTGTTTTTAATTGTTGCACCAGAAAGTGATATTGCACCACCATTGTTTTTTGCAGTGTTGTTTATGAATTTAACATTCTCAATTGTACAATTTGGAGCAGATTTACTATTGTATGCATTAAGATATATTGCACCACCATCTACATTAGCTACATTATTTATAAAAGTATCATTAATAAATGCGGCACTGCCATCAGTAAATGAAACATAAACAGCACCACCTTTAGAACCAGTATTAGATTCATAAGTGTTATTAATACTTACAATACTACTTGAATAAATAGCTCCTCCTTCAGCATTATTAGCTGATGGATTAGTATTGTTGATAAATTTAGAATTAGTAACTGTTATAAAATTAGTTCCTCTTATAACTCCACCCATACCTTTACCGGTGTTATTTTCAAAAAGAGAATTATTTATTGATGCATAACCTAACCACATATTTCCGGTATTGTTAACATAAGTCAAATTATCAAAGAATAATCTTGAGTTTTGAGTATTAATATCATATACCAAATAAGTGTTAGAAACGGAGTTTTTAATAATACAATCATTCATAGTTAATGAAGACCCATAAATTATTCCCCTATTCCAATTAATATTACCTGCTTTTCCATTTGTAAATGTTAAATTAGTGATAGCTACATCTAACCCTTTATCAAAATAGAAGAAATAATCATTATCCTGACCATCAATAATGGTTTTACCGTAATTTTCACCAATTAAATTTAAAACAGCTATTCTACTATATTTTAAATTAACATTGCCAGTACCTAAATAAGTACCATCCATAATATGAATAGTAATGTTGATTGACTTATCTAAAGCAGCAGTTATTGCATGATTAATTGTATTGAATGGATTATTTTTACTTCCATCACCAGTAGTATCGTTACCACTTGTAGAAACCCAAAATTCAACAGGAGTCCTATCAATATCTACAGTTAATGTAGCAGGATTAAAAGTATTATTTTCCCCATTATAATTACCGTTTATTTCATGTTTACCATTGTCAAATAATTTGGAAACAGAAAGTGTTGCAACACCTTTATTTGAACCACTTTCACCTACATTCATACCATCTACATTAAATTTAATAGTTCTAGCAGAAGCAATAGTATTTCCCATATCATCAGTTATAGTAGCATTTAAAGTAAAAGTAGTTTTATCAGTGAATACATCACTAAATGTAATAACAGCATTCATAAAACCATTATTATAAATTAATCCCATTTTAGAGGAAGAATTTATAAATTTGTTTTGTTTTAATATGTTATTACCTGCTAAATAGATTACTCCATATTGAGCCCAATTACCAGTATCAGTATTGGAATTAGTACAATTAATAAATACATTATTCATTATTTGACCATTACCGCTGGAAATTTGAAGAGCCGCATCATTGTAATTACCAACAATATCTTTAAAAGTATTTCCAGTTATTTTAGCATTTTTAGAATTGGATATGTATACAGATGCTCCGCAGGAATATCCTGTATTAGTAGCATTGTAAAAAGAAGAATTATCTATATAAACATTACCTTTATTGTTATTAAAACAAATGTCAGGACCCTGATTTGAAGCCTTGTTGTTTTTAAATACAGAATTAGTTACTTTTAAATCCATACCTTTAGAAACAATAGCTCCTTGGGAACCCGTTGCATAATTATTTTCAAATACACAATTATCAACAGTTAAGTTACCTCCACAATTAATCATACTTCCAGTACTAGCTTTTCCATTAATGAAAGAAATGTTTATCAAAGTTAAAGCAGTATCTCCACTAACAGATTTAAGAAATGAACTTACACTTTCACCATCAATAAATGTTTTATCATTTCCCTGACCAATAATAGTTAAAGAACCGCCATATTTTTCATGAGCTAAACTAATACTTAAATCAGTATTATTATCTCCAGTGAATGTTCCTTTACTTAAATAAATAACAGCATTATCAGAAGCATTAACACTTGAAATACCTTTATTTATTGTAGCATAAGGACTATTTTGACTACCAGTATTTGAATCATCCCCAGTAGTATTCACATAAATCGTTTTATCATAACTTATCCCATCATCTAAAACATGGGATGAAGCACTATCAACTGCTAACACATCAGCAGATGAATCTTCTTGTGCACTAACTGCACCAAGAGTTAAAATAGCTAGTAATAACATACTAACCAACATCATTTTATTTAATTTCATTAAAATTTCACCAAAAAAATTTAAAATTATACTTAAAAAATATCAAGCATAACTAAAAAATATTTATCTCTAAAATTATATTTAAAATTTATCAAAATAAGTTGTTTTTAAAATATGTTAAAATGAATATTAAAAAAAAGAGAAAAATGTGAATAAAATTATAATCTATTCACTAAAACTGTGTTTGAAGTAGCATAACCATCATACATGGAAGTAATAATATATTTACCCGCCACCAAATTAATATTTAAACTAGCGACACCATTAACATCAGTAATCTTATTATAAAACACACCATTTATATTGAAAGTGACAGTCTTATTAGCTAATGCACGACCTGTGCCATCAACTAAACGAGCTTTAAACTGACTTCCATCCTTATAATTCATGGTTAAATCACTACCCTCCAAAGTAGGTAAAACTGTTACTTTTTTACCCACCTGAAGACCATTAGGATGAATAGATGTTAAAATATATTCTCCCGGATTTAAATTAATATTTAACTTAGCCACACCTCCACCATTTGTTTCACGAGTATATAAAACACCATTAATGTTAAACTTAACTTTAGTGTTAACCAACGGATTACCTGCACCATCTACAAATTTGGCATAAAACTGAGAGTCATTATGATAATACTTAACTAAATCATTAGATTCTATTGTTGGCAGAACTGTAACATCAAATGATTTTAATAAACCATCATAAGGATTATGTACTGTTAAAATATATTTTCCAGACCATAATTTAATATTTAATGTAGCTATACCCTCACTATTGGTTTGGCGAACATAAAATACCCCATTAATGTTCATTGACACATTAGTGTTAACAATCGGATTACCTGATCCGTCAATTACTTTAACATGAAATTGAGAACCATTAAGATAATATTTAACCAAATTATCTGCAAGTATTGTTGGTAAAACTTTTATCACAGCTTTTGCAAATGCATTATCTGACTTTTGAGGACCATAATATGCACATAAAGCTTCATACTCCCCGGGTTGAAGATTAATATTCATTGTTGCCCAACCATTTACATCAGTTGTACGATTATATGTTCTTCCATTAATTGTTATAGAAACTGTACGGTTTGCTAATGGATTTGAATATGAATCCACTAATTGTACATAAAATTGTGTTCCATTACGGTAATTTTTAGTACAATTTAAGGCAAATAAATATGTAGAATTACCTGAAATAACTAAAGTAGTTTTTACAGATGATTTTTTGTAAGTATCATCCCCACTGAATATTGCCCCAATGTCATGGAACCCCTGAGATAAAACAACATCCACATATGCCCTACCACTTGAATCAGTAATGCTGGAATAACTTTGATTGTCAACAGTAAATTTAATTTCCTTACCTTTAATATATGTTCCATTTTCATCAATTAAAACAACATAAAACTTATCGCTGCCACCCAATGCAGAATCTCCGGCAATTAAAACTGTTTTAGTAGTATTTCCAACAGATTCCACATTTATATAATTAATTCCATAGCTTCCAAGATAAGAATTACTGCCTAGATAACAAATGGAAATAATGTATCTTCCATACTCCAAATCAAAACTAAATACTGCTCTGCCATCTTTTTTAGTGACAGATTTGTAAGATCCGACAAAATCTCCCTCAATTGTAGATACATTAACTAAAATAGTGGCATAACCAATAGGATTATCTAAAACATCACTTAAAATAACAGTGAAATTTAAAGTTTCATTGTCGAAACCGTTTAAATCATCTCCTTTAATGTTGGTGGAAGTCTTGTTAGAATCAACAACCAAAATATAAGATGATCCAGAAGATGGAATATAATTTGGATTATCTACATAATAACTAACTAAATATTTGCCAAGGCCAAGACTCAAGAGTAAACGAGCTATACCATCATTATTTGTAGTGGCATTATACTTTGTCCCATTTATATCAACGACTATTTGCATATTTTTAACAGGAGCATTCCTGGCATCAAGTAGTTTTATCTCATAATATTTGGCTTCACCAATATTCATGATAACATCAGATCCAAGAACCGTAATAGGCATACGATAAACTGAAATAGTGCTTGAATTTTTAGCAAACAATCCATAATACTGATTAGTGTACTGGTAAGTAATATTATAAATTCCCGGATTTAAAGTAATCTGCAAGCGGCCATAACCATAAATGTCAGTAACAACATTATAAGTTTGCTGCCAATCCCCAGAAGAAATTGTAACAACAATATTCTTACCGTACAAACTGTATGCATTAGTATCATTGAAAGAAATCACAAAATATCTGTTTTCACCATAATACTGAACAAAATCACTGGCATTAATAGAAACATGGCCCGGTGTAGTTTTACTATCAACAACAATAGTGGCAGCACCTGTGGAATCAATATACCATACATCACCATCAAAATCAAAAGTAGCTAAATAAGTACCTTCACTTTGAGAAATACGAAAAGTTACTTCTCCATTACCATCAGTTACACCAGTATAAGTTTTTAATAAAGACCCTTTGTAGATATTTAATTTTATTGTTGCATTATTTACTCTATGGCCAAACATATCAGTTAAAACAACTGAATAAACACCATTTAATGGAATTTTAATATAATGAAATCCAGAAATAACCGTCAAAACCTTATTAACCACAATAGTTCCACTACCTTTTGCAAAACCATAAACATTATCTCCTGCATAACTAGCAGTTATTTGATAAGTTCCTGGAAGATAATTAATAGTTAATCTAGCCACTCCATCATCACCAGTTTGCAAAGTAAAGACATCATATAAATCACCTTGAGTTAAAACTACTTTAATATATTCTCCACGGATTAAAGTACCATGTGCATCTTTTAATGTAATATTATACTCATTTCCAATACCATAAAAAGTAACATCAGGCACCTCAATTGTTGAATTAACCGGACGAATTTCCACATCTGATACTGATGAACTTGGTAAATACCATCCATCTCCTCCATACTCACATTTGATAATGTATTTTCCAACATCCAAACTTAATATTGCATCTGCACGACCTGTTGAACCTGTAGTGATTACAGCAGTTCTTGTTCCTCCTTTAGAATCAATAATAGTGATTTTTATACTTTGATTAACGATTCCCACTTGCCCATTACTTAAAACTGCATAAAAATTAACATTTTTACCATAAAATGTGTAATTATAGCTAATCAAATATGTGGCAGATGGCTGAACATCTATTTTAGCAGATTTATTGCATCCTTCAAAATAACCGTTACCATCATAATAAACAGATATATTATATACTCCTACAGGATAAGTTACTTCAAATTTAGCATGACCTTTTTCATCAGTAACTAAAGTAAAGTACTCTTTTTCACCTTTTGGAGTTGTAATGACAACCGTTAAAGTTTGATTGAAAATCTTATGGCCATTTACATTAATTAAAGTGATTTCATAGTTGTTATTATTTCCATAAAATACTACATCATCCATTACCAATTGAGTGTTATTATTTCTAAGTGTTAAATCCAAAAGTTGATTATCAATCCGTGCATAAATATTAAAGTCAGCAGTAGTTTCATTTTGAACAACATATGCATCAGCTTTATTATTTTCAAGAGAAGTATTAAGTGGAGCTATTATTCCATAATCTGATGAGAAATAAACAGTTCTAGTTGGAAGAGTACTGTTAAATTCATAAATATTTCCACTATTATCTGTTAATTTATTTAAAGCAACTACAATATGAGTATTTGTAACAGCATCTAAAGACATGATTACCCAATTATCAAGAGTTAAAGACCCAATATGTACAAAAATCCTATTATTATCCGGTTTTTGATTAGATCCCCACCAATTACTTGAATAATCTACTTCGCCATCATATACAAAAATATCATTACCTCCATAAGTTGCAGAATTATTTAAAAATACAGAGTAATGAACTGTTTTTGTATCTGCAAGAGCTCCTCCGTAAAGTGCTTTATTTCCAATGAAAACAGAATAATAAATTTCATTAGCAGTAGCTATTCCTCTATTTGGATAAGTGGAATACATATCTGCACTAGCTGAGTTATCATTTTTATAGAAATAAGAATTATTTATTAAATCAGCACTTACCCGACAAACAGTATTTGAATCAAAGAAGGAATTATTTACAATAGCTCCCTCAATTAATTTACCTTTGTTTTTAATAAAAGAACAATTATTTACTTCCCCATGGCAAGTTCCGTAAACACTACGCCCCAACTCCAATCCAACACGATTGCTTGCATAAAAATCACCAGGTATGAAATTATTCTCAATGAATAAAGAATTATTGATGTAAGCAAAGACAGTGCCACTAGATAAATCACCCACTATATTTTTACTTAATGCGGATGAAGAATAATAAGTAGTAGGATTTAAATTAACAATACCTACAGTATTGTTTCTAAATATTGAATTAGAAATAGAAATATAATTCCAAACCGGGAAACAAACATTATATGCCTCCATACCCCTAGAATCATAAATGTTACTACATTTTTCAGCAGATATTCTGTCAATAATAATATTAGCTCCTCCTTTAATTAAAGGACCTACAATACTTTTAAAAGTAGTGTTTTCAACAAAAACATATCCTTTGTTTTGAACACCCCCATATGTTGAAATAACCGCAATTGAACGAATATCATAGAAGTTAGAATTTAAAACTGTTAAATTTCCCCCTTTAACAAGTATTAATTCATTAACATATTGTTTTAGATTAATAGTAAAGTTTAAGTTTTTAAGGGTCAAACTACCCCATTCTTTAACTATGAATATATTGCGATCATTTTCTCTGCTTAAAATAGCATTTCCAACACCAATAATAGTCAAATTTTTAACAATCTCCAAATTTGAATTCCAATTATTCGTATACGTACCATTTAACAAATAAATTACATTACCATTTAATGCTTTAGCTATTGTATAATCTAAAGTTTTATATGGATTATCTCTGCTTCCATCACCAAAACCATTGTGACCTGTTGGGGAAACATACCATTCATAACCCGTTAAACCTGTACCTACAACAAGCCTTAATCTTTGAGAGTTAATAACAGCGTAAACTAATGAACTTTCATTATTATTCCTTAAATAATTAGAAAATGTACCATTAACCAAAGTTCCACCATTATAAATAAATTTACCATTTTGAGACTCAAATTTAACACTCATTTGAGGAAGTAAAGAAGGATTATCCAAATACTTCATAGATTCCCCATCAGTATACTTATTTAAAGTTGCTCTGAATTCGGCATTGGTTCCTATATTAATTGGAGATTCTTTACATTCAAAAGTCATTACAACCCAATATTTAGAATCATTCTTAGCATATCTAATAGCAGGACCCTTATTTACTCCCCACCAATTATAATTTGCTGAAACATTAGTTGAAAATTTACCATTACCACTAATTTCACCCAGCATAACAGAATAAGTCATATTAAGATTACAGGTATTAGCATATATGCTTGAATCAAAATATGATGATTTAATAGTTATATTAGAAGCATAGAATGAATTATAAATATTGCTACTAGAATGCTTTGAATATACATTTTCAATATCAACAATAGAAAATCTCGCTTCAATTCCTTCACTAAAATTAGAATTTTTAATGGCAAATGTACCATTATCACATTGTAATGCACCTATTTGTGAATTAATAATTGTCATATTGATACTTTTAAAATTATCATAATCATAATCAGGATTTGAATAAATGCTATAAATCTGAGAATTATTCACAAAAACATTATGATGATTATAAATTGATGGTTTAGAAGTTGCTTGAGACAATTTAGAATTTACAACATTACAATTTCCCAAATTAAAAATTATAGCTGCATGATTTGATCCAACACAATTAGAAAATTTAGAATTATAAATATTCAAATCTCCTTCATTGTAAATAACACTCATAAATGTATTTATATTTTCAAATTCAACATTTTTTAATGTTAACAACCCATTATTGCAAATAACACTATAACAGCTGGAATATGCAGTTGTTTTTCCATTGACAAAATTAATATTTTCCAAACTTAATGATTTGGAATCAAAAATATTAAAAAATGTACTTTGACCGTTACCATTAACTGTTACATTACCAGTTAAGGATTTAATTACTAAATTTTTATTTATTTCAATGTCTAAATCACCAGGAGCATTATAAATTCCATCCATAAGAATAATAGTAGAATTATCACTAACCACATTAACTGCTTCACCAATTGAAGAATATGGTTTATCTCGGCTACCATCCGGCACTACAGACAAATTTGCAGAAGGATTTACATAAACCTTATTGTCCCCATCATCTCCAATAATAGGGTCTGCATCATAGTTATTTTCAAAAATTATGCCCTCATCTATGCTAACACCATTATTAAAATCATCATTAGCACTAGCTATGCATATTGAAGACATGAAAATTAAAAATAATATCAATACAAATGCACTCTTTTTAACTGAAATAATTAACACCTCTTAATTAAAGTATATTTGGTTAAAAATCAACTAAGATATTATTATTTTTATCAAAAAGAAGTATAAAAAACTTTCTAAAAAATCTGGAAAAAAAGAAAAAAGGTTTAATTATTCATTTTCCTTATCTTTTCTGCGTTTATAACCTATAAACAAGCAGATTATAAGAATAATGATTAAACCAATAAATGTAAATATTGTTTTTGGATTATCTAATTGCTTAGTTACCTCCTCTTCATCAAGTTCATATGCTTTAACATCTTCACTGGAACTAGACGAACTAGATTTACCTGCATCAGAAGAAGCAAAACCTCCAACACTAACTAAAGAAGCAACATTTGCAGTTAAACCTACAGTAAGTAAGTTTTTATTAGCATTAGATTCATCAATTTGACTTAAACTATTGGCATTAGAACTACCATTAATTCCAGGATTTGAAATTGGTTTACCTCCTTGGGAAGTACCATTACCATAATCAGATCCTCCAACAGGACCATATTGGCCACCGCCACCAGGACCCAAATTACTTCCAGGACCAGGGATTCCACCACCAGGACTCAAAGGACCTGAGCCAGTACCTTCACCATGGCCTCCAATTTGTGGACCAGTATACCAAATAGGATTTGTTTTAGTAATCACTGTAGGACCAGAAGCAGGTTTGTCATTACCTCCCGGTGTAGCAGTTCCATTTCCATGAGGATTATTTGGTACAACAACAGAAGTCCAATTAATAAATGACTTAATTAATGGTTTAAATTTAATTTTATCTCCCAAATTAAATAGAGAATCATCAGGAACACCTTTTTTACCATTAGATTCCCAGTAATTATACCTTGCATCAACATATAAATGTGATTTATCAAATGCACTGAAAGTAGCATCTCTAGGGGCCTTGTTATTCACAAGATTAGAATTATGTACAACAACATTAGCAGAACCTAAATAAAATGCTCCCCCTGCCTCCAAACCAAGATTATTAGAGATAGTTGAATTAAATATATTTAAGTTATTTTGAGTATGCCCATAGTAAACATATGAACTGTAACTAATAGCTCCTCCATAACTTGCAGAATTATTGCTTATAATCGTATTAGTAATTAAGAAGTTATTAGATATGTCTAAAGCGCCTCCCTTATTCCCTGCACGATTATCAGTAATTATACAACCATCAATACGCCCATCATTTGCTTGAACAGATAATGCCCCACCATTAATTACTGCCTTATTATAACGGACAGCTGAATCTTTAAGATTGAATTTGTTAAATGTTCCATAAATTACTCCACCATCTCCATAATTTCTATAAACATAAGAATTTAAGTTAGGATTATTACCAACAATAGTGGAATTAGCCACATTATTTGTAAAGGAACAATTGGTCAAATACAGTGAAGCTTTTGGTTTATATGTAGAATATTCGCCATAGTTTGAAATGGTTCCAATAGCTCCACCTTTATAAGCATTATTATGGTCAAATATTGAATCAGATATTTCTAAAACAGTATTTTTAGTAAATAATGCTCCACCTGCACCTAAAGGAACTTCACATACTGAGCGATGTTCATAGCGAACACCTTCCTCAATAGACCACCCAGTAGAATACTTTTCAAGCATACACTGGTCTAAATTAAGAATTGCAACATTCCTGTAAAATACAGTGTTATTAATTGTAAATACTTTAGAAGAATCTGTGTAAATAGCTCCACCATGAACTCCTTTATTATTACGAATTAAAGATGATTCAATAACTGTTTTACCAAAATCAGCTATAGCTCCACCTCTATGAGCATAATTTCCAGACAATTCAGTTAAATTAACAAATAAATTACCATAATTCAGGATAGCTCCACCCAATCCAGTATTTTTACAGTCAACCGTATACCAATACTCTTTACCTCTGTCATCTACAGTTTTATTTACAAAATCTGGGTTACTATTATCAAAGTAAGCAGAAGAGTTGCAAATTATTGAATTATTAATATATAATGTACCATTATTAATAAATAAAGAACCTCCAACCATATTATGACCATTGGCTATTACTAACCCATTAACAGTTAAAGTACCATTAGCTAAAATAGTAAATAATTGACTGTTATTTGCATCAACAAATACCTTACCAGGATTAATAGATAAAATAGTAATGTTTTTATCAATGATTAAATCAGACCCTTTAAACACTCCATTTTCCAAATAAATTACACAATGATTTAAAGATTTGGCCAAAGCAAAAGCTAGAGAAGCATAAGGACGTTCTTTACTACCATCACCGGAAATATCACTACCTCCAACTGCAACATAAATTGCAAATGGCGTATTATCTTTAACTAAATCATACAATGCATAAACCGCAGCATTTGCACGTTTAGATCCATTACCACTAATAAGATAATTGTTTATAACTTTATTAAACAAATTCTCACTAGACATAATTATAACTGCATAATCATCCCCTTTTAAGGAGTAAGAAAATATATTATTATGAGTTACAGTATTACTTGATGATTTACCAGTAAAAAAGATAGCTGATTGATTAGCAACACTGGAATTTCCAGCAATATTTATATCATTGTATTTTATTGAATCATAAGCAGAATTACAAGCATAATATCCAAATATTGAAACACCACTAATTGTTAAGTTATTATGATTAAATTCTGTATAACTTGAATCAACAGAATTAACAACTTTATTAGCTATTCCAGAGATATTATTATAAACAAATTCATTATCTTTAGAATTTTTAATAATTATAACATCTACAAGATTATTAAAAGTTATATTATTAGAAAATATATGGTTTGAAGAAGTGTTCACTAATTTAATAAATGCTCCACCATTTTCACCAGATAACATATTATTAATTACATAATTACCTCTACCTCCGACAACAGATATGCTAGAGTTTGTTAAATTATTATTTTTAATATAAACTTTAGAAATATTATTTAGAGTTATTGTAGAGTTAAATAAAACCAAATTAGTAATATTAACTGATGAAGAACCACTATTGAGAATTAAGTTAACAATTGAACTTACATTTTCTTTGTAATATGTGACATTAACCGGAATATCAATACTTAAATCCTGACCTTTAGTCAAATTATTCAACAATAATACATCATTATTATGTATAATTTTAGAATTTATAGCATCATTAAAGTATATTCCATAATTATTATCATCAATAACATAATAAGTAACACCTAACTCAACAACAGAAGTATTATTTCCTACAAATATTGGAGTTTCTACATTAGCATAAATTAAATTACCAGTAATATTTGTATTATTTGTAAATTTAATTAAAGCAACAGCTCCCTGACCAATGCCCAGTGCATCATGAATTTCAGTAATTTCAGATAAATTTCCACCAAAGATATCAAAAGTGTTGTTTATAATAGAAATGTTGTCTGACATATAGGTACCAATACCATAAATACCAGTAGAATTACCATAAAGATAATTATTCATATGCAATTCAATAAGATATGCCATATCCTTAGAATGAACAACAATATTATTGTTGGAAATATTCAAGTCATGTGGACTGCCAATAATATTACAGCTTGCTATACCATAAGCCGCACCGTCGGAAATAATATTAATATTATTTGAAACAATACTACTTTCTTTTAAAACATCAGCATAAATACCCTCCGTTACACCAGTACCGATCATAATGATTGTATTTCCAGAAATTTTAAACCCTGAAGACATTCCTTTATTATAATTTAATCTTAAAGGATTATACGCAGGCATGCTGATACCATAAGCATAAACTGCTTTCGAATTAACATAAATATTATTATTTTTTAGAATTATGCCATTGCAAACATCAAATACAGATATAGCAGAATTAGCTTGAGTTTTATTCATCAACATCAATGTAATATTATTATTGGATACTGAAACATCACCTACCCCATTTAAGACAATAACTTCTTTATTCATATTATAAAAGTTAAAATCCCGAATTACTGATCCACTAGCATCCCCACTTAATGAAATAGTAACATTAAATAAAAGATTGCTCTGTTTATTGCTAATAATATTGATTTTTTCAGTTATGAATACATTTTTGTTAGATAAAAATGTAAAAAAGATTACTTTAGTCTTATTTGCATCAAATGTATAATTTAAATAACCATTTTCATCAAAATATTTGTGGAAATTGTCATCATTAACAACTAAAGCTGTTGAATCATAAATAACTCCATTAACCATATTGTCAGATTCATTATTTGAAAGCTCATCAGTAATTTCTTTATAAATACCTATGGTAGCATTAGTTTCTATAACATTACCAAGCAATTTAGTTCTATAAACCAAACCTTTAATAGAAATACCATAACTTTCACTACGAATAACATTATTCAAAATATGATTATCATAATACCTGATAACATTAGATGTAGAAGATATAGATATACCTACTGCATATGTATCAATCATGTTATTTGAAATAGTATTGTTGCTTCCAATAAATGTAATAGCATCATCATGATTTACTTTAATTATATTATTATGAATATTTGAACAATTATCACTAATACTGATACCTACACCATAGTTTTTAATAGTAATAGTATTATTAAAAACTTCAGTATAGTTAGATACAGCTATAGCAGAATAAAGATTATTATATGTTACATTATTATATGCAACAATAGTTGAATATCCTTTTTCACCAGTAACTAAAATACCATTACCCTGACTTATACCTGATACATTATTATACATAACACGAATATTCTTACCTATTGCAAAAACTGAAATACTGCTTTCTATAATACTGTTATTATATGCTGTAAAATTATCACCAAAAGCATTAATTCCATAACTGCCCCGAATAATAGTATTATTGAATATAGTTGTATTAATATGATTTTCATAAGTCAATTGCAACACAATAGACATAACCCCATTGCAAAATGCTTTTAAATAATTATCTGAAATAATGTTGCCCACACATAAAGCAGGACCAGAATAATCTGCATGACCAAATGGGTTAAAATAAATCAAGTTACTGACTATTTCATCACTATAATCAAGAGTTTCCAATTTATTTTTAGAGATTAAATTATAATGACATTGCCCCATAACCATTACACAGGTAAAATAAGTGCTCATATCATTACCAATAATCCTATTATAACTAGACCACCCCATAGGCATTGCATAAACACCCGCTGCATAAGCTATCCTAATTATATTATTCATGATTGTATTATTATTAGATTTAGTTATCCAAATACCATGCAATTGACTTACATATATTCCATTAATTGATAATGATCCTTTAGTATTATTAATTGTGAGTCCTGAAACTGTAGAACTATCACTACCTTTAACTAAATGAATGAAACCATTTGAAATTTTAGAAGTATTATCTAAAGGCATTAAAGTAAGTTGGCGATCAATAACAAATCCCCTATCAGAAATATTGCCTATCTTTAAAATATCTCCAGCCACAATCCCTGAGTCAGGTTTAATTTGACCATCAAATTTATAAAAATAGTCATCATAATTATTTTGAGTAATTTCGATAGTTTTACCTCCAATAATCGGACTAAAAACAATATTACTATTATCAATATCTAAATCATTAGATTCCGAGTTATTAACCACACTTTGTTCAAAAACTATCGTAGAATTATTTACATCATCTATTGCACTAACTGTACTTAATGATAAAATAAAACAACAAAACATTACCAAAATCAATATACCTTCTTTTTTAATTATTTCACCCCCATTTAAATTAATTAAATAAAAATATAGTCCAACAAAATAGAATAAATATATTTTTAAATTGACTATGTTATAAATATCTGACATGAATCATATTTAAATTTTTATACATTTTAAAAGAGTATAATATGAATAAAAAATAAACAATCTAACATAGAGTGTCCTCCAATTCCACAGTGACAATC
>ERZ1034984.2017-NODE-2017-length-17240-cov-6.071283_pt1 | contig 17240 bp, 14 predicted proteins | sample MGYA00520589_ERZ1034984 | MGnify/ENA primary metagenome ERZ1034984 (study PRJEB33766, sample SAMN09781790) | gut metagenome | biome: gut microbiome | host: Homo sapiens | place: Madagascar | study: EMG produced TPA metagenomics assembly of the PRJNA485056 data... | reverse complement strand
TTTAAGCTTGAAAGCGCAAACACCTTCGCCTCTGGCGCAGGTTTTCTCGCGATAAAGCGGCACCTCAAAGGCGGCAAACATCACATAGTCAAGGTTGCACATATACGGCAGATACTCCATATAGCCATAGCGCCGGCAAAAATCGTTGATCGGACAACGCTTGCTGAGATAGATCAGCGAATACTCGGCCGTTGGCGGCAGCGTTTCCGTGATAAAGCCACCGGGATGCTTTTGGGCGATCCTCGCATTCCTGCGGTCCCTTCGGCGCAGCGCCATATTTACCACCCCCGGCGCCTGCCGGAAGAGAAAACGTGCAGCTCGGCGCAACGATCTCGGCAGCCTTGCAAACCAGCGCTGGTAGATCGTAGTCGCCAGCCGGCCCCATTCATGCGTTGAAAGGCCATGGTTTTTACCGCAGACACCGACCGCGATGAAAAACAGGCAGCCTGTGAGATTTTTCGTGCCGCTGCTCCTGTCGCCGCCAATGTAAGGACAACGCTCGAGCATCTGCGCCCGATAATACCCCCAGATCTCTTCGAACGCTTCGTCATAGGCCTTGCCGAAGATCTGCTCGATCTCCAAACGCACAAGGATGAGATAAGCGTTCATCTGTCTTTTAAGCTTTTCTTCGTTTTGCTGATAGTATGGATGCATGTCATTCCTCCGTTCGTGCTTGATCGTCCAGCATTGGCCGTCAGTTACCTATTGCTTATTATAATCTTTTCCTGCGCAAAACGCAATAAATCCCGTCACTGTGACGGGATTTTATATGGATCGACAGGACACTCACCTTGCAGCCTGTTTCAACTTTTCAAAGCTTTTCGCACTCAGCGCGTGCTCCAGGCGGCACGCATCCTCTTCCGCCTGAACGGGATCAACACCGCAGGCGATGAGATAATCGCGAAAGAAGCAGTGGCGCTCGTTAATAGCCGCAGCAATGTCGCGGCCTTTCTCGCTGAGCTGAAGCAAATGTTCGACGTCCATCGTAAGATAGCCGCCGGCGATGAGCTTTTTCATGGCATGACAGACGCTCGGCTTACTCACGTCCAGCCAGCGCGCCACGTCGATGGATCGCACAGCGCCCAGCTGACGCTCGAGAACAAAGATGGCTTCAAGATAATCTTCCGCACTGACGCCAAGGGATTCATACGCTTTCATGACGCGATCCACCACTGCGTTTTTGTACAAAATCCTGGTAAATGCCTGGCTGATCGGAAAGCGACGCGTGATCGCCGCGCTGCGCGATGCGCCCGCCAGCGACGACGAGGATCTGATCGGCATCACGAATCGTATGCAGCCGATGCGCAATAACGAGAAGTGTTTTGCCGCGCACGAGCTCAGAAATGGCTTCCTGAATGTAGCGCTCGTTGTCGACATCGACGCTGGCTGTGGCTTCGTCAAGGATAACGATCGGCGCGTCTTTGAGGATGCAACGCGCGATGGCGATGCGCTGGCGCTCGCCGCCAGAAAGCGTCGCGCCGCCTTCGCCAACGATGGTTTGAAATCCATCGGGCAAAGCCGTCACAAAATCGTAGCAGCGCGCTTTTTTCGCAGCCTGGATAATCTCTTTTTCCGACGCGTCTGGCCTGCCCATGGCGATGTTGTTATAGATCGTGTCCTGAAAAAGATAGACGCGCTGGAAAACCATTGAGATCTGGTCCATCATTTCAGCCAAGGGCACATCACGAATATCGACACCACGAATTTTCACGCAGCCTGTGCCCACATCCCAAAAACGCGCCAGAAGATTGGCAATGGTCGACTTTCCTCCGCCAGACGGCCCAACGAGGGCGGTCATCGTGTGCGGCGGCATGGCAAAGGAAATATTATGGAGCACGTCCGTCGCGCCATCATAACTAAAGCATACATCCTCAAATTCGATCTCCAGCTCACCGTTCGCGCTAGCTTCTGTCAAATGCAGCGTGCCAACATCTGCGAGCTCCTGCTCTGCAAGCACGTCGCAGGTGCGATCGAGCGCAGCATTCATGACGGTGAGACGGGTGGCTTCGCCGTAGAGCGCTTTGAGTGGACCGAAAAGATCAAAGACAAAGAGCAACACACCAAGCAAATAGGCGAGCGAAAGCGCGCCTGTCTGCTCCAAGTAAACAGCCAGCCCAAAAATCGCCGCAATGCCTGCGCCGTAGAGAATGGAAAGTCCCGTCGTCCACGGCGTCATGCGACGCTCGAAAGAGGCATTGACATCGCGAGAACGCGCAAAGCTTTCTGTGAGCGCCGCCGACTGTGCGCCGAGCAGATTGTAGCTCTTGATCACACCGATGCCCTCGACAAATGAGAGCACGGCATCGGTCAATCGCTCGCCCTGCTCCTGACGCGCTGCCGCTTCCTCGAGCGAAACAGCGTTCATGCGCCGCGCCACGACGTTCGCCAGAAGCGTCACTGCAAGCGCGATGAGCTCGAGCCGCCAGTCCAGCCAAAACATAAAGACCGTCAGCACACCAGCGCTGAGCAGATAGCTCATCATATTGGCGATGGTACTCATGGCAACCTCTTCAACGAAAACCATATCGCTTGAGAGCACCGAACTGATCTTGCCGATGTTTCCTACCGTGAAATAGCCCATCGGCAAGCGCCGCAGATGATCCGCAAGCGCAATGCGTTGGTCGGCAAAGATCATATAGCCGGCCGCGCTCTGCAACCGATCGCTGGCATAATGAACAACGGCTTGCAGCACAACCACACAGACAAGTATGACGCCCACGACAAGACAGCGTGCACTGCTCATCGTACCAGTGGCAAAACCAGCAAGCACAAGAAAAGCGAAAAAGATCGGCATTTTCGAAAGGATCTGCTCCACAAAAGCGCAGACAAACGCCAGCTGAATACGTTTTTTGTAGCGGCCGGAAAGCCGCAGCATGCGAGATATGAGTGCAAACATCAATCTTCCTCCTCCCCGTCGCGGATCCTCCAATCGCCGCTTTCATTGGTGGCACGCCAGAGCTTTTGATATTCTGCACAGCTGGCGAGCAATTCGTCGTGCGTGCCGCGCCCGGCGATCCGTCCGTGATCCATGACAACGATCTGGTCGGCGTCTGCTACCTGCGGTAGCTTGTGGGCGATGACGATCAACGTCTTATCACGCGTCAGTTCAGCGATGGCGGCTTCCATCTTCTCCTCATTCTCAGGATCGGCATAAGCGGTCGCTTCGTCGAGAACGACGATCGGCGCATCCTTGAGAATGGCGCGAGCGAGCGAGATCCGCTGGCGCTGACCGCCGCTGAGCATCTTCCCTGCGTCACCGGCCGGCGTGTGGATGCCCTGCGGCAATCGCGCGAGAAATTCTGTGCACTGTGCTTTATCAGCAGCAGCGAGCACCTCGTCCTCCGTCGCATCCGGACGACTGAGGCGAATATTCTCAAGCAGCGAGGTATTAAAAAGATATTGATCCTGCGCCACGTAGGAAATGTGATCGTTCAACGCTGCCAGGCTCATCTCACGCAGATCCTGCCCGCCGATGATGATCGCACCATCGGCCACATCATAATAATGAACAAGCAACTTCGCCAGCGTTGATTTGCCACTGCCGCTTTCACCGACAAGCGCCGTTTTCTCTCCGGCGTGAGCAGTGAAAGAAATATCATGGAGCACTGCCTCGCTCACCGTCTGTGGCTGTCCGTCCGGCCCGGGCACGGTCTTGTAATAGGCAAAAGATACGTGCGCAAAACGCACGCTGTCGTCTGCGCCGTGGAATTCATCCTCTGTCTGCGCAAGCGGCACCGCCTCCAGCACCTGCTCGAGCGCAGCGATCTTGTAATTCAGCTGCGGCAGTGTCGGCAGAAAGCTGAGGGATTTCAACAGCGGCGTACCGATCGAAAGCGCCAGACAGAGCGTGAGGATGAGATCAGCGAGCGTCGACCAACCACGGAGCACAAACCAACTCCCCACAGGTAGCGTGAGAATGATCGTACACGGCAACAAGCTTGAATACATCGCCATCCATGGCCAGGCAGCTTTATACCAGGCCAGCGTATAATCGCGATAAGCAAGCACATCGTCGCGCAGACGCGCATAAGAATCGGCGTCGCGATTAAACACCTTGACAACCTCCATGCCGTTGACGTACTCGATGATCGTATTGTTCATCTTTTGCCCTGCCGCATAATACGGCCCCATTTTCTGCATACCGACAGCATACATTGTCTTCATTGCCCACAGAGAAAGCGGGATCGATGCCAGCGACAGCAGCGCCAGCTTCCAGTCGACAACAAAGAGCGCAAGGATCACCGCTACCGGGATCATGAGATTCGCCACGCCCTCCGGCAGCGAATGGGCGAGAAGCACCTCGAGGCTGTCGACGTCATCGACGAAGAGCTTCTTCACCGTCCCGGTGCCCTTGTCTTGAATGACGCCGAGGGGCAGATTCTCAAACTTTTTCTGCAGCGATGTGCGCAGGCGCAGCAACGTGCCATAGGCTGCATTGTGGGAAACATTCAGGCCCCAGCCGTAGAGCAGCGCCTGCGCCACCAGGCAGAGCAGCACGCCCGCCGCACGACTTGTCACCAATTCTGTCGTCACAGTGCTCCCGCTCACAAGCGGCTCGATGATCTGATAGGCCAACACGAATGGCAGCACGCCGCAGAGCACGCTCAGAAGCAAAATGCCCGTCGCCGCATAGAGGCCGCGCTTATACGGCCCCGCATAGAGGAATACTTTTTCAAACATGATGGTCACCTTCCAGTGAAAAATATTTTTCTGCGATCGTCGCCAAGAGCGTCGGCGTAAGCGCTTCGCTCGTCACAGCACCAGCGGCATTGAGCTGCACGATCCGGCTGGCAGTGCGCGCGATAAATTCAAAATCATGGCTCACGACAAAAACGATGACCCCCGCACGCGCAAGTTTTTCAATGAGCGCACTCACGCGCACCATCGAATCATAATCCAGCCCGCTCGTCGGTTCGTCGAAAACGATCAGCGGGCTTTCCGCTACGATCGCCGCGCCAATCGTCACGCGCTGTTTCTGGCCACCGCTGAGCGCTGCCGGATGCACCGCGCGATAGTCGCTGAGCCCGAGCTCTGCGAGCACACGCTCGATTTTTTCCGAAACATCGTCCCGATGGCCGAGCGACAGCTCTTCCTCAACGCTCGCTGCAAAAAGCTGGTAGTCGGTGTCCTGGAGCACAAGATAAGAGAGCGCGCGGCGCTGGCGCACAGAGAGCGCCTCGCCATCAAAGAGAATACGCCCATGCTGTTCCTTCAAAAGGCCTGTGATAAGCGATAGCAACGTCGTTTTGCCCGCGCCATTGTGACCGATCACGCCGACAACCTCGCCGCTGCGCGCTTCGAAGCTGACACGCGAAAGCACCGGTGGCCCGCCTTTGTAGGCAAAGCCCAGCGATTCTACCGTAAGCGTGTGCTGAACAGCGGTATTGGAATTTTTCTGCGCGCGGACAGTTTCACGCTCAGGATAGACCGTGCGCAAGCCCATCTGCACACGCTCCGCCTCCGAAAGCGCAGAGAATGCTTCGCGCGAAAAAGCGCGAGTAATGCGTCCATCCTGGATCAGATAAGCGCGATCAATGAGATCACGCAGATAATAGAAACGGTGCTCCACGATGATGAGTGTCACACCAGCGCGCTTGAGTTCAGCCATCATCAGCGCCAGCCGATGCGTCGCCGCATGGTCCAGATTGGCCGATGGCTCATCGAAAATGACAACGCGCGGCTGCATCGCGTAAACCGAACCGATCGCGATCTGCTGCTTCTCGCCACTCGAGAGTGAAAAAATGCTGCGCCCGAGAAAATTTTCCAGCGAAAGCGTGCGCACCGCATTTGCCACGCGCTCCACCGTTTTTTCTCGAGCCAGTCCGAGATTTTCGCAGCCGAACGCAAGCTCGCGCGTTGTGTCGGTCATGAAAAACTGGGAGCGCGGATCCTGAAACACCGTGCCCACGCGTCCAGCCAACTCCGACGGTGTTTTCTCGAGCAACGATTCGCCATCCAACTCGAGCGTACCGTGGATCTCGCCAGGATAGAAATGTGGAATGAGCCCATTCAACGAACGGATGAGCGTCGTCTTGCCACAGCCACTGCGTCCGGTCAGAAGCACGCATTCACCGTCTGCGATCTCAAGATCGATGCTCCGAAGTGTTGGTCTCTCCCGCTCCTCGTAGCGAAACGAAAAATCTTTGAAAATGATCATCCCTATACCCTCCAAATCCCCCAGAGGATTTTCTCTGCCAGCTTCGCTGACATTCACCTTACCACAAGCTCACCCAACGCGCTCCGGTCGCAAAGCACAAGCGCCGCGAAAAACGCCATACCAAACGCGATCGCCAGCCAGTCACCAGCGCCCATTCGCACCTCGTTCAGCGCTTCGCGGCGCGTGTCGAGCTCGAGCCCGCGTGTCGTGCCCGAAGCAGCAAGCTCATCGGTCACTTTGAGACAGCGCATGAGAAGCGGCACGAGAATATATTCCACTGTGCGCACCGGATGCGCGATCCGCTTCAGATACGTGTCGCTGATGCCGCGAATTGCCATTGCGTTTTTGATCTGTCGGTATTCGATCCCCAGCGTTGGAATGTAGCGAAACATCACCACCAGCGGAATCGTCGCCGCCTGCGGCATGTACATACGCTGCATCGCCACCGTGAGATCGTCCATTGGCGTCGTGGCGAGGATCCAAAAGCCAAGCCCAGCAATGGGAATGATCTTCAGCACCGTCACGCCGAACACGCTCATGATCACACTGAAGATCGGAATCTGTACCCACGTGAGCAAAGCGCAGAGAATATCCACCGCCACAAAAGCCGCAAGCATCTTCGCCGCCGTGCGCGGCCTGCTTCCGCCAGCGATAAAAATGGCAACGCCCGAAACCAAAGCCAGGCTTGTGAGTTCACCATTGACAAAATAGCTGACACATCCCAGAAAGATCAGCAGCAAAAATTTCGTGCGCGGATCCAGTCGTGCCGTGCCCTTAAATGGCCGCGCCGTGATGCACGCTTCTACAGAACCATTCATCGTGCGCTCACTTTTTTATCGATACGAGCCCGGCTTTGATGAAATGCTTTTTCAGCACACGCTGACCGATCGTCGCGCCGATAAACCCACAGATTACTCCAACAGCCACGATAACCACCGGCATCACACCAGCAGTCACGCCAAACAGACTGTCAATAAATTCCTGCGAAATTCCGTTGCCAATCATGACATCCGTAAAGGCTTCTTTCATGAAAACGAACGGGAAAAGATAGCCCAACTGGAAAAATCCACTGAAAACAGCGAAAGCGATCTTCATTGCTCCCATCGTGATCTTTCCACCACGCAGGACAAGCAAATCACAGACCACGCCACCGATAATGAAGAGCAGCGAAACCACCCAAAAACAGCCAACGAGCATCAGCAATATCCCCTGGATCACGCTCGAGATCGTAAAAACACCACGCTTTGGCACCTTCGCGAGCAGAAGCATCATCGGGATACCATTCACGATCGCCACGCCAGACGGATAACAAATATTCGTCACTGGACCAGCCACACTCATCACCGTACTGATGATCATAAAGATGACCCACATCAACGCTGAGAGCACGCCAATAAGAATGAAATCCTTGGTATTCAGTTTTTGATTCATAAAAAATTCTCCCTTCAATAAATATAAATAGCGGTGAGATAAGGTTACCCTTGTCTCACCGCTAATGTTAGCATATGCTTCTTTTCTACTCGACCCAAATCCCGTCGATTTTGACCCAAAAGCGATCAGGAATCGCGTCCGTTCGGATGACTCGCGCGATACTCCCGCGGCGCCACGCCGAATCGTTTTTTAAACGCCGCTGCAAAATTGCTCGCTTTGCCATAGCCAACAAGCGCCGCGATCTCGCCGACATTTTTCTCATTTTCCAAAAGCAGTCGCGCGCCCGTCTCGAGCCGTTCGGCGATCACATATTGATGCAACGACTGACCATAGATCGCCGAAAATCCACGCGACAATTTCGCCGCGCTGATGTGCACCTGTCGCGCCAGCTCTTCACAACTCGGCGCATAAGCGATGGCTGCATCGATGATGTGTTTTGCTTCGCGGATGGCTGCACGTTCTGTGCGCGAAAGCATCGGCGCGCGAAACGCCGCGCAGTCGTCTGTGATCGCAGCACCCAAGATGACGGCAAAAAGCTCCGACAGCTTGCCGTCGAGAAAAAGTTTCCCCAGCCCGCCAGGATAATTTTCTGCGTCGCCAAGTTCTGCGAGCACACGCGCCATCTGCGGTGAAAGCGACACGTGGAGTACGTCCTCCGTCACTTTCCGTTCCAGCCGCGCCGCCGTCAGCCCGCCCAGATAATCGTCGGTCAGCGCTGTAAATATTTTTCGCGGCACCTTCACCGTGCGAAAATCATACGTAGCATTCTGAGCATAACGAATCGATTCAAAACCGCCATGTCCGGTATAAACGCAAACCTCTTGCTTCTCCATTGTAATGCCCTTGCGTGAGTCAAGGTCTTCCCAGAAGATGCCGTCACCCAAACAAAAAATCATCCACACATAATCGCCACTCGTCACGCCCTGCACGCGCACATCTTCGTCTGTACAAAGCTGTAAATCTGAGACAATAATCCCCTGTCCACTCACAGCCTGCGCAATACGTCCACTGCCAAATGTTTCAGGCACCAACTGCTCAAACGTCTGTACAGCACCACTCGTCATTTCACTGTACCATTCTTCTAAATAAGCCTGCTTATCCGTCATCGGTTCACCGCCTTTCGTTATCCTCCGCTAATTTCAGAGTAGCACAATGAGCATATTTTTGCAACGAATCACACTAGAATTTCTATCGACTTCCCACAAAAAATCGCCCCTCGTTGTTATCGAGGGACGATGTGTCAAAACAGATCGCTGCGCGTGCCTGATCGGGAAAGAATCAGCAACAATTCTTTCTCTCTGATTTCATAAATCAGCAGCCAGTCGGGCGTGATATGGCATTCGCGATAGCTGGAATAGTTGCCTGTCAGCGCGTGGTCGCGATATTTTGCAGAGAGCGTCTCGCCAGCTGCAAGCATGCGGATCACGTTTTCCATCAACGCGATATCGTAGCCACGCTTGACGACGCGCTTGTGATCTTTTCTGCCAGCTTCGGCTCTAATCCTTTCCTATTTAATATAAAAGTGCTACACTATAATTGCAAACCGCTAACTAAAGAAAGGATGTGCTTATCGTGCGTCAAAAAGATCAGATTTTCTGGCAACACATGGCAAAATTCTATACAGCGTTTATGTCCCATTCTACCTCACTCTATAAATCGCTCTGCGCGCGCATTGCGCCATGGCTGTCTTCCTCGATGACTGTGCTCGAATTGGCTTGCGGCACAGGGCAGCTTTCACTTCCGCTGGCACCTTATGTGCAGCATTGGCAGGCGACGGATCTATCGTCAGAAATGGTCGCGCGCGCTAAAGCCCGCGCTGGCGAAATGCCACAACTCTATTTCAGCACCTGCGATGCAACGCGTCTGTCATGCGCCGACGCGTGCTTCGACGCCGTCGTCATTGCAAATGCTTTACACATCATGCCCGCGCCGGAGCGTGCGCTTTTCCAGATTCGGCGCGCGCTCAAGCCCGGCGGCCTGCTTTTTGCGCCCACCTTCGTCCATAGCGGCGGACTTCTCGCACGCCTGCGCACAGATATCATGCAACTTTCCGGCTTTCGCGTTTACCACAGCTGGTCAAGCGAGGCCTTCCTCGATTTTCTCAGCAGTCAGGGATTTCACATCCTTGAGCACGCGACGCTAGGCGGACCCGTACTGCCGCTGTGCCACGTCGTCTGTCAGATCGATCATGAAGGAGATCTCTCATTATGAAACATCTCTATTTTTCTCCCGAACGTGACGGATTTTACGGCGCATATTACCCGCTCCGCACCCCATCCCACAAGGCGATGATCCTCATGCTCGGTGACGCTGTCGACGACGCGCTGGCGCTCGCCGGTGTGCGCTGGCTGCATGAGCAGCAGATTGCTGTGCTGGCGATGGCGCCGGCAAAAAAAGATTACGGTCACCACAATCTGCCGCTTGAGCGCTTCGGCACTGCGCTCCGCTGGCTCAAAGTTCGCGGCCACAAGCAGATTGGCATCTTCGGCATTTCGACAACCGGCATGCTTGCACTCATCGCCGCTTCCTACTATCCAGAGATTTCGCTGACCATCGCTGCCTCTCCTTCCGATTTTGTCATGGAAGGATTCTATCGCGGCCATCGCGACGGCGCCACCGAATGGCCCGGCGATGGTGAGTCGACTGTGTGCTAGCAGGGGAATCCGCTCCCTTATCTTCCTTTTGCCCATCGCCATCCCGCCTTCGCGCAATGTATGAAAGAAAACGCCCGCGCCACGCATAATCTGGTCGCTTCTCGTGCGCTCTTCGACGATGCTGAACGCCAGCATCCGCTGCGGGAAGAAGCATGCATCAAAATCGAACGCATCTGCGGAAAAATCGTCTGCATCGGTGCCGAAGACGACGCTATGTGGGACACCTGTCGCTACATCCGTCGTATGCAGACACGCCTCGCCGAGCATCCACACACCTGCACGCTTGAAGCACTGCTCTATACCCACGGCACGCACTTCGTTCTCCCACAATCAATGGTTCAAAATCTGCTCCCTGTAGGTTCCAGTTTCTTCATCGGCCTCTGCTTCCAGGCCGGCCGCCAGCATCCGGGACTCTGCAAAACAACTCGCCTCGACATCGACCAGCATCTGCGCCGGGTCCTCGCGCAATGGTGACGTATCTTACAAAACAACAACTTTCGCAGCAAAAAATCGCCCCTCGCGTTGCGCGAAGGGCGATTTTATTAGCCTAAAATCTTCTTCAGATCTTCTTCCGGTGTGGAGATTGGCGAAATGTTGTAGTTTTCTACGAGGAAATTCAGCACGTTTGGCGAAACGAAAGCTGGGAGCGTTGGCCCGAGATAGATGTTTTTGATGCCGAGATAGAGCAGGGTCAGCAGGATGCAGACGGCTTTCTGCTCGTACCAGGAGAGCACCATCGAGAGCGGCAGATCGTTCACACCGCAGCCAAATGCTTCTGCGAGCGCGACTGCAACCTGGATGGCGCTGTAGGCGTCGTTGCACTGGCCCATATCCATGAGACGTGGCAGGCCGGCGACGGTGCCGAGATCGAGATCGTTGAAGCGATATTTTCCGCAGGCGAGGGTGAGCACAACACTGTCTGCAGGCGTTTGTTTGACAAATTCGGTGTAATAGTTGCGTCCAGGTTTTGCGCCGTCGCAGCCGCCGACGAGGAAGAAGTGGTTGATCTCGCCACGCTTCACAGCGTCGACCACCTGTCCGGCGACGGAAAGCACGGTGCCATGGCCAAAACCAGTGGTCACGCGGTCACCGCCGTTGATGCCGGTGAAATGCTGATCCTCTGCATAGCCGCCGAGCGCCAGCGCTTTTTCGATGACTGGCGTGAAATCCTTGTCATCGCCGATGTGTACGGCGTCTGGATAGGAGACAACTTCTGTGGTGAAAACGCGGTCGCTGTAGCTGCCGCGCGTTGGCATGAGACAGTTGGTGGTGTAAAGGATCGGCGCTGGGATGCCGTCAAATTCCTTCTGCTGATTCTGCCATGCGGTGCCGAAATTTCCCTTGAGATGTGGATATTTTTTAAGCTCTGGATAAGCGTGGGCTGGCAGCATTTCGCCATGGGTGTAGATATTCACGCCCTTATCCTTTGTCTGCTCAAGCAGCTGCTTGAGGTCGTAAAGATCGTGACCGGTGACAACGATGAACGGCCCTTTTTCAACGGTGAGCGTAACCTCGGTTGGTTCCGGCGTGCCGTAGGTTTCGGTGTTGGCACGATCGAGCAGCGCCATGCAGGTGAGGTTGACTTCGCCAACTTCGAGCACGATCGGCAGAAGTTCGTTCATGCCAAATTCGTCGTTGCCGATGGCGGCGAGGGCTTTGTAGAAAAATTGCTGCATACCGGCGTCGGTGTAGCCGAGAACATGCGCGTGATAAGCATACGCCGCCATGCCCTTGATGCCGAAGAGGATCAGCGATTTCAACGAGCGAATATCCTCGTCGCCGTTCCAGACCTTCTGCATGTCGTAATCAGGAATCTCTGCGCCGCCGAGCTGCGCTTTCTCTGCGCGGGTACGATCTATGATCACCTGAATGGTGTCGTCGTTGAAGCTGACATTTGTAACGGTGGTGAAAAGCCCGTCGAGAATGAGCTGGTGGGTGGTTTCTGAGACGGCGGACGGATTTTTCTCTGCAGCCTGGGCGAGCGCGATCAGCGCACCGACGAGACCGTCCTGATGATCGGCGGTTTCTGCGCGTTTGCCGCAAACGCCAGCCTTCCCCATGCAACCCTTGCCGCCTGCAGTCTGTTCACATTGAAAACAAAACATGATAGATCTCCTTTCTCTTTGTACAAATCCTTTAAGTTCTATCCAAAATCCGCCCATCGGCGGAGATGGTGACAACCTGCCATGGAATCAGCTTGCCGCTCTTGGCGAGCGCCTGCTTCACAGCGTGCTCGATGCCGCCGCAGCAAGGAACCTCCATGCGCGTAACGGTGATCGATCTGATGTCGTTCTGAGCGATGATCTGCGCAAGTTTTTCGCTGTAATCGACCGCGTCGAGTTTTGGACAGCCGATGAGCGTGACGTGGCCGCGGATAAATTCCTGATGGAAATTTCCATAGGCGTATGCCGTGCAGTCTGCAGCGATGAGCAGCTTTGCGCCGTCAAAAAACGGTGCGTTTACAGGCACGAGTTTGATCTGCACCGGCCACTGACTCAGCTCAGAAGGAGCAGCCATCGTCACCTGCGCAGCGGATGACTGTGGCTCGGCGATCGTCTTCGCCTGCTCGCCCGGGCAGCCGCAGGCCTGTGCTCTTTTCGCAGATTGCGCTGCCTTCACAGCAGCTTCGTTGTACGCCGGCGCTTCGCGTTCTTCAAAGGTGATCGCGCCAGTTGGGCAATTCGGCAGACAATCGCCGAGCCCGTCGCAATAATCCTCGCGCGTGAGCACCGCCTTGCCATTCACCATATCAATAGCACCTTCGTGGCAGGCCGTCGCGCACGCTCCACAGCCGTTGCATTTTTCCTGATCGATCTTAATGATGCGTCTGATCATTTTTCATTCTCCTCTGTAAATTTCTGATCCTGTTCTTGATTTCCTGGTCCCAGTATAATACGATGGATAGAGACTTGCTGTTGTATTTCCAACAAGGAAGGGAATTCCATGAAAAAAGATCATTTGCTTCAACTGCAGCAGACCGCGCTCTTTCGCGGCGTCGATGCCGACAGCATCGCCAGCATGCTCGACTGTCTGCAAGCCCAGACCCGCGCCTACAAAAAAGGCGAAGCCGTTTTCCGTCAGGGCGAGCAGCTTTCGCAGATCGCCGTCGTGCTCGAAGGAAAGTTGCACATCCAGAGCGACGACTACTGGGGCAATCACACCATCATCGCCGACCTCGCGCCAGGGGATCTCTTCGGTGAAGCCTACATTGCGCCCGCCAGCGGGCCAATGCTGGCAGATGTCGTCTGCGTCAGCGACAGCGTCGTCGCACTCTTCCAGGCGCGGCGCATGCTCACCGTCTGCACCAACGCCTGCCCCTTCCACAGCCTCGTCGTGCAAAATCTGTTCTACGTGCTCGCCGACAAAAATCGCATCCTCATGCAAAAGCTCAGCCTGCTCGCCACCCGCACCACCCGCGCCAAGCTCACCAGCTATCTCACCGCCGAAAGCGTGCGCGCCGGGTCCGCAAGCTTTACCATCCCCTTCAATCGCCAGCAGCTCGCCGACTATCTCTCCGTTGACCGCAGCGCCATGAGCGCCGAGCTCTCGAAAATGCGCGACGAAGGACTGCTCGAATTCGACCGCGACCGCTTCACACTCTATCATTAGCAACAACAGCCAATCCTTTTTATTTTCTAACATTTTCTAACAATCGTTGTCTCTTTTCTAACATTCTATTATAATTGTTAGAAAGAGGTGAGAAAAATGATCGAAAACCAGTATACCGAATTCAAGCGCGAATATAAGGACGATATCAAATATGCCATTCTGGCTTTCGCCAATACCAACGGCGGTACCATCTATATCGGATTGGAAGACGACGGACACGTCCTTGGCATCGCAAACATCGATGACACCATGCTCAGACTCACAAACATGATTCGAGACAGCATCCGTCCTGACGTCACCATGTTCACCCACTGCACCGTCGAAACCATGGAAGGACAATCTATTATCACGCTCACCGTCCAACGTGGCACAGCACGGCCTTATTATTTACAAGGTAAAGGTATTCGGCCAGAGGGGGTCTATGTCCGTCAGGGCGCTTCTTCCGTACCAGCTTCTGAAACAGCAATCCTTGATATGATTCGTGATACCGCCGGAGACTGCTTTGAAGACGCACGTTCTCTCAATCAACAACTGACCTTTTCTTACACCGAGTATTATTTTAATAATAGAAACGTCGATTTAGGCGAATCACAGATGCGCAGCCTGAAGATGATCGGTGCTGATGGCACCTTTTCAAACCTCGGCATGCTGCTCTCTGATCAATGTGTGCCAACCATCAAACTCGCGGTATTTGAGGGCAGCAAGAAAAGCATCTTCCGCGACCGTCAAGAGCTCTCCGGCTCGCTGCTCGCACAACTAGAAGATGCCTACGCTTATTTGGATCGTTTCAACAAGACCCACGCCGTCATTTCCGGCCTCTATCGCATCGACAAGCGAGATTATCCGCCAGAAGCGCTGCGTGAAGCATTGCTCAACGCCATCATCCACCGCGATTACGCTTTGGCCGCGCCCACACTCATCAGCATTTTTGATGACCGCGTTGAAATGGTGAACGTCGGTGGACTCATGCGCGGCATTTCATACAACGACATCATGCTTGGCGTTTCTGCATTACGCAATCAACATCTGGCGAATATCTTTTACCGACTGCACCTCATCGAGGCGTATGGCACAGGAATGCTAAAGATCAACGAATGCTACGCTGAACATCCAGTAAAACCTACGATCGAAATCTCCGATCATGCGTTCAAGATCACCCTGCCGAACATCAACTTCGCGTCCAGGCAGCCTCATTCCCAGCCAGAACCAAACCCTAACGAAGATCGCACACAGCAACTTCTCGCACTGCTCCAGAACGGACGCACCATTGCCCGTAAAGATGTCGAAGCAGCGCTCGGCATCTCTCAATCCAGCGCTATTAACCTCCTGCGCCAATTAGTCGATCAAGGTATTTTGGCGCGCATCGGCAACGGACGCAGCAGCCGCTATAAACGAAGCGACAAAAACAGCTGACCGCTTCACACTCTATCATTAGAAAGGAATTTCACCATGCACAATCATTTTTGCAAACACCCGCTCTGGGAAGTCACCCAAACCCTCGCCGCCGTCGCCCAGGGCCGCCAACCCGCTGACACCGTCATCCGCGGCGGCACGCTCGTCAACGTCTGCACCGCCGAGTTCCAGGAAAACATCGACATCGCCATCGCCGAAGGACGCATCGCCCTCGTTGGCGACGCCACAGCTTGCATCGGCCCAGACACCGAGATCATCGACGCCAGCGGCCTCTACATGTCGCCAGGTTTTCTCGACGGTCACATCCACATCGAATCCTCCATGCTCTCCGTCGGCGAATACGCCAAAGCCGTCGTGCCCCACGGCACCGTCGGCATCTATCCCGATCCCCACGAGATCTGCAACGTGCTCGGTCTCGACGGCGTACGCTGCATGATCGACGACGCAAAGCGCACACCGCTCAAATGCATGTTCGTCACCCCGTCCTGCGTGCCAGCCGTGCCTGGATTTGAGGACACCGGCAGCTTCGTCGGACCAGAAGACGTCGCCCGCACCATGCAGTGGGACGAGATCGTGGGCTTAGGCGAAATGATGAACTTCCCAGGCATCCTCGCCAGCGATGACCACGCCCACGGAATCGTCGACGCCACCCTCGCCGCAGACAAAGTCGTCACCGGCCACTACTCCCTGCCAGAAACCGGCGCCGGGCTGAACGCCTATGCCGCCAGCGGCATCCGCTGCTGCCATGAATCCACCCGTCCCGAAGACGTCATCGCCAAAATGCGTCTCGGCATGTACGCTCAGCTGCGCATGGGCAGCGCCTGGCAGGATCTGCCAGTGATCGCCAAAGCCCTCACCGAAACCGGCATCGGCGGTCGCTTCGCCTGCCTCGTCAGCGACGACACCCATCCAAACACCCTCGTCAGCCACGGCCACATGGACTACATCCTGCGCGTCGCCGTGGAAAACGGCATCGATCCGATCACCGCCATCCGCATGGCTACCATCAATACCGCCCAGTGCTACCGCATGGATCAGGATCTCGGCGCCATCGCTCCGGGAAAATGCGCCGACATCGTCCTGCTGAAGGATCTCGAACATTTCGACGTCGTCCGCACCATCATCGACGGCGAAACCGTCGCCATCGACGGAAAAATGACCCGCGAACTCGCCCCATACACCTACCCAGACTGGGCACGCGAGAGCGTCCATCTGAAAGGCGCCGTCACCGCCGACACCTTCAAGATCGCCGCGCCGGAAAACCGCGACCGCGTCACCATCCGCGCCATCGAAGTCATTCCTGCGCGCGTCGGCGACATCGAGCGCTTCGTCGAGCTCGCCGTCGCGGGCGGCCATCTCGAAAGCGACATCCAGCAGGACGTGCTCAAAACCGTCGTCCTCGAACGCCACCACGCCACCGGCACAAAAGGCGTCGGCTTCGTCAAAGGCTTCGGCATCAAACGCGGCGCCATGGCCTCCACCGTTGCCCACGACGCCCACAATCTGCTCGTCGTCGGCACAAACGACGACGACATGGCCCTCGCCGCCAACACCCTCATCAATTGCGGCGGCGGCATGGTCGCAGTCGCCGACGGAAAAGTGTTCGGCCTCGCCAAGCTCCCGATCGCCGGTCTCATGAACGATGAATCCGCCGAAGAAATGGCAGCAGACGTCGCCACCCTCGAAGAAGCCTGGAAAACCATCGGCTGCAGCATGCCATCGCCATTCATGACCATGGCCCTCATCCCCCTCGCCTGCCTGCCAGACCTGCGCCTCACCAACCGCGGCCTCGTCGACTGCAGAACCTTCCAGTTCGTGCCGCTCATCGTTGAAGAATGAGCATCCCCGCTATAAAATCCCACAAAAAAACAGCGAGATCGCAAAATCTCGCTGTCAGACTGTAGATAAACCCTATTTTGGTATCTAGCCAAAATAGGGTTTTCTCATGTGCGCCCGGCATGGGTAACAACTAGGTG
>ERZ1034984.2012-NODE-2012-length-17337-cov-88.604328_pt1 | contig 17337 bp, 15 predicted proteins | sample MGYA00520589_ERZ1034984 | MGnify/ENA primary metagenome ERZ1034984 (study PRJEB33766, sample SAMN09781790) | gut metagenome | biome: gut microbiome | host: Homo sapiens | place: Madagascar | study: EMG produced TPA metagenomics assembly of the PRJNA485056 data... | reverse complement strand
ATAATAAAGAATTACATAAAAAAATGTAACACGAAAAACTGAGAAATAGGCGAAAAATTAAGAAAAATGGTTGACTGAAAATGAAAAATGTGTTATTTTTTTATAGTAAGAAAAATAGATGATTTGATATAAAGGGGGAGAAAATGTTAGACGAAAAAATATGTTTATTAAGAGAAAAACTAAATGACAGCATCTTAAATGGTGAAGATTATAACATTATATACCAAATTAGTATTGAATTAGATGAGTTAATAGACAAATATTACATACAAACAGCACAAAAAGGAACAATTTAACAATAAAAAATCACAAAAGCTTTGAAATATCAAGAAAAACGGCTCAAAAGTATAGATTTTTTAAGAAAAATATGGTATAATATAACTAGATATGCGGGAATTAACCTATACAAAAAGTTGAAAAATTTGTTGACAAATAGTTTTAGGTATGCTACTCTATAAATATAAGGCAAATCATACAGATATGAGGTACCTTATTAAAATAAAAGAAAGAGAAAATAATGGTAAAAAATATTAAACTAATAAACAAAATAGTTGAAATTCTGATTGTTTTAATAATGTTATCAACTGTATTTAGTAATATTGTATATGCAAAACCGGCTCCTCCAGGAGGATACACTGACACAGGAACAGGTGGAAGTACTACAAAATCAGACAAGATAATAGACACCGATAAGTATGCGCCAGGTAATGATGCAATGGATTCACCAAAGGCAGCGGCCATAGCAGGAACAGTTTTAAATGTAGTACAAGTAATAGGTATAATACTTGCAGTTGGATGCATTTCAATCGTAGGAATTCAGTACATGGTTGGAAGCGTAGAGCAAAAAGCAGAATATAAAAAGACAATGACGGCAATGATTGTAGGAGCTATACTTTTAGTTTCAACAACTACAATAGTCAAAGTAATATATTCAACAGTTACAAAAAGTGTATAAATAAAAGAGGAAGATTAAATGAAAAAATTAATGGTATTTATACTACTGTTTATGACTATAATTCTAATGGCAAACCAAGTAATGGCATTTGGATTAGATAACATCATCCAAAGGGGAGACGACTTTATTAATCAAGGAGATCCAAGTGATGCAATCTCAGAAGGCCAAGTTAGAGCAACATCTAATGGTGTGTTTAGAACATTATTGATTATAGGTGTAATAGTAGCTATAATAGGAGGAGCAATAATAGGAATTCAATTCTTAATGGGTTCTGTAGAAGCTAAAGCTCAAATAAAAGAAAAATTAATTCCATATGTAGTAGGATGTGCAATAATGTTTGGAGCATTTGGAATATGGAAAGTATTGGTAGACATACTACAAGGAGTAAATTGGTAAAAGTTATTAACATTCTTACAAACAGTAAGAGGTTTATATAAAATATAAGAAGATAAGGAGGAATATATATGAAAAAAACAGTAAGAATTATATCTACTATATTGTTAACAATCATGTTAGTTACTTCAATCGCAGGAGTTGTTTTTGCAGCACCAGACATTGACAAAACTATTGGAGATATAGATGGAGCAAAAGCAGGAGATACAACAAAAGTAACAACTATCGGTGGAAAAATAATAAACATAATCCAAGTAGTTGGTATAGTTGTAGCAATCGCTGTAGTACTAATTATAGGTATTAAATACATGACAGGTAGTGTTGAGCAAAAAGCAGAATACAAAAAAGTAATGATACCATATATCATTGGTGCAGTACTATTAGTAGCTGGTACATCAATAGTAAAAGTTATATTTAATACAATCAACAGTAACGCAGCTGCTTAAGCAAAAAAATGTAAAATTTCAAAAATGTTACATAAAAATTACAAATATATTAAAAAGTGCATTTTATGCACTTTTTTTTTGTTATTATATTACTTTTTTTCGTTTTATATGGTATAATGTAAAAAGAGATATATTATTAAGGAGAAATAGAAATTATGGGTACATACAACTTGCCTAGAAATGTAAAAGGTGAAGGAAGAATATTATTCATATTTACAAGAAAATCATTAATGTATACCGCTGGGTTTGCAATAGTAGGATTAATATTATTACTTATTTTTAGATTAATGAATTTAATGAAAGTGGGAGTAGTAATATTATTGGTGTTTGTACTACTAGGCTTTGTAATAGGAACAATAAAAGTACCCAACATGTCTGGGATAAAATGGGCAAAGGTAAATGCCGGAGAAAACTTAGACGATGTAATAATAAGAGCAATTAAATTTAAAGCAAAGAAAAATAAAATATATATTTACAAGGGGGAAGACACAAATGACAAGTAATATAAGTTTATTAACAACAGCATTAGTAATAATAGCAGGAGTAATGGTAACATTACTAGTTGTATTAGCAGCAGTATACTTAAGAATGAAAATAAAAGAAAAAGAGCAAGAAGAAGGGTTAGAAAAAAAGACAAATACTCAAACAACACAAAAAGATGCATCAAAAATAAAACAATACACAGTAAATTCTGTATTCGACTTCATGGAGTTTGAAAAAATAGAAGACAACATGATAGTGCAGAAAAAACGGAAAAAGATTTATCATGGTGGTAGAGTGCCAAGGAATAAACTATGACTTAATGTCACAGGAAGAAAAAGTATCAGTAGAAGAAGGCTTTTCACAATTCCTAAATACATTAAAAGAACCGGTACAATTATATATACAAACAAGAAAAATAAATTTGGAAAGTAGCTTAAACAGCTACAAAGAAAAAGTAGATGAAATAGAAAGAGAATATACAAAACAAAAATTAAGATATGAAGAAATAGCAAACAATCCTAACGCATCAGACGAGCAGATAAAAAGAGAATATTATGAATATATAAAACAAAAAAATCTATATGAGTATGGAAAAGATATTATATACAACACAGAAAGAATGAGCTTAAACAAAAACATACTAAACGAAAAATATTATGTAGTAGTTTCATACTATGCAGATACAATGGAATTAGGAGACTTAGACCAAGAAGAAATAAAAGAAAGAGCTTTTTCAGAATTATATACAAAATCAAAATCAATAATCAGAGCATTAAGTTCAACAGGTGTTACAGGAAGAATATTAACATCAATAGAACTAGCAGACTTGCTATATGTAGCATACAACAGAGATGAATCTGATAATTACGGAATAGACAAAGCAAGAAAAGCAGGATTTGATGAATTATATTCAACAGCACCAGATTACATGGACAAGAAAATGCAGATTCTAGATGAAGAAATAGAAAGACAAGCTTACCAAAAAGCAAATGAAAAAGTAATAGAAGCTCAATCAGAAAAAGCAAAAAGATATCAAGAAAAGAAAGAAAACATGGATGATATAATAGACAATTTGGCAGATTTATATATTAGACAAAACACTGCAATGTTAGGCAAAGACGTTGCACAAAGCGCAAGAGAAAAAGTAAGAAGAGGAAGAAAGAGAAAGGAGAAAACAGAAGATGTTAAAGAAAAACAAGAAGATGCAAGGAGAACTTCAAGCGGAGCGTAACGATTACACCGTAAATGAAAGTCCTAAGATTTTACGTAAAAAAACAATTAAGGAATTAATTGCACCAGCTGGAATAGATGCAAGCAATATAGACCATCTAGAAATAATATCAAACACAAAAAGATATGCAAGAAGCTTCTTTATATCAGCACTTCCAAGAATGTGTACATTCCCAGAGCTATTTAGAGATATGTACTTCTTTGGAGATATAAATACATCTATCTATATAAATCCAATACCAGAGTCTAGTTCACAAAATGAATTAAACAGAACAATAAATGAACTAGAAACAGAAAGAATTGTTGCAGCTGATAAAGGAAATATAAATAGAGAGAGTACACTTGCTCAAAAAAGATATGAAGCTGAACAATTAAGAGATGAAATAGCAGCAGGATTTAACAAACTATATTCAGCGTCAGTTGTATCAACACTATTTGCGTACAATCTAGAAGACCTTGACAGACTAACAAAACTATTAGCATCTGAAATGTCAAAATCATTAATAGGAATAAAGAGTGCATGGGGAATGCAAGAAGAAGCATTCAAATCAAACTTACCATTTAATGATGACAAAATAAAAAGAACACACACCTTTGACCATAGATCAATGGGAACAGTATTCCCATTTACAACTTCAGAGGTTGGACATATAACAGGAATTCCTTTAGGATTCAACAAACAAACAGGAGTGCCAATATTATTTGACAACTTCCACAATTCATTAACAAACTACAACATGGTAATATTTGCTAAATCTGGTGCTGGTAAATCAGTTACAATGAAAACTTTAATATCAAGATCAGCAGTGTTAATGGGAATACAAAGCTTAGCACTAGATGCTGAAGGTGAGTATAGAATAGTTGCAGAAAGCTTAGGAGGAACAAATGTTGTACTAAGCCCTACATCAAAAACAGTAATAAACGTTTTTGATATAGAAACAGAAATGGTAAAAGACGAAATAACAGGAAGAGAAAAAACAGTACTAAATGTAGAAAATAAAGTAGAAGACGTAACTCAAGCATTGTTGACAATGGCAAGAGGTAGTACAAGAAGTCAAGAAGTAAACGAATTGACAAAACAAATAATAGCAGAAGCAGTAGCAGAAGAATATATGGCAGCTGGAATAAACAGCGATCCATCAAGCTTGTATGAAAGCGTTTCAGAAGCTGGAAACATGCTTGGAAGAAAGAAAAAACAAATGCCAACAATAGGTTCTTGGTATGAAAGAATTGCAAACAAGGCACAAGAAAATGAAAACCCAGATTATAGATTCCATTACAGTTATCTATTAAAAGTAATGAAACAATACATCAGAAAATATGATGGACAAATGGCATACTTTGATGGACAATCAACATTTGACTTACTAGATGGAACACTATTTATAAACTTAGACATATCACAACTAGAAGAAAGATTTGCAAGACCACTTGCACAACAAATTCTTCTATCATGGATTTGGGAAAAATACGTTAAGAAAAACAGCGAAGATAGAAAAAAGGCGGCTAAGAAGAGAGTACTTGTTGACGAGGCATGGATGTTATTACCATACCCAGAGGCAGTAGACTTCTTAAACACAATGGCAAGACGTGCCAGAAAAAGAAACGTATCTTTGGCAATTATCTCTCAAAGATTCCAAGACTTTTATGAGAAGCCAGAAGTACAAGCTGTTCTAACATCTTCAGATACGAAATTATTATTAGCACAAGATAAATCAGAAATAAAATACTTAAAAGAAGTATTCAAATTAAGCGAAGGAGAAGCAGGATTTTTAATCACATGTAACAAAGGAGAAGGTTTATTAAAAGTTGGAAAGGACACAGCAATATTACAAATAACACCAACCGCAAAAGAATTTGAATTTGTTGAGACCAACATTAATAAACTCGCAGCAATGCAAAATCAATAAAGCAAATAAAAGGAGTATGTATGAAGACTAAAAAAATAGGAAAGTTGAAGCAAAAGATAATCATATCGCTCATGACTGTGATAATGACATTTACATTCATAATGCCAACTTATAGCAAAGCAGGGGCCCTTAGCGAAGTGCGGAGGAGCATTGCTAGAGCCAATATGCAGTTTACTTTTGGCAGTAGGTGATGTTGCAAATGATTTAATAACAAGAACCGCAGGAGTAAAAAACTGGGTAGTTTCTTCACTAGCAAAAATACAAAATGCAGAATGTGGTGGAAAAACAACTGCTGCAGACATACAAAATTATTATGGTTGGACGCTAAAAGAAAAGTTAATATACGTAAATTCGAGTTATGACCAAGAAGAAGAAGAATATGATTATGTAATAACTGCAATGTATCCACATATTGTAATAACTCCCGCGGAAATATTTGCTGGTAAAGTAGCTTTACTTGATGCTAACTTTTTCCAAGAAGTAGATGATGAATACAAATCAGAAAAGATAGGAGCAGGAAATGTTGGAGATGATAGTGACACAGGAAATTCTACAATTGCAGATTTAAAAGGAACAATTTCAACATGGTATCAAGCACTTAGAATGGTTGCAATTGTTGGATTACTTTCTGTACTAGTATATGTTGGATTAAGAATGGTAACATCAGCTGTTGCAACAGACAAAGCAAAATATAAAGAAATGTTTGTAGACTGGGTTATTGCTCTTTGCTTGGTATTCTTCCTACATTATATAATGGTATTTACAATGACAATGGTGCAAGAATTACAAAACTTATTTATATCAAACAACAATTCAATAACAGCAGAGGGTGAAACAAAAACAAAAACAATTAACACAGTACTTGTTCACTTTAAAAGCCTAGGAGAGTTATCACTTGATAATATGACATCAGATGATGAACCTATATATGTAACTGAACCATGGGATACATATTTCCCTACAAATTTGGTTGGATATAATAGAATACTAGCATCAAATCCGGATGCAATTCCTAAACTAACATATACGATTATGTATCTAGCATTGACATTCTATACAGTATATTTCTTCTTTATCTATATTAAGAGGGTAATAATATTAACATTCTTAACAATAATTGCACCACTAGTAGCATTAACATATCCAATAGATAAAGTAAAAGATTCAAAAGCACAAGCATTTGAATTCTGGTTAAGAGAATATATAGTAAACTCAATGATACCAATAGTACATTTAATATTGTATACTGTGCTAGTAACATCGGCTCTTGATTTAGTGGTAAAATCGCCACTTTATGCAATATGTGTTCTAGCCTTTATTGTGCCAGCAGAAAAAATAGTAAAAGAAATGTTTGGAATTAAGAGCAGTACTGCACCAGCACTCGGAGGATTTGCAGGTGGAGCATTGGCTGCACAAATGGTACAAAAGCTTGGAAAAGGCGGAAAAGATAAAGGAAAAGACGGAAAATCAGATAAAATTAGAACAAAAGATGATAAAAATGTTACAGATCCAAACCTAGTAGAAGGAGACGGATTAGATGCATTAGCGGGAACAGATGTGAATGCTGGAAATGGCGGAATACCTATGGCTGTAGCTGGAGGAGGTGCAGGTGCAAATCCTACTCCAAATCCAACAGCAAGAACTCAACAACCAAGTGGAGAACCTCAACGTCAAGGACGACCTACAAGATTTCAAGCAGGCATGCAAAACGCTTGGAATGCTACGGGCGGAAGAGTTGTTTCAGCAATTAGTAATAGTTGGAATAGTGATAAAAATAGACAAAGACGTAAAAACCTTGGAAAGATGGTAAGAAGAAAATATAACATCCCTAGAGGTAAGACAGGTAGAACTTTATTGAAGAGAGCTGCTAAGGGAATAGGAAGAACATATCTAAAAGGAGCTGCTTTAATTGGAGGAGCTGCAATAGGACTAGCTGGAGGAATTGTTGGTGGAGACATGAACGACATGTGGAAAGGAGCAGCATTAGGTGGAACTGCTGGAAGCCAATTAGGAAAGAAAGCTAGTGCGGGAATTGAAAGCCTTGCAGGAACAGTACAAGAAGACGTTAGAGAAATCAATTATGGGGAAGATGAAGCTAATAACCTATTTGCTGATCAAGAATTCGTAAATAACGTAGAAAACAGAGCACACGTAGTAGAAAAAATAGAAGAAGAGAATAGAGCAAACAATATTAAAATGGATAGATTCCAAGTTAACGACGAACTAGAAAAGAGAATGCAAGAATATGCAAAATATAGAAGAGCAGGAATCACAGACATAAAAGAGATGGATCGACTTCATAAAATACAAGAAAGCCTAATGCCAACAGAAGAACAAAGAAACAATATGACATCGGACGAACAAGAACAAGAGCGAGCAAATGTAGAAGCCCAAACACTAGAACTAGCAAAATTATCTACTCGTTATAGTGCAGACATGTTCCGTGATGCAGGAAAGATAGACAAAGCAAGAGATGCGCTTGCACAAAGATTCGAAAAGAAAGGTATTGAAAGTGCTAGAGCTAATGCGTTAGCAGCAGATACAATGGCTAAAATACGTAAGATTAAAGGAGAAGCTTAGAGAGAAAACAATTAAACCAAAAGGAATACTCCTTTTGGCTTAATTGCTATAAAGGAAAAGAGGATTAAATGAATATAGTAAGAATAATAAATCAAAATAAATTACAAATTATTGCAGTAATAATTGCTATAATAATTATTATAGGAATAATACAAACTTTAAACCATTTTGCAAAAATAGAAAATGAAACAAGCAAAAACACGGAAAATATTACACAAATAGATACAAAAGATAAGACGTTATCTTCAGCAATTTCTAATAATAACACAAAAACAGATAATGCAGAAAATTATAAAAAAGTAATAGAAGACTTTCTGAAACTATGTAACAATAAAGAGCCAGAGCGAGCGTATGCAATGCTTAGCGAAGAATGTAAAGAAACAATGTATTCTAGTTATCAACTTTTTTATAATAATTATTACAGCAAAAATTTTGCTACTGTAAAAACATATACTATACAAAACTGGATAAACTCTATATTCAAGGTAGACCTTAAAGAAGATATATTAGCAACAGGTGGAAAAACAACAGGAAACATACAAGATTTTATAACAGTAGTAAGCTCAAACAATCAATACAAACTAAATATAAATAGCTACATAGGAAGAAGACCAATAAATACGGAAACAGATATTGGAGAAATAAAGTTCAAAGTTATAAAAAAAGATATTAATATGAAATACGAAAAATATTATATCGAAGTAGAAAATACTGGAAATACAGATATAGTGCTAGACAATTTAAATAAAACAGGGACAATGTATTTGCAAGATAGTAATGAAGTTAAATATTCATATATAAACGAAGAAATAACAAAAGAATTATTAAGAGTAAAAAGTAAAAGTAAAGCACAAATTACAATAAAATTTTCAAACTCTTATATTTCAGATAGAGAACTAGAAAAAATAGTATTCTCAAAAGCGCAAATCGAAAATACTGACAATACAACAAAAGAAATACAATTTGAAATAAAATTATAAAACAATTAGGAGACTAAATTAATGGAAGAAGAAGAGGAAAAGCTTCAACAAGGCGCAAAAAAAGCTGGAAAATTTGCAGGAAAGCAAGTTGGAAAACTAATAGGCAAGGTTATGAAAAAAATAGGTACTGCTATTGTGGGTGTAATAGTACAATTTTTACCATATATACTAATTGCAGTATTAATTACAAGTTTTGTTGCTGCCATAATTAAGTTTGTTATAGTAAATGACGGATCTTATGTTGCAGGATCTGAAAAAAATGTACCAAATGTAGTTAATGAAGTGCTAAAGGATATAGGAGCTGGAAGTATAGGTTATGACATAGATTTAGACCAAAAAGTAGAAGAAATAATAACTAAACTTAACAAAGATTCAAATCAGCTATATGCTTACATATCAGAAGAAAAACAAAAAGAATATTTAAAAACATTTATAAAAGCAGACTTTATTACACAAAACTTCAAGATAGGAACTGCAGATCCAAAAACTAGTGACAAGCTAAATGGCTCTATTATTGTACAAAGAAGTGATTCAGACGGAAAAGTATCAACACTGCAATTTATAGATTACGAAACATTTAACAAATATGTAACAGAGTCAAATTCAGAAGTATTTAAATATTTTTCAACAAACGAAGATGGACAACTTGTAATAGCGCAATCATACAGACATTCAAAAGTATTAGACACAAATGTACCTGGGGAAACACCTATAAATGAAGAACAATATAATATATCAGAAATGTCATTGGATTACAAATCAGCATTAAGTTCATATGCAATGCCATTTAATTTCTTATGGGCATTACTTGTAAAAAGTACAGAAGAAGATTTTGTATATGAATTGGCAAAACTAGCAATGGACACAGAAATCACAATAACTGCATATGACAATTATATGAGAACTGAAGAAACAGAAGAATCTCAATTTACAATGGAGGGAAGAAAAGAATTAATTGTTAGACAGTTTATAAAACACTCTGGTACCCTAACGAAGATTACTAGAGAAAGAGAATTTGACACATCAGATACAACTTATCATAGAAAATTAACAGAAGTAACTGAAACAAGAAATGTTACTCTAAATGTTACATATGCAAATACTTGGATTGCGAAGTATCAAAACGAATATACATATGAATCAATTCCAGCAACAGTTACAGAAAATAATGCACAAAGCAATAACAGTCAAGCAATCGAGACTATAAATAGATATTTAACAAAAGCTGAAATCGAGCAAGACAGCTTTGCACAAGAGGTATTAAATGACTTAGAACATGGAAAGATGGAGGGTACAGTATACACAGTAGAATCTGAAAGATTGATAAGCGATATAAAAGAAAAGTCAAGAACAAGCAAAATAGTATCATCTGGAAATAGCTATAAAGAGGGAACTCCTCAGATAGAAGAAAAAACAGATTTAAATTCACAAGAACCAAATTTCTGTACAATACTAAAAAAATATCCTAGAGCAGAAGGAAAAATAATGAGTGCAGTAGACTGGTTGTTCGAAATGATGGCAAACAACACAGAAAATGTTACAAACATGATAGATTTAGTAAAATATCTTTTATATAAAGCGACGGGAGAAGACCTAGGAGTAACAGAACTGAATGAAAGCTGGCTAAAACCCTCAACATTTACAGCAATAAACAGTAGTGGTAGTCAACAATTAATAGAATATATTCATATGCTAGAGGGAGGATATTCTCCTAAAATGAATGCTGATGGTACAAAGTACATAGTTGTTAGTGATGGATATGGAAATGCAGCTGTTGGCTGGGGAGTGGATATTTTTAATAGTGGATATGCCGATAAATTTATACAAGCTGGATATTCTACAGAAGTTGGAGCAGAAATAGATAAAGACTTTGTTGATGCAATAGAAGCGGAGATAATATCAAATATAGCTCAGGAAGTAAACAACAGAACATCAGGATTAAATTTGAAAGGATATCAAAAAAATGCGCTGATTTCAAGAGCATATAACTGTGGAGTAAATGGAGCACTTGGACTTAGAAATGGATTAACGTTTGTTGAGGCTTATCAGAAATACTGGAACGAAGCGACAGATGACTACTATGAAAGACAATCAAATGTAGCAAATTATTCACATGATTTATATACAGAGTACATGATAGATCCAAGAACATCAAATGGAATATATAGTGATGGACTTGCTAAAAGAAGAAAGTCAGAATGGACACTATTTCAAACTGGATACTATGATGTATTGAATCAAAGACATTCAGAAGGAAGCGCGACAATCATTGAAGCAGCTCACAAAATACACAAACATATGGAAGATTATAAATATACATATAGCTTAACAACATTGCCAGGCACAGCAAATATAGCATGGAACATGAGAACATCATGTTGTGCAACATATGTAGACTGGGTATTAGCAGAAGCAGGTTATAAAAAAGCAGATGAAAGTTTAATTCATGGTGCATGTACATTATTTAGAGTATACCAAGAAAAAGGATTTATGGTAATAGAAAATTATAGTGATTTACAACCGGGAGATATTGTCTTTATGACGGTTGAAGACAACAGCACAATAACATATAATGGCAGAACATTAAAAGTAGGGCATGTTCAGATATATGCGGGAGATGGAACATGGTACAATGCAGGTAGTACGGAACGTATACAACAAAAATCACCATATAAATCAAACCCATCAAGTATGTTTGCAATAGCACTTAGAGCTAATTAGATTATAGGAGAGTAAAATATGAAGAAAATTAAAATTATAATTCCAATATTAATTATAATAATATTAATAATATGTATAATTTTAGCGATGATATTTATAAAGCAAAAAAATGAAGAAGAACTTGATAAACCAGACTTACCTTTTGACGATAGCGAATATATAATACCACAAGAATATAATAGCGAAATAAAGAATGTTACAATGAGAAGCAACTATTATATTGCAAAAAACTGTGTGGAAAAATATTATAATTATTATACAAATATGTTTGCTCAAACGAGAGAAAATGGATACACAGAAGAAATGCAAACGAGAGCAAAAGAAGAGATGTATAATTTGTTGGATACAACATATATAAATGAGGCTGGAATAACCAAAGACAATATAAATACGAAATTACCACAAATAAGTGAGTCTGTTGTCAATGTAACAAAAATCTATGTTAGTGAACAAAGTGAAAGAATGGCAACATACATTGTGGTTGGAACTTTAAGAAACAAAGTAAATTCTAACATTTCTTACTTTACAGTAATGGTAAGAGTAGACGATTCTAACAGCACTTTTTCGATACTACCATCTGAATATGTAAATGAAAAATTTAAAGATTTAAGATTAGGCGATAAGTTGAACTCTTTAGAGGCAGAAAATATAAAGAAAAATAATGATAATGTATACGAGTTTAAATATGCTACGGATGAAGAATATGTACAAGACTTAATTGAACAATATAAAGAAGAAGCATTATATAATTCGGAGATGGTCTACAATAGATTAGACAATGAATATAGAGAGAAGAGGTTTGCATCTTTAGAAGAATTTAAAGATTATGAAAAAAGAAACTTTAGAAATAATTTTGTAATTAAAGCAACAAGTTACAAAAAAATTGAAGAAGATGGATATACAAGATATATTTGTATGGATCAAAACAATAAGTATTATATATTTAATGAAAAAAATATTATGGATTATTCTTTAATGTTAGATACATATACCATTGATCTACCAGACTTTATAGACCAATATAACAATGCAACAGACCAAAACAAAGCAAAACTAAACTTAGAGAAAATACAAGAAGCATTAAACAACAAGGATTACAAATATATTTATAGCAAATTAAATGCAACATTTAAAGCAAATAACTTTGCAACAGAAAGGCAATTTGAAACCTATATGAAAGATAATTTCTTTGACAAGAATCAAATAACATACAACATAGTAGAAAAACAAGGAGATGCATGGTTATTTAATGCAAAACTAAATAATGCAAATGGAAAAGAGCAAAAAGGAATAAATTTAGTAGTAAAACTAAACGAAGGAACAGAGTTTGAAATGTCATTTAGTATAAAATAATGGAGGCTATTTATGAATAAAGAAGAAAAAGAAGCAATGATAAAAGAGAACATACAGCTAATCTACCAAAAAAAGAAAAGTGATATGGAAGCAAGAGAGAGCAAGGATGAAATCGGTAGTATAACATATTACGAAACACTAGAATTATTCAGAAATGAAGACGGTGGAGGAGTATCAAAGCAGGATGCTTATCTTGTTAGAATAATAACAAATAAAGAAAAAGTTATGTATAGCATATATGACGAAAATCAGATGGAAATAGCGACAGTTGACGAAAATGGCACAATAAAATTTACTGACTATGCACTAGAAAAATATGAACAAATGCTAACAAAAACAGATTTAGAAAAAAGCATGTTAGACAGAATAAAACAGGCAGATGGAAAAGCTAGATTCAAAGAGCCAGCAGAACAACAAGAAGAAGATATAAACATGGCAAAATCTGAAATAGAAGTTCAAAATCAACAAAACAAAGAGCAAGAAGAGCAAAAAGAAACACACCCTCAAAGTAAAGAAGAAGAGTTGCAAAAAATAGCACAAAAAACAGGAATGGATCCTAATGAAATACAGAACTGTTCAACAATAAATCCAACTCAAAGATTAACAGACCAAGACACATTTGAAGACATAGCAAATGTAAAAGGTAAATATGATAATATATATGTAATAAATGCAAATAAAGCAACTGACAAAAACAAGAAATTTGCATTCGTTGGAATCACTCCAGAAGGAGAAGTGGAATATCTAGATAATTTAGAGACAACAGGAGCAATGCAGACTAATGTCGACATATATAGCATAAATAGAGATGGGTCAAGCATACAAGAAAAGCAGACAAGAGAAATGTTTAAAGTAAAAAATTCTTCTGACAAAAGCTTTACAGTAACATCTGGCCAGTATGGAATATTAGAAGTGGATTATGTTAGAAAAGATCCAAATGAAGAAAAATTTATTGGAAGCATAGTCGAAACTGAACATGAAAGACCATCAACAGAACAAGTTAAAAAGTTTATGAATGAGAGAAGAAATAATAAGTATGAAATAGGCGAAGCAATAGAAAAAACTGAAGAGCAAATTGGTGGGGAAAAATCTGATAAAGATGGAGAGTTAGAATCTGGAACAACCCAACTTGAAAATATAGACAAGGATGATAATAATGATAAAGCGATGGATGTTGATGAAGAAATAACATTGCATAGTGGAGAGACTACTACACTTAGAAAAGAAGCGGAAAAATATGATATGGCCATAGAACAATACTGCGACAGATTTGAGCTAGCGGAAGGAGATTGCCCTTCAGAAAAAATCGAAGCAGTAAGAGAAGAAGAGGGAGGACCGGATACAGATGATGATGATGAACCAGGAGGCAGAGGAGGAAGACCTACACCAGAAGAAGAAGCTCTAGATAGATTATTAAATAGACATTAAAATATGAGAAGAAATTCTCATATTTTTTTTTATGGCGTAATATATTTATCACAGGGAGTGTTAAAATAGTGGAAAAGACAAGTAAAATTTTAAAAATCATTGTGATTACATTTATAATTCTTTTTTGTAGTATTCAATGTGCTTTTGCGGACGATATTGATGAAGAAATAGTAGAAGTGAATCAGGAATTTACTCAAAATTGTATAAACGAAGTCGCAAAAAATATCTCTGGAGAACCAACAATAAATTCAAGAAAAGCAATTGTTTATGACAGGAAATCTAAAAGAATATTATATGGAAAAAACGAAAAAGTAAAATGTGCAATGGCATCAACCACCAAAATAATGACAGCAACAGTTGTGCTAGAAAATGCAAATTTAAGTGATGAAGTAACAATAAGTGCAAAAGCAGGAGGAACAGGAGGTTCAAGACTAGGACTAAAAAAAGGAGACAAAATAACATTAAATGATTTGCTATATGGACTAATGTTAAGGTCTGGAAATGATGCTGCCGTAGCTATTGCTGAATATGTAGGAGATAGTGTTCAAGGATTTGCTGACATGATGAACAAAAAAGCACAAGAATTAGGATTAACTAATACAAATTTTGTAACTCCGCATGGATTGGATAATAGTAAACATTATACAACAGCTTTTGAACTTGCAAAATTGACAGATTATGCGTTACAAAACGAGAAATTTGCACAAATAGTAGGTACAAAGCAAACATCAATAACAATTAATGGAGTGCCAGAAACAATCGCAAATACCAACGAACTGTTGGGAGTACTAAATGGAGTAATAGGTGTAAAAACAGGCTTTACAAATGGTGCTGGAAGATGCTTAGTAACTGAAACAAAGAGAAACGACAAGGACATAATAACAATAGTTTTAGGAGCTGACACAAAGAAAGACAGAACCAGAGACAGCATTAAATTAATAGAATACACTTTTTCTAACTTTAAAAATGTAAATATAAAAGAAAAAACACTAGAAGAATTTGAAAAATGGAATGCCATAAATTCGAAAAGAATAGTAGTAATAAAGGGAAAAGAGAAGAATGTAAAATTAGAATTAAATAAACTGGAAAATGAAATAATTCCAATGAAAGCAGAACAAGAAAACAATATAAGAATAACAATAAATTCAATAACACAAACAGAAGCTCCTATAGAAAAGGGGCAGAAGATAGGAACACTTAGTATAAACATAGATGATGAAGTAATAGAAAATGTTGATATAGTATGTGAAGAAAAAATAGAAAAGAAGAGCTGGATAGATTATCTAAAACAGAATTTGCAAGCTATATTTAAAATACATATACTAAACTTGTAAGCAGAATTTTGTCGAACGATTTTTTGTTTTTTGAACCTATTTTAGTTGACTTTTTGTTTTTTTTATTGTATTATTAGTATAATAGAACCAATTAAGGGTTTCATAATAAACCAAAAAACTACCACATCATGCGCGATGTGGTAGTTTTATGTATTATTACTGTCCAAAGAAGAGCTTTAAGATTAAATATATTAGCAATAATACAATTAATCCAACTAAAGGTTTCATAAATTCACCTTCTCTCAATTACAGCTCTACTATAATAGAGGTAATTAATAGTATATAACATAATATGTTAAAAATAAAGAAAAATCGTACGTCAAAAAATGACAAAAAGCCTTACGGAAACTGGAAAAAAGTTGCAAAAAAACATTGACTTAACAAACAAAATATGATAAAATAATAAAGCTAGTTTTAATTAGCTTTATTACTTTTGCGTAAAAATAAAAAGCTAATAAAACCAAATAAAAAATAGGAGGTGAAATTTAAGTGCCAACAATCAACCAATTAGTAAGAAAAGGAAGAAAAACTACAACAACAAAATCAACATCACCAGCTCTTCAACATGGATACAATTCTATGAAAAAGAAAACAACAGACAGAAGAGCACCACAAAAAAGAGGTGTATGTACCGTAGTTAAAACTGTTACACCTAAGAAGCCAAACTCAGCATTAAGAAAAGTTGCCAGAGTTAAACTTTCAAATGGATACGAAGTAACATCTTATATTCCTGGAATCGGACACAACTTACAAGAGCACAGTGTTGTTCTAATAAGAGGAGGAAGAGTAAAAGATCTTCCAGGTGTTAGATACCACATCATAAGAGGAACTTTAGATACAGCAGGTGTTAAAGACAGAATGCAAGGTAGATCGAAGTATGGAGCTAAGCGTCCTAAAAAATAAAATTTGAAATTATAAACTGCGTCTTGCTTCGTTAGTCTTCGCATAAAAAATGCTCGATGTACAACACGTACTATCTGCGCTTTTTTAGCTAGACTGCCTCGCAATACTTGTTTCTAATTCCAAATTCCGTAGAGAATTTTAAAGTAGTAGATCTACATTATAGTGCATATAACTTATTAATTTAAGGTACTTAAATTAAAAATAAATTATATAGCACTAAACTGAAAAAGTTTCGAGAAGGATTAGTATTGAACTTTTTAGAGTACCTAAGATACTAGGTAAATATTAGTATCAAATTTTATAAGGAGGGAAGAATAGTGCCAAGAAAAGGATATATAGCAAAAAGAGAAGTATTACCAGATCCAATATACAATAGCAAAGTTGTTACAAAATTAATAAACAACGTAATGCTTGATGGTAAAAAAACAGTTGCTCAAACAATAGTTTATGATGCATTTGACATTATAAAAGAAAAAGAGCAAAAAAATCCACTAGAAGTATTTGAAGAAGCACTAAACAACGTAATGCCAGTTCTTGAAGTTAAAGCAAGAAGAATTGGTGGTGCAACATACCAAGTACCATTAGAGATTAGACCAGAAAGAAGACAAACATTAGGACTTA
>ERZ1034984.2011-NODE-2011-length-17345-cov-286.793811_pt1 | contig 17345 bp, 13 predicted proteins | sample MGYA00520589_ERZ1034984 | MGnify/ENA primary metagenome ERZ1034984 (study PRJEB33766, sample SAMN09781790) | gut metagenome | biome: gut microbiome | host: Homo sapiens | place: Madagascar | study: EMG produced TPA metagenomics assembly of the PRJNA485056 data... | reverse complement strand
CGCTTCTTGTACTACTTGTCTGTTTATGTAAAATCTTTCAAAGAACTCTTTCTTTTGTTGCTAAGAGATATTGTATTTCTCAAAAGCGAGTGCAAAAGTACGAACATTTTCCGAAACCACCAAATATTTCCAAGAAAAAGATTAGAAATTAACAGTATTTTAACACTTTTGCGATATTTATCGTATTTTTCCTGATATTTCACTTTATTATATACATGCAGGCAGTGCGCATGCGTGCGGGCGCACAGGCGTACTCGCATACTCAAATAATATAAGAAAAACAAAAATGAGAGAATTTGAAGAATAAAGGGCGTATCATAAATCATGCTTGATTTACAATACACCCTATAATTAGATATTAATATATCTTAGTTTTATTATTGTTTACTGTGCTTCAAGATAAAGAACACGTGAAGACCAATCAGTCTTCTTGCCCCAATCTACATTATTCTCTAATGGCATTTCCAAACCATGCTCCATTAAGAACTTGCCAGAGTAAGCCTTACCCTCATAAGCTAAAGGTGTATTATCAATAACATTAAGCTCACGTACCTTATACATCTTGTTAGCATCCAAACCTGCCATCTTTACGATAGGAAGATGAACATTATAGAAATTAGCAAGCTTCCACCAATAGAAAACAGCCTTATCCTTTGCCTCACTTACATACATAATAGATGACAATCCCTGGTTATCGTAAGGAGAAACCAAACGATAAAGGTCGCCAAACTGTACTACAGGACGAATCTCCTTATACTCAGCAATAGCTTTACGACAAAGCGCCTTTTCTTCTTTTGTCATATTCTTTGGCTGGATTTCCATTCCAAGACGTCCGCTCATAGCTACATCAATACGATACTTCAAAGAAGTAGTGCGGAATACGGTATGGTTTGGCACAGCAGAGATATGACTTGCCATGGCGATGGCTGGGAAGAAGAAGCTGGTACCATACTGCATATAAACACGCTGGAGCGCATCAGTATTATCACTTACCCAGAACTCATCGAAACCGCGAAGGAATCCCCAGTTTGCACGACCACCACCACTAGCACAACACTGTATAACAACATCCTTATATTTTGCACGAATGCGATCGATTACATTAGAAAATCCGCGATGATAAGCGATGTAGAGATGACTCTGGTCAGCAGCAGGAAGATACTGACTACCATGATTCATGATTGGCATATTAGCATCCCACTTGATGTAAGCGATGTCAGGGTACTTAGTAAGCAAATCATCTACTATATCAAATACGAAATCCTGCACATTTGGATTACCGAGATCGAGTACCAGCTGAGTACCACCACGACCAACAACAGCATCACGCTTAGGAGCCTTGATAACCCAATCAGGATGTTTTTCGTAGAGTTCACTCTTGGTATTGGTCATTTCAGGCTCAATCCAAATACCAAACTTCACACCATTTTTCTTTGCATCGCGGAGCAAACCTTCAATACCATCAGGCAACTTTTCGGTATCTACAACCCAATCACCCAAAGCAGTATTGTCTCTCTTACGAGGATATTTTTTACCGAACCATCCATCATCCATAACGAACAACTCACCACCCATGCTATGAATGTCTGCCATCATCTGATCCATTCCCTTCTGGTTGATGTCGAAATAAACACCCTCCCAAGAATTCAAGAGAATATCTCGCTCCTTATCACCATGAGCAAGAACATACTTACGTCCCCACTTATGGAAATTACGACTAGCACCGCTCAAACCTTCATTAGAATAAGTAAATGCAAGAACTGGAGTTTTGAAAGTTTCGCCCTTTTTAAGGTGATACTCAGAGTTTTGTTCATTAATACCAGCAAAGAAGTAGTGATACTCGGTATCATCGGTTACGGTTTTGAGTTTATAATTTCCAGTATACTCAAGCGCTGCACCGATTACCGCGCCCGTATTTTCCTGTCCCCTACCATTCAGAGAGAACATAACCTCAGCATGGTCGGTATGAGAATTTCGAGTACCATCATTATTGCGGATAACGAACTCACCAGGCTGCAATTTTTCATGACTCAACTGTGCTTCAGCTGCCCATGTACCAGAAAGATGACTCATCCATACATCTCCACGACGGATAGGAAGCATAGCAGATGCAAATGTAGTAAGGGTAACAGTTCCCTTCTCACCGTTAGCAATCTCTGTCCATGTTTCAATCATATCAACATCATTGTATGAGCGATATTTCAAATCCACCTTAAGATTATATACAGGATCCTTGAGATGAATCGTAGTAACGGTAGTATTTCCTTCGTTCTTCACCTCACTACATGTAGCAACGAGAGCAGTAGAAAGATTACCATCGCTATGACGCATAGCGAGTGCAGCTTCAGCTGGAGTATTAAGACCGTATGCAGGATAAACATCCATACGACCGTTAGAAGCCACCTTAAGATTAGCCAAATCCAGATTATTCAACTTGGTGCCGAAGTAAAGATACTGAGCAGGTTTACCATTCTCTACATCGAGAACGAGCGAGATACCTTTACTATTCACCGAAATCTGTTCAGCCATCGCCGGCATGGCAATGGTCATAAGCAAGAATGCAATTGAATTAAATTTCATCATATTTTTATATATGTCGTTAGTTATTATCATTATTGAGTTTTCAAATGCAAAAATAAGAAAATAAACAGTAACCACCAACACTTTCTTGATTTATTTTCGGAATAAAGCACAAAAATGCAGACATCTGGCAAATAAAGCAAAACCTTTTACTTCAGATACAGACAATAACACCTTTCATATCATAACAATCCCTAAAAATAACTCCAAACTCGATTTTTCTTAGTATCTTTGCCACGCAAACAATATTTGTTCAACAATAATAAAAGATATTAAACAATATGAAACTCAAAATACACTTCAATCATAAAGAGGAACTTTGGAACTCCTGGTCGCATGCCGGTGGTATTCTCTTGGGTGTTGTCTTTGGAGCCATTTTCCTGTATTGGTGCTTTACGCAACATAACGGATGGGCCACAGCTGGTATTATTCTCTACCTGTTTGGAATGTTGATGTCGTACATCGCCTCAACAACCTACCATGCCATCTCTGCCTGGAGCAAATGGAAGGAGCGATTGCGCAAGTGGGATCATGCAGCCATCTATTGGCATATTGCCGGTTCTTACTCGCCTATCACTTTGATAGCGATGCGCGATCAGGGATATTGGGGATGGAGCCTTTTCATCTTTATCTGGACCTGCGCCATTGCCGGAACCGTCATGAGCTTCGCAAAACTCAAGGATCACAGCAACTTAGAAACGATTTGTTTTGTAGGAATGGGGTTATCCGTACTCGTGGCTTTCAAGCCATTGATAGATTCGGTTTCACCAGCCACAGTTATCTGGATTATCGCAGAGGGCGTCTGTTACATTACGGGAGCCGTTTTCTACAGCATCAACAAGAAGCGATATATGCATTCGGTATTCCATTTCTTTGTTTTAGCAGGAAGCGTTTGCCACATTATCGCAGTTTGGGATATCCTCATGAAATACATCTAGTATTTTACGGAAATATTTCCCACCAAGAATCACTTCTATACATTAATTATATATAGAGATACATAAATACCCGTTGGCTGAATAAAATTAATTATTTTGCCAACGGGTATACCTTATTATATATAGGAGATTTTTGGTTATTTATTCCTCCTTCTCCATTTTTCTGGTGAAAGCTGTAGCTGATGATGCCAATTACAGTTTCTTAATAACAGTCTCCAACTGCTCACCCAAGCCGATGGTATAACCCTGAGAGATATAAACCACACGGTTGAAGGTATCAGAAAGGATGAACATAGGAAGGAGGTTAGCATTCTGAAGCTTCATGTTGGCAACAATCTGCTTGCGGATAGCCCCATCCTTATCGAAACCAAAGATGATATTCTTTGGTAATCCAGGGAATTCAGAGATTCTAAATTTCTGAGCAGACGCCTCATCCTCGAACAGGAGAACGATAGGACGATTCCATTTCTCAAATACCTGAGCCACTTTGGCAATATCCTTCAAAGCATGATTAGTAGGTTCCTGACCAACACCAATCACTCCCGTAATGAAGTATCCACGACCAGTCTGACTGAGAAGGCTTACCTCCTGGGCATTAGCTGTAGCAGATGCAAAGGAGCCACCATTTTCCTCAGGGCTAGTCAACAACATGAATTTCGACTCTGAGTCGAAATTACCAATCACAGTAACCTCAGTAGAAGAAGTACGTAAGTGCATATCAATGACAGTTGTACCACCCTTTTCAACATGGAACATCTGCATTTCTGCAAGCACGCCACCATTGGCAAGACGAGTACCGGTAACAAGCGAATAGTCGCCTTCATCCAATTCCACCCCATTTTTAAAGGTACCGCTCCAAGTGCATCCCTCCTCAGGATATTCCAAGAGAGAGGTAGAACCATCAGGATTAATGCGATGCAAGGTGAAGTGGCTATAATATTTAGGATCATCAATAGCACCATTATCAGCGTACTTCATGATAAGTTTACCTCTTGCTGCCACCTCCTGTTTAGCATTGTCGAAATCAACGTCAATCCATTCGCCTCCATTTGCATTCTTATACTGTGTTTTCTTAGTCACCTCATCCACCTGAGCCTCGATACCCAAACTTCTGGCAACATCCACAAAGAATACCTTGCGAGAACGAGCATCGGTAAGGCGAGCACGATATACACCGATAGGAGTTTGAGCTATCTGAAGCGCCTTCTTATCAGGATTGATACGGATATTCTTCTTCACCCACTCAACCAAGAGACTTGGATTGTTCTTAAAAGCAACCTGTTGCTTAGCAAATTCCTTTTCAAAGAACTGCTTGAATGGAGTAATGATCATCTCGTTTTCTACACGTGGAGACAACTGGTTGCTCTTGGCATTGAAGTTATCTTCCAATATATCCATCTGCATATCTCTCAAATCCTTGGCGCTCAATGTACCGAGCAAGCCAATAGCACGATTCAGATTATCCTTATGATTAACTAGGAATGAAAGGATAACGCGATGGTTACCGCTTGAACCTACCAGGAATTTCACCATCTTCTGAGTATTCTCCTCAGAACCAGAAGCAAGACCATTATCCTTCAATGCCTGCAATGCACTTTCCTTGTTATAGAAGGTAGCAAGATAAGCATGGCGGATAGAATCTTCGTAAGCAAAACGCTCTAAGTTTTTAGCTCTTGCCTCTGGAGAAACTTCAGGAATATTAGCTTTTTCTGGAGGAGGAACGATATCGAATGAATCTCTAAAAAATACCATCTTGGCAGAAGCTACCGCATTAGATTGCTGCGAAGCACTCATCTGCTTTCCAACCTCATAGGTCATTTTTACGGTTATTGCCTTGTCTTTCCCGAAAGAAGCCTTGGCAAAACCATATTTACCACCCTTGGAAGCCCAGATCATCATATCACCCTTGCCGGCAGAAAGGAATGTCTTGCCGTCTGCAGCTGTATATTTGGTAACTACTGTGTTAAACTCGGCGTAGTTATAAATCTTGAAATCTACTCTCGCTCCATCAACAGGATTGCCTGCTGCATCTACGATATTGAAATCGATGCGAGCTGAAGAACCATAGTTGTCGATGAGGTTGATTTCGGTATAGTTAGAGGTGCGGAGCATCACTTCCTCCGGACCATTATAATCACCGAAAGCCTTGGTGTGCATCAGCATGGCACGTGATGCAGGAGCATTAAACCATGCCAGATTCAATACTGCTTCCGGCTCACAGGCTCCCAGGAAGTACCAGGTACCATCAGCCCAAGCCTCTACCCAAGCGTGGTTATCATCAGTATGTGCCCAGCGAGGAGTATAAACCTGGCGTGCAGGAATACCAATAGCTCTCAATGCAGCCACGGTAAAAGTACTCTGCTCACCACAACGTCCGTAAGCCGAACGAATGGTAGAAAGAGGAGCTGATGTACGGCCATCTGATGGCTGATAAGTAACTCGTTCATGACACCAGTGGTTTACCTCGAGAATGGCATCCTTCATGCTCATACCCTTCACACGCTCCTTCAATTCCTTGAAGAAAACCATACGGGAATTGTCCAGATTCTCATTGTTGATGCGAACAGGAAGTACGAAATGACGGAAAAGCAACTCAGGCACCTTGCTGCCCCAAGCCATCTGCTGACGTGCCTCGAAGCTAGAGCGAACGTTTTCCAGGAAGAAGCTGGTTGGATAGTCAGTAACATCAGCTAAAGGCATGTAAGCATAAAGAAACTGCAAAGCCTCTGCCTCATCGCTGGTAGCTTTCTGCTGCTTGAGCATCTTCTGGTCATAGAACTGCTTACCTACCAACTTGACCTTTTGTTGAAAGGCCGTTTCCATTTTCGTACGATAAGCTGCATCGGTAATGAAATGATCATTTGCCGCCATCATAGTCTGCCAAGAGGCCAAAAACATAACAGCGAACATTACTAAAAATTTTCTCATTGTTAGTTAGCTTTTTAATTCTGTTACTATATTCCAGTTAATATATTGATGTTTCGATTTAAACTTTCTGCAAAAATAATGTTTTTTTTCGAAATAATAGCTATCCCAAAAGAAAAAATGTTATCTTTGCAGAAAAATTCGAGAAATCGAGTAAAAAGAGAAAAGAATTAGAAAGAAATCAAGTAACTAAACTGAAAGAAGAATTTGAAACTATGAACAGAGACGATTTTAAGTTTGAAATATGCGCCAACAGCGTAGAAAGCTGTCTGGCTGCACAGGAAGGTGGAGCCAACCGTGTTGAACTATGTGCAGGCATACCTGAAGGTGGCACGACCCCATCGTATGGTGAAATAAAAATTGCCCGAAAATTACTCCATCAAACCAAGCTCCATGTCATCATCCGCCCTCGTGGTGGAGATTTTCTCTATACTCCTTTGGAGATTGAGCGTATGGAAGAAGACATTCGCCTTTGCCGGGAATTGGGTGTAGATGGTGTGGTTATCGGATGCCTTACAGAAGATGGAGAAGTGGACATGGAAGCGAATCGCCAACTCGTGGAACTGGCGAAAGGCGGTAATGAACAGAAACCGATGAGCGTTACCTTCCATCGTGCCTTCGACCGTGCCGCCAATCCTCAGAAGGCTTTGGAAGACATCATCTCCCTGGGTTGCGACCGCATCCTTACATCGGGTCAGCAACCCAAGGCTGTAGAAGGTGTGGCTCTTCTTGCAGAACTCAAGAAGATAGCGGCAGGACGCATTATCCTCCTTGCCGGCTGTGGCGTAAACGAGGATAACATCCGCACCATCTTCGATGCTACCGGTATCCACGAGTATCACTTCTCGGCAAGAGTCAACGTACCTAGCAAGATGAAGCAGCTCAATACCAATGTATACATGGGTGCCGAGGGTGCTGATGAAAGCAACTCTCCTGTTACATCTGCAGAAAGAGTAAAGCAAACCATCGCCAACCTTTTGGGATAGGATTTTTCCGATAACGCAAATCGCGTTTTCCCACAAAACAAAAAAGTGTCGCAATCTCCAATATTCCAGGAGATTACGACTCTTTTTCAATATGTTATTCACACAAGCTTAGAGTGCAATTTCCACAACCTTATCCATTTCTGTAGGAACCTCACCGAGATTCAAGAGCACACCACCTTCGCACTTCTGAACCTTCACCGGCTTCTTGCTGGCAAAATCGAATGCCTTCTTCACCTTCTGCTTTCCAAGAGGCAGGAAGAGGCTCTTATCCTTCAAGTTCAGAATATGAACGAAGAGACGGTTGCCCTTCTGGGTAGTAACACCCCAATCATGAGGAGCCACGATACCGCCACGGGTACCATAGATAGTTTCTCCGTAAGTCTTCATCCACTCACCCATCTCTGCCAGGCGCTCCAATGCTACTGCAGGAAGCTCACCATCTGGCTGAGGACCGATATTCATCAACAGATTGGCATTCTTTCCAGCCGCATTTACCAGGTAATGAACCAAAGTTTTGGTAGACTTATAATCCTGGTCGGTAATCTTATAACCCCACATGCCGTTCATGGTCTCGCAGGTTTCAAGAGGCAGACGGCTGATGTCCTGACCCGACAATCCTGCCTTATTCTCTCCAGGAAGATCACGCTCGAAAGCCTGAACATCCTCACCCTCGAAAGGAGAAGAGTGATGGTTGTTTACGATCAGGCAGCCTGGCTGCAGGCGATGGATGAGTTCATACTGCTCTGGCAACTGCCAGTCGAAGTTCGGATTCTGATCCTGATCCCACCATCCGTCAAACCAGATACATCTCACCTTGCCGTAGTTGGTAAGAAGCTCAGTAAGCTGATTGTTCATAAACTGATAGTAGCTCTTCCAGTTACCCTTTGGGTTAGGGCGGCCGGTACCTCTACCTGTTCTTCCCCAAACAGCATCCTCACGATACCAGTCGATATGTGAGTAATAAAGGTGCAAAGCGATGCCCTGCTTGTGGCATTCATCCGCCAGCTCCTTCACGATGTCGCGGTGGAAAGGAGTAGCATCTACTATATTATAATCAGAATACTTGGTCTTGAACATAGAGAATCCCTCGTGGTGGCGAGTGGTGAAGCAGATATACTTGGCACCAGAAGCCTTGATAGCAGCCACCCATTTGGCAGCATCAAACTTAGAAGGATAGAAACCGCCAGCCAGCTTGGCATACTCCTTGTAGTTCAGGTCCTTATTGGTCATTGTCCATTCGCCGGTAGCGAGCATGCTGTACAATCCCCAATGCAGGAAGATACCGAACTTATCGTCCTGGAACTGCTTGCGGGATTCCAGATTTTCCGCAGATGGTTGATAATGCTGAATCTTGTTTTCCTTGTCAGCATCATTCCCAACCATGGCATTAGCTGTTAGGCTAGAGCAACCCAAAGTAAGGATTGCAGCACATAATTGTGACTTAAAACTCATTTTAATTCCCATAATTAATATTGTTGTTATAGTTAGTTATAATGGTGCAAATATACAACTTTTTTTTAAGAATAAGGATGATAATCAGAAAAAACTCTATTTTTTCTCTTCTTTTCTCAGCTTCCTCTTCTTTTCTCAGCTTTTCCCAGCTCTCTTTTATCCCTAAGATTAAAATATATAATATTTTTATAATATTTCCAAATTTATTTGGGAATTAGAGAAAGAAATCGTATCTTTGCAATGTCTATCAGAGAATTGCGCTGTAGTACTTATCTGATAGAGAATGAAAGAACAAGAATATTTACATCAAAAGAAGAAAGGAAAACATTATGAAGAAATATGTTTGTGACGTATGTGGTTGGGTTTATGATCCAGAAGTAGGTGATCCAGAGGGCGGCATCGCTCCAGGTACAGCATTCGAAGACATCCCGGAAGATTGGGTTTGCCCTCTTTGCGGAGTAGGCAAGGATGATTTCAGCCTCGTTGAAGAGTAACCCGAAGAAAACCTTTTGGAGAAATAATCCAAAGAAACGCCTGATATTCAGGCAACACATTAATATAGGAGGAACCATTATGACAAAAGTTAGAGAAATCTACCGCTGCCAGATTTGTGGCAACGTAGTAGAAGTAGTGAACCCTGGAGCCGTGCTTAGCTGCTGCGGTGAACCAATGAAGCTCATGAAGGAAAACACCAGCGATGGCGCCAAGGAGAAGCACGTGCCTGTGATTGAACCTATCGAGGGCGGTTACCGTGTAACAGTAGGAAGCGTGGAGCATCCGATGCTCCCAGAGCATTACATCCAGTGGATTGAGCTGCTCACCCCTACCGATGTGCTCCGCCATGAGTTGAAACCGGGCGAAAAGCCAGAGGCTATCTTCATGACAAATGCTGACGCCAAGGATGTTACAGCTCGCGAATACTGCAACCTCCACGGATTGTGGAAGGGGGTAATTGAAGGATAAAAACCATCATACCAACAAAAGGTCTCATATCGTTTTCCCAATGTAGGAAATATGATATGAGACCTTTTTAACTTTATTTACATCTCGTTTCTTATCACATTCGCCAGGAAATATCTATCTTTGCCGACAAAACGCTATAGATGATGAGAAGAATATGGAATGATCTTACATCAATGCGCTTGCTGCCAGCATTATTCACCTGCATCTGTCTGATTTCCTGTTCACAAGATACAACAACAGAAAACCAGCGCTCCGCCTACTATTGGAGTACAACCTGGCAGATGGACAGCAGCAAGATGAACTTCATCCAGAAACACCATATCAAACGACTCTACGTTAGATTCTTTGATGTGGTAAGGGATGCAGATGGAGAAATCATGCCCAATGCTACCCTGCAATTTGAAACAACCGATGAGAATATGACAGCCGAAGAAAAGAAGAGTAAATCTCTGATGCCGAAAGGAATGGAGATTATCCCCGTTGTCTATATCGTAAACGACTGTTTTAAAGCAAATACCAAGACGAATCCTATCCGCAGCAACAAGTCGGGCAGGAAATCTTCAGATGAAACACCCCGACAACTCGCAGATAAGATTCTGAACCGCATCCTTCAGATGAACGAAGCCAATGACATCGAGAACGTGAAAGAGATTCAGATAGACTGCGACTGGACAGCTTCAACAAAAGATGTTTATTTTGAATTCCTCCATATTTTAAAGGAGAATGCCAAAGACAAGAAGATGCAACTTTCCGCTACCATCCGGTTACACCAGCTCTCGATGACTCCACCCCCTGTGGATAGAGGCATCCTGATGATGTATAATACGGGCGATGTAAAACAGCTAAGTTGCCAAAAGCCGATACTCGACATGAAGGATGTGGCTCCTTACATCCAGTATCTGGGCAATTATCCGTTACCGCTCTCTGCCGCTTATCCACTCTTCAGCTGGCGAGTCCTCTTCAGAGAAGGAAAATTCGTAGGCATCATGCATACAGATGATGATTTCCCCGTATTGCCAAGCGACAGCATCGTGATAAGAAAACCCGAAATGAGCGACATCATGGAAGCCGTCAGAAGCATCAATTACCAGAATGAAGACATCAACAGCGAGGTAATCCTCTTCGACCTCAATACCGATAATATCAAACGATTTAAATCAGAAGATTATGAAAAGATTTTTAATCATAGGAGTAATAGCAGCAGCATTTAACACCCACGCCAACGCCTGCGTTGCCGAATACTCTGATCACAACTATTATATGTTCAGCGTGTTCAACCGCGACCAGACTTCGCCAGCGTATCTCTACGATATCGCCAGCTACTGGCAGAAGTATGCCGGCAATACATCCTCCATCAACTTATCTTTCTACAGATGGAACAAGGAGGATATTAAGAAAGTAGCCCAAAGCAAGAAGGATGCAGGAATGCTTTCTTACTTAAGAAATCTGAATGCCTACCTGGATGCCTGCGAGAAGCTGAATCCCAATGCCTGGAACTACGCCTCGAAGCAAGAACGACTGCAGATACAGCAATCGCTGACACGGCTCAACAATGCCGCCAAAATTTATAAAGGCACCCAACTCAAGAGCCAGTACGCCCTGCTCCGTATGCGTACCAACATGATGAAGGGATTCCACCAACAGAACATCACCTATTGGAATGCCATTGCCTCCCGACTTCCGAAATCACCATGGCGAGAGGCGATGCGCAACATTTATGCCCGGGCTTTGTGGAAAACAGGGAAGCATCAGCAGGCACTCGATATCTATGCCGAGCAGGGAGATATGGCCAGCATCAGGGTACTCGCCCGAAACTATCGCAATCTTGCGGGCATTCAGAGCACTTATCTCAAGAATCCGAATTCTGCAATGCTCACCTATCTGGTGCAGGATTTCGTGAACAACTGTCAGCAGACAATAGACAGTCGCTCCAAAGAACAGATAGATAAAGAGTGGATTGAGGAGATTGGCGCCAAGGTAATCTACCAGAAAGAAGCCCTCAACTTCATCACCTTTGCCAATAAGGTCATTGCTGAAGGCAAGACGCAGAATCCTTGCCTGTGGCGTTCTGCCACTGCCATGCTCCATTATCTCTATGGATATCAGCAGGAAGCATGGAAGGAGATTAGTGAAGCTGTCGCCCTGGATGGAACACAGCGAATGAAGGATAATGCAAGAGCCATCCGCCTCTTGGTTTCTACCCGAAATACACAGGTGGATAGCGATTATCCGCAATATCTGGTCGGCGAATTCAAATGGCTCAACGAGATGGCGAAGGGAGGAAACCCAAGAAAAGATTCTTCCACCAATCCAGACAACCACTATGTAGAGGTGAAGGAGCGCGTGGCTTACTGCGCCATGTACAATCGGTTCAAGACGATGGCAGATAAGGCGAAAAAGGAAAACCGGCAGGAAGCCGGCAGGAATTACGAAAGCATGGCTACGGCGATGTATGGCATGATGGATGCCTACATGCGAACCTTCTACAAGGAGCAACAGAATGAAGAATACATCAGCCGCTATCTTTATTCATCGGAATACGCCATTCGTCTCGACTCGCTCTCTGCGCAGCAGCTGGCTGATTACTATCGCTTCATCACATCTCCTCATCAGGATGCCTTCGAGCAATACGTCTGCCAGTCACTCTATCGCAATGCCGATTTCTTCAAGGACATGATAGGCACCAAGTATCTTGCCGAGGGTAACTTTGGAGAAGCTGCTCGCTGGCAGAAGGATGTTTCTTTGGATTTCATCAACAACCAGGCCATCAGTTTCTACGCCGAAAAGCGCAGCTACTCCGTACCTTACTGGTTCAACCACCAGAAAGTGAATGATTCGGATATGTGGAGTATCCAGGGCAGTTATGCCCACCTGAAGGAGAACCCGAAGTGGAAATTCTGCCAGGAGATGAACCAGCTCATCAGCCAATACAATGTGGCTCGCGAGGGCGAAGTCAGAGAGAAACTTGCCTATGAGCTTGCCACCCGCTATTATCAGGCATCCTGCTATGGCGACTGCTGGTATCTTACCCACTATGGCAAAAGCGTAACTGATAGTGCCCGCACAGGCGAAACCGATTTCGCAGCCATCGCTCAGAAATATTTAAAGGTAAGCAAGCAAAGCAGCAATCTTACGCTTCGCTATCATTCGCTCTATGCCCTCTCATCCATCGGCATCGATCCATGGTTCAAAATCACATACGATGCAAACTGGAACGAGCAGAAGCTTCTCCAGCCACAATCCGCTCAATATCAGGCAATGATGGAATGGAGCCAGTTCAGCCATCAGCATCCGGAAATCGTAGATAGCTACACCACCAGATGCGATGTATTGAAGCAATTCGAAAAAAATCTCTAATCTCTTACCATTTTCCCAGCGTTGGGAAAATGGTAACTTTTTCACCGCACATCAGCCGTCCAACACTCGCACATCAGCTGTTATGCATCCGCACATCAAGTGATGTGCAAGCGCACAACAGCTGATGTGCGGCCTTAGATACTATATCTTCCAACAATTTCTCCTATATCTTCCAGCAACTTCCATTATATACCTCAACGTTCTCCCCTATATTTTTCTGCATCCGGAAGCGTTTCACTGGTTTTTCCAACATCAATTTTCCCTTATCTATGATTTTTAGTTAATTTTCCACGATTTCTTCGTATCTTTCATTTATAATGTGTAACTTTGCACCCAAATATTTAAACGTTTAAAGATAAAATGGCATTAAAATGTGGTATTGTAGGCCTCCCAAACGTGGGTAAGTCTACACTGTTCAACTGTCTGTCTAGTGCTAAGGCACAGGCAGCTAACTTCCCTTTCTGTACTATCGAACCAAACTTGGGCGTCATCACCGTACCTGATGAGCGACTCAACAAGTTGGCAGAGATTGTTCACCCAGGACGCATCGTCCCAGCTACTTGCGAAATCGTAGATATCGCAGGTCTCGTAAAGGGTGCCAGCAAGGGCGAAGGTCTTGGTAATAAATTCTTGGGAAATATCCGTGAGTGCGATGCTATCATCCACGTAATCCGCTGCTTCGACGATGACAACATCGTTCGCGAAGGTGGCGCTAAGGTTGACCCATTGGAGGACAAGAGCGTCATCGATACAGAGTTGCAGCTCAAGGACCTGGAAACCATCGAATCTCAGCTCGCCAAGCAGCAGAAGACTGCAGCAGCCGGCAATAAGGATGCTAAGCTGATGGTTACCGTTCTGGAGGCTTACAAGGCTGTTCTGGAGCAGGGAAAGAACGCCCGTGGCGTTACTTTCGAAACCAAGGAAGAGCAGAAGGTGGCTCACGACCTCTTCCTCCTCACTACCAAGCCTGTGCTCTACGTAGCCAATGTTGACGAGGCTTCTGCCAAGACCGGCAACGAGTATAGCAAGAAGGTAGAGGAAATCGCTAAGGAAGAAGGTGCTGAGTGCATGGTCATCGCTGCAAAGACAGAGGAAGACATCGCATCACTCGAAACCTACGAAGACAAACTGATGTTCCTCGAAGAACTCGGACTGGAAGAGAGCGGCGTAAACCGACTCATCAAGAAGGCATACGCCCTGCTGAACCTCGAAACATTCATCACCGCAGGTGAGATGGAGGTGAAGGCATGGACCTATCACAAGGGCTGGAAGGCTCCTCAGTGTGCCGGAGTCATCCACACCGACTTCGAGAAGGGATTCATCCGTGCAGAGGTTATCAAGTATGATGACTATATCAAGTATGGCTCTGAAGCTGCTGTACGTGAGGCAGGTAAGCTCGGTATCGAGGGTAAGGAGTACATCGTACAGGATGGCGACATCATGCACTTCCGCTTCAATGTATAATCCTATTCTTCTACGGTTATGATAGCAAATCTGCTTAACTATATCGTATGGGACCCAGATCCTATCCTGGCTCATCTGGGTCCTATGACCATCCGCTACTATTCCACCTGCTGGATGATCGGTCTGCTGCTGGGCTATCTGCTCATGAGCAAGCTCTACAAGCAGCAGGGGCTTTCAGATGAGAAGTTCTCTCCACTGTTTCTCTACATCTTTATCGGTGTATTGATAGGTGGCCGTCTGGGACATTGTCTCTTCTATCAGCCGGAATATTTCCTCACCCAGTGGGATCACTTCATCGAGATGCTGATACCTATCCACCACATGCCAGACGGCAGCTGGAAGTTTACGGGTTATGAGGGACTGGCGAGCCACGGAGGCGTATTCGGCATGTTCGTCGGCATCTGGCTCTATTGCCGCAACATGAAGGTGAGCGGCTGGGTAGTGCTCGATAATATGGGTATCTGCTCAGGCATTACAGCCACTTTTATCCGTTTGGGCAATCTGATGAATTCAGAAATTATCGGCAAGGTTACCGATGTGCCTTGGGCGTTTATCTTCGTTCGCGAAGACCAGTATCCACGCCATCCAGGTCAGCTCTATGAGGCATTGGCTTATTTCTGCTTCTTCCTCATCATCCTCTTCATCTATAAGAAGAGAGGTCCCAAGAGCGTTGGAACCGGTTTCTATTTCGGTCTTTGCCTTACCTTTATCTTCACCTTCCGCTTCTTCATCGAATATACGAAGGAGATTCAGGTGGCATTCGAGGCAGGCTTGCCTATGGATATGGGACAGATATTGAGTATTCCGCTCATCATCGCCGGTGTATGGAGCATTGCCCGAAGCTATAAGAAAACCAAAGCTTTGGAAGAGAAATAATGTTACTTACGGACTGTCATTAAGCCTCTGACTGGCTGTTATGATAGTCTTATTGGGGTCGAAAAGAGGCTCATTCCACTTATTGCCTGACTATGGCACGATATTGCCCTCTACTGGGGCAACTTTTTGCCATTGCCAGGCACAAAATGATACGTCGGGAGAAAGATTTCAACCTGTCTACCACTTCCATTTGCCCGAAGCATTCTGGCTGTTGGAAAGGTAGTTTTTGCTTGTAAAAACCCTACTCTCGTTTTTACTCTTCACTCTTCACAGATTCGCCTGAAACCCCGATAAACACAGGGGTTGCGAGAGGTGAAGAGTGGTTGCTCACTCTTCACAACTCTTCACAACTCTTCACCTTATCACGAAGCTCAGCCATCATTGATGACTGGAGCTGGTCATAATAGAAGACCAAAACATTGCTTAAATAATGCGTTTTCCTAAAAAATGATGAGGGTGAAGAGTGGTGAAGAGTTGTGAAGAGTCAACCGCAACTCTTCACCACCATAAACATCTCACACACAATAGCTTACACCACAATTGTGAAGAGTGAAGAGTATTTTTGAAAGATACCTTATTATATATATTGCCATCCGAGACACTCGTTTGACTCATCGAATTGGTACGCGAACGGGTTATCATAGCCATCAGTGATGCGAAGGTGCCCTTGGTCGTCGCATCCTTGTAAGTGTAGAATATCGGTGAGGTAACAAAGTTGGATATGTCACCGAAATTGCATCGGGAACCTCCTCTCAACCTAAACTTCAGTCCCTTAGTCACATTCCATGCGAGGGTGGTGTTGACATTGGCATAGGTGTCATCATGACGAAAATCCTTGTCCTCTCCCACATTCTCGAAATGCATGTTGAGCATAGAGAGGCAAGGCTATTAGCAATGCAAGGACAACCATCCCAATATGCTTGATGAAACTCATGCTAAAACTTTTGTTTTTATTAAACAGCCTTGCTGCTATTCCTTTTCCAAAGGATTATAAAAAAGCTTTCTCTTCGGAATAGGCATCGTTTTGCCATTCATGTCTTTAGGAGCCAAAGGAGAATTTTTCCATGACTTAGTTGGATCAGACTTGTAATCAGCCACAGCTTTGTTAAAATGCTCACGAGTAGTCTTGAAATATTCTTTGTCTCTGACAATTATTGGCGAACTAGACTTTCGGACAGAAATGGCAGTAAAAGTATGCTCTTTATCTTCTGATTGTGCTTCAAGAATTAGTCCTGGTAAGCCATTTAATTTCCAAGGGCCAACACTCTTCGGTATATCACAAAACCAAGCTATCCAATTACGTCCACGGAAAACTGCAGTTGCTTGATGGCATAAAAATCCACAAATCATCTTTGTACTATCAGACAATACCCAATCAATTTGAGGTATATCCTCTTGATAAGTATAACTATCTATAGATACCTTACCATAATAAGACAGTCGTTTTGTATTTGCATTTTCTAACAAGAATTCTTTAAAGTCTGGTCTATACATATTATAGGTTTTAAAAAACTCTCCGTTAGTCATCTGTTGTTTTCCAACAAGAACAGAATCTAGCCTATAAGAACCATAACTCTCAAATTTAGAAACAGTATCTCCTATTTCCAATATAGCATAATACTCTCTCATATCTCCAATGCTATGGTCTATAATACGATAGTTATAGATACATTCCATAACACTTGTGTCTAATGTTTTGTTTTTACCCAATTTTGCTGGTTCATTAGCCCATGAACCTTCTATTGAAAATTCCTGTGCGCTTGCTGCAAAAGGCATCATCGCCAAAAGCAACGCCATCATCATT
>ERZ1034984.2007-NODE-2007-length-17369-cov-7.984059_pt1 | contig 17369 bp, 15 predicted proteins | sample MGYA00520589_ERZ1034984 | MGnify/ENA primary metagenome ERZ1034984 (study PRJEB33766, sample SAMN09781790) | gut metagenome | biome: gut microbiome | host: Homo sapiens | place: Madagascar | study: EMG produced TPA metagenomics assembly of the PRJNA485056 data... | reverse complement strand
CCGAGGTCGACGACCTGCTCCTCAAGGCCGTCCAGACCACCGACCAGGACGAGCGTGCCAAGTACTACCAGCAGGTCATCGAGATTGTGATGAACGACTGCGTGGGCGTGTACTATGCGGTTCCCAACGTGTTCTACGCCCAGAACCCCCGCGTGCACGATTTCGCCCAGCGGGCCGACTCCATGCTTCGCTTCGTCACGGCCAGCCGCAACACTTGGGTTGAGTAAAGACATTTATTTGATAGGTTTTGCCGCGGAGGCACGCGTACTTTCAGCGTACCTCCGCTTTTCTCGTATTTGGGTGATACCATAATTTATTGGCCTCGACAGCAAAACAACAACGGTGGTGAACCAGGTGCTAAAAACAATTCTGAAGCGCGTTCTGCAGGCGATACCGACCCTGCTGATTGTCGTGACGTTCACGTTCATCCTCACGCGCATGATTCCCGGCAACCCTGCCCAGACCATTCTTGGTCCGCAGGCAACGGCTGAGAGCATCGCGGCGATGGAGACGAAGCTCGGCCTCGACCAGCCCAAGTGGGTCCAGTACATCGACTATGTCCTGTCGGTGCTTCAGGGCGACTTCGGCACGTCGTACTCCTACGACCAGCCCGTCACCGAGCTGATTGCCCAGCGCATCCCCGCAACGTTGCAGATTACCATCATCGGTCTTCTCATCGCCATCATCATCGGTGTCTCCATCGGTATCTTCTCCGCACTCAAGCAGTACTCCGCAGGCGACTACATCTTCATGGTGCTCGCCCTCGTGGGCGTCTCGATGCCTATCTTCTGGCTCGGCCTCATGATGGTTAAGTACCTCGCGGTCGACCTGGGGTGGTTCCCGGTCTCGGGACGAGGTGATGGATCGTTTGGCGACCTGGTCTACCACATGGTGCTGCCGTGCCTGTGCTTGGCCACCATCCCCACGGCAACCTTTGCCCGTATCACCCGCTCGAGCATGCTCGAGTCCATCCATGCCGACTCCATCAAGGCCCTGCGCGCCCGCGGCATCAAGGAGAAGGCAATCGTTTGGAAGCACGCCCTGAAGAACGCCCTGCCGCCCATCGTGACGGTGCTTGGTCTTCAGATTGCCGGTTGCTTCACCGGCGCCATCCTGACCGAGAGCATCTTCTCCTGGCCCGGCATGGGCACGCTCATCGTGAAGGCAATCACCAATCGTGACTACATGCTCATCCAAGGTGCGGTTCTGTTCTTTGCCATCGTGTTTATCGTTGTCAACCTCGTCGTCGACCTCGTGTACATGATTATCAACCCGCGCGTGAGCTACGAGGGAGGTTCTAAATAGCCATGGCAAACAACACTGCTAGCGCACAGGCCAAGGGTTTTGCGCCTGAGTACGACGAGGAGCTGCTGAAGCGCGAGCGCAAGGCCAACAGCGCCTGGAGCAAGCTTCGCCGCAACAAGACCGCCATGGTCGGCCTTGTCATCGTCGTCGTCATGATTCTTCTTGCCGTGTGCGCACCTCTCTACACGCAGATTACTGGCTTCCAGTTCAACAAGATCGACCCCATCCACGGCTACCTTGAGCCCGGCACGGTCGTGAACGAGGGCGAGATGGCCCACATTCTCGGCACCGACAAGCTGGGCCGCGACCTTCTGTGCCGTCTGCTCTACGGCGCACGGACCTCGCTCATCGTCGCCTTCGGCGGCACCATCGTCGCCGGCCTCATCGGCGCCCTGCTCGGCCTCATCGCCGGCTTCTTCGGCGGCTGGGTCGACTCGCTCATCATGCGCATCATGGACGGCATGCTGTCCTTCCCCTTCATCCTTCTCGCCATCATCCTTATGACGGTGCTGGGATCGGGCCTGTTCAACGTCATTTTGGCAATCGGCATCGGCAGCGTGCCCAACTTCGCCCGCGTCCTGCGCGGCGAGGTCATCATCGTGAAGAACGCCGAGTACTGCAACGCCGCTCGCGTGCTGGGCGTTTCCAACGCTCGCATGCTCTTCACCCACATCCTGCCCAACGCCATCTCGCCGCTCATCGTGTACGCCACGCTGGGCATCGCCGGCGCCATCATCTCCGAGGCCGCCCTTTCGTTCCTGGGCCTGGGCATCACCGAGCCCACTCCCTCCTGGGGCCAGATCCTCTACAGCGGCAAGGACGTCATGAGCAACCATCCCATCATCTCCACGGTATCGGGCATCTTCATCCTTGTCACCGTGCTCGGCTTCAACCTGCTGGGTGACGGTATCCGTGACGTTATGGATCCCAAGATGAAGAAGTAGGCCTGTCCCTTTTTGGGATATGGCACGAACGACCCGACACGGCCGAGATCGAGGAGAACGACCAATGAGCGAACATGTGCTCTCAGTTAAAGACCTAAAGACGTACTTCCACACCGCCACGGGCATCGCAAAGGCCGTCGACGGCGTGAGCTTCACCCTTGACGCTGGCAAGACCATGGGCATCGTGGGCGAGTCCGGCTCAGGCAAGAGCGTGACCGCCACCTCCATCATGCGACTGCTCCCTCAAAACGGCAAGATCATGGGCGGCGAGATCGACTTCGACGGCGTCGACATGATGAAGCTCTCCAAGAAGCAGCTCGTGGCCCTGCGCGGCAACGAGATCGCCATGATCTTCCAGGACCCGATGACCTCCCTGGACCCCGTCTTCAAGGTGGGCAACCAGATGGTGGAGATGATCTGCGCCCACCAGAACGTCACCAAGGAAGCCGCCCGCGCCATGGCCATCGAGGCTCTGGGCCGTGTGGGCATCCCCAACCCCGAGAAGCGCATGGATGCCTATCCCTACGAGCTCTCGGGCGGCATGTGCCAGCGCGTCATCATCGCCATGGCCATCTGCAGCCACCCCAAGATCATCATCGCCGACGAACCCACCACCGCCCTCGACGTGACGGTCCAGGCTCGCGTGCTCGAGCTTCTGCGCGAGCTGCAGCGCAACCTCAACACCGGCATCCTGCTCATCACGCACAACCTGGGCGTGGTTTGGGAGATGTGCGACGACGTCATGGTCATGTATGCAGGCCAGACGGTGGAGAAGGCAGAGACCAAGGAGCTCTATGCCGAGCCCCTGCACCCCTACACCTGGGGCCTGCTCGACTCCATCCCCAGGCTCTCCGACGAGTCCAAGGGCATGCTTACCACCATCCCCGGCGTTCCGCCGGATCTTCGTCTTACCGGCGAGTGCTGCAACTTCTGCAACCGCTGCCGCTATGCGCAGGACATCTGCCGCACGTCCGTGCCGCCGCTGGTGGAGGTCAAGCCCAACCACTTTGTCGCCTGCCACCTCCAGAACGGCACCAACAAGCTCGAGCGCGTCATCACGCGTGAAGTGGAAACTGAACAGACCAACAGGGAGGCCGAGTAATGGCAACCGAAGAGCGCACCGGCGAGCCCATTCTCAAGATTCGCCACCTGACCAAGGAGTTCCAACTTAAGAGCGGCCTGCCCTTTGTGAAGGGCCCCGTCCTGCACGCCGTGACCGACGTCAACCTCGACCTGTACGAGGGCGAGACGCTCGGCATCATCGGCGAGTCGGGCTGCGGCAAGTCCACCCTGGGCCGTACCGTCACCATGCTCCACAAGGCAACCTCGGGCACCGTTGAGTTTGAGGGCAGGAACATCTTCGACCTCAAGGGCAAGGAGCTCACGGAGCTGCGCAAGGACGTCCAGATGGTCTTCCAGGACCCCTTCTCGTCCCTGGACCCCCGCCTGACCTGCGGCGACCTCATCGCCGAGCCCCTCATCGTGCATGGCCTCATGCCCGACAAGAAGGAGCGCGACGCATTCGTGCTCTCGCTCATGAAGGAGGTCGGCCTTGACATCCAGCATGTCAACCGCTTCCCCCACGAGTTCTCGGGCGGCCAGCGCCAGCGCATCAACGTCGCCCGTGCCCTGGCCCTGAGCCCCAAGATCATCGTGTGCGACGAGCCCGTCTCGGCACTCGACGTGTCCATCCAGGCCCAGGTTCTCAACCTGTTCAATCGCCTGCAGCGCGAGCACAACATCGCCTACATCTTCATCAGCCACGACCTTTCGGTCATCAAGCACGTCTCCGACCGCATCGCCATCATGTACCTCGGCCATGTCGTGGAGCTGTGCGCGGCTGACCAGATTTACGAGAACCCGATGCACCCCTACACGAAGGCCCTGCTCTCGGCCATTCCGCCGGAGTCGCCCTTCCAGAAGAAGGAGCGCATCGTGCTCCAGGGCGAGATTCCCAGCCCCATCGGCGACCAGGTGGGTTGCCCGCTTGCAGGCCGTTGCCCCTACTGCACCGACCGCTGCAAGACCGAGCTCCCCGAGCTTAAGGACCGCGGCGACCGTCACCAGGTCGCTTGCTTCCTGTACGAGTAAGACCGCACGCGCGCGCTTCAAGCAACCAGTAAAATTGCGGGTCGCATCCTCACCATGAGTTGCGGCCCGCACCGCGTTTGAGATCCTCAAAGGAGACGAACATGGGTATCACGAAGCAGCAGCTCCACCAGATGGTCCTGGACAACAAGGCCGAACTCCTCGACTTGTGCTCCAAGCTCATCCAGATCAAGAACCAGAGCCCCATCGACGACCAGCTTCCCGCCATGAAGTTCGTGGCCGACTGGCTCGCCGCCAAGGGCATCGGTTCCGAGATGCTCGAGCCCAACCCCGAGTATCCTGTCCTTCTGGCCAAGATGGGCAACGAGGACGGCTTCCGCGTCGTCCTGAACGGCCATGTGGACGTCGTGCCCGTGGGCGACCCCAACGGCTGGAACTTCGACCCGTTCTGCGGCACCGTGACCGACACCAAGATCCTCGGCCGCGGCACCTCCGACATGAAGTGCGGCCTGGCCACCCTCATGTTCACCATGGGCCTTCTGAGCACCTCCGGCGCTGAGCTGGACGGCGACATCAGGCTCCACGTCGTGTGTGACGAGGAGATCGCCGGCGGCGGTACCACGTGGCTCTGCGACAACGGCTACGCCGACGGCGCCGACGCCGTCATCATCGGTGAGCCCACCGGCCACGACACCATCGAGATCGGCCAGAAGGGCATCCTGCGCCTGACCCTCGTCGCCACCGGCGTCCCCGGCCACGGCAGCACGGGCAACTACAAGGGTGAGAACGCCATCGAGAAGCTCGCCCAGGTCCTCCCCTACGTCCAGCGCCTCACGCAGGTTGCTGGCCACTACAAGCCCGAGCAGGCCACGGCACTCGCCAATTCCAAGACCATCGCCGAGCGCTGCCTGCATGCCCCGGGCGTCGGCAACGTCATCGACCACGTGTCCACCAACATCGGCGTGATCGAGGGCGGCACCCGCGCCAACATCGTGCCCGACCGCGCCACGGCTCTCATCGACTGCCGCCTGCCTTGCGGCGTCGACCACGATGAGATCGTCGCCACCGTCAACGCCCTCATCGCCGAGTCCGGTGCCAAGGACGTGACCGCCGAGTTCAACTGGATCTCCGAGGGCAACTACACCGACGACACCTGTCTGCTCGTCACCAGCTACAAGAAGAACATCGAGGGTGTCTGGAACGAGGAGTGCCTGCCGGCCTACCAGTGGGCTTCTTCCGACGCCCAGCACTACCGCGACCTTGGCTGCCCCACCATCCAGTTTGGTCCTGCCAACAACGACGGCATCCACGGCTACAACGAGGACGTCGATATCGAGGACGTTGTGCACGCCGCCGAGATCCACATGCTGTCGCTGTGCGACATGCTTGGCATCGAGTAGGGCCCACTCCCCTCTCTAGCCGCACGCTTCGTACCACTGGCACTACCTGCACCGCCGTTACAGCAAGGCACCCCGGAGACGCTGGAAAGCTCGCGTCTCCGGGGTGCCTTTTTTGATGCCTTGCCGTAACGAAATGCTGCAGGTAGAGCCTCAGTCAGCCTGCTTACTTCAGACCGAACAGGTAGAACTGGTTGCCCGCGTCCTCAAGACCGGAGAACTCAAGCCAGCGCCTGAACTCGCAGCCCTCGGGATAATCGACGGTCTTGCGGCTCTTGCAGTCCTCATGCAGGGTGTCGAGGGCGATGTGCAGGATATGGCCGTTCTCGACGACCTTGCCCTTGCGGCCCTCCTCGGTGTACTTGCCGGGAACCTGCGAGGGGTCGAGCACGATGACGGTGTCGCCGTCCTCATCGATGCCCACAACGGCAACGAAGTGGCCGCCGTGTGAGAGCAGGCCCACCCAGCCGTCCTCGGGACGGTCGCCGCCGACGTTTGCGATGCCCATGTAGCCAGCAAGGAGGAGCGACCGCACGAGCTCCTTGTCCATGGTCACGACCAGGTCGAGGTCGAAGCGCTCGGCCAGGTAAGGGGCAAGCTTGCCCATGTCGGTACCCGGGCTGTGGTTGGCGCCCACCGATGCCGAGAGTTCAAGGGCATCTGCCAGCGAGAACATCTCACCGGTGAGGTTGGTGATGGCCATGCTGGCCGAGCACACGCCGCAACCGGCATCGCTGATCGAGGTCGTGGGGTTGTACAGCTCAGGGCAACCCGTGTTGGTGGGGTACAGCACGTGCGGGTAGTTCTTCTGGTTCACGTAGTACATTGGTTCAATCCCTTCTTCCGTCAACATATCGCTTGCCATCATACGTAAAACCTCTCATACAGGTCGGGGCGGACCCACTCAAGCCACTTCATGCTCTTATGGCGCTTGTCCACCTCATCCTTGAACAGAGTGCAGACGAAGTACGTATCGGGCTTCTCGACGAGGTTGGCAATGATGAAGCCGTCGGGGTCGCAGCACATGGAGCGGCCCACCTTCACCGGGCCACGAGCCGTGGGGCCCGTGCGGTCGCACGACACGCAGTACACGCCGTTCTCCGACGAACGTGCGCGGTTGCAAATCTCCCACAGGTCGTCATCGGGATATGCCCAGCTGCTGGAAACGGCGAGAACATCGCAACCGTGCAGGGCATAGCCACGCGCAAGCTCGGGGAAACCGAAGTCGGCGCAAATCATGATGCCGACCTTCATGCCGTTGAGCTCAAACATCCCAAGCTCGTGGCCGGCCTCAATCGTGTCGCGCTCCTCGTTGTAGAGATGGATCTTGCAGTAGTCGGCAAGAATCGAACCGTCGGGGGCGAACACGGTGGCCATGTTGTACAGCTTGCCGTCAGCGCGGCGCTCAAGGCGGCCGGCAAGGATGTTGATACCCGTCTGCGCCGCCAGTCCCTTCCAGAAATCGAGGGCTCGCGCAGTCATGGCCTCGTCCACCTGCTCGAGCGGCACTCCGCCTTCCAGGCATCCCTCGTGGAACAGCATGAGGTCGACGCCCTTTTCATTTTCCGCCACACGCAGCGCCATGGCACGAGCGTTGCTCATGTTCGCATCGAAGGCGTTGTCCTCAACGCTCACCTGGACGGATGCAACCTTGATGCTAGGGCCTTGCGACATTGACAATCCCCCCAATCAGCCTCATGGCCAGACAGACACACGAGTGCCTCCCGCCCCTCGCCAGAGAGAAGCGGGAGGCGCCCCTCAGCGCTCAGTCGGGCCCCTCAACATACCTGATGAACCCGGCAATAAGACGACGCCCCTACTTCACACCCTTGTCGTCAAGATCGCCGCACATGGCGCGGTACGCGACGTCAGTGGAGTCGATAGCAGCGTCGCGCTCGAGAGAGCGGGCGTAGGCGCGTTCCTTCATCAGCTCGCGATAGGCGGCTGCAGCGGCATCGTCGCGGGCGACCTTCTCAGCACGACGACGGGCAGCCTGGGCACGCTCCTCCTCGCGAATCGCAGGGGCAGCGGCGCGCTCCTCAGCGCGGATGGCACGAATCTGCCTGCGCTGGGCATCCTGGGCCTCCATGTAGGCGTCCTGCATGTCGGCCTGAGCAACCTGATAAGACGTGAGCAGCTCGCGCTCACGAGCCTTGGCAGCTTCGACCTTGACGTTGCGCTCCTCGCGCATCGCCTCGCGGGCCTCGCGTGCCTGGGCTTTCTCGTCCTTGCGGCGAGCCTTCTCGGCGGCACGGGCGAGACGGTACTCCACGTCGGCGGCGTCCTTGAGCCTGCGCCACTCCTCGCGAAGCATCGCCTCCTCGCTCACGCGGGCCTTGCCTGCCTCCGAGCGGGCTTGCACGCGGGCATCCTCTTCCTCCAGGCGGACCCTGCGGGTGTCCGCGCAGAGGTTGTCGCGTGCGGCACGTAGCTCAGCCTCGCGGTCTGCAAAAACCTTGAGCTGGTCGTCCGTCACGCCGGCGCGCTTGGCGTCGCGAAGTTCCGCCAGGGCGATGGCATGCTTTTTCGTGGCCTCGTCGATTGCGTCGGCACGGGCGTCGTTCACCTTTGCGCGCGCCTTGAGCTGCTCGTCAGACTCCTTGATGCGGCCAACCGTGCCCCTGGTGCGAGAGCGGCGCAGCTCGCGCAAGGCCTTTTTGTACTCGCGGCGGGCCAGGACAGCACGCTCGTTGGCCTCGACCCAGGCAGTGCGGCCCTCGGCGCGGGTGAAGCCCTGCTCGACGGCAATCTCCCACGAGCCGCGCTTGTACGCGTCCTCGGCGTCGTTGCGCTCCTGGCGCACCTGCGCCAGGGCATGCGCGTGGGCGGGACCCTCTTCCTTGCGGAAAGCACGCTGTTCGGCGCGGGTCTCGCGGCGCAACGTCGCGGCATCCAAGCGGGCCTCGACCCACTCGGTGCGACCCTCAGCGCGAGCAAGCTCACGGTCGACGTTCATCTGCCATGCCTCGGCACGCGCTGCGTCATCGGCGGCCAAGCGCACCTCACGCAGGCGCTTCACCACCTGCGCATCGGCGGCGTCCTCCTGCGCGTACTGCTCGCGCTTGCGGTTCTTGAGCTCACGCAACGCGGCACGCTGCAGGGCCTTTGACACGGAAGGCTTGGGCGTCACGACCTGCGCGGCAGGCGTGACTTCTTCGATCTTCGTAGACTCCTTCATGGCGAATCTCCCCATCAAGTCGGAAACGCATGTGGGTACGAGACGTGCCTCTCGGAGCTAGAGCAGCTCCTTGGGGCACGTGGTGATAACGACGGCGTTCTCGCCGGTGTAGGTGCCGATGACCGGACCCATCCAGCTGGGCTCGGGGTTGTAGGCAACGCCAGCAGCGTCAAAGGCCGCCTTGAACGCATCGACACGGTCGAGGGCATTGGAGTGACTGAAGCGCACCTCGCACGGACCCTGCTTTTCCTCGATGGACTTCACGTAAGCGGCGCAGTCCTTGAGCAGGCCCTTCACGCCGCGCGACTTCGTGACCGTCTCGATGACACCGTCGGGCTTGTCGAGGGCCAGAATCGGCTTGAGGTTGAGCAGGCCCGCGGCCACGCCGGCGGCCTTGCCGATACGGCCGCCCTTCACGAGGTTGTCGAGCTGGTTGAGGGCCACGATGGTCTGAATCTCCTGGGCCATGTGGCGCATGTGCGCGGCTGCCTCCTCAAGAGTCGCACCCGCGTCGCGCATGCGGATAGCCTTCTCGCACATGAGCGAGTTGCCCTCCTGCACGGCAAGGGAGTCGATGACCTCGACCTTGATGCCGTCCTGAGCGCAGATATCAGCCGCCATGCAGGCCGAATGGTGCGTGTCGGACACACCGGAGCTCAGCGTGATGCAGATGACGCCCTCGCAGCCCTCGGCCGCGGCGCGAAACGCCTGCTCAAACTTGCCCGGCGCGGGGCACGACGTCTTGGGAAGGCCCTGGGGCAGGTATTCGGCCATGCGACGGAAGAACTCCTCAGGCAGCATGGTCTCGCCGTCGATGTACTCCTCCTCGCCAAAGCGCACGGTGAGGGGCACAACGGAGACGCCCTGCTCCTTCAGGCGCGGGGTAGGCGTGGCGCTCGTGGAATCAAGAACGATTGCGAACAAAGTAAGCTCCTCACTGAAGAGAGACATTTTGCCGATAAGTATAACCCATGCACACGCCAGCCAATCGCGAGGCGGGCACGCGTGCCGCAAGCGGCTCGAATGAAATCGGGCGACGACCTCGTCTGGCCATGCCCTACTCTCTGCCCGCGATGCAGTCCAGGAAGCGCTGGCCGAAACGGGCAGCCTTGGCCTGGCCCACACCCTGCACCTCGAGCAGCTCGTCAAGGTCAGTCGGGCGTTTTCGCGTCATATCGGCGAGGGTGGCGTTGTTGCACACGATATAAGCCGGCACGCCTTCCTCGCGGGCAATGTTCGCGCGCAGCTCGCGCAAGCGCTCGAACAGCTCTTCGTCGATGTCGTCCGCCACGGCAGCGCCGCCGCGCCCGAACGTCGCGCCCTTGGAACCCGAGACCTCCCGATCGGGGGCGGCGTTGGCACGCATGCGCTTGGGCACCTTGAGCAGGTAGGGGGTCTTGTCGCGCAAGAGCCACTGCCGGCCCGCTTCGGTAACGTAGACCGTGGGATACTGCCCCGGCGTGACTGCAAGCAGGCCCGCCTCCTCAAGGGAGTCAAGCACGAAACGCACGCGCTGGGTACTCACGTCGGACATGATGCCCCAGGTAGAGAGGCCGTCATAACCTGCCTCCATGATGCGCTGGGCATGCGATCCGCGCAGCACGTCGACGACGGTAGACTTGCCGGCCGTGCGGCCCAGCCCTGCGATGCGCAGCACGCAGCTCACGACCTTCTGCGCTTCCACGGTGGCGTCCTGCTCCTCCACGTCGGTCGAACAGTTGGAGCAATGCTCGCAGCGGAAGGGCGTGTCGGTCTGGCCGAAGTAGCGCAGCAGGTACGAGCGCAAACAGTCGGTCGTGGTGCAGTAGAGCGTCATCTTCTTGAGGCGTTCGCAGTCCCGCGCATACAGCAGGTCGGCCGTCTCGGGGTCGCAACCGCCCGTCTCAAGCTCGTCCCGACTGCGGTCGATGAGGAACTGGCAGGTCTGCACGTCCTTCTTGTTGTAGATGAGAATGCAGTCGGCAGCCGACCCGTCACGTCCCGCGCGCCCCGCCTCCTGATAGTATCCTTCGAGGTCAGACGGCATGTTGTAGTGAATGACAAAGCCGACGTTGGACTTGTCGATGCCCATGCCGAAGGCGTTGGTGGCCACCATCACGTTTGCCCGGTCGTAGAGGAACTCCTCCTGGTTGGCATGGCGCTCCTCAGGGGAAAGGCCCGCGTGATAGCGCGTGGAGGCAAAACCCTCCTGCCACAGCAGCTCGCAGACGTGCTCCACAGCCTTGCGTGTGGAGCAGTACACGATGCCCGTCTGGCCGGCCTGCCCCACTTGACCTGCACTATCACGCTTTGCGGCACGGGCCGCGACGAGACGCAGGAGCGTGCGGTCCTTGTCACGCGGCTCGGGGCGCTCCACTCCGAAGTAGAGGTTTGGTCTGTCGAAACCGCCCACGAGCACGAAGGGGTCGCGCAGCTCGAGGGCGTCCACGATGTCGCGGCGCACCTCCTCAGTGGCGGTCGCCGTGAGGGCGGCCACGGCGGGGCGGACGGGCAGGCCCTCCACAAACCCGGCGATGGCACGGTAGTCGGGTCGGAAGTCCTGCCCCCACTGCGACACGCAGTGCGCCTCGTCCACGGCCAGAAGCGAAATGCGCGCGACCTGGGCAAGCTCGGCCATGCGCGGCGTGGAGAGGCGCTCGGGCGCCACATAGAGCAGCTTCACATCACCCGACAGGGCACGCGAAAACGCGCGGGCCTGCTCGTCGGCACTTTGGGTGCTATTGACGCACGCGGCGGGAATCCCAGCTTGCTCCAAGCCCGCCACCTGGTCTTTCATAAGCGAGATGAGCGGGGACACCACAAGCGTGAGTCCCGGCAGCAATAGCGCAGGTATCTGGTAGACCACCGACTTGCCGGCGCCGGTGGGCATAACGCCGAGCACGTCGCGACCGGCAAGCACCTGCTCCACCAGGTCGCGCTGGTTGGGGCGGAAGTCGTCGTATCCGAACCGCTCCTTGAGGGCGGCGCGGGCATCTTGCATGGTGGGCATCTAGGCTCCTTGAGACATTTTGCTGTATGGGGACGATTGTATGCCCGACACGGATAAAATGGGTCCCACAAGACGCATCCCACGCGGCACGCGCCCCACAGGATGCCGCACGTCATCAAGAAGATAGGCAGGTAGCAGCTTCATGACCCCGTATATTCACCGCGTCGCCTATTACGAGACCGACCGCATGGGCATCACACACCACTCCAACTACATACGTTGGATGGAGGAAGCGCGCGTGGACTACCTGGACCAGATAGGCTGGAACTTCGCACGACTCGAGGACGAAGGCATCACCTCTCCCGTGTTGGGCGTGGAATGCTCGTACAAGAAGCCCACCACCTTCGAGGACCGCGTGTCCATCGTGGTGAGCCTCGCCGAATACACGGGCGTGCGCTCGACGTTTGCCTACACCATGAGCAAGGTCGACCCCGAGACGGGACGCAGCCGCGTGGTGTTCACAGGCACCTCGCAGCATTGCTTCGTGAGCCCGCAGGGCCGGCCCATGCGACTGGACAGGGAACTGCCGGCCTTCGACGCGACGCTCAAGGAAGAGCTGGCGAAGAACGAGGCTCGCTAGGGCGGGGCAGGGCGCCCCGGGGACCCGAACAGCCCGGCCGGCCCAGTCAAGCCAGACCAGCCGAGCCACGCGAAACACTCGGCCTTCAAATTTGTAACAAAATCGAAAGCACACTCCCGAAAGGAAGCAAAATGGAGAATAAGCAGGTCAAGCTCGGTATCATCGGCGCCATGGACGTGGAGGTCGCCACCCTCATGGACCACACGCAAGACGCTGTGATCAGCGAGCGCGCGGGCATGCGCTTCTGCGAGGGCACGCTCGCCGGCATGCCGGTCGTCATTGCCAAGTGCGGCGTCGGCAAGGTGTCGGCCGGTATGTGCGTGCAGGCCATGTGCGACCTGTACGGCGTGACGCACATCGTGAACACGGGCGTGGCCGGCTCACTTGACGCCGCCATCGACATCGCCGACCTCGTGGTGAGCACCGACGCCCTCTACCACGACATGGACGTCACGCCCCTGGGCTACGAGCCCGGCCAGCTCCCCGGCATGGACTGCCTGGCCTTCCCCGCCGACCCCGCGCTGCGCGCCGCCATCGAGCACGCCGCCGCCGTGGCCGCGCCCGACGTGCACGTGTTCTCCGGCCGTGTTGTCTCGGGTGACCAGTTCATCGCCTCCTCGCAGGCAAAGGAGCGCCTCGCCCAGGAGTTCGGCGGCATGTGCTGCGAGATGGAGGGTGCCGCCATCGCCCATGCCTGCCATGTGAACGGCGTGCCCTTCGCCGTGGTACGTGCCATCTCCGACAAGGCCGACGGCTCGGCCGAGATGGCCTATCCCGAGTTCGAGGCCTCCAGCGCCGTGCGCTGCGCCGCCGTGGTGGAGGAGCTCTGCCGCGCGGGGCTGTAACCTGCCAAAACGAGGCGCCCTGGGCGCGGGGCGCATTCATCGGCGAATCGCATCATTACAGCAGGTCGAAAAGCGATCCTTGGCGCGAGGGGTCGATGCCGGTGTCCTGCGTCTTCTTCTTGCGCGGGGCACGGGGCTTCTTGGGCTTGGCGGGCGCGACAGGCGCAGGCTGCTCCTCGAGGGCGAGATGCGCGGGCTGCGCCGCGGCCTGGGCGGCTGCCTCAACGCGCGCGGCCACCTCGTCGGCACGCATGAGCTCGATGCCCTGAGCCTTGAGGCTCAGGAACTCCTCGACCGCCTCGCGCATGCTCTCAGGCACGCGCATGACGACGGTCTTCTCGCCCCACTTGGCCTTGCGGCCGGCACCGGGGCGCGCTCCTCCCCTGCCCTTGTGAGGTGCGCTGCCCTTATCTGCCTGGACTTTCTGTTCTTCGCCCACTGCTCGCACTCCCATCTCGCTGATTTCGTTACGGAAGTATATACGATGAGTTGGCGCTCCCTAAAAACTACCCATGGCCAAAGAGCCGCCCTTACTTCGCGCGGGCTGCAAACTCTTCGAAGAAGGCGCGGGGCTCACGCGTGCCGATGACGTCGGACAGGTCGCGACGGAACACGAGACCGGCAGTCCAGTCGCCCCACACGCGGAACTTGCGCTCCCAACCGGGCAGCGCGAGGCCGTGGTAGACACGGTGGGCCATCCAGGCAAGCCAGCCATTGAAGCGAATCTTGGCACCGCCCTTGGTGAGGGCGCCGCTCGTAAAGGCACCGTACGAGGTGCCCAGGCCCGCCACCATGCCAGCGTTCTCATGGCGATACTCGGCCATCTCGCCGCCGCGCAACCACGTGAGCAGGTTCTTCGTGAGGACCTTGCTCTGACGCATGGAGTGTTGGGCGGTGGGGGCGCAGGAACCGTCGGGCAGGCCGTGGCCCGTGAGGTCAGGCACGCAGCTGCAGTCGCCCACGGCAAAGACGCCCTCGAGCACCTCGCCGTCGCGACGAACACGCAGGTCAGCGCCGCACACGACGCGGCCTCGCGGCTCAAGGGGCAGGTCGCTGCTCTTGAGCACGGGGTTGGCCATGGCGCCGGCGCACCACAGGATGGAGGCAGCGTCGTAGCTGGCGCCGTCGGACGTGACGACATGGCCGTCCTGGGCGCTCTCAACGCAGGTTTTGAGGTGAATGTGGGCGCCACAGGCCTCCAGGTGGGCAACCGCCTTGCTCGACTGCGCCACGGTGAGCTCGGGGAAGACCTTCTCGGCAGCCTCGATGAGGTGGAAGTTGAGCTCGGAGGGATCCAGGCGCGCGTCCTTCTTGCAAATCTTGTAAGCGAGGTCAAAGAGTTCGGCGAAGCCCTCCATACCCGAGAAGCCACCGCCCACGGTGATGAGCGTCATGAGGCGCGTGCGCTCAGGCGAGCCCTTGGGGAGCTCGGCGGCGCAAGAGAGGTTCGAGATGAGGTTGTCGCGCAGGTAGACGGCTTCTTCGGTCGCCTTGAGACCCACGGCGTTCTCGGCGATGCCGGGGATAGGGAACGTGCGCGTCACAGCGCCCAGGGCGACCACGAGCGCGTCGGCCTCGAGCTCGAAGGCGTTGCCGTGCGCGTCGGCAAGAGCCACGCGCTTCTCGGCAGCGTTTATCGAAGTGACGCGGGCACGCACGATGCGCGTCTTCTTCAGGTGCATGGCAAAGGGTGTCTCGATGTGGCGGGGCTCGATGGCGCCCGACGCGACCTCGGCCAAGAAGGGCTGGTAGACGCACGCCGAACGCATGTCGACGAGCGTGACCTGGGCCTCCCCGTCTTGGAGCTTCTTCTCGAGGTCACGAGCGATATAGAAGCCGCTCAGGCCACCGCCGAGGATGAGGATGCGCTTCACGTGGTTTCTCCCTAAGAGACGGGCGTGCACAGACGCCTTTGCTGGTATATAGTCCTTGAAGCGTGTAGATTACACCTATTTCAGAATCCAGCTCGACCCTGCAGGGTATAACAGCGCGTTCTCCAGCAATTACGCGCCAGGACGCACCGCCCGCAACTCGCGCGTGGCACGACAAGAAGGGAAACCCCATGGCATTCGACATCCAGGTGAAGATCAAGAGGCTCGACCAGGAGCTGCCCCTGCCCCGCTACGCCAACCCCGGCGACGCGGGTCTGGACCTCTACAGCGCCGTCGACGTCGTCATCGAACCGATGAGGCGCGTCATGATTCCCACGGGCGTGGCCATCGCGCTTCCGGAAGGTTACGCCGGCTTTGTGCAGCCCCGCAGCGGCCTGGCTGCCAAGAGGGGCCTGTCCATCGTGAACACGCCCGGCCTGGTCGACTCAGGCTATCGCGGCGAGCTCAAGGTCATCGCCATCAACACCGACGCCGACGAGCCCATCACCATCGCCCGCGGTGAGCGCGTGGCGCAGCTCGTGGTGCAGCGCGTGCCCGCCGTCGAACTTGTGGAGGTCGACGAGCTCGACGCCACCGAGCGCGGCGAGGGCGGCTTCGGCTCGACCGGCCTGAGGTAGCGGCAGCCGCAGAGGCAACGCGGACGCAGAGAAAACGCCCGGCGCGGATGGCCTGGCAATAAGAACCGCTCAGCCAACACGCGCAAGATAGAAATCGTTACAAAAATCCCCGCCCCTCGGACGCAACATCCGGAAGGCGGGGATTTTCTTATCGGTCTCTTGTCGGTCTCTCACCGCACGTCACATCAGGCGATTGCACCGCACCTCATTCGACGAGCTAGATGGCATCAAACTCACGCAGGAGCTTGACGATGTCGGTGTGGCCGAGCTTCTTCAGCAATATGTCGAGCGCGGCCCTGTCCTTGAGGGGAAGCGACATGTCGGTGATGGCCTTGCCGTCGCGCAGCTTCACGCTGCTCATCAGCAGGTCGCGCACGTCGAAGGTGCTGCCCCACACCTCGGGCACGCCGCGGTCCACGTCGCACAGGGTGTAAACCGCTTCCATGCCGGTGCGCATGGAGTACTCGGTGGTGAAGATGGTGTCGCGCGGCGTCTCGGCGAACTGGCCGAGGAAGGCGAAGTTCACGGCACCGTCGGGCACCACGTCGGGGCGGTCGCCCAGGGAGCGCGGCATGAAGAACGCAGTGATGTAGGGCATCATCACGGGAACGGTGTTCGCGTGGCTGTGCGCCAGCTCCTCAATCTGGGTCTCGGGTACGCCCAGGTGCCAGAGCCATTCCTTGCAGATCTCCTCACCCGTGCACTGCGTCATGGGCTTCTTCACGTAGTCGCCCTCGTTGTCGGGGAAGAGGCCGTACACCCACACGCACAGCTCGTTGCTCGGCTGGTCGCGGAACTGCTGCTGACGGTTGATGGTCCAGCTCATGAGCCAACTGGAGTCGCGGCAGGTCACGATGCCGCCCGTCACCGTGTGGCCGCTGAACGGGTCGCGCTTGCAGATCTTCTCGATGTAGGGCGGGATGGCATTGTCGAGCGTGGTGACGGTGGCGCTCATCCACTTGGTCTTCTGCGGGTCGGCGCAGAAGACGTCGGGGTGGCCGAAGCTGGGGTCCTGGCTGGCAATGCGACGCCACAGGTCCCAGCCGTTGCCCGGCTCAGTCTGCGGGCACCACGCCGCAGCCTGAGTCTGCGTGCCGATGGTGGCGCTCTCGACGCAACCGCCGTTGGTGATGAACACGAGGTCGTCCTCAGTGAGATCGATAGTCGACTGTTCGCCGTTCGTGCTGGTCACGATGCTGGTGGCGACCTTCTTCACCATCGTGCTGTCGGGATTGCGCTTGAAATGCGCCTGTTGGATGCGCTGGATGGTGTCCTGCCCGGTACCGGTCACGGCGCGCTCGGGTCCGACGCCGCCGCCGATGGCAAAGCGGATGTCCTCCACCTTCGTGTTGAAGTGGAACTGCACGCCCGCTTTCTCAAGGTAGGTCACCATGGGCAGAATCATGGACTCGTACTGGTTGTAGCGCGTGAAGCGCAGCGCGGAGAAGTCGGGCAGGCCGGCGATGTGGTGGATGTAGCGCTTGATGTACAGCTTCATCTCAAGGGCGGAATGCCAGTTCTCGAAGGCGAACATGGTGCGCCAGTACAGCCAGAAGTTGGAGTTCAGCACCTC
>ERZ1034984.2005-NODE-2005-length-17385-cov-14.536295_pt1 | contig 17385 bp, 17 predicted proteins | sample MGYA00520589_ERZ1034984 | MGnify/ENA primary metagenome ERZ1034984 (study PRJEB33766, sample SAMN09781790) | gut metagenome | biome: gut microbiome | host: Homo sapiens | place: Madagascar | study: EMG produced TPA metagenomics assembly of the PRJNA485056 data... | reverse complement strand
ATTTGCGGAAAGCAAAAGAGGAAAGTGCATTTGTATAGGATACTTGTTCTTGATAATCCACTTAATGGAGAAACATTAAAATTATTGATTACGATATAGTTTCTGATATGCAGTAGGTAATATCTGAAATATATCTCGGAAAGCCGATGTAAATTTACTTTGGCTTTTATATCCCACAGCGGCGGCAATTTCCGAAATAGATTTATCTTCATGCAACAGCATATTTGATGCCAACTTCATACGGTATTCTTTCATGTAAGAAGCGATGGGCATTCCATAGACTGCTTTGAAAACGGATTTCAAAGTAGTGGTGTTCATCAGGTACTGTTTTGACAACTCTTCAATAGTATAGTGGCGTTTTACTGGTGCAGATATATCTATATTAATTGCTATATAGATGCGCCAAAACCGGTATATCAGAACCTGTATGAACTGGTAAAAGAAAAAGATTATTTTGTACTGACGACAAATGTGGATCATTGTTTTCAGAAGGCAGGATTTGATAAAAACAGAATCTTTTATACACAGGGAGATTATGATCTGTTTTAATGTAGTGAGCCTTGCCATATGGTTAATACTGGTTTGTAACAATTACACCTTACGGAAGCTGGATTGACAGACAGATTCGATTGGAGCTTTAGAAGAAAATTACATAATAACGGTAATAGAGAAAAAATAATTGACATAACACAACAATTGCCCTATAATCGTTCTAAAAAGAACGATAAAGGAGGAGGCAATGTATTTCTGGGATCAGCATAAGACAATTACAAACTATTATGAATTACTTTCGAGCGGGATATGTGACCGGTACGGATTAACGCAGATGGAATACGATATACTTATGTTCCTGCACAACAATCCGCAGTTCAACACCGCCGCGGAAATCGTAAAGGTCAGGAAATCGACCAAATCACATGTCTCCACTTCTCTGAAAAGTCTGGAAAACAATGGACTGATCAGAAGAATACAAAGTGAAGATAATAAAAAGCATATTGAGATTGTTTTATTGGATAAGGCAGAGATAATTGTGGAGGCAGGATTAAATATGCAGAAGCAATTTGCCCAAAATGTTTTGAACGGGTTGACAGAAGAAGAAATACATATGTGCATCAGTGTATTTAATAAAATCTGCAGCAATGCAGAAAAATGTTTGAAAGAACATAAGGAGAACACAAATGAAAGAGAACACGTATAAACCACAGATTCCGGACATGATGGAAGCAATATTTGATGCAGCGTATCTGATTTTTGATCTGGTAGCTGCAATTTTGTTTTTTATATATGCAAAAGGAAACACATTATTTGTGCTTTATGGAATTTTGACATTGACGCTTTGTGGAGGGGATGCTTTCCATCTGGTGCCAAGAATTATCAGAGCAGTACGCGGAACCAGCGATAAGTTAAAAAGACAGCTTAGCATAGGATTACAGGTATCATCGATTACAATGACGGTGTTTTATATTATTCTGATGTATATCTGGAAGCTTACGTTCCCGGAATTTATGATACCGGTAGCAATCGAGGCCATTGTCTGGATATCGGCGGTTGTCAGAATTGTGATATGTCTGTTCCCACAGAATAACTGGTGTACAGATGAAGGAAACATGAAATTATCGATCATCAGAAATACAGTCTTTGCAGTGACAGGCATCGGAGTCATTATTCTGTATGCGATTTCCGGAAATGCAAATGGATATCATATGACAAGAATGGTTGCAGCGATTATTATTTCGTTTGGTTGTTATCTTCCGGTAACGTTATTCAGCAAAACAAAACCGAAGGTTGGATTATTGATGATTCCAAAGACATGCGCCTATATGTGGGTTATAGCGATGGGACTCCAGCTTTTATTTTAAGCAGTTAGTCTGTGAAAAACAGGCTGGCTGCTTTTTTCGTCGAGTGGTACAAGATGATAGAAAAAGAGTGCTTGATTGTGTTATACTCAGTTTAAAGTACGGGGAGCAGTCTATAAGTGGACTTGTGAACCAAGAAAAAGTGGACATTCAGGACAAAAAAGTGGACATTGGGAATATAAAAGTGGACATTGAAATATAAATTCAAGAAAAAAGAGGAGCAAAATATATGAAGGTACAGGAAAGGCTAATCAGTTATGTGACAGTGCGGACACCGAGCAATGAAGAAAGTGAGACGGTTCCGTCTTCGATGTGTCAGTTTGATCTGGCACGAAAGCTGGAAAAAGAAATGCAAGAACTCGGCCTGACAGAAGTAGTCCTTGATGACAAGTGTTATCTGTATGGAAAACTACCGGCGACGGAAGGAAAGGAAAATATCCCGGCGATTGGATTTATTGCACATATGGATACCGTATCTGATTTCTGCGATCACGAAATCCATCCGATAATTACAGAAAATTATGATGGTGGAGAGCTTACACTTGGGACAAGCGGTCTGATATTAAATCCGAAAGAATTTCCTCATCTTGCAGAATTGAAAGGTCGTACACTGATCACCTCAGATGGAACAACAATTCTGGGAGCGGATGACAAGGCAGGAATTGCCGAGATTCTGACTATGATTGAAAGAATCCAGACAGAAAAATTGCCGCACGGAACAATCTGCGTAGCATTTACTCCGGATGAAGAAATCGGAATGGGAGCAGAGCATTTTGATTTAGAACAGTTTGGCGCAGAGTATGCATATACACTGGATGGGGATTCAGAGGGAGAAATCCAGTATGAGAATTTTAATGCATGCAAGGCAGAGTTTGAAATCAGAGGGTTTAATGTACATCCGGGTGAAGGCAAAGATACAATGATCAATGCCAGCCTGGTTGCAATGGAAATCAATAGTTGTCTGCCGTCTATGGAGACACCGAGAGGAACGGAAGATTATGAAGGATTTTATCATCTGATCAGTATGCAGGGCGAGGTTGGTGAAGCGAAGCTTAATTATATTGTGAGGGATCATGATAAAGCAGGGTTTGAGGAGAGAAAAAAGACACTCCGTCTGATTGAGAAAAATTTAAATGAAAAGTGGGGCGAAGGTACGGTAACACTCAAGATCACCGATCAGTACCGCAATATGAAAGAAATCGTGGAAGAGCATATGCACCTGATAGATCATGCAAAGAAAGCATGCGAGACAGCAGGTGTAACGCCGCTTGTTCTTCCAATTCGTGGAGGTACAGATGGTTGCCAGTTGAGTTTTAAAGGACTGCCGTGTCCAAATCTCGGAACAGGAGGCCATGCTTTTCATGGACCTTATGAACACATCAGTGTAGAAGGAATGGAAAAGAGTGTGGAGATCCTTCTTGCACTGATTAAAGAATATACAGAAGAATAATTTATAAACCGGTGCCGGGCATAATGCCCGGCATTAACTTTTTCAGGGCTTAAATTCCACTGCATGTTTCCTTTTCCAGAGTGGAAAAAGATTTCTCTGGCAGATATAATTCCTGCGCTGTTCAATGCTGATCGCATGAAAGAAGGTCTTCCACATATCTGTATATTCATCTTCATAGGATTCTGTCTGGCGCAGAGTTTCGAATTCTTCGTCTGTCAGGTAACGCAGATAGTTTTCGCCGTCTTTTACGTGTACACAGGCCGTCTTGCGGTTATCATCAATGATCATCCAGTGTTCGGAGGGCATACGGTCTGAGAAATGGTTTCCGACCAACATGATCACGTCATTTTTGGGCTCCAGATGACTGACATAAACTTTAGAATCCAGACTCTGAAAACGGGCAAATTCGCGGAAATGGTGTGCCTCATTCGATACTCTGCGGCGAATTTCCAGGAGTTTCATGACATGTGGATTGGTATATTGTCCAAGTACGGTGCTTCCGACTGCAAAACCCACACGCAAAAAGTTATAGATTGCCTGCAGAGAGTCCTCATCTGCACACAAAGTGGCATAGTAAACGTTCAGGTATGCTTCCTCGGAAATGCTTCTGCGGATGGAACGGATTACTTTTTCTGCTCTGGAGGTGTCTCCATCTATATGAATGTATTCATCAAATAATGTCTGCTGAAATACAGGTTCTTTTTTTAGCTGAATCTGGTTATGGCCGATCCGCAGAGCCTCCGACCATGCGTCGTAAATACAGGTCATGATGTCTGTCAGGCGGTCTTCGCAAGTGTATACTTTCATATGTTTATCCTATTCCGAAATCGGCAAGGGTCATCTGAGAGTATGTCTCATTGGCATGCTGCATTTTCCAGAGATCCTTCGTATCAACATGAATTAATTGTCTGGTAATATAAGCCTCTTCGATGGGGGTATGATACATCTGCTTTCCTCCACAGGTAATAAAATAGTGTGCGCGTTTCAGTACGACACCCATTTTTTTCAGACTTTCGAAGGTTAAGCGTCCGTATTTCCGGGAATAGGTGATGCGGCTGGCTGATTTGGGACCGATACCGGGAACACGAAGTAAGGTGGCATAAGAGGCCGTTTCTACTTCTACCGGAAAATGTTCCAGATGGCGCAATGCCCAGTCACACTTTGGATCCAGCAGTTCATTAAAGTTTGGCTGAGACTCAGATAACAGTTCCGTTGCTTGAAAACCATAGAAACGAAGAAGCCAGTCTGCCTGATACAGGCGATGCTCACGCAGAAGTGGTGGAGGTGTTCCGGGCTGAGGTAGGTTGGTATCGTCATTTAGTGGAATATAAGCGGAGTAAAAAACTCGTTTCAGATCGAATCCCTGATATAATGCCTGTGTCGTTTGCAGCAGGGTATAGTCACTCTCTCCGGTAGCGCCGATGATCATCTGGGTGCTTTGTCCTGCCGGTGCGAAGCTGCGCCTCAGATCTGACATGTCGAGAGGAGCCAGCTGACAGGCATTTTCCCAGGTCAGAGCATGTTTGCAGAGTTTGTTTTCACCTGGAAAGGAAGAGGCTTTTTGAAGATTCTTTTCTGAGTGAAAACTGCCATGGAGCCGTGCATCTGTATTTTGCGCATTAAGTTTTTCTTTGAATTTATTCTTGGAATTATCCGAAAAGATACTATGGTTTAAAAACTGATTTCCACGGCTTCGTTCCATGTATGCAGACTTTCCGATCGCCATCCGGTGAGATGCAATCGTACTCTGTACTTTCCTCATAGGATTTAAGATGTTCTGCATGGTTTTATTTGGTGCCAGTGAACGCAGAGCATCCTCAGTAGGAAGTTCCAGATTTACACTGATACGGTCGGCCAGATAACCGGCTGCGGCAAGCAGCTCATCTGATGCGCCGGGAATTGTTTTTACGTGGATATAGCCATTAAAATGGTACTTCGTGCGGAGAAGCAGCAGCGTCTCGCACATTTTTTCCATAGTATAGGTAGGATTGCGCAGGACACCGGAACTCAGGAACAGCCCCTCGATATAATTCCTTTTGTAAAATTCAACGGTCAGTTCACAAATCTCCTGAGGTGTAAAAGTGGCGCGCTTTACATCATTGCCGGATCTGTTGATACAATATTTGCAATCATAGGCACAATGATTTGTCATCAGGATCTTGAGAAGGGAGATACATCTTCCGTCTGCAGCAAAACTATGACAGATGCCGCATGCTTCTGCATTGCCGAGCTCTCCTTTCTTTCCCCGGCGGCTGGAACCGCTTGAAGTACATGCAACATCATATTTTGCCGCGTCTGCAAGAATCTGTAGTTTCTCCTGTGTGGTGTAGTTTTCATTTACAATTGCGGTGGTCATATTTGTATTATACAAACATCTGTTCGGAAATGCAAGAGGAAACAGAACAAATGTTTGCAAAACCATATGATCTTATTACAAAATGGCCTGTATAGTCAGTTTTACGGATTGATAATAAAGCGTTCCACGCGATCCATTGTAGTTTTCAGGATGGAGAGATCGGTCTGTACATCACCGGTTTCCAGAGAATGGTTGGCATTTTTGGTGAGGAAAAGAGGAACTTCTTTTTGCGCTGCGAGTGCCAGAACAGAATCTGTTTCGGCCCATGGATCGGCAGTGCCGTGAAAGGCGATACTTCCCTGCAGTGGAAATGAAAAAGTTTCTGCCAGTGGAGTAAACAGGATACTTTTTACCTTTAAATTATGTCTGAAAGCATAGGCAGAAGATATGGCTGTGCCAATGCTTTTGGAAATAAAAAGAATGCTGCCATAGGAACTCCAGTCAATGTCGTGCAGAAGCTGTTCTGTCTGTTCACATGCAAGTTCAAATGCCTGTTTCATTTTGGCAGAATCGCCCTTGATGTTTTCAGGGAGCGCGCCATAAGACACGGTCTGAATCTGATAGCCGTGTTTTTTTGCAAGACGGGTTGTGTAATAAAGAAGTGGTTTGTCAGCAGTATATCCGATGCCGGGAAAAATAACAGCCAGTTTTGGCGCATTTTTGTCTGCTCCGGCAGTGTATGCGGAAGCTTTGTCATAGAGCATCTGCTCATGAAGTTTTTCCTGAAGGTCCTTTAAAGTGGTGGAAGTCATACAGAGATCTGACGGAAGGTAATCATAATCTGTGATGACACCGTTTTCTTCCGCAGAATAAACAATGTGTGAAGCACCCATAAGCTCCATATCTTCTTCAATATCTGAAAGTAATTCTTCGTATGTTTTCATTTTGATCAAATCCTTTTTTCAGTAATTAAAAAACAAGATAATTATGGCATGTTTTAGCGGAGCTGGCAAGAAAATCCGTTGTTGCTCATAATAGCAATTGTGGGATTCGTCATTACAAAAGTATAAGTCAAGACAAGAGAGTGTGCATAACGATATTGCCCGTTTACTCTTGTGATGGTATCATAAAATATAAATTACAAATATTTACAGAGGAGAACTCAGATGGCAATATCACAGGATGAGACATTAAAAGGAAATGAAAAAATAGAAGAAGCAATTCTGGGATTACAAAAAGAAACTTCGCAGGAAATGCTGGCGCATGTACTTACGGTTATCCGCCGGAGAATGAACGAAAACGGACAGGTGATCGTTGCTGTGGAGATGAATCCCGGAAATACTCAGATGGCAGTAAAAAGTGTCCAGACTGAAGATGGAAAGTGTTGGTGGTATGCGTTTACCAGTTTTGATGAGGAGATGAAAGGCCCGGAATCGGTAAAATCCACTTTTCTGACAGATATAGGGAAATTGTTTGATGCAGCAATGACTGTTCCGGAAATCGAGGGTGTGATTCTGAATCCGTGGAATCGTACGATCATGCTTGATAAGCAACTGATCCGAATCATCAAACCAGAAAACAAGTAAGAATTAAGAAAATCGATATTAAGTCCCTGTTCAATCTGGAAGTGCATATTCCGGCACCGGGTGAAAAAATCTGGGAGATTTTATAGATGCAATAGAGGAGAACCAGGAGTATAATAAAGGCATAATCAGATTTAACGCAAAGGAGAAGAGCGTGTATGAAAAAGAAACCTATTACCGTATCATCCATCCTGAGCAGATTTCTAATTTTTGCAATAGCATTTCTGATCATAGGATGTTTCACCGGAGTATCACCGGTAAAGGCCGACTTCGAACAAAAGATACAATTGAACCGCTGCTATGCCAACGGCAGTGAAATCAACATTGAATCCTATGTTCAGGGAAGCCAGTATGATTATGTACAGATTTATCGTGCGGACAGAGACCCGTCGCAGGGAGGTACCTTTGTACTTTTAGATCAGATGCTTATCTCAACCAATTACTGGTATTCGGATTCTTATGGAGGAAAGTACTGGTATACATCAGGGGATAATGACAAAATAACCTGCTATTCTCATTCTTGCAGTGTAGATGAAGATGTTGTTTTTGTGGATTCTACTGTAGAGGCAGGACACAGCTATTACTACAAGCTTGTAATGCGGAGCGACTGGGAAGATTCATGGCCTGCGATCAGCTCCAATGTTGTTTCTGCAACAGTCAAATTATCCGCTCCGGTAGTGACAAGATGCCATTCTTATAATAACAAAAATGTTAAACTTTGTTGGAGCTGCACTTCAAAAGCCAAAGGTTACCAGATATACAAATACACTGGAAAAAAATGGAAACGAATAAAGACAATTAACAAAAAATCTACTCTCGCTTATACAGATAAAAAAGTAAAAGCAGGAAAAACCTACAAGTATAAAATCCGTTCATACAGCATTGTATCCGGGAAAAAGATTTACAGCAGCTTTAGCTCTGTTCGTAAGGTATCACTGAAACGTCCTACTGTGCGTGGAAATTACAAGGCCAACAGTGTCTATGGCCCTTCGCTGAATTCCAGCCAGCTTATGCAGGTTCGAAGAGTTGTTCAGAGCTTCAAGACCAATTATATCCGAAAGGGAATGAGCGAGTATGATAAGGCTCTTGCAGCTTTCCTTTATCTGAGAAGCAACTGCAGTTATGCGAGACGTGGCTGGCAGTACAATAATGCCAATAATGCATGGGGAGCCCTCGTTTACAACGAAGCTCAGTGTTCAGGTTTTGCCAGAGCCATGAAAGCACTCTGTGATGGAGTCGGAGTCAAGTGCAAATATGTACATGCAAATTCCAAAGCCGTTAATCCGAGTCATCAGTGGAATGAGATCCGCATTAATGGCAAATGGTATATTGTGGATGCCCAGGGTGGATTTTTCCTTGCCGGATCGAACACCTGGAAAAATATGATGGGTATGCGTTGGAATACGAAAGGTCTTCCTAAATGCAGCGCCAGTGATCACAAAAAATTTGGATTTTATGGCAGTATTGTATAATAATGTTTGAAATAACATAAGAAAAGCCTCCGCTTAAATCTTACGATTTTAAAGCGGAGGCTTTATTTTACATATTTATTTTACTTCCACAAGTTCAATTGTGAAGTTCAGTTCTTTGCCTGCCATTTCGTGGTTTGCATCAAAAGTGATCGTTGTTTCTTCTTTTGCTGCTACTTTAACCGGGAATGGCTGTCCGTACTGGTTGGACAGATATACCTGCTGTCCGACCTCCAGATTCTCTGAACCAGGAAGCTGTGCAATCTCAAGTGTAAAGATAGCATCCGGATTTGCCTGTCCGTAAGCTTCTTCCGGCATCAGATGAACTTCTTTGATCTCGCCGATTTCCATGTTTGCAACGGCAGCATCAAAGCCTTTGATCATCTGTCCTGCACCGCAGATAAATTCCAGCGGTTCTCCGCGGTCATAGGAAGAATCAAACTGGGTTCCGTCGTTGAAGGTTCCTTTGTAATGTGTACGGCAGGTTTTTCCTACGTTTGGTCCTGTGATATCACTTTTGTGGCCACCGCATCCGCCGCAGCTTCCTCCACAGGAATGTCCCTCTTCATGGCTTCCGCAGGAATGCCCTTCTTCGTGGTGATGGTGATCACAGTTTGCTCCTGTAGAAACCAGTTCGCCTTTCAGATATGCTTCTACAACATCATCGGTGTTTCCCTGTGCACCGGCAACCATCTCGATTCCAGCCTCTGTGAGTGCTGTCTGAGCGCCTCCGCCGATACCACCGCAGATCAGAACGTTGATACCCTGCTCTGCCAGAAGGCCTGCCAGTGCGCCGTGTCCAGTTCCGTTGGAACCGATCACTTCGCTTGAAACAACCTTGTTGTCTTCTACTTCATAAACCTTGAAGTTTTCTGTTTTTCCAAAATGCTGGAATACATTTCCGTTATCATAAGTAACTGCAATTTTCATTGTAAAAATCCTCCAATTCATACTATGTCGCTCAGATTAGTATATCTTGTCAGGCAAATAAAAGCAACCTCTAAGCGGTTACCATTTTTTGGAGTCTGTCCAGATCGGCAGCATCCGGATGGGATAACGCTTTGTCAAAGTTCTCAATCAGCATGTCCAGATTTGGCATATGATCCGGCTGTTCTTTCATCTTTATATAGCGTTCTCTTACAGAGTCCGGCATTCTGCCCTGGCACATATATTCTCCAACCACGGTATTGCTCTCATCAATAAGCTTTTTGACATTGTCGAGGATGCTTGTGAAGTATTCTTTACTGCCTCCAAATCCAGCTGTCCCAAACAGAAAGATTTTTCTGTTTTTTAGCTTCGCCAGCAGTTCTGCTGTAGCTTTGTCCGCACTTCCCTTATCTGTCCAGAATCCAATATACAATGTTTCTGAAGCAGGAACGTCTCCTTCAACTGCACCAAAAAGGTCGCAGTTTTCCTGCGGCAGTGCCTCATGGATCGAATCAGCCAGTTTTCTGGTGTTTCCTGTTTTACTGTTAAATATAATTGAATATCTGTCTTTGTTCATCTCTCAGCGCACCTTTCATTATTTTTTGTTATACCTATTGTAGTCTTCTTACTTATATTAATGCAATAAGATTTTTTGATAAATGGTATGACCGTTATATGAAGTTGAGGACAAGAAGATTATTGGAACTGAACTTCAAGATTGAACTTGTCGAAGTAAAATAATCAGCCTGAGCCAGAAACATAGCGCGGTTTTTGTCACATAATGTCGAACTGTTTTTATAGACGGAAAGACCATAACGTGCTACCATTAAAGAAATAAAGTTGTAACAATTCTACAGAACATATCTTTTTCTTTAATGAGCAACAGCCTCATGTCTGACATTCAAAAACCGTTCTGGTTGATAAGGGGAATCTCCATGTTTCAGTCAATATTGTTGGATGGATTTCCACAGGAAACAAAATATGTACGAAAGAAAAAGACCAGAGCGAGAAGTTCTGGCCTTTTTATTTAGCAGACAGGAAAGTCTTTATGACAGTTCCTGTCTGTTTTGCTATAATGAAAGATAATTTGAGTATGTCTGAAAGGAGGAGCCGGGAAATGAAAATGATAAATGGAGTATCTATGATTCCATTTGGTCTGCTTGCAGGCTTTGCAGACCAGAATGAGATCCGCATCATAGAACTCGCGGAAAACGGCTTCCGATTTCGGATGGCAAAGAATCAGAAAAATATAGAAAATACAGAAAGCTTCAGAATCTGTTTTTACGATGGGGAAATATCTGATTATCGAGAAATCATTTTGCAGAAATTTCATATAGAAAAGCCAGAAGAAGAAAAGTTTTATTTTACTTATTCCGTATTTACAGAGCAGGAGGATTTTCGAAAAGAAGTACAGGGACTGCTCAGACGTTATACCCGATATATTCATCTGAAAACAGAAGAAGACGATGCTGCGCTTGCTGAAGCACTGACCGGATATCCTGCAGAAAAAGATGAAATTTTCGCGAAAAATCTGACAGAACAGAAAAATATATGGTTTCAGGATGCCCCGGAAACAAAACTTGCAGAGGTTTTGTGTGAAGCGCAGGAATTTGCACTGGAGCTTGATCGCCCGGAACTGTACAGGATGTACCTTGAAGAAAATATTCAGGATTTTATGAAACATTACTGGGAGCAGACGCTTTTTGCATTTTCCGGGGAGATACAGGAGTGTGTTCCGGACAGGCTTTACATCGGAAATCAGTTCTGCCATCTGCTGTTTCCAGAAGAAAAGACACTGAAATTTCTGCTTGATAAAGCATACAGGGAGGGCCTGGCAATCACGATTGTATACACATATGTACGCGAAAACCTGTTGAAAAACATCGAAAAAATGCTTCGTATGGTGGATAACTGGTGCGAAGAAAAACAAAAAGATGTAGAAATTGTGGTAAATGACTGGGCGGTACTCTCTATGGTGAAAAAGACCCCGCATCTGAAACTGTGCATGGGAACTTTGCTCAACAAAAGAAAAAAAGATCCCCGGATGAAATACAAAAAAGGAGCGCGGGAATTTTACAGTGAAAACAGTCTGAATGCAGATTTTTACAGAGATTTTCTACGGGAGAAGTGCGGATTTCAGCGCTTTGAATGGGAGAGCTGTGGTTATTATCAGCGTTTTCCGAAAGGAAAAAACAGTCTGCATTTTCCTTTTTATCAGACGAATACTTCCCAGTACTGTCCGCTTCATGCAATCTGCACAGAAGGAGAGCGGGGGAAACAGAGCTTTGTAGAAAACTGTCCGCATTTTTGTGAAAAATATACGCTGACATATCCGGAACATCTGCATATGATCGGCAGATATAATTCGCTGTTTGGGCTGGATCTGGAAACTCTGATGCACCCGGAAATACTTAAAGAGAAGGAAGAAGCAGGAATCGACCGGCTTGTGCTGGGGGTGATATAAGCGAAAAACATTGATTCAGACGAAATGGATAAAATCGATAAGGACAGAAATGACAAATACGATAATGGAGAGGAAATGCAAATGAAGATTACTGCTGGTTTAGGATCGATAGATGAATATGAACGATTTGTCCATGCCGGAGCAGATGAATTTTTTTGCGGTTATGTGCCATACGAATGGACAAAGAAATATGGGACGGTCATGCCGCTCAATCGCAGGGAAGTCCTTTCTTATAATGTGCAGATTGGTTCCTTGGGAGAACTGGAAATCCTTGCCGCAATGGTGAAAGAGTATGGGAAACCGGTGCATCTGACGTTTAACGCCCTTTATTATATCCCGGAACAGTATCCGGAAATTGCAGAAATGATAAAGAAATGCATGAGAATTGGATTTGACAGCTACATTATCGCAGATCCGGCACTGATCTTGTATCTTCGAAAACAGCATATCGACTGTGAGATTCATTTAAGCGGAGAGACAGCGGAAGTGAATACCGGAATGGTGGATATTTTTCAGCAGATGAAGCTCAAACGGGTGATTTTTCACAGGAAGAATACAATTGAGGACATGAAATCTGTGATTACACATGTGCGGAGGCAGAATGTCGGAGATACAGAAGGTACGCGAGACGTAAGACCATTACAGAGCAGACTTGAGTTCGAGGCATTTGCTTTGAATGAACTCTGCCAGTTTACCGGTGCATTCTGTAATTCCCTTCACTGCGATGAGATGGGATATCTTTGCCGTGTACCTTATCTGCTTACATGCATAAAAAACGGACAACAGAGAAATGACTATATAACGTGTGGTAAAACAACATCAGACCGGGATGACATTCTGGGACAGGAAACACCTTCCACAGAAATTCCGGCAGAAGACGATACGGGCTACCTCCCCGGAGTAAGCGGCTGCGGTTTTTGTGCACTTTATCGCCTTAAGGAAGCGGGCATCACACACCTGAAACTGGTCGGCAGGGGAAATTATACGGATTTTATGGAAAAAGATATCCGAAATCTACGAAGAGCACTGGATATTCTTAAAGCGTCCAAAACAGAAAAAGACTATATAAACTCCATGAAAAAAATACTGTTTCCTTATGGGTGCAGCGGGAACTGTTATTACAGGCAGCATTATTATAGAAGCAAAAAATAAGATATGATATCTGACAAAAGAAATATTGTACCTGTAAAAATACAATATATTGATGATTACTTTCAAGAAGACACCACAAATTGTACAAAATTAAAAGCATTCGTTAAATAATTGACATTGGTACTTTCTATAGTGTAAACTAGCAGCGTGAACAAGGGAGTGTTCACTTGAAACTAATAAGATTCCGGTCTTATTTTTCTTTTGTGAGAAAAGTTAGACGGGACATACGCGGAATAAATTATATTATAGTGAGGTGCAAAAATGAAAAACTTTTCACAGTGGGAAGGTTTCAAAGGGAACCGTTGGAAAGAAAAAATCGACGTTCGTAACTTTATCTCAATGAACTACACACCATATGACGGAGATGCCTCCTTCCTGGAAGAACCAACAGAAGCAACAAACAAACTGTGGGGAAAACTTCAGGAACTGCAGAAAGAAGAACGTGCCAAAGGCGGAGTTCTGGATATGGAAACAGAGGTTGTTACATCTCTGACAGCATATGGCCCGGGATACATCGACGAAGATCTCAAAGATCTTGAAACAGTTGTTGGTCTTCAGACAGACAAACCGCTGAAACGTGCATTTATGCCATACGGTGGAATCAAAATGGCAGAGCAGGCCTGCGAAACTTACGGATACAAAGTAAGCGACAAGATCAAAGACGTATTCCACAACTATGAATTTAAAACACACAACCAGGGCGTATTTGATATCTACACACCAGAAATGAAATTAGCCCGTCACAGCAAGATCCTGACAGGTCTTCCGGATACTTACGGACGTGGACGTATCGTTGGTGACTACAGACGAGTTGCTCTGTATGGTATCGATGCTCTGATCGAAGGAAAACAGAAAGATTTCGCAGCATGCGACCGTCAGGGTATGAGACGTTATGACTTCCAGCTTCGTGAAGAGATCGCTGATCAGATCCGCGCTCTCAAGGGCATGAAGGTTATGGCTGAAGCATACGGATTTGATATTTCCCAGCCGGCTAAGAATGCAAGAGAAGCGTTCCAGTGGCTGTACTTCGGGTATCTTGCAGCAATCAAGACTCAGAATGGTGCTGCAATGAGTGTTGGACGTATTTCCACATTCCTTGATATCTATATTGAAAGAGACCTTGAGAACGGAACTCTTACAGAGAAAGAAGCTCAGGAGCTTGTTGACCACATGGTAATGAAATTCCGTATGGTTAAATTTGCACGTATTCCTTCTTACAACCAGCTGTTCTCCGGTGACCCGGTATGGGCAACTCTGGAAGTTGCAGGTATGGGACAGGATGGACGTACAATGGTAACAAAGAACGACTTCCGTTTCCTGCACACTCTGGAAGACATGGGACCGGCTCCGGAACCGAACCTTACTGTTCTGTATTCTTCAAGACTGCCGGAAAACTTCAAGAAATATGCAGCTGACATCTCCGTACTGACAAGCTCTATCCAGTATGAGAACGATGATGTTATGCGTCCGGTATGGGGCGATGACTATAGCATCTGCTGCTGTGTATCTGCTACTGAGACAGGTAAGGAAATGCAGTTCTTCGGAGCTCGTGCAAACCTTGCAAAATGCCTTCTGTATGCTATCAACGGTGGTGTTGATGAAAAGACAAAACAGCAGGTAGGACCGAACTATCAGCCGATTACTTCTGAGTACCTTGATTATGACGAAGTAGTTGCTAAATATGACAAGATGATGGACTGGCTGGCTCATCTGTATGTTGGAACACTGAACATGATCCACTACATGCATGACAAATACTACTATGAAGCAGCAGAGATGGCTCTGATCGATACAAAGGTTGACCGTTCTTTCGCAACTGGTATCGCTGGATTCTCTCACGTAGTAGACTCCCTGTCCGCTATCAAATATGCAAAAGTTAAAGCTATCCGTGACGAAGACGGAATTACAACAGACTTCCAGGTAGAGGGTGACTTCCCACGCTATGGTAACGATGATGACAGAGCAGATGAGATCGCAACAACATTGCTTTCTACATTCCTTGAGAAACTGAAACACATCCATACCTATCGTGATTCCAAACCTACTACTTCTATCCTTACCATCACATCCAACGTTGTTTATGGTAAAGCTACAGGATCCCTTCCGGATGGAAGAAAAGCAGGCGAGCCGCTGGCACCTGGAGCTAACCCGTCCTACGGCGCAGAGCAGAACGGACTTCTTGCTTCCCTCAACTCTGTTGCAAAATTGGACTATGAAGATGCCCTTGACGGAATCTCCAATACTCAGACCATCAACCCGGATGCTCTGGGACATACAGAAGAAGAACGTACAGAGAACCTTGTTCATGTACTTGACGGATACTTTGACCAGGGTGCTCATCACCTCAACGTTAATGTATTTGGTAAAGAAAAACTGATCGATGCAATGGAACATCCGGAAAAAGAAGAGTATGCAAACTTCACAATCCGTGTATCCGGATATGCAGTTAAATTCATCGATCTTACAAGAGAGCAGCAGCTGGATGTTATCGCCAGAACCTGCCACGACAGAATGTAATAATGAGTGAAGAAATCAAAGGATATGTCCATTCTCTGGAAAGCTTCGGATCAGTAGACGGACCGGGCGTCAGATATGTGATATTCCTGAGTGGATGTGCGATGCGCTGCCAGTTCTGCCATAATCCGGACACCTGGAAAATGGGAGAGGGGCAGCAGTACACCCCGTCTCAGCTTCTGAAACAGGCTCTTCGCTATAAGAATTACTGGGGTAACAAAGGTGGAATCACTGTGAGTGGAGGAGAACCGCTTCTCCAGATTGATTTCCTGACAGAACTTTTCCGTCAGGCAAAGGCAGCAGGAGTTCACACAACTCTTGATACCAGTGCAAATCCTTACACAGAAAAAGAACCTTTTTATTCCAAATGGCTGGAGCTTATGAAGTATACTGATCTTGTTCTTCTTGACATTAAACAGATTGACGAAGAAGAACACATCAAGCTTACAGGACAGTCCAATAAGAATATCCTGGCAATGGCACGGAAATTGTCAGATATGGGAAAACCAATGTGGATCCGTCACGTACTGGTTCCGGGAGGCAGCGATAAAGATGAGTATCTCCACAGGCTTGCAGATTTTATCCATACTTTAAAAACAGTGGAGAGAGTCGAAGTGCTTCCGTACCATACACTCGGTGTATTTAAGTGGGAACAGCTCGGAATTCCTTATCCGCTGGAAGGTGTCAGACCACCATCCGAAGAACGGATCAACAATGCCAGAGAAATTCTGGGAGCGATATAAACCGGTCAGAAGACTGGAAAAGAAAAAGATCTCAATGCCAGTGATGGCAGGGGGATCTTTTTTGTGAATAAAGTGCCTGGAAATGCTTTTTCTACTTGACATTCCGGGCGGTTCATCATACATCTTTTGTAGATGTGTTATTGTGAATGGAGTGAACCAGTAACGATATATGAATATAAAATGTAGAGGAAAGGGAAGGTACAAATGAAAAACTGGGACAATGTGGTTTTGGTGCCGGAGTTCGATGAGCAGGGCGTTGCATGCTACCGACTTGAAGGCGGAGATTATGAAAATTTACACAGATCGGATGGTTTGGCGTAGGTATTGCAATGTTTGCGATTCCTGTTGCGCGTGAACTTTTTGGCGGAAGTACTACGGTTGAATGGGTACTGATTCTGATCGCAGGAGCATGTATGACTGCATCTGCATATTTTGGAATCAAATCTCTGACGATCATCAGTTATATTGCAGTGCCGCTTGTTGCAATCCTTGGAACAGTTGCAATGATCATGGCAGTAAAGCAGGGTGATGGAACGATTGTTGATCAGTTTGCCAAATCCAGCGGCTCTCTGAGCGTTATCGGTGGTGCAGGACTTGCAATTGGATCTTTTGTATCAGGAGGAACTGCAACACCGAACTTCACACGATTTGCAAAAAATGGCAAACAGGGAACGATCGCAACAGTAGTTGCCTTCTTTATCGGAAACTCTCTGATGTTCTTCTTTGGAGCTATCTCTTATATCTTTGTTGGCGGAAATGATATTTTTGAGGTTATGATTCGTCTGAATCTGTTTTACCTTGCGATCCTGGTTCTGGGATTAAATATCTGGACAACAAATGACAATGCTCTGTACACAGCGGGACTTGGTCTTGCAAACATTTTCAATAAGAGAAAGAAACCGATGGTTCTGATCTCCGGTGTTATCGGAAC
>ERZ1034984.2003-NODE-2003-length-17393-cov-6.823278_pt1 | contig 17393 bp, 17 predicted proteins | sample MGYA00520589_ERZ1034984 | MGnify/ENA primary metagenome ERZ1034984 (study PRJEB33766, sample SAMN09781790) | gut metagenome | biome: gut microbiome | host: Homo sapiens | place: Madagascar | study: EMG produced TPA metagenomics assembly of the PRJNA485056 data... | reverse complement strand
ACTATCTGGATACCGCCAAGTTCTATCCTGACAAAACTCCCTACGACAAGGTGGCACACTATGCTGTATTTGGTGGTTCTCCTTTTGTGAATCAGGCGTTGAGTCCTACGGCCACGCTGCGAGAGAACATCATCAGCACGATTTTGAATCCCGTGAGCGCTGTGTATCTCTACGCCAGCCAGTTACTACTGTCGGACTACTCCGTCAAAATCAACGCAGAGCGCATCTTCTCGGTCATCGGAAACGGTAAGAAGCGCTACACAGAGATTGAGGACAAACTGGATGTACAGAAGACCGGCAACCTCGCAAAGCAAATGAAACCTCTGCGTGACCTTGAAATCATCTCCCGCAATTACCCAATCAACAAACTCAACGACAGTAAGAAGTCTACCTTCGAAATCAATGACAACCTGCTACGGTTCTATTTTACCTATGTCTATAAGAACGCCAGCGCGTTGCAAGTGCTCGGCGCAGAGGCTTTCTACGATGAGTATGTAGCTCCTGCTCTGACCGACTTTATCTCGCGCCGCTTTGAGGGTATCTGCCGCGACTATTTCAGCTTGCAGGTCCGTTCCGGAAAGCTGAAAGGGGTTCGTAACATCGGTAGCTACTACTATGACGACCCCGTCCACCGCAAGAACGGCGAGTTCGATGTCGCTCTGGAGCTGGCAAACGGTTATGCCATCTACGAAGCAAAGTATTATGCCCAACCTATGACCCTCGATGAGATTCATCGTGAGTCTCAGCAGGTGGCTGACATCAAGGAACTGGCAGTTAATCAGCTCGGATTCATCGCCATCAATGGGTTCGTAGAGCAAGAAAAGCCTTATAGTTATCTGGACGGAAACGACCTTTTTGCTGACGCGTAATCCGAAACCCGTACTTTAACGAATTATCGTTTTTATTTTGCTCTTTTCACACATATCAAGACCTTTACATGCCGCAAAATAGCACAAATCAAGGTCTTTCAATTGAGGTTCCCAGATGGCAAAAGCATCATACAGCTTGGCTGCAATAAAGCAGTGCAAGGAACTCATCCGAAAAAACCGGTGGAGCACGCGGTTAAGGACCGAGCATAATTCCCGGTGTGCGGAGGTAAATGTCCTGTTTGAATCCTGCCAGAAACTGCTCAACTATGTCATGTTCCAGCCAGACCTCTCCCCTGCTTATGATTATCAGCAGATGGTTTCCTCGAAGAAATGTACGAAAAAGCAGCTGGACAATCAGCTGCGTGTATGCCGCTCGTTCGCTGAATCTCAGATTTCGTACATCGAGGAAGCTATTCGGGACGGGTCCGTGAACGGCACCCCATGAATTTCAATACCAAGGGAGACGCTTTTCGCGCCTCCTTTTTTATTGCTCACCGTCAGCGTGTTGTCAGCCGCTTCACCAAGCCATGTGCATAAGTCCTCCAGAACGGAAAAAGGACCCCTGCCACGAAAGCAGAAGTCCTCATATTATTCAGCAATATTCTTTATTTTCTAGCTCTCGTTTCCAAGCCGTCCATGTTGAGACCCTTGTGACCAACGATATAATAGTTTCCATCGTCATCACCCTCTACGCGGGAATGTACCCAGCAGGGTATGCTGCAATTATCTACCAGCAAAAACTCGATGCCAGAGCCAGAGGTATACTCGTTGAAATCATCCTCATATCTGCCGCTGGCGTTCAGGTGCAACCGGCTCGTACCGGCAATCGGGCGTTGGAGGTGGTTCAGGTCGTCAACTGCCTTTAAGAGAAGCTTTGACGCGTTCGTGAGCTCATTCCAGCGTTGCATATCATCCGGGTCATCCCTGTCGCAATCGATATTTTCCAGAGTCTGATTATCATAGTAGCCGGATTGTACCAACAGTCGCTTGACCTCGCCAAGAGCATCGTTTATTCGTTTTTGATATTCCCTGATGTCCATAGAAAATCCTCCTTTATTTGGTTTAATACGCTATCTGTTTTCATTGAATTCATTATACCATATTAGGAGTGTCATTGTCCTGACTTCCAAGAGATTTACGAAAATATTTTTATCTACGAGTTATTTTTCCACCCTGTCTGAAGGTTGCCTGACCCACTTTTGCCTGTTTTCCAGTATCGTAGTCGGCAACAAACGCGATGTCTTCCTCCCAGCGGATAACCGCTTCCTTCATGCTTTCATTTTTACTACTACGCTGAATAAACTCAGATATCTTTTCTGTAATTTCCCACTTAGTCGCTTTACCGCTATCCATTAAATATGCAAGCGTCTCCTGACGCTGAGACCGTGGCGTATGCGCGTTTACGGAATATCCTGCGCGACTAAGAAAAGAATCTTTTGCCAAATTCATTTCTGGCTTGAGGTTCATTGAGCTTTTGTCGATTTGGCACCGGAATTTTAATCCGCCGTATTTTCTGCTATACGCACTGTAGGTGTCATAATTCATAAAAAGCTGCCACATCCAGTGCAAAACATCACACTGACAGGTACGAGACCTCCTCGCAGACTCTGCACTGTAGCAGTACAGTTCACAATTGTATTATCCTTATACAATCCGGCACATTTTGAGCAATGGCATTTACGGCTATATAAATGTATAACCTGCTCACTGTTTAGCGCCGTAGATATATTTATGCCCTTAGGCGGCGCTTTCTTTTTGTAAGCACGCTCCGTAGCGACTACCATATCCTTGCTTTGCCTTTTTGTGTTGGCTGTACCGTTCTTGGTGTCTATATTGCCATCCATATCTTGAAAAAGCTTCAGTACTTCATTTTGCATTGGATTCATAACAATTTTTAATGGATTTAGAGCCGAACCAATCTGTCCTTCAAGTGTCCCTCTCCGCATATTGCACTTCTGAAGGTCGATTTCCTCAAAGTCACCGATGTGCTCGACACTGGTAACAAACCATCCCGACCTTTTATCCAACACCCCAAGTATGTCTTTGTGGTCCCCGCCACGCTTATTTATCGACATTACATTCTCTTTAAGATTAGTTTTAAAATTTGTTTCGATATTACGCTTAAACACCGCGTAGTCAACGGTTCTTAGTATACAGATTTTCGGCTTCTTGTTTTCTCTTCTTTCGTCTTTTTTGATTGCCTTGCTTATTTTTCCTCTTAGTCGCAGCAGATAAACTGTGTTCTCCTTATCGTTTATAGTATCCAGCCACTTTTCTGTTTCAAGAGTTGTCCGCCATGACCCGACAAATATAAGATATTCCTTTTGCTTCAAATCAACGCGATTAGCGACAATTACATCCTCACTCACGAAAAATATATTTCTGTCATTCTTCCAATACCCATAAATATTTGCTTCTTTGCCTTCTCCGGTTTTCATCACCAATTTATCGTAATAAGGACTTTTATGCTCATAAAAGCTTTTAAGCATTTTGTAATCATCTGTTCTCAGAATGCAAACTGCTTGCCGCATCGATATTCCCCCGCTTTGTGGCTATTTTACTAAGATTATACTCTTTTTGGTTTCGTTTTGTTGCACAAAATCATGCGGCAACCCTTGTCGAAAGTGCATAGTGTCCTAGGTGCAAACGCTGCTCACCTCACAAATCGTCCAGAACAGAAAAAGGACCCCTGCCACGATAGCAGAGGTCCCGCTCTTAAACTATTCCGATTTCGTTGAGCAATTTGACCTTGTCTTCGCTCTGTCGGCCTTGATGCAGCATGAGCGTCTGATTCCGAATCCACCAATGGGACTGCGAACCTGTCGGCAAAGTTATAGACGCTTCTTTAATCGGGAGTTCTCCGTGCTCATCAAGATAGGCTTTGATGGCATTGTAGTTTTCCCGCCAATTATCGGCGAGGCTCCCATAGACAATGCCGATATCTGCGAGCATCTTCACCCTTTCTTCTGGCATCGTGCCATCGCGCATCTGAGTACGCCGATTGGTAATCCATTGCGTACTCTGGCCTCCGTCCGGCAACTCGAAAGAGTTTTTATGGACAGGAAGCTGATGATGCTTTTCCACATACGCTTTTATGCACTCATAGTCGCGCATCCAGTTCTGTTCTAAGACATTGCACACAATACCAATATTGCTGAGAAGTTCGACCTTTTCGGCAGGCAATCCCGATTCTTTTAATGATTTGCGCTGCTGCTTAATCCAAGACTGTGTCTGCACGCCATTGGGCATCGTAGTAGACTTCTCGCCGGTTGGGAGCGTACCGTTCTCTTCCAAGCAATGCTTTACAAAATCATAGCACTCCTGCCATTCTTCCGCAGGATTCTTAGATACCTTACGGCTCAGCTTGGAACCGGTCTGAGCGGCTTTCTTTACCTTCTCGCCCTTACTCTTAGACAGTTTTGGGGCATCTGCTTCGGCAAAAATACCGATTTCGTTCAGAAGCTTTACTCTGTCCTCCGGGGCAGTTCCTGCTTTGAGAAATTTCTTTTGCCTAGTAATCCAGATGCGCGATTGGACTCCGCTCGGGAGCAGAATTGAAGCGTCTTGTACGGGCAGACGATGATGTTTATCGAAGAACGCCTTTATTGCATTGTAGTTCGCGTTCCAGCTGTTTTCAAGTTGCCCGTATTCGATGCCGATTTCTTTCAGCAGGCGTACTCTCTCGGCGGACAGCGTATTGTCCTTTAATTTCTTGCGCTGCAAACCTATCCAGTAGCCGGACTGGCTTCCGGTACTCATCTGCTGAGAATTGACACCAATGGGAAGCTGCTTATGCTGCTCATAGTACGCCTTGACGGAATTATAGTTTTCGCGCCAGTCATCGTCCTTTTTAAACTGGCCGTAGATAATACCAATTGAGGCAAGCATCTGCTGCTTGTCTTCATTCATCATCCCGTTTCGGATAGCGGCTTTCTGCGCAGCAATCCAGAATTCGCTGTTTACGCTAGTCGTCAAGGGAATAGAACTCTCACCAATAGGCAGGCTTCCGTTCACATCCACATAGGCTTTGATGCCGTTGTAGTTCTGCAGCCAAGTCGCTTCTTTTGTATCCCAATCCCAGCGGCCTTCGCAACTCCAATCAAAGCCAAGGTTTTCGAGTTCTTTCTTCTTGCTTATGTAGGCATCCGATTTGTCCGTTATCGGCCGATGATAAAGCCGCCACTGACGCTTGACCCATTCGTGGAGATTGCCGCCCATCATGTCATTATAATCCTCCGGCACATCCAAGTTGCCGAATTCATTATAATATCTCTGCGCTCGATATGCGTAGCTATAGGATTTTCTACCAACCTGCTTTTCCCAGTCCATACCGATGTCATCCAGCAGGTCGTGGCGCTCCCAGTCAAGGTCTGTCTCGCAGTTGGCTTCTTGATACAGGCTCTTCTGCGATATTAACCAGTCACGCAGATACATATTGCCTGATGTCAGCACATTAGGCGACACATCTATGTTGCCATGCTCGTTGTAGTAAGCGTAGGCATCATTGTATCGCTTCTCCCAGACATCTCGGTCAACGACTTCCCAGACCATGCCAGTTTTTTCGAGCGCATCGACTTGTTCGGGTTTGAGCACCCCTTTTTTGTATTTTTTGCGCTGCTCACCAATCCAGTTGCCAAGTGCATACTGCTCATTCTTGTACACTCTTGGCACGAGCAGGTCTCCGTTGGCTGCATAATACAGACGGCATTGCAGATACCATTCCGGCCAAGGATACCGGTTTTCGAGCTTCCAGACCATGCCGATTTTTTCTAGCATCGTGATGCCTGTCTGAGTCAGCGCGACTTTGGTCTTCGGATTCCCGTTGTAGAAAGCTCTTAGGCGCTCAATCCACCGGCCTAGCTTATGCCCCTGCTCATCTTCATAACTGTGCGGCACAAGAAGGTCGCCGTGCTCATCATAATATTTTTTGGCAATGGCATACCAATCCTCGAAGTCGAGATTCTTACGCTTCTTCATTGGATTTGATGATTGCTGTCTAGGCATGATGTTATCCTTTTTCGAATCACTCTACTGCTTCGGTACTTTCATTGACTTCCTGCAATTCAGGCTTACCCTTTTTCTTGCCCACATTATAGCATACTAGAGCATAGACAATCCAGACCATAATGCCAGTTATCGATATTGCAGCGCCTTCTTTCAGACCAGGCGTATGGTAAGTGACAATAATGTCAGCCTCACCTGCTGGGACCGGAATAGCCATAAGACCACAATCCACTTCCTCGACATCAACTGGTTCACCATTGACCGTGGCGGTAAATGCGTTCTTTTCGTAAGGAACACTGAAGAAAACGAGTTCGTCAGTATCAAAGCTTGTTGTGGCTGTAAACCCATAATTGTTCGTCTCGAATGTATCTGCTGTTTGTTCGCGCCGGTCTGCACAATCCTTCACGAAGTCTGAATAAGTCAACTTATCAAGCTCCGCCTCTGGTAGTTGCTGCAGCTTATCGCCGTATTTTTCAATCTGCTCATCAGTCAGAACGAGAGCTTTCAAAAGCAGATTGGAGCGTTTTCCTACTTCCACCTCTGTCAACTGGTCTTTTGAAATGTAGTAGTCATAGGTATAGCCCATCGGGATGAAATTCTCATTTTCGTAAATCACACACTCAGGTGTTCTACCAACTTCTTTCCAATTCACAGACCATTCTGTCGATTCATATATCTTATTCTCTGTACTTTTATTTTCATCAAATAACTTTAACACATCATCTTTATTACTTATCTCAATCTCGGTGTCCTTTGTGGACACATCGGCGCTCCAAGATTGTTCTTCTTCAATATCATTCATCAGATATTTTACACTCAAAAGACTTCTTAAAGCATACTCGGCTTGTGGCACAATAGACTTGACATCTCTATAATATCCAATGGCATTGTAAAACGAAAAGACTCCCGGAGACACCAATGAACTGAAGAAAGATTCACTGCTATGACCTAAAACCAGATTATAGTTTGATAGCGATATGCTGTCCATTTTATAATACTCGTCCTGCGGTAGTATATTTGCGACTTTTTCAAGGTCTTCATAACCTGCATACCATGTATGTTCCCCAACATCTGTATCTGTTACATATCTCGTTAGCATCATGTGTGCTTCGCCATATATAAGAGAAAACAGTAAAACTGCGCATGTTAGTACTGAAGCAAGTCTGTTTGTCTCTTGATATTTTTTGCACAATACACCACACAAAATAATGCCAGCAATACTTATCCCCCAAAGCAGCCAAAAAATACTTGCGCTTTCCGTTACACCTAGTTGAAGCCCAAGTATAGGTACATCACTTGGAACCAAACCAAGTACAGCAAAAAATGCCGTAGCCATCAATACTGATTTCCAAGCGTCCTTCCATTCAGCTCGATATAATTCTTCGTCATCTAGGACCATTGCTGTTGCAGCGCAAAGGATTAGAATCGGCATATAAAACCATCTCGCATAATATTGCGCATTTTCAAGTGTAAACAATGCATTAAGCATCGGTACGAACGCACAAATTACGCAAAATTTCAAAATTCGCGCAAATGGATGTTTTCTATTCGCACGGTACAGCGCCAATCCACCCGTTACGCCAACTACCGGTAAGTAGGCTGTTACATTCTGCCATTGAGTTCCCGATTGACTAAAAAGTGTGTTTTGATATGGCGCATCGGGCATAATAAATAAGCTCGCAAGAATTGCCATATATTTTTGCGGTTCATCATATACCACAAATTCATAATCATTTAAAAAAGACGAAACTCTAGGATTCTGTAGCAAACTTATGGCCGCTGGCACAACAAGCACTGCACCCATTGTGACACCTATTATTGTTTCCAAGGCCATTCGCAGAAACATTTTAATCGTAAGAGTATACTTCTTCCCAATTAGCATGAAAATATAATATATGGTTAGAAAAATTGCTTCTCCTATAAAGAAATAGTAGTTTACGAGAAGATTGAGCGCTACCCATATTGGAAAATAGTTCCGCTTTTTATCAATAATTGCATCATCAAGAGCGGCAAGTAAGTAGGGAAACATTGCTGTAACATCAAGGAAGCTATCATAAAATATGCTATAAATGTTGTAACCGCAAAAAGCGTATAATATTCCCGCCAGCATAGCATATTCTGGTTTTTTCACCCACCTTTTAGTCCATAGATATCCGCCCGCTCCAGCAAAAGCAAACTTGAAGCAAAAGAGTGGAACCATTGCCCATGGCATCCATTTTGATGGAATCCATAAAGATGCCCAAAAAAATGGGCTTCCAAGAACAGGAAACGAATAGCTGTTTACAAAACTACTTCCGATGTCTGTTTCCCAGCTATATGTGCCGCCATCTTTGATAAATTGATTTGCATATTGCCAAAACAACATAGACTGGTTGTTATAGTCTCCTGCATAATGAAACACATATCCCTGCATTGCATCTCGGAAACTTATTGGCAAAAACAGTAATGCCGCCAATAAAAAAGTAAGTATGAATGTTTGCCAGTATTTATTCTTGATATATTTGAATTCAAGCACTTTAACAACTCCTAAAAAGACCTCCGCCTTTATGTTTCCATAAAAACGGAGGTCGAAATGTTAGGTGATATTGATATGAGTTGTCCGCAAATTATTTTGCGACACTGTAGGAACCTGCGGAGTCCCCAGTCTTGGTGTAAGTGCAGGTCTTAGTACCAGAATAAGTCAGAGAAGTAACCTTACCACTGGAAACGGACACAGAAGTAACGGTGCCGCTCACTTCGGCCAAGTTCTTGATTGCCGTGGTATAAGCTGTAGAAGCACCATCAACAGTCACATTGGAACCCTCGGACAGGGAAGTCGTATTCTTAGCATACTCCTCAGAAGCAATCGTCTGAGCGGCCATAACAGCAGAACGGGTCTCAGCGATAATCTTCTCGTTGTTAGCGCGGTCAATGTAACCGGTGAGTGCGGGAACGAGCAGTGCGGCCAGAATGGCAAGGATTACCAGCACAACGATGAGTTCGACCAAAGTAAATCCCTTTTTCTCTTTAAGAGCGCGAATTTTAGAAAGCATTACAATTCCTCCAATTTTTCTCGGCATTATTCTCACAACCAAATAATGTCATGTAGTGAACTAATAATATCATAAAAATATCAATTCTGCAACAAAATGCGACAATATTCGCAATAAATATATGTTGATTCTGAATCATTTAAATGAATCATGAGCTCAAATTCAGAATTTGCCGTTCTTAGGGAAATAATGGCAAAAAGCAGCGTGAAGGTAATCGCGCTGCAACGCTCTTTCTGTGTCAATGTAACACACCGATGTCACAGCAATGCGGTATAAATGCCTCAGCCAATACCGCACATATTTTGCGCTGCCATTTTGTACTCGAACACTAATTGTTATATCGTGTTACCCTTGATTTTGCGCTGATTTTTATAGAAAATCACTATAAATCCACAAAAACTGGACCTATTTCCTATTATTCCCAACAGCAAAATATGTGTTTTTTTCGTATTTTTAGCTATTTCCGAGTGTTTTGTGCCCCAAAAGCGTGTTTACATCAAAAGATGAGGCGTTATAGACAGTCAATCCCCGCTCTAAAGCGTACTTCACGGTAAACGCTGTGCCGCCTGTGGGCTTGTTGCAGTAACTGATACAGTAGCGAGAGCCATCCACCAGATGTCGGTCTCTGGCAAGATACGCGCCCCTGCTCGGTTCCTTTGACACATAGACTATCTTGTCCATCTGCTTGTCGAGCAGCGCTGCTCTGGTCTGTTCCTCCTGTGACCACTTGGCTCTGTACCCTTCGAACGGCAGCACCTCGATGATTTTCATGCGTTTATTGTCCTTGCGGAGCTGAATGAGATACTCGGTCATCATTCTATCGAAACCAAGCGCACCACCCACGCCGTAGTAGATAACGCCCTGCTGAATGAGTGGCTGAATCCGATGGTAAACACGGGCTTTGATTTTCGTTTCCTCACCCGCAGGAATGTCTCTGTGTCCAGTAAAGCAGCAGGTCAAATCCGTGAACTTCCCCATCACTCAGCCCTCCTCCGCTCTTCTCATTACTTTTTATTATACTATAATTTTAGCTGCGCTATCTTGCCAAAATACAACCTGCATTTTTGGCTATTCTGCATATTGTTTAAGCTGGCTCATTCGGCGCGGTACTTTTGGCTTCCACGAACCACTTGTTTTCCTCAAAGTAAAGAAATGTTTTTGCTCGCCCTATCTGACATGTATACCGCACACCCACGCCGCCACATTTGCTATACTTGCGTGGCGCGATGTCAGTAACATTGGTGATTTCGAACTCCTGCCCATCATCCCAGATTACGCGAAGAGGCATGAGGTCTCCATCTGGCGAAAAATCTGCTATGACCTGCACATATTTCTTTATCCTTTGCTCTGGCATAAATTAGATGCTCCCTTGCAAGAACCCGTGAGGGTGTATATTATGCTCGCCTTTGGCATCGCAATGAGACAGAGCGCGGTCACAATACATCACACCGCGCTGCACTGAGTAATAGCCGAATCTATTGCGAACGCCGTCTATCGCGGACTCTAAGCGTTCCATCTCTTCCTGCTTCTCTGCGCTGAACTCAAACGATATTTGGCTTGGCTCCGTGTCTGGCCGAAGGTCAATCGCACGAACGCCTACCGAGCGGAGGTGCTCGCTCCATCTGTAGTTCTTCTTGTATAGTTTGTAAGCTGCCTCCGCTATATCTTTTTCCTGCATCGTTGGCTGGCTGAGCTTGCACTGTCGCTCAAAGCTGAACAGGCTGGAATCGCGTAGACTGACTTCCACTCCCCTGCATCGGAAGTGGTTTTCACGCAACCGTGCCGCTACACTTTCAGACAACAAATAGAGGACAAGCCAGACATCCTCGTCCGTAAGCAAGTCTCTCGGTGTGGTCCAGCTATTGCCTACGCTTTTGATGGGCGCAATGACATCTTTTGCTTCATATTTGGCGACCGGCGAGATGTCCATGCCGTTGGCGAACTGCCACAACATAAGCCCTATTTTACCGAGCTTCTCTTGCAGAAACTTCGGATTGGTCTGAGCCAAGTCTCCTATGGTATGGATAGCATAGTTGTCCAGCTTTTCGGCTGTCTTGCGGCCAACATAGAGCAAGTCCGAGGCGGGCAGCGGGAAGACTCTCTTCCGGAAGTTGTCCTTATTGATGACCGTGATAGCATCCGGCTTTTTATAGTCTGACCCCAGCTTGGCGAGAATTTTGTTCCAGCTCACACCAATGGAGCAGGTGATGCCAAGTTCGTCCTTGACCGTATCCGATATCCTCTTTGCTATAGTAGGGCCGTCACCGTAGATTTGCTGGCTTCCTGTGCAGTCGAGCCATGCTTCATCAAGGCCGAAGGGTTCGACTTGGTCAGAATATCTGAGAAATATTTCTCTTGTGTATCCGCTGAATCTGGTGTAGAGGTCATAGTGGGCTGGAACGAAGATGATGTCTCGGCAATGCTGCTGCGCCTCCCAGAGTGGCATACCAGTCTTCACGCCCATCCTTTTTGCAGGGTAAGAGGCTGTCAGAACGATACCACTGCGCCGCTCAGGGTCGCCACACACAGCGATAGGCCTGCCTTGCAACTCCGGATGATAGGCCATTTCGCAGGAGGCATAGAAACAGTTCATATCGGCATGAAGTATAACACGCTCCTTTGCCATTGCTTGCTGCCGCCTCCTTTTCGCAGTTGTTTTTTGGTTGTAAAAAATCTTATATGTTGTTTTGTGTCGTATATAGTATAGCAAATACAACCGTAGGTTGCAATACGATTTGAAAAATTCTCCGGTTGTAGAGTATTTACAAGGACTACAACCTGCAAAGGTATTGACAATTTGAAAAGTACTGTTCTCAAAAGTGCTTCGTTGTGCTATACTGAAATCAAAAAGGAGCGCGAAAAAATGAGCAATAGCATCGAAGAAAGAGCCGCAGCCGCTTACGAGCTGAAAGCCACCGGCAAGTGCAACTGTACGCAGTCCGTTGTCAAAGTATTTCAGGATAAGCTGCCTGTCGGCGAGGACACCCTCATGAAGCTGACTGCGGGGTATGCTGCCGGTATGGGCTGCATGGAAAGTACCTGCGGCGCTCTGATTGGTGCAGTGATGGTGGCGGGTATACTGACCGATGGCAAAGCCACACCCCGGATTTCTAAGGAACTTCTGCAGAAATTTGAGACCAAATGCGGCGCTACCATCTGCAAGGACCTGAAAGGTATCGGGACCGGCAAACCGCTCTGCCCCTGCCCTGAGTGTGTACGCAATGCGGTGCTTGCACTCGGCGAGGTTTTCCCGGACTAAGACATCAACTTTGAAAGTATTGGAGGGTATGAGGCATGACCATTGCAGAAATTTTAGAGAAGATGATTTGCTATTCTAACGGCAACATCCACGATATCGACCACCTAATTCGCGTCTGGACATTCGCCAAGACCATCGGCGAACTCGAACATATCGATGCCGAGACGCAGTACATACTGGAAGTTGCCGCCATTACGCATGACATTGCCTGCCCTCTCTGCCGGAAAAAATACGGCAACGCTGACGGAAAGCATCAGGAACTCGAAGGTGGACCTCTGGTTCGGAAGTTTCTGCACGATACCGACCTGACCCCGGCGCAGGTGGACCGCGTTGCGTATCTGGTCAGCCATCATCATACCCTGACAGACATTGACGGCATCGACTACCAAATCCTCATTGAGGCGGATTACATCGTGAACGCTGCTGAGAGCGAATACAGCAAGGAAAATATCAAAGGGTTCATCAACAAGGTCATGCAGACAAACAGCGGTTCGATGCTGGCAAGGCAGATTTTCTGCGTGTAATGCGCAAAATATCAGAGCAATAAGGAGCGTTAATACTATGGCAAAGAAGGTTCTTGTGGTTTCCACCAGTTTGCGTGGAAACAGCAATTCTGAGATTCTGGCAAAGGAATGTGAGCGCGGCGCGAAGGATGCGGGGCATGAGGTTGAGTTCGTGTCCCTGCGCGGCAAAGATATCCGGTTCTGCATCGGCTGCATGTCGTGCCAGAAAACCGGTCATTGTGTATTAAAGGATGATGTTGCCGAAATCATGGCAAAGGTCAAGGAAGCTGAGGTTGTTGTCTTCGCTACACCCATCTACTACTACGAGATGTGCGGTCAAATGAAGACGCTGCTTGACCGTCTGAATCCTCTGTACGAGTCCGACTACAAGTTCCGCGACATTTACATGCTTGCCACCGCCGCTGATGACGATGCGCATGCTATCGACAAAGCCTACAACGGATTGCAGGGTTGGGTCGATTGTTTCGAGAAGGCCGAGCTCAAAGGCTATGTGTTCGGCAAAGGTATTGCTGAGCCGGGTGATGCAAAGAATCATACTGAGACTTTGCTGGACGCTTATAATCTCGGAAAATCTCTGTGAGGTATAGCGACGACCATGACGATACGATACGCTGTACCCGCTGATGTTCCGGCATTATCTGCCGTTGAAGCCGAGTGTTTCCCGCCCGCTGAGGCTGCTACTGCCGCCGAGTTCGTCGAAAGAGTCACCCATTACGGAAACCATTTCTGGCTGATGTATGACGCCGACAAGCTCATCTCCTTCGTGGACGGGTTTGTGACCGACAATGCGGACTTGACCGATGAGATGTACGAGAACGCCGCCATGCACAACGAAAACGGTGCGTGGCAGATGATTTTCGGTGTCAATACTCTGCCTGCATACCGCCAGCATGGGTATGCAGGTGAGTTGCTTTACAAGGCGATTGCAGACGCGAAAGAGCAGGGCCGCAAGGGTCTTGTCCTGACCTGCAAGGACCGACTCGTCCATTACTACATCAAGTTTGGATTCAAGGACGAGGGCGTGACCGACAAGTCCACACACGGGAATGTCGCGTGGCACCAGATGCGGTTGACATTCTAATATTTGCCAAGAAAAATCCCCCAGAGTGGCTGCTCTGAGGGGTTTTCTATTTTTTGATGGCGACCACAATGTCATATCCGTTTTTCGGTTTCAGGACACGACACTCCTATTCATCAGTTTGGCATTGTTGGAGGGTCCAGTTTTGCCGGTATTGAAAGGCTCATGACAGTCTTTATCTTCCCACCAAAAGTCGGTTCTTCGTCCTTTTTGTAGTAGACCTTCTCAACGACCGTTGCAATCTTCGACTCATTGTCTTCTCCAACCGGAACTACCACATCATCGCCAACATCGATTCTGTCGTTGTCAGTGCGATAACTGTACAGCCTCTCACTGGAATCGAACCTCACCTTTAGGTGAATCACATCGTCCTCACACCGCATCCGCTTGCCATAGAATTTGCTGTCCAAAATATCCGCAAAGCCATAGAAGGAGAGAAAGTTGAAGAGGTCTTCTGCGAACTCGTCCCAATCGTCCGGCAACCCCATCTTATCAAATGTGCCTTGCAGCTCCAGCGGCTCTTTATTCTGGTAGGTGACAGTAATCTGATACTCGCTGGTGTCGCGGTCATCCATTATTACATTGGGAGGATTACCCTCGGTGTGTGCGAAAAGTTCGTCCGCATCGAGACCATCGAGGAAGTCGCTGACACCATCCTGAATCTCATACTTAGATGTAATTTTCACCCCGTCCGCAACCTGCCGTATCAGCGTGATGCTTTCTGTATCACGGTCAATTATCAGTTGTTCGCTGGTTTTCCATGTGACGCATTCGAGCTCGCATTCGAGGCCCGGTGGCGGGTCGAGTTTGATGGTATGCGTATAGTGAACGCAGATGCTCTCAATGGTGTCCACTCCATCCGTGGTAAAAATCCAGAGGTCCGGCTCATTCAGGATGTCGCGCAGCACTTTAGACACGCTCTGACCATTGTAGAGAAAATCGCAACCGAACGAGCAGTTGTACTTATACAGCTCGCCTTCTTCGTTAGTCAGCATCAGCTTCCAATCACCGATATCGGTATATTGTTCCTGCTCACGGAAGTTTTTGAACACCTCCTCCAGCACTGTAAAGGCATCCTTTATCTGACTACCGCTGCCATGCCTTGTTCCCTCTCTCGCACAGATGAAATCGCCATCACCATAGTTCAGGTGCTCAAAGTGAATCGTCCTAATCTGTGCATCGATTGAGAGAAGCTGTTCGACCTCTTCATCTGGCTCAGGCCGAGGACCATAGCCCATGCAGCTAGAACGAAGCTGCATCTTTACGAGTTTTCCGCTGAACGGTTCGTTGTTGTGAGTTTTGCTTTTCATAAAGCACCTCTGTCCTCTTACTCAGCGTTTTTATAGCCTGTTAGCCTTTGCTCTTGCTCTGGCTACTACCCGCCGCCCATAGGATAAAGTCAATCTTCTTCGTTGCACTGATGTCCTGATGCTCCGGCAGTGCTCTGTCAAATGCCTTTATCCACTTCTTTGCCACGGGCAGCTTTTTGAATTCATAATACCAATGATTGATTGTATTGTAGCAGTCATAGACATCATCAGGTCGATACTTGCCACTTTTCTTGCAAGGTTTGAGCCCCAACATGGCAAGGACATTCGCGTCCCATATTGGCTCATTGATGTCCACTGTTGCCAACATCTTACTGACAAAAGAGGGTTCAAGAGTTCCAACTCTTACGGAAAGCTCTTCGAGAGTCCTATCGAACCGCGATTGCGGATTTTGTTTCACTTTTTCAAACATCTCAAAGTATATTTTCCGCCATTCTTCGTCTCTGCGAACTCGATAAAATGCGGTAAAAACACGCTGGAAATCTTCATCTGCCGAGACATTCACATCCCAGACTTGCTTCATTATGTACTCGTATCGTTCAATGTCTTTCTCTCGCTGCTTTAGCACCTTCATAGCCTGTTTCAAATCCACATCTGGCACAAAGGTGGCCGCATTGCCCGCATAAGGTGCTGGCATTGGCTTCCACGCAATAATCATGTAGGACGGCCACATGCGTTCGTGCAAAGCGTCGCTCCACCATTTCCCATCTTCAAAGAAAGCCGCCGTGGTCATCTTTGGATTGACACGCGTCACAAGATAGCCACCTGCTTTCTTCGGTTTACCTTCCCACACAGGGGTCCAGCCATCATTATCTACAGCTGGATTCTCTTTGCCATTTTCCGCCATACTGGTATTCCTTCCGCAATTTATAACGATTTTACAGACACTCTTTTCAGCCCCGTCTCACCCAAGTTCCTCGGCGTCTTTTTCCTTAATGACATACATAACATCTTTGGCTTTCTGCAGTTCTTTCGGAATAGCAGTCACCTTGCAGCGTCGGAGCTCGACGACTTGCCCTGTCAGATTCTGCTTCTTCGCAGGAGTCGGTACAACCACAACATCATTTAGACATACATCGTCATCGCACCGATAATACCGGACACCGACCACGCCAAGAATCTCAACGCCGCAGAATACGGCTTCGTCAGCCTTTGCCGGGACTCGGTCGAAGGTTCTCGCATTGAACATTTCTCCGAGACTCTCCGTGTCAAAGAACGCAGCCACACGACTGATGAAGTCCGCCCAGTTGTCCGGAAGCCCTACCTTGTCGAAAGAGCCTGAATAGGATGCCGATTTCTTGTCGGCGTACAAGACAGTGATTTGGTAGGTCCTTCTGATATCTTCCTCTGCGACAGGTTTCGGATTCACCTTGCCCGGCTCGAACAGAGACTGTTCCTCATACCAAGCAAGCAAGTCCTTAACCGCTTCCGGCATCTCAAACGACAGAGATACACGCTTATGGTTCCCTACCCTGCGATTGTACACGATTTCATGGGTCCTGTTGCTGATGATGAGCCGCTCGGTGGTCTCCTCCACCGGCACCTGATACTTTTCCGCGAGCTTCTCAGCGGCATCCTCTGTCACCGTTTGCCGGAAACAAATGTCGATGCTCGACACATGGCTTTCCTCATCAATACACATGGCAAAGCCGTTGAGTTCTTTGAGCGTTGTCCGTTCCCGAAGAATCTCGGTCAGGGTCTTGCCCTCATACAGATAATCCTGTCCGTTCGAGCCGTGGTAAAAGAACACTTCGTCCTCGTCGGTCAGCAGACGAACTTTCCAGAATCCGGAATGGGCCGGGACTTTTTCTTTCTTGTATCCGGAAAATACGGTGGCAAACGCATTGAAAATATATGCGGCATCATCAACCGGTATCTGAACCTTGCATTTTTCCCGCCCGTCTATTCTGGTTGCACTAAGTTTCACGATGCCATCCGGCATGATTTCGAGCAACTCTTCTTCGTTTTGTAACTGGCTGGCAACATTGCTGAACCCATAGCGCCGCATTCGGATTTTGACGAGCTTGCCCTTGAACGGAAGCTGTTCGTGTGTAATGTATCTACCCATTTGTTTTGTCCTTCGTCTCTAAAACGGTCACTTTCCGCTGTCTGCCGCCACTACCTGTTCCGCACCCTTTGTCGCCGAGGCACTGGTGAAATACCGAAGCGGGATATTTTTGCTACGAACGATGTCGATGATTTTATAAAATGCCTTATGCGACATCCACCAAGTCTTCAGGGAGTAATTTCAGAACATCCTCGTAGGTTCTGCGTGAAGGAACATCCTGATGCTGCTTAC
>ERZ1034984.2001-NODE-2001-length-17405-cov-7.873718_pt1 | contig 17405 bp, 18 predicted proteins | sample MGYA00520589_ERZ1034984 | MGnify/ENA primary metagenome ERZ1034984 (study PRJEB33766, sample SAMN09781790) | gut metagenome | biome: gut microbiome | host: Homo sapiens | place: Madagascar | study: EMG produced TPA metagenomics assembly of the PRJNA485056 data... | reverse complement strand
ACGCGTTCGACATCCCGCCTGAAATGAGCCGCCATCAAGAACCTCCCACGCCAATAACCCGCATACCAGGGCGTTTTAATAAACCGAACCGAACATCTCCATAAACCCACCGATAACTACAACCATGCCATATGGCATATTGCATGCTGTGCGGTCAGCAACAAGAGCATGTCAGCAAAGAAGACGAGCAAGGCCAAACCGTGTCTCGTAAAGGCCCAGACAAATCAGCACTGGCCAGGCTCCCGATACTCCTTTAACGGACACTCAGGCGTGTCAAAATCGCTTATAACTCGAACCCAGTCGATTGCTGTAACAACGCACGACATGCAGAAACCCGAATGCGTCAACGAACAACTTCGAGTAAAACTGCGGAAGATAGTGCTGCTGTTTCGCCTCCGTCATCAATTCGCTCCATTCCCAATATCGCAGACAAACTGAACCCTGGCTTTGCCAACGCGTCCACAGGCCAGACGAACCCCCAATCTAAGAATTGTCTTCTCCCCGCCAATGGTCTTCGCGTTGGCCACATAACCAACCTCGAGGACGCCATACCCGCAGGCGCCACAGTCATCATCGGTTAGTTTGTCGGCATTACGGATCATGAACAAACGAAACCGACAGTCGCACGCATCCCCTACCGCAGCTCCCTGTACGAACGTTCCCGCTTCTCGTGAAACAACGTGTTGGCAGGCACGTCCTTCGATATGACGCTGTTCGCAGCAATTATTGCATTATCGCCAATGGTGACGCCCTTGAGCACCACCACGTTGGCCCCGAGCCACACGTTGTCGCCGATGCGCACCGGCGCGGTGGTGGTCGGCTGGTCGCGGTACAGCGTGCCGTCCTGATCCATGCCGTGGTCGAAGTCGTACACGTGCACGTTGGGGCCGAACAGGCAGCCCCTCCCGATGTCGATTCGCTCGTGTGAGATTAGCACGCACCCGTAGTTGAACGACGTCCGCGCGGCAACGTTGATGTGCCCCGTGCTCGAGACCCGGCAATAGAAGGGCCGCCGGAACGCCTTCGTCATGGTTATCTGCCCGGGGAACCTGCCTTTCAGAAACGGCAGTTTGCCGCGGACATAGACCCAGCACGCCGCCCGCTCCATGAATTCCATGGGGTTCATCGCTATCATCTTCTCCTTTTGCCGCTCGTCAGTTTCTGCCTATCAGACGCTTCACAAGCGTCTTGGCCGACTTGACAAACCCATAGGCCCTCACGTAGCGAGCCACGCCCTCGAAGCCGCGCCTGTCGTGCGCCTGCCAGAAGCCCTCCACGTCGCCCTGGGGCACCGAGGGCCTCTGCAGCATGGGGTTGCCAGGAATCACCTCGTCGATTGAGATGTCGGTCACACCGGGGTTGAAAACGCCCTGCGCGACAATGCCCTCTGCAAGCTTGCTGTTGACCATCACAACGGAAAGCCCTCTTAGATCATTGAGTTCTGTGCGGCATCGATCGGCTCCAAGAAAATCCGCCAATGTGAAATCGGCAATCCTGCTAACATCGGTGTAGGGACATCGGTAACAACATGAATTCAAGCCATCGTTGCTGTAAAAGACATCCCGCCAGGTGTTGCTCTCAATCGTGTCGTAAAGCATGCTGCCGTCGTCCATGACGGCTTTCTCGACATGCACGCCCCAACCCCGGTCCTTCGGGCGATGGCAGTAACCGACGACCTTCTTGCCGCTCTTGCGCTCGAGGAACGCTATGTACTCGCGAAACAGCCGGTTGCTCGGCGTCCCGTGGCATATCAGGTCGCAGGTCACCAGCTGACCGGTATAGCTCTTCTTCGCGAGGAAGCTACGAAGCCCTGCGATCTGGCAGGGCGTTCCGGTGTACAGCACGTCCCTGCCCCGCTTCAAATCCTCGTAAGCCTCGCCGAACGCGGGGCCCGTGAAGCTTTGGGAGTACTTCGACCCCCTGCACGCCTGCGCCTCGCCCTCGGTGGCGCAGCGCCTGTGAACCACCCGAAACTCGTCGTCAAAGCAGGCTCCGTACACCGCGCCGCCCCTGTCCAACATGTATTGTGCCAGCGCCCAGAAGGCTGCGCCTGAAGAGCTTCTGGCCCTCTCCTCGTCGGAGTTCTTGTAGGCGAGCACCTTGAGGGGACTCTTCTTCAAACTCTGGGCCGTTCCGCCATTCGTAGGGCAAACGCCCCTGCACAGGCCGCACCCCACGCACTTCGCCTCGTCCACCTCGGGACGGTAGAACCCCCGCCCATCCTCGACCATGGCAACAGCGGAGCGCGGGCAGGCAGCCTGGCACGCCGAGCAGCCGCAGCAGAGCTGCGGGTCATTGCAGATTTCCATGGACCCCCACGTCCTTTCGCTTAGTGTCGATCCCGCATATCGCGAACACGGCGACGCACGACATGAAGTACGGTATGTAGCACTGCGGGTCGTAGAGCGGGTTGCCCGAGAGGCAGTAGATCAGGAAAAAGACCTGCGCGCCCACGCAGGCCCACAGGCAGAACGACTCCCCGTAAAGCCCCCCTCCGCGGTGCGCGGCCGAGCGCCGCATCGCCGCAACCAGGGTGGACACCGCCGGCGCCAGGAACAGCGCCAGCCCCACGACACCAGTCTCTGCAAGCAGCTGCAGGTAGACATTGTGAGTGCTCATCGACGAGAAACCGAGATTGCTGTACATAATGCCGAGCGGTGTCGTCGCGACGTACTTCGAGTACGACCCCCACCCGCTTCCAAACAGGGGGCTGGCGTCGACCATGCTCCAGGCACAGTCGTACAGCTCGCTCCTGCCGTTGCCCGTCTCGTCCTCCGAGAGCTCGACAAACCTCTCCAGGGTTGCCTCGACGCCTGGCACAAACGTCGCCGTCACGCCCATGGCAAGAATAGCCATCAAAACAATGGCCAGGGCCTTCAACACCGTACCAGTAAACTTGTCCTTATTGACAAAGAGGTAGCACACGGCAATTGCCACGACGGAGGCAACGAGCGGTCCGCGCTTCGTCGTCAAGAACAAGGCGAGCAGAAACGCCATACCCAAGATTATGTCTTTCGCTCGCGGCTTGGATTTCTCCCCAATTAGCCCGCACACCCAGCACACCAGCCCGAAGCTTAAATAGATGGAGTTGGTGCTGTAATGGGCGGTGAAGCCCGATCGGTAGTCGCTTGCCATGTAGCTCGAAGAGAAGAACGCCGCCTTCACCGGTGCGTACAGCGCAGGAAAGAGCCAAAACGCTATCGTGCACGCGGCGTGGAAGGCCGCAAACGCGACCACAGCCTTTATGCACGACGAAACCCACTCCCTCTCCCCCGATGCGGCGTACATGCACACGAACAGGATGGTGTAGACCACCAGCAGCGTCAGATTGCTCACACCGAAGAAGAAGCTGTGCGCATAGAAGAGGATGAAGAATGGGACCCACGTGACCTCAAGGCCGAACCTCTTGCTGGCGAACCTCCCGTTGGCAAGGAAATGCATGACAAGCGACGCGAAGGAGGCAACAAGGCAAGCGTCCAGCACAATCGAGGACGAGGCGATTGACTGACAGAAGAAGGCGTAAAAGAGCAAGGGGATGAAGACCATCGACCCGTTCCTGAGGGAAAAGAGCACCCCGCGCTGGGCGCGGAGCTCGACACCGGTTTGCGGCAAAACTGCGAGACGCATGGTTATCTGTTCCTTACGAGGCGTTTGATAATTGAGCGGAAGCTGCCCTTGTCGAGCAGTGCGAGCGTCAGGCACACGACAGCGACGCCCCACAGAACCAGAACCAGGGCGACCGCGACCCAAAGGGCCCAGGTGCAGGCAAAGCCCGCGAGGAAATACCCGGGCAGCGCGATAAGCGCGGTCTGCAGTACGTACAGTCCGAAGGCCGTGAAGGAACTCGAGACCGTGTCCTTGGAGATCCTGACCGGCTCGAACAGCAGAAGGTCCACCACGCGATACGCGTTCGACAGGCAGGAGGCGGCGATGGTGCCCGCGACGCCGAACCCCATCGTCAGCGGGATGCCCAGCGCGACGATGATCAGCGCCTGCATACAGGTCTGCCACCTGGTCTCGTGGTACATCCCCGCAGCGATGACGAGAAGCCCCTGGGGGGACTTTCCGTGATACAGGAACACGTTGAGCACCACGAGGAAGCTGAGCAGCGCGTTGTGGTAGTCCGCGTCGCTGAAATCCCCCGCGTACAGGTCAACAAAGGGCAGGATCAGCGAGAAGGCGCACCCGCAGGCGACTGCCGACACCGAGTAGACCAGCGCCCTGTAGGGCCTGTACGAGGCTCGCAGCGCCCCGTAGTCGTCGTTCGCAATCTGCCGCCCGAACACGGACTGCAACCCCGTACCCAGCACGTTGGGGATCATCTGCAGGCCGTTCGAGACCAGAAGGTACACCGTCAGGACGCTGACGTCGCTCATGCTCCCGCACAGCACGGTGGCCAGGATGACAGGCGCACCCGACTGCACCGCACCCAGAATCTGCAGGAACAGGGCGTCCCAGCGCTGCGGCAACCTGTAGTCCCCGTAATCCGACTTGCAATCGAGCTCCGGGTAATGCCGCCGCGTGTACACGGCCAGGATGGCGCTTCGCGCGAACACGGCTGCGAGAGCAAGCGCGTAGACGACAACGACGGGCGCGCGCAGATGCGAGAGCGCGATAATGATCGCGGTGTTCAGCAGCGTGTAAACGGTCGAGGCGAACTGGATGAGCCAGTTCCTCTTGTCAGCGGTGAGGAACACCCGGTACTTCGAGAGCGAGAAGAAGTCCACGACCACCTTCGCGCCTAAAAGGAAGGTCAGCGCAAAGATTTCCCAAGGCGACAACCCACCCGCCGAGACAAAGACCGGATAGATGACCGAGAGCCCCACCAGCAAGGCCAGGAACACGCCGCCCGACTTCTGGTAGAAGGCCCTCGACGCGGATGCCACCACGTTGACACCCTTCCAGTCGCCCTGAGCAAGCGGCTTGTACAGGGCGAACGTCGCCGCGCCCGATATTCCCGCCTCAACGAGGGCAAAGTACCCGATGAACTGGGTAAGCGATGTTACCAGGCCGTTCACTTCCGACCCGTACACGCCGATGATGGCCCTGGGGACCAGGAAGCCCGCGATGACGGCGGTCAGCTGGTATACCAGGTTCCAGAAGGTGTTCTTGGCAAACATGGAGGGTTACCAGCCCCCTACAGCCCTACGCACTCGGCGATAAACGAGCGGGCGTCGGCTCGATCGCGCGCTAATTTCTGGTTGGCGCCGCCGTAATCGACGGAGGATGTCGTCGGCATGCCGTCGATATACAGGCAACCCTCAACGTCGTAGCGCGCCAAAAGGTCGGTGATCCTGACGTTGCTCTGCACGGCGGCCTCTGACGTCTTGACGACGAACGGTTTATTGAAATTCAGCGAGAAACAGGCACCATGAAAGGAGTCCGTGCACACAAACGCCGCCCTGCGCACCAGCTCCAAAAAGGCGTCGGGACCGATGTCCCTCACGTTGATTACGCCGGTGAAATCCTTGGTGTTGTAATGCAAACAGACCACAGGGACGCCGAGCCGCCCCGCGACGTCCTTTGCCCTGTCGAGCAGCTTCTGCTCAGAATTGAGCGTGTAGAGCAGCACGTATTCATTGGGAACAGAGGCAAGCCCGTCGCGCGACGCAAACCGCGCCCAATCGTCATCAGAAAGCAAAAGCGTCGGATCCGGCATGAAGACGGGCGCGAGACCCATGCCCTGCAGCACCTCCATGGAGCTAGGCTCCCTCACCGAGAGGCCCGTGAATGCGGCAAGCCTCTCCGCCGCGCCCGTGTCGCATGCGGCAATCGTCTCGACCGTCGCGTCGCCCAGGCTGGCCGCGTACGAGGCGACGCGAGCAACGTCGGCGACACCCTCGCCCAAGAAAACCGGGTCGTGCCCGTTGACGCGGGGGTTGAACACCTGGTCGCTGCCGATGAGGACGCAATCGAGCGTCTTGGCCTCTTCGCCGAGAGCCTCCCGATTGAGTTTGCGCGTGAGGTTCAGGTTGGTCTCGGCGAAGCGAGCGAACGCGGCTACCCTGCGGCGTTCGAACCCATGCCGCAGGAAGTAGCGGACTGCGCCGGACGGGCTGAGTGAGAAGCGCGTCCCCAGCTCGCGGTCGTCAAGCTCCCTGTTGCTGTAGTTCAGGACCTCGCAGTCGCAGCCCAGGGACTCCACGGTCCTGCGAAGCGCGCATGCCTGCAACGAGGCGCCGTAGTTCACGGTGTTCGAGAATGTGAGAATGCCTACGCGTTTCAAAATGCGTTCCGCCTATCCTTATCGTCGGGGCTAGACCAGGTTGACTACGTAGTCCTCGGTCGCGCCCTGCCTTTCAATCACCTTGCACGGGTTGCCCACCACAATGGAGTGGTCGGGAATATCCTGGTTCACGAAGGCGTTCGAGGCGATCAACACGTCGTCGCCGATCGTGATGTTCCCGGCAACCGTCGAGTTGATGCCCAAGTACACACGGTCTCCTATCGTGGGGACGCCCTTGCGCTTCCCGCGGTTCTCTTGGCCGATGGTGCACCCCTTGTGGATGTTGACGTTGCGGCCCAGCTTGGCGTCCACGTTGATGGTGATACCGTAGGGGTGCCCGATGTAGAAGCCCTCGCCAATCTGCGTCGCCGGTGAAATCTCGAGCCCGCACTTCCTGGAGAGGTGCTTCCTGGGGAGGGTGAACAGGAGCTTGCGCAGTCCTCCCGCCTGGCACATCCTCAGGTAGAAGACGTAGCGGTACCCGAAATCGCCGACGAGGCGGGCCAGCTTTATGCCGGGTTCGCCGAAATAGTGGAATGTATCCTTTGCGAAAACGCCCACGTTACCCTAACTTTCCCTTAGTGACCTTCTCTCGGACGACACCGAGAATCCTTTTGGCACCCTCCACCGGGCCTCCGTCACTCAACTCCATGAGAATCCGCCCCAGAATCTGCGACAGACGCCGCCCGAGGAATGGCGAGCACTTCCGAACGACGTCTCTCTTGATTCGATACTTTTGCTCCACCCAGCTACCAGAATAGTGATGGACGCTGTAGGTGTCTTTTTTTACGTGATACCCCCCAAGACCGTAAACAGGGTTGAACGCGCTCGAGGGGAGCAGGGTCCACTCGCCGACCTTTTGCATTGCGTCTTCGCGCACGAAACCACGCTCCTCCAGAGCCCCGGTAAAAATCTCGTTCACTGTATGGGCCTGAAGAAAGTCCGGATTATCAGAAAAGCGCAAGGAATCATATGCCGCGAGCGCATCGCCGATTACGGGGTTATGACGCGGCGCGGCGACAATCAGCCCCGTGGTCGCCGTTCTCGATAATTCTTCGATCGCCGAGAATGGCGAACAGGTCTCGCAGAGCGGAGTTATGTCGCGCACGAGTTCACTTCCCAGGTCCATATAGACCCCGCCGAAGTTGTAGATGGCCCAGAATCGCACATAGTCCGAAACATAGGCGTATTTCCCCGCTTCATAGGCGGCCTTCGTCCAGGGGTGCGATTCGACGTCGAAAACACTCTCATCGCACCGGACGATGCGGTAGCCAGGTGCGTACTGCTCCCACGAGGCGAGACATTTCTCGGCGGTCGCCGAGAGCTTCCCGCGCCCGAACCAGCAGTAATAAATCGTCTTGGGGGTGCGCTCATTCCCAGCCGTCGCGGATGACGTCACTAGTCCACCAGCTCCCCATAAAGCCGCACCAGCTCTTCCACGTTTCGCTCGATGTTGAAGTGGTCGGAAATGGTTTGCCTGCCGGCGGAGCCGATACTCATGCGAAGATCCCGAGAATCCATCAGGTTGCAAAGTAATTCCGAGAGTCTCGCCTCGTCATCGACGGGCATCAGATAACCGTTGACGCCGTCCTCGATGACCTGCGGCACACCGCCCACGGGCGTGGCAATCGTCGGCACGCCGTGCGCCATAGCCTCGAGCACGCTCATGGGCATGCCCTCGTTTTTTGACGGCAAACAGTAGATGCCCGCACGCTCAAAGAGTCTTTCTTTGTCCTCGCCGGTAATCCAGCCCAAGAACTCGCAGCGGTCGGCGATGCCAAGTTCACGGGCTAGAGCCCCATAGCGCTCCGGGTACCCGTCGCCACCGAAAAGCAATTTCGCGTCGGGATGCTGTTCGAGCATCCTCTTTGATGAGCGTAGGAGCACATCGGGGCTCTTACGCGCATCAAGACGTCCCAAAAAAAGGACGTCTTGATGCGAACATGGCGAGCATGGCCGAGCTGGCACAGGCACCGCATTGTGTAGAACATGTAGCTTGTCCCCTTCGCAAACATGTTGCTTGAGAAGGTAGTCTCTCCACTCTTCCGACAAAACGATAACGCCAGCGCAACGATGAAATGTGCTACGGATTTCTTCGCGCTGCGAATCATCGCATTCGTTTTCAAACCAAAGCGCGAACTCACTCGCGTGAAGATGCAAGACGACAGGTACTCTCTTTCGAAAAGCAGCGTCAATAAACACTTTTTTGCGTCTATAGCTTCCACGCGATGCCATATGGACATGAACAAGGTCGCATCTCCCAAGTTCACGCAAAAAAGCCTGATAAGCTTTCGCTGCAACTGCGAGCTTCTTCGCCCTGCTTCCCTCTTCGGAGGTCGATATGAATACAGCCTCATCCCCTCTGCTGCGCACCGCTTCAAGGATGTTCTTTTCGACCGTAGCCATGCCGCCCATTGCGCCTGGATTGGGACCAATCATCAAAACGTTAGGCATCGTCATCACCTACACCGCCCATTCTGGACGGCGCAGCTTGATGCGGCGCGTAATTGGGGTCGCCGACCAGCGGCAGCACGAACAGATTTCCAAGCTCGCAGTCGAGACGATCCGGCTGCGCCTCGGCAGCATAGAACGGATCGTACCCTCCCCCGGTGTAAAAAGTCATCTCACCGAAGTAGGGCTTTCCCGAGATGTTATACCAATCCACGCGCACATGTGGGAAACCCGCCGCCAGCTTCTCGGCAAGTCCGAGCATCAACTCATAGTTCTCGGGCTTCTCGGTCGGCTTGTGATCAGACACCTCGTGGTCGATGTCCCCTCGCTGTTCCCAGTCGGGGGTAAAGTACTGCATGTCATGCGCAGTGAAGCGGTCGGCGTCGGTCTGAACGAGCACCGCCTTGCCATCGAAGCAGTAAAACTTGTAGTCAGTAGGCGTTTCCCTGCCCGGCTCGTTGAGATACGCCTCGGCCACAACACGCGGCGTTATACCCTTGTAGGCCCACTCGCGACCCTGCCAATACCAATTGCGGCGAAGAGCCACGCGTAGGCGCTTCTTAGCATCCTCGAAGTCGAACTTGGTCTTGTCCGTGCATACAAAGGTGCTCTGTGAGTCGTGCGTGCACTTCAGTACGAACTTTTCCGGCAGCTCGTCTAAATTAATTTCGTCAACGCTGTTAAAGACACCGTAAAGCGGCACAAGATATTCAGAGCCAATGCGCTCCTCGACAAAAGAACGAACGGCATATTTGTCGGCAAGCTGCGTCAAAACAGGGTTGAGGTAGTTCAACTTGTACCACTGAAGCTTCTCGTTAAATGTCTTGGGATGCTCGAAATCGGGCGCGTAGTGAAGCTTAGCTTTGAAGTACATGCGCATGTACGCCTTGTCGGGGATGAAGCGCAGGCTATTCTTGAGCGACAGCGTAAATCGTTTCTTAAGCCTCATTGGTACCTCCCAGTACGTCTGCGATACGCTCACTGGCATGTCCATCGCCATAGGGGTTCGAGGCATGGCTCATGGCTGCGTACTCTGCTTCGTCGGAGAGCAGACGGCTAAACTCGCGGTAAATCACATCTTCCTCGGTACCAACAAGCTTGAGCGTGCCGGCGGCCACACCTTCGGGGCGCTCGGTGGTGTCGCGCATCACGAGCACCGGCTTACCCAGGCTCGGCGCCTCTTCCTGGATGCCACCCGAATCTGTGAGAATGAGATGGCTCGCCGCCATGAAGTTGTGAAAGTCGAGCACCTCGAGCGGATCGATGATGCGCAGACGGTCAAAACCATCCAACTCCTCATGCGCCGCTTTGCGCACCAAGGGGTTCATGTGTATGGGGTATATCGCCTTGGTGTCGGGATGCTCCTCCATCACGCGGCGGATAGCGCGGAACATGCGGTGCATGGGCTCGCCCAGGTTCTCGCGGCGGTGCGCAGTAATAAGTATCAGGCGGCTTCCCTTCGCCCAATCAAGCTCCGGGTGGCTATACTCAGCGTGCACCGTAGTGCGCAGGGCATCGATGCCAGTGTTGCCGGTCACCCATATCTTTTCTGCGGGCTTGCCCTCGTTAAGCAGGTTCTTCCTGCTCGCATCGGTAGGTGCGAAGTAATACCCAGCAACGATATCCACCGCCTGGCGATTGAACTCCTCCGGCCAGGGCGAGTAGATATCGTGGGTGCGCAGGCCTGCCTCGACATGACCCACGGGAATCTGCAGGTAGAAGCAGGCCAAGGCGGCGGCAAAGCTCGTCGTGGTGTCGCCATGGACGAGCACCACGTCTGGTTTTTCCTCTTCGAGGACGACCTTGAGCTTCAGCAGCACGTCGCACGTCACGTCGAAGAGCGTCTGCCCGGGCTTCATGATTGCCAGATCATGGTCGGGCACAACATCAAAGACGCTAAGCACCTGGTCGAGCATCTCGCGATGCTGCCCCGTGACGGTCACGACAGTCTGAAACTCGGCAGGGCGCGCCTTCAGCTCGTTCACGAGCGGGCACATCTTGATGGCCTCCGGGCGCGTCCCGAAGACAAGCATTACCTTCTTCAAACCTGCTTCTCCCTGAGTCTCTGCGAAATTTAGAGCTTGTAGACGTTCTCGCCGTTGCCGCACACGTTGCGCGGGTCGATGAGGATGCGGTCACCGAAGATCTCGGGCTTGCCCTTGATCTGGGAGTGGCCAACCATCACGATCACCATCTCGAGGCCGTCCAGGAACTCCTCCATGGAGTGCACCTGGCCCGGCACCTCGTCGCGCTCCACCCACGGGTCGTACACCTTCACTGCGCCGCCGCACAGGTGCTCCTCCATTGCCTCGAGCATCTGCAGCGTGGGGCTCTCGCGCACGTCGTCCACGTTCTCCTTGTAGGTCAGACCGTAGATGCCCACCTTGGACGCGTCGGTGATGCCGTGTTCCTTCATGGCCTCGTGGGCGCGCTGCAGCACGTACTCGGGCATGCTCGCATTGGTCTGGAGCGCCAGGCGGATGAAGTTCGCCGTCTCGGGGTAGTCGCCGACGAGGAACCAGGGGTCGACCGGGATGCAGTGGCCGCCCACGCCGGGACCGGGCTGCAGGATGTTCACGCGCGGGTGCTTGTTGGCGATGCGGATGACCTCGGCCACGTCCATGCCGCCGATGCGGCAGATCTTGGCCAGCTCGTTGGAGAAGGCGATGTTGATTGCGCGGAAGGTGTTCTCCACGACCTTGGTCATCTCGGCCGTGCGGATGTCGGTGACGGAAATCTCGCCCTGGCAGAAGCTGGCGTACACCTTGGCGACGCGCTCGCCGACCTCAGGGTCGTCGGCGCCGATGGTGCGGTTGTTGTGCAGCAGCTCGTAGACCATGTTGCCCGGGATGATGCGCTCCGGGGCGTGCACGAGGCTGACGTCCTGACGCCCAGCCTCCTCGAGCAACGGGCGCACGAAGCGGTCCACGGTGTTGGGCGAGATGGTGGACTCGATCACGAGCACGGCGTCTTTCGGGGCAACCTCAAGCACCGTCTTGCAGGCGGCAACCACATAGCAGGGGTCGATCTTCTTGTCCAGCTTGTCGTAGGGGGTGGGAACGCTCACGATGTAGGTGTCGCACACCTGGTATTCGGTCGTGAACTTGATGCCCGTCTTCAGCGCCTCGGCGAACAGCTCGTCCAGGCCGTCCTCCTTGAAGGTGGTATGGCCGGCGTTGAGTGTCGCGACGAGCTCCTTGTTGTAGTCGGTGCCCACAACCTCCACGCCGTGCGTGGCCATCATGAGTGCGGTGGGAAGACCGATGTAGCCCAGACCAATAACGTTAACCATTTTGCTTTTCACCTTTCTTAGCATGCTTGTACTTCAACGTAAGCAGAACAAACTTTGCGTTGCCGACGATATAGCGCTTCCAGAGTCTTCCCGGCTCTTGGATGAATCGGTAGAACCATTCAAGGCTGTGATCTTGCATCCATTTAGGGGCGCGGTCGGTCACGCCTGCCACAACATCGAAGCTGCCGCCAACTCCCATTACAAACGGAATGCCAATCTGCTTCAAATACTTATGAACCCAGTACTCCTTCTTCGGAGAACTGAAAGCAACGAACATCATATCCGCGCCAGAAGATGCCATGTCTTGCACAATCTGCGGCTCATCAGCTTCGGTAAAGTAGCCATTCCTGTATCCGACAATTCGAATGCCAGGGTAACGCTCCTCAAAAATCACCTTGACCTTGGTAACGACCTCCTCTTTTGCACCAAAGAGGTAAATTCCATAACCCTTTTCTGCCGCTATTTCAACAAGGCGAAGAAAAAGGTCAATGCCAGTCACGCGTTCTTTGAGAGGTACACCGAGCTCCTTGGCTGCCCACACAATGGACGCACCATCGGCATTGATGAGCGGGCATTCGTTAACAATTTCCGCGAGGCCAGAATCGGCCTCCATCAAGTTGACCTTCGAAGCGTTGACAACAACGTGCTGGATGGGGACCCCAGCCTGGATAATGTCTTCGACTTCTTTGACTGTTTCTTCAAGCGTCAGCGCATTAACATATGTATTCAGAATAGGAAAGCGTTTTGGTGCCATTGCTACTTCTTTTTCGTTCAACAGGATCTCCTAGTGCCCCTGCGCCGTGAGAACTACGCCCACGGTTTGAATAATTAGCTTGATATCGTTCTTTACAGAACATGTCTTGATATAAAGAAGGTCGAGATCAATCCACTCGTCAAAAGTGACGGCGTCGCGGTTTCGATGCGCCTGCCAATAGCAGGTCATGCCCGGCTTTATCAGCAAGCGCTGGGCTTGGTACGGCGTGTAAGTCGCGGCTTCACTGGGCAACGCGGGACGCGGGCCCACGGTGCTCATCTGGCCAAATAGCACGTTCAGGAACTGGGGCAACTCGTCGATTGACGTCTTGCGAATAAAACGCCCCACGCGAGTTACACGCGGGTCGTTTTTCATCTTAAAAACAGGGCCCGTCTTTTCGTTCTGAGCCCGAAGCTCGGCAAGCTTCTCCTCCGCGTCGACGCACATAGAGCGGAACTTCCACATGCGGAAGCGCCTGCCATCGCGACCCACGCGCTCCTGTCCAAAAAAGACGGGACCCGAGGGGTCATCAATCTTGATGGCGATGGCGACAATCAGAAAAAGCCAGCTCAACAGAAGCAGCACGGCCGCACTGAACACGAGGTCAAAGCCACGCTTGAGCACGCGATAGACCGGGCGGCTCTCGCGGAGCTCCTTGGCAGCCTGCGTTACCTCGGGGTCCTCGGCGATGGCTGCTGCACGGGTGTCGAAGTCGAGCACCGCGCCAGCGCGTTTGTCGCGCGGGGTCGCCTCTTCGCAATCCATGGCTGCACTTTGGGCTACAGACATATCTGCGCCCCCGCACTAGTCCCGATACTCACTTCTCCTGCACCCACACTTACTTGCACGCCGCATCCTCTTCCACTGACTGCCTGCTCAAAATTGCCAGGCCCACCTTTGTTTTGAGTTTTCGTCCGAACATCTCGATCTCGAGGAAGGCGAGGCTCTTTTGGCGATTGACCGCACAAATCCATCCTTCGTGGCCCATGAGGGGCCCGCCGGTCACCACTACGTGGTCGCCTTCCATCACGGCCGTGGACATCTCAACGGTGCGCGCGCCCTTTCGGGTGAGCGCCTCGATCCATGCACGGTCGTGCTCGTCAAGGGGCAGGTACGTCTCTCCCATGGCGAGAACCCTCGTAAACTCAGGCACGCCGCGCAGCCTTGCGCGCAGCTCGTCGACGTCTGGCGTGACCGCCACCACATAGCCAGGAAACAGGATGCTCTGGCACATACGCCACTCGCCTTGGTACTTCTTCTGCGTTTCGTACCTGGGGGTAAAGACCTCCTCGAGCACCGTCGAAGGCACCAGGCGACGCATGAGGCGGCAGGTCGATTCCTCCTTGCCGGAGGTCACCTGAATGGCATACCAGTGAGACATGCCAGGCTCCTTTCGGGTCATACGAAACGCGAAAGAAGCCACGCTAGCGCCCGTGGGCACCCGCGTAGGGCTTCACCACTTCGTAGAGAAAGACGTATTCAACCCCTTGAGCCACCAAGACACACTCCGGGTGCTGCCCTGGCAAACATCAAGATATGTTTGTATGTCGTATTATACTACCCTCGCATTCAGTGAGCCTCCAGGTTGCGCGCGGATCCTTACATGAAGCCCACCTATTAATATGCCTAGCCGGAAAGCACCGGCTTGGGGCCGTGCGCCCCTCGCGCCAACGCCCGAAACCCTCGTGAGGACGTGTCGTTTTTGCAACAAACCCCTCCGCCTTGCACAAATGTAATCTGCGGTACACCCGAGATTCATCTTGCTTGGGTATACTTGGGTGCATACGTCACAGGCCGTGCCGTGCGCCACGCAGGCGCCCAAACGACACCGCCGCCAGCAAAGGAGAGGTCGCCATGATTACCGCTATGTTTGTCTGCATGCTCTTCTGCCTCGGGGGCATCGCGCTCGCCATTGGTGCGGGCGTCATCACATTTACGTTCGGCATAATCGGAGGCATCGCCAAGGGCATCTGCAAGCTCATAGGCGTGCTGCTCATGCCCATCGCGCTCATGTTCGCCTTCTTCTTCCACGTGGGTTACCTGCTGCCCATTCTTGTGCCCGTGGCTCTCATTTTGGTAGTCATCGGGCTTTTGACCCCGAAGAGGGCCTAACCGCTGGGTATAAGGTGCTCCATGTTGCTATAGAATGACCCGAACGATTCGCTGCCAGTGAGAGGCTGCCCGCCGCATGAAAACGCCTGATTTCTCCAAGATGCCCAAACAGGGCAAAGTCGCCCTTTTTGCCGTGGTCTTCATCGCGCTCATCGGCGTCGTGTGGCTCATCGCCAAGCTCTGCTCGCCCGTCATCGACATGCTGAGCGACCCCGTTACGCAGGTGCAGTTTGAGGAATGGGTCAACAGCCTGGGCATCCTCGGCGTGGGCATCATGCTGCTCATCCAGATCCTGCAAATCGTCATCGCGTTTATCCCCGGTGAGTTCGTGCAGGTCATGGCCGGCGTGATGTACGGCACGTGGGGCGGCCTGGCGCTGTGCCTTGCGGGCTGTGTGCTGGCCTCGGGCGTCATCTTCGCCCTCATCCGCCGCCTGGGCCGCGACTTCGTGGTCAAATTCTTTGGCGAGGAACAGCTCAGCAAGTACGACTTCCTGCAGGACTCCTCCAAGCTCGAGACGCTCGTGTTCATCTTGTTCCTCATCCCGGGCCTGCCCAAGGACCTGCTCACCTACATCGTGCCGCTCACGCCCATCAGCATGACCAACTTCCTCGTGCTCTCCACCGTGGGTCGCCTGCCGGGCATGATCGCCTCCACGCTCATCGGCTCCTCGGTATCCAACGCCAACTGGCCGCTCATCATCGGCATCTTCGTGGTGGTCATCGTGTTCGCACTTCTGGGCATCTGGAAAAAGGACGCCCTCATGGACTGGGCGAAAAAGCGCGGCGGCGTGAAGAAGGAGACCGGCAGCAGCAGCGAGGCGAAGGCGGCGAAGTAGCGCGACTAGTACGACCCCCTCAAAGCCCGAGTGCATCCCCACACCGGAATGCGCTCGGGCTTTTTTGTTTTTCTTCACCTTGTCTGCATAATGCTGACACAATTGGGTACCACCAAAGAAACCGCGCTTTGCGACCCGCAAGCGTTTCCCTTACGAGCCCAAGAAAGCGGTGAGCCTATTGAGACACGCATTCAAATCCAAGCTACGCGAATCACTCGCGGCCGTTTTACCTATCACGGCAATCGTTCTTATCTTGTCATTCACAATCGCACCCATGCCCATCGGCACGTTGCTCCTCTTCATCCTGGGTGCGGCGCTTCTCATAGCAGGCACGGGCCTCTTTACCCTCGGCGCTGACGTCGCCATGATGCCCATCGGCCAGGCAATCGGACAGAAGCTCTCCCAGTCAAACAAAACGTTCCTCATTATGGGCGTGTGCCTTGCCATCGGCATCGCGGTGACCGTGGCCGAGCCCGACCTGCAGGTGCTCGCCCGCCAGGTGCCCGCCGTGCCCGACATGACGCTCATCATCACCGTGGCGGCCGGCGTGGGCGTGTTCCTCATGGTGGCCTTCCTGCGCATGAAGTTTGGCATCGCGCTGCGCTACTTCATCGTGGGACTCTACGGCTTGGTGTTCTTGCTGGCGTGCTTCGTACCGGCAGAGTTCCTCGCCGTGGCGTTCGACTCGGGCGGCGTCACCACCGGCCCCATCACCGTGCCGTTCATCATCGCGATGGGCGCGGGCCTGGCAGCGCTCACCGGTAAGGACGAGGACGCATTCGGCGTGGTGGCCATCTGCAGCGTGGGCCCGATCCTGGCGGTCATGGTGCTGGGCCTGCTCTTTGACACCTCCGACCTGGCGTATGTCCCCTTCGCCATCCCCGAGATCCAGACCTCTCAGGAGGCCTTCGAGCTCTTCATGGTCGACCTGCCCCTCTACCTCAAGGAAGTCGCGCTGGGTCTTCTGCCCATCATGGCGATTTTCTTGGTGGCGCAGGCTGTATCACTGCGCATGGACAAGACCGAGCTGCGCGGCGTGCTGCGCGGCGTCGTGGTTACCTATGTGGGCCTGGTCCTGTTCCTTCTCGGCGCCAACGTTGGCTTCATGCCCGCCGGCCACTACCTGGGCGAGGTCCTAGCGGCCGAGTGCCCCTGGTGGGTGCTCGTGGGCGTGGCGGCGCTCGTGGGCTACTTCATTGTGGCCGCCGAGCCCGCCGTGCACGTGCTCAACAAACAGGTTGAGGACGTGACCGACGGCACCGTGCGCCACACCTCCATGGGCAGGTGCCTGGCCATCGGCGTGGCCCTGGCAAGCGGCCTGGCGATGCTGCGTGTGTGCTTCCACATCCCCGTGATGGCGGTGCTCGTGCCGGGCTACCTGGCAGCCATCCTCTTTAGCTTCCGCACGCCGGCCATCTTCACTTCCATCGCGTTCGACTCCGGCGGAGTGGCCTCCGGCCCCATGACCGCGACGTTCCTGCTGCCCTTCGCCATGGGCGCATGCACGGCCGTGGGCGGCAACGTGCTGATGGACGCCTTCGGCGTGGTGGCGCTTGTGGCGATGACCCCGCTGATCACCGTGCAGGTGATGGGCCTGGTGGCCGAGCGCAAGAAGCGCAAGGGCGGCGGTCGCAAGCGCGGCGACGTGACTGGCACGCTCCCCCGCGTGGACGCCTCCGCCGGCGCCACCGGCAAGCTGAAGCGCGTGGCGTAGGGGCGGGCGGGCGACGGG
>ERZ1034984.1996-NODE-1996-length-17420-cov-8.882292_pt1 | contig 17420 bp, 15 predicted proteins | sample MGYA00520589_ERZ1034984 | MGnify/ENA primary metagenome ERZ1034984 (study PRJEB33766, sample SAMN09781790) | gut metagenome | biome: gut microbiome | host: Homo sapiens | place: Madagascar | study: EMG produced TPA metagenomics assembly of the PRJNA485056 data... | reverse complement strand
GAGCAAAAACAAGTAGAATCATATGCGCAAAGGAGCGAAAGATGACTGACGAGTACAGCAAGATAAAAGGCGAAGCCGACCTTACCGAGTACGCCAATCAAAAACTTGAACATGTACCAGGCGGTTTAGTATGCCCGTGTTGCTCAAGCGGAAAAGGAGCAAACCGTACACCGGCATTTTCCATCAAGGGTCAGCGTTGGAAATGCTTTGCCTGCCAAACAGGTGGAGACATCTTCGACCTTGCTGGCGCAATCAACGCCACGCAAGACAAAAAGGAACAGCTTGCCCTCGTAAAGGAATGGATGGGTGTTCAATCACCCTCTGCGGTCTCTGTGAACTTCCCCGATCGACCACATGCCCGTCCGCAAGCATTGTCTCCCCAAACCACCGACACCCTTGAGGCCAACAAGGAACGAAACGCCCAGTACATCAAGCGTTGCCAGGCAAACATAGACAACCTTGCTGTATGTGACTATCTCGCTTCGCGCGGCATGAGCCCCGAAATCGCACGGCAGGACGGGCTGGGGTACGACCCTGCCACAAAAAGACTCATCATCCCTTGGAAAGGGTCTTCGTACTACTGGATTGGAAGGGACATCACTGGTGCCTCTTCGAGGAAGTACGACAAGCCCAAGTCAGCAGAAATCGGACCTCAACCAGTGTGGAACTCAGACGCGCTGACGCGCCCAAGCTATTTCGTCGTCGAAGGGCCCATGGACGCGCTCGCACTTTCCCGCCTGGGCTTTCCAGCCGTCGCGCTTGGTGGAGTTGGCATTTCGTCCCTTATCGAAGAAGCATCGCGCACCCAGTCGCGGTCCTGCGCCATCCTCATGCTCGACAGCGACGAGCCGGGAACGAAAGCACAGGAGAGGGCCCACGTTGCTCTTGAAAAAGCAGGCCTCATCTACATGGATTACCCTGGGGACAGGTTTGCGAAAGACGCCGACGAGATGTGGGCGCGTGATCCGGAGAAATTGCGTGCTGAACTGCAGCGAGCCAGCGAGGACGCCGGCGAACTCGCCAAGCAGGTAAACGCGGAACGCCAGGCGCGGCTCTTCAAGACGCTGCGCCCCGCCAATGTGGTTAAAACGGCGTTCGACCTGCTCGAGATGCCCAAAGAGACCCCATGCATCCCTACAGGGATAGCCGGGCTCGATGAGATGCTCGATGGGGGCCTGCGCTGCGGCCTGCATGTGCTGGCAGCGGCTTCCTCGCTGGGTAAGACGACCCTCGCGACGCAGATTGCCGATGCAATCGCCCTGGCAGGCAACGACGTTCTGTATGTCACGTTGGAACAGTCGGCGCGAGACCTTGTCGCAAAGTCGGTTGCACGCCTATGCTATAGGCAGACAGACGGCATGCAGTGTTTCGCCACGCGCGAGATGACCGACCTGCAAAAGCGTGCGACCTGGTCGCATCAGCGTCGCGAAGCATTTGAGCAGGGCGTGCAGGCATATGGCACAGCGGTCGCCCCTCACGTGGAAATCCTCGAGGGAGTTGGTCGTACCTGTGCTCTCGACATCGCGGGCTATGCCGCCTGCATGGCCGAGCAGGGTAGAAAACCCGTCGTGTTCGTTGACTACCTGCAGCTTTTGACCAGCGATGTCACGCAGGACGAGCGACTTTCCATCGCGCGCAACGTCTCCGACCTGCGCCAGCTTGCCCGTGATCTCGACACTCCCGTCGTGTGCATCTCAGCCGTGCGCAGGGATGCCTACCTCATGCCGGTAACGCTCGATTCGATGAAGGAGTCGGGAGCCATCGAGTACGGTGCCGATACCGTGCTGGGCCTGCAGGCTGCAGGCGTCGACATGGGGCAGACGTCTGGGTCAGACCGCAAGGCAAGAAGCGAGGCCGACAGACTCAGCAGGGCGGGAAGGGCAGCCGAGCAACGTAATGTCGAGCTTGTCGTGCTCAAACAGCGCGACGGTCGCGTGCACAGCGCCGATCAGGCAATTCGCCTGACGTTTATCCCGCAGGCGAGCATCTTCGTGTAGCTGCCCGTCCAGCGCTACCCCCAAGCAGGTATCTGGGGAAAGGGCGGTGGCGCGTGCGGTTGGTGTGTGTTGTGGGTGGTCGCCTGGTAAAATCCCCTCAACTAGTCAGAAGGAAAGGCGGGCGGAACAGCGTGGCGAACGAGATCTTGAAGTGGAACGAGGACACCCTCAATGCGATCGTCAGGGCGCGCGACACAGGCGCCAAGCTGGCGGGACGTTTTACGGGTGACGTCCTCAAGAACCTGCGAGACAACTACGCCACCGCCATCGCCAAGGTGCCCGCGGAGGTCTGGTCCTTCCCCTACAGCCCCACGCCGGTGCCCGCCATGTGCGACGAGAGCATCTACATGGCTGTCGAGCATGGCTGGATTTCGGAGAAGGAGGGCATCGAGGCCGTCGGCGATTGCTGGAAGCCCTACTCGGGCTCGCTTCGCAATGTGAACGGCGACTGGATGGCCGTCACAAAGGCGCTCGAAGACGGCACGATTCGTCACCTCACCAAGGACGGGGACGAGCTGTGGCCCACCCACAACCGTCAGGCAGACCTCAGCGAGGCCGTGGCGGTGCTGCGCGAGGCAAAGCTCCAGCTCAACCTGCCTACGCCCGCCCTGCGCGACGACATCTCGTCTTCGGCCACCAAGTACCAGATTCTCTGCGCGCTTGTGTTCATGGGATATGGGCCTGCCATCTACCCACTCATTCGCCAAAAGCTCGAACGCACCCGCACGCTGGGAACGCCGCAGGTCACGGTAGCCAACGACAAGGTTTCCAAGGCCGTTTTCGGTCGCGGTAAGGAGCATGTGGAGGCAGCGGGATACTTTGCTGCGGCTGAAGGCCCCTCTCTGCAGCTTGTCACAGGCAAGGGCATGTCGGTGGGTGTGTCGCTGTCGAGCGCCTTCCCGCTTGAGGCCGATCCCGCGACGTACATGCTTTCCGACGTTGACCGCTTCTGGCTCGACGGTCTCTCGTCGGTGGCATGGGACGGGCACAGCACGTTCTACGGTAGCGACATCCTTGCCCTCATGGGATACGTCCGTCCGCGCGCCGCCACCTGTCACGAGACCATGCGCGAGGCGTACGACTCGGTTGTCCGCCTCATGAACACGCGCATCACCATTGACACCACCGGCGAGATGCGCGCTTTCGACAGCTCGGCTGCTCCGCAGATCAATTCCGAGCCCGTGGTCAACGCCCATACGGCCCTTATCATGGGCAAAGACGGCGAGATGGAGGACTTCCGCATCGAGCTCAACGTGCGCAACGGCGAGCCTCTCTCGGCGCTGCCCCTGGCCGTGTATGCTTACAGCAAACGCCAGCTGCTCACCTTTAGTCGTGACGACTTCCGTTTCGACGGCCTGCGCCTGTCTACCGAGCACCGCCGCATGTGGCTCTATGTGCTGCGTCGCCTGCGCGAGAAGGGCACCTCCAACACCATCGTCTTCAAGACCATGTTTGACGAGATGGGTCTCGATCCCGACCGCTCCAAGAAGTCGCGCATGCTCAAGCAGCTGCGCGCCATGCTTGACATGCGCATCTCCGAGCACCGTCTCATCAAGTCCTACGGCTGGAACACCGGCACCGCCAACGTCGCCCGCTCCGTCACCATCGAGCCCCTCCCCGAGTCGAGCAAAGCCGGCAAAGCCAAGGCCGCGAAGTAGGGGAGAGACGCGTCTGCCGCCGCTCCACACGGGCAGAACTTCCGTAAATGTGTAACCCTTACACGTTTTCCCATGGTAAAATGTGGGAGCTTTACACATTTACGGAAGAAATGAGCTTCCATGGAGCGCGATATTCTTTATAAGTTGGACGAATGGAAGGCCTCTCCCTATCGTAAGCCCCTTATACTCAAGGGTGCGCGGCAGGTTGGGAAAACCTGGGCGCTCAAGGAATTCGGATCTACCAGATACCGCAATTGCGTGTACGTGTCGCTTGAGGAGATAGCTCCTGGCGTGCCGGGCGAGTATGCCCAGCTGTTTGAGACCACGCGGGACCCCAAGCGGGTCATCACCAACCTTTCTTTTGCCGTGGGTCAGCCTATCGACCCTGGTGAGACGCTGGTCATCCTCGATGAGATTCAAGATTGCCCGGCTGCGGTCGGCATGCTGAAGTATTTCTGCGACGAGGCGCCCGAATATCACATTGCGTGCGCCGGCTCGTTGCTCGGAGTGCGCCTCACGCGTGATACCAGCGCTTTTCCCGTGGGCAAAGTTGATTTTCTCGACATGTACCCGCTGTCTTTCTCGGAGTACCTGCGTGCCGTGGGGGCGGGAAACCTCGACGCGTACATCGCAAGCCTTGAGGGCTTCGGTGCCTTGCCCGATCTTTTTGCCAACCAGCTGCGCGAGAACCTCTGCCGCTTTTTTGCTGTCGGGGGCATGCCGGAGGCTGTCGTGCGATGGGCTCAGACGGGCGACATGGCGCAGGTCGACACGGTGCAGTCAAACCTGCTTGACTCCTATGAGCGCGACTTCGCAAAGCATGGCGGGAAGTATCAGTTTGCGAAGATCTCGCTGGTGTGGAACTCGCTGCCCGCTCAGCTTGCTCGTGAGAACAAAAAGTTCATGTGGGGCCTGGTGCGTGAGGGTGCCCGAGCGAGGGAGTATGAGGATGCTGTCGAGTGGCTTGTTGATGCAGGCTTGCTGCAGCGCGTGAGGCTCAACGCGGCTCGCGGGATTCCCGTGTCGGCCTATGATGACGGGTCGGCGTTCAAGGCATACGGGTTCGATGTTGGGCTGCTGAGGCGACACGCGCGTCTCGATGCAGCCGCTTTCGCCGACGACGAGCGCCTGCTGTCTGAGTTTAAGGGGGCTTTTGCCGAGGACTATGTGCTGCAGTCCCTCGTTCCCCAGCTTGATGTGTTGCCGAGGTACTGGACAAATGAGAAGCCGAAGTACGAGGTCGACTTCTTGCTGCAGGTCAAAAACACCCTCGTGCCCGTTGAGGTGAAGGCGGGGGAGGTCGTGGATTCGCCGAGTCTGCGCTATTACACCAAGAAGCACGCAGACACCACGCCCCTGCGGGTTCGCTTCTCGATGCGCAACCTCGCATACAACGATGGCCTGCTCAACATTCCGCTTTATCTAGTACACCGTGCGATTCCCCTGATAGAGGAAGCATTGGGGCTCGCAGAAGAGGCAAAACTTCCGTAAATGTGTAATCATTACACGTTTTCTCATGGTAAAATGTGGGAGCTTTACACATTTACGGAAGAAATGGGGGGCAACGGCGCCATGAGGCTTGGGCATTTAGGAAAGGCTCGGATGATTTGCCGCACGTAAGTTGTCCCAAGCCCCTGTGCTCCCCGACAACTCGACAGGCTCGACGCCCATTTCGTCGAGTCACTCGACAAACTTGCGTCGAGTGACTCGACGTTTTATTATCGAGCTCGTCGAGTCATCGAGGAGGATGATGTTATGGCCATACCAGTGAACATTGACGACCTTGTCAACCTGCGCACGGTTGAATCTACGCGCGTCGAGTTCAAGGCGGATTTCAATCCAAACCCCATCATCCATACCATTTGTGCCTTTGCCAACGACATCGACAACATTGGCGGCGGCTACATCGTCATTGGCGTGGAGGAACGCGACGGCAGCCCCGTCTCCCCTCTTAAGGGCATCGAACAGGAGCGCATCGATGACATTCTCAAGCGCCTTGTCGGCCTGTGCCATTGCATCGAGCCTCTGTACAACCCGGTTGTGGAGCCGGTTCTTTTCCAGGGTGTCTACATCATTGTCATCTGGGTGCCCGGAGGATGTGGACGCCCTTACAAGGCTTCGAAGGACGTCCTGTCTGACAAGTCGAGCAAGTTTTACTACATTCGCAAGTTCAGCAGCACAATTGTCGCATCGCCGCAGGAAGAAAGGGAACTTTTCTATGTGGCATCGGATATCCCTTTCGATGACCGCCCCAATCTGCTGGCCGAGGTGGAAGATCTCGACCTGGGCCTCATGCGAGAGCATCTCAAACAAATAGGAAGCAGTCTGTACGAACAGACTGTGGACAGCGGATTGATCGAGATTGCCGATGACCTGCAGCTTCTTTCAGGTCCGCCCGAGAGGCGAAGGCCGCGCAATGTTGGCATTCTCATGTTTTCCGAGAGGCCGGAGCGGTATTTCCGTTACGCGCGCATCGAGGTCGTCGTCATTCCCGACCCTACGGGCGAAGGCATGGTTGAGAGGGCGTTTACCGGCCCTATTCAACGTCAGCTGAGAGACGCGCTCTCGTATATCGAGAACTTTGTCATTGCGTCTAAGACATACAAGCTTGATGACGCCGCTGAGGCGTGTGTGGTGTACAACTACCCATTCCGTGCGGTGGAAGAGATTCTTTCGAATGCCGTGTATCACCGCTCCTACCAGGTTGCTGAGCCCATTTGCGTGCGTGTCACGCCCCAATCCCTGGAAGTGACGAGCTACCCGGGCTTTGATTGTAGTATTACCGACGAGGACGTGGAGGCACATAGGTTCCGTGCGCGTATCTATCGCAATCGCAGGATTGGCGATTTTCTCAAGGAGCTGCATCTCATCGAGGGTCGCAACACTGGGTTTCCTAACGCTTTCGCGGCCTTGCGCCAGAACGGCTCCGATGAGCCGACGTTCGAGATGGATGATGCGCGCGGTTATCTTTCAGTGACCATTCCTATCCATCGGGCATTTCTGCCGTCGGGAGGCGCTGTGGCTAGGGCTGAAGAGTATGAGGCGCGTGTTCTGGAGGCGTTGGCGGCCGGCCCCCTTACGCTGACCGAGCTTGCTCGCGCCATGGGATACAAGGGCATCTCTAAGAGGCTGAGCACGACGGTCGATGCCATGCTCCGCACGGGCGCGTTGAGGCACGTGGCGGGGGAGCGGGGAAGGATGAAATTGGAGGCGGCGGCAGGCTGAGGAACAGGGCAAGCGGAGGAGTGCCGCTGGTGGGCGGAGATGGAGGGCAAAAGGTCGACTCCTCGTTTGAGTAGATTGCGGGCGGGCGGTTCAACCGTCCTTCTTGCTCTGACAACTCGACAGGCTCGACATCCATTTCGTCGAGTCACTCGACAAATTTGCGCCGAATGACCCGACATGCTCTTTGAAATGGTGGTTCAGTGGCAACCCCTGCATCACTTTGGTCCCCTACGGGCGGTGTCTCGAGCTCTGTAAAACTTGCAAAAATTGCCTAGAATTGCAAAAGAGCAGGTAGATTAGGAAGTACCTAGAAACATCCCGCGCCGTCAGGTTTCCGCGACTATCTCGCGACTCGCATCGAGGAGATATAGCCTTGATCCCGCCATGCTGCGGGTCTTTCCGTCCTTCTCGCGGAGTACAATCTGCACCATTCGAGCAACCGTGTGATTGGAGCCGCCATGCCCGTTCTCTTCCTTGAGTATCCCAAGTGCTCTACCTGCAAGAAGGCCAAAAAGTGGCTCGACGAGCACGGTGTCGACTACATCGACCGTGACATTGTGACCAATAACCCCACGGCGGCCGAGCTTGCCGAGTGGCGCGAGCGGGGAGACTTGCCTGTGCGCAAGCTCTTCAACACAAGTGGCGTGCTCTATCGTGAGCGCAACATAAAGGCCCAGCTTGACGCGGGGTTGAGCGACGAGGACGCGCTTGCCCTGCTTGCCGAGAACGGCATGCTTGTGAAACGCCCGCTTGTGGTGGGCGATGACTTCGTGCTCGTCGGTTTTCGCGAGCAGGCCTGGCAGGAGCGCCTGGGCTAGGCTCTTCTCCTACTTCACCAGCGCCTGCGCTGCAAACACGGCGGCGATGCTCAAGGTCACGCTCAGTACGGCGTACAGCACGGCGAGCGGGGTTTTGCCTGCTTGGATAAGGCTGTTCGACTCAAGTGCGAACGTGGAGAACGTGGTGAAGCCGCCGCACAGGCCCACCTTGAGGAAGAGCAGCAGCTGCGGGTTCATGGCCGTGCCCAGCTTAGATGCAAGTGCGCACACAAGGCCTATCACGAACGAGCCCACGATGTTGATGACGAGCGTCTTGATGGGAAAAGCGGCGACGGCGCCTGTGGGGATGAAGCCCACGAGGTAGCGCAGCGCCGATCCCACAAAGCCGCCGAGGCCGACAAACAGGCAGTTGAGAAACATCCGGTCCTTCTTAGGTGACGTTGGGCGAGGACAGCAGTGCCTCTCCAGCCCTCACGGCATAGGTCGAGTTGCACTCATAGAAGATGGTCACCAAGGGCCAGGGGCGCTCGTTGACCGACGTCGTGTACGGGTCGTTCACGTGCACGTCTCCGTCGTAGCCTGACCAGCCGGTGATGAGCACGTAGTGGCCTAGGTCGGTGAACTCGCCGGCGCCAAGGTTGCACACGAGAAGCCAGCCGTCGTTGAGGTAGCCTGCCGCCTCGTCGATGGTGGTGACGTCGGCCCAATCAAGGCCGACGTGCTCGCAGAAGTATCCCACGAACTCGCCGTGCGTGCCAGCTTGGGCGTCGCACAGTTCCGACTCCGTCGCGAGCAGCGACACCATGTAGGGACTCATGTCGGTGCGGCCTGAAAGGCCTGCATAGAGCATTGCCAGCGAAGTGGGGCAGCAGCCCTTGGTTCCCAACGGACCGCCGATGTACTCCATGTAGCCCCAGCGCTTGTCCCACTGCATGAGGTGCGGGATGCTTCCGTCGGCAGGCAAATCGTCTTCGGTGAGACCGCCGGCTTTCGTGCCGGGGTAGGAGGTGCGGAAACCTGCCACGAAGGATCGGGCGGCAGGGTCGTCGGCTGCGAGTTCGAGCAGCTTCTCTGCCAGGTCTTGGTCAAGCTCGCCGAGGGCCTGCGCATCGCACAGGATGCTTGCGACATCGGGGTCGCTTGCCTGGGAGAGAAGCGTCTGCGCCGCTTGCTCGTCCACCCATGCGGGAAGAGACGTGGGGATGTTGAAGACGGGCATGTCCCCTGCGGCCGCGCCTTGGGCACCGCCGGCGAAGACTGCCTGCTCGTCGGCAAGGGCGACTTTAGCGCGACCGGTAGGCATCAGCGAGCCGAGCCCGGCAATCGTTGCCGCGACCGTGCTTGCTATGAATGCCCTGCGTGTACAAGTCCTGCCGTCCAAGCGCATATCTCCTTCGGTCTTCATGACAAATCGTCCTCAGTCTAACATGGACGGCCGCCCGGAAGGCCCGTTTCCGCAGCTAACCATCGAGAATACCCTGTTTCCTGCGCTTCTGCGTCGTTTGCCCGGCCCTCGCGCCCCAGCTGCTGAGTCCGAAATCGTACATATGGAGTCCTCGTGCATGCCCCCGCGCGCGTGTGGTAAATCCGAAAGTTGACTACTATGAGTCTGAAATCGGACATATAGTAGGGAGGGACCATGGAACCGACGGAGGAAGCCAAGCGTTCCTACGAGGAATTCAACCAGTTCCTCAGGGAGTTCCAAGACGTCTACGATGCTGCCGCGCTCAAGCTCGGTATATCGCAGAGCGCGTTCGACGTTCTGTGGGCGTTGTGCGAGTGCGGGGAAGGCTGTTTGCAGCGCGACATCTGTGCCTATGCCTACCTGGGCAAACAGACGGTCGGCTCATCGGTGCACAAGCTCGTGGCCGACGGCATCCTCCATCTTGAGCCGGCCGAGACCGGTAGGGGCATGCGCGTGTTCCTCACGCCGCAGGGCAAGAAGTTCGTTGATGAGAACGTGATGCCGCTGCTGCAGGCTGACGTCGAGGCTTTCATCGACATCCCCCCAGACGAGCGCGAGGTGTTGGTCGGCGCGGCACAGCGCTATCTGCGCGGGCTCAAGGGCCGCTTCGACGCGTTCGAGCCGACGATGCAGTATCCCGCGCCCGCCAAGGCGCATCCCCGTACCAAGGATTCAGGCAACAAGGAGTAGTTCAAAAATGCCAATCGATATTTCAGAGCACTTCACGCTGGGAAAGCTTCTGCGCTTTACTGCCCCAACGGCCGTCATGATGGTGTTTACCAGCATCTACGGTGTCATCGACGGCCTGTTCGTCTCCAACTTCGTGAGCAAGGAAGCGTTTTCTGCCCTCAACCTCATCTACCCGTTCATCATGATGATTGGCGCGCTGGGCATGATGTTCGGTACCGGCGGCACGGCGCTCGTGGCTAAGACGCTGGGCGAGGGCAAGAAGGAGCGGGCAAACGGCCTGTTCTCGCTCATCATCTACACCATCCTTGCCGTGGGTGTCGTGTCTGCGGTGCTCGGTATCATCTTCATGCGCCCGGTGGGCCAGCTGTTCAAGGCGACCGGCTCGCTGCTCGATCTGGCCGTCCTTTACGGTACCATCTGTGCGATCGCCTTGCCCGCGCTCATGTTACAGCAGGCATTTCAGAGCTTCTTGCCCGCAGCGGGCAAGCCGAAGGTCGGCCTTGCCGTCATCATTGGCGCAGGCGTGACAAACATCGTGCTCGATGCCCTGTTCATCATTGTCTTCGGATGGGGCCTTGCCGGTGCGGCCATCGCTACGGCAATCAGCCAGGTCATCGGTGGCGGTCTGCCTCTTCTCTACTTTGCACGCAAGAACCCGAGCAACCTGCGTCTGGGCAAGCCCGTAGTTGACCTGCGCGCTCTGGGCAAAGCGTGCACGAACGGTGCTTCCGAGCTTGTGGCAAACCTGTCTATGTCGCTCGTCTCGATGCTGTACAACTACCAGCTCATGACCTTCATTGGTGCCGACGGCGTGGCTGCCTACGGCGTCATCCAGTACGTCATCTGGATCTTTGTATCGTTCGTGATGGGCTTCTCGATGGGCTCGGCGCCGCTTGTGAGCTACCAGTACGGTGCGCAAAACAAGGCGGAGCTGACGAACCTGTTCAAGAAGAGCGTGAGCGTGGTCGCCGCCCTCAACGTGATTCTCACGGTGCTCGCCGTGTCGCTGGCCCGCCCCATCGCGATGCTCTTCGTGGGCTACGACGAGGGCGTTCTCGAACTCACCGTGCAAGCACTCTCCATCTACTCGTTCACGCTGCTACTGGCGGGTTTTTCCATCTACGGGTCGGCGTTCTTCACGGCGCTCAACAACGGCCTGGTGTCGGCAGTCATCTCGTTCGTGCGCACCCTGGTCTTCGAGTGCGGCGCCGTCATCGTGCTGCCCATGATTATGGGCGAGATGGGCATCTGGTACGCCATCCTGGTGGCCGAGGCCATGTCGGTGCTTTTGACCTGCGGCTTCCTTGCCGGACTGCGCAAGAACTACGGCTACCTGCAGTAATGCCAAGCGATTGCTTCGGCGGATAGTGTTTGGCTGAATGCGAGGCCGACGGGACATGCGCACCTGCATCCCTGTCGGCCTTTCTGCTTCTCTATATACCCGGGGAGGGGTATACTGGTTCCGAAATAACATACATTTCACTCGTTGAAATGTATGTTAAATCAGCAAAATACCTGGATACGCATTTTTGATTTTCCTGAAATGTATGTTAATGAATGACCGCTTGGTTGACGCGCACGTGAAAGGGGCTCGTATGAACGTTGCCGACAATGCAACGCATGTGGACGCTGAATCCAGCACCGAGGCGAAGCGGCGTCGCAATGCCCGCCGGCATACTCGCTGCGTCATGGTGCTACCCGACGATCTTTCCGGCAAGCGCGTGCTTGACATCGAGTGCCGCAAGGGCCTGGGCGCGTTCAAGATTGCCGACCGGGTGGGCGAGGGTGGATTCGTCGTTGGGACTGATTCTTCGGCGGAGAAAATCGCCGCCGCGCAAGAGCTCGCGCCCCAGCAGCACTGGGCGGGCGATGCCTGGCGGCAGCATATGCGTCTCGTCCAGGCTGACCCAACCGACCTGCTTGCGGCCGGTATCAAAGACGCATCCATCGATGTCGTTGTGGTCAACAGCGTGCTCAATTTTGCGTCCGACCGCCTTAAGGCGTTCAGTGAGATTGCCCGAGTCCTTGCTCCCGGTGGGTATCTCTATCACGACGCAGTGCTGGCTCTCCAGCCCCTGCCGCCTCTCAGCAAAGCGGGTCCCGCCGCTCCTGTTGCCAATGTCTTTGCGACGGCTCCCACAAAAGAGGAACTTGTACGCATCTTGCAGGAAGCTGGCTTCTCTAGCTGGGAATTCCTCAACGAACAGCCCCTCGAGCCTCAGCGCGAAGACGCAATCGAGTCGCTCTCTGGCCTGACTTTTGAGAGCGCCGTGGTCCGGGCGTTCGCGTAACGCCTCCGCCTGCGCTCATTTGTCTGCAAGCATCGTGCCGCGGCGTCGTTCCTAATCCCCGTTGCCTCGCCAGCGTGCCCTCTTGCCCCTTGCTTGCTTTCCGTGCTGCGGCGAGGGTGTGCAGACTCTTCCAACGGGGTACAAATCACCTTATGCTGTGCAGTTCTACGCTGTGTCCCCTGCTCGAATCTGCTCGAAAGGCCTGCCTCGCGTGAAGATCCTCATCGTCATTAACGACTACCTCAACAAGTCAAACGGCATGTGCATCTCCACGCAGCGCTTTGTCGAGGAGTTCCGTGCGGCGGGTCACGAGGTTCGCATTGCCACGAACGACCGCTACGGCGCCCTCGACTACCCGCTTGGCGTCGTGCGCATCCCGGTGTTCTCGGGCATCATCGAGAAAGAGGGCTTCACGTTCGCCCGCGCCGACATGCGCATCATTCGCAAGGCCGTGGCCTGGGCCGATGTCGTGCACGTCGAGGATCCCTTTCTCGTGTGCCGTCTGGCCGCCAGGGAGGCGCGGCGTGCGGGCAAGCCGGTGACGGGCACCTTCCACCTCTACCCCGAAAACATGACGTATGCCGTGCATCTGGGTGAGATCGACCCTGTGAACAGGTGTTTCTTGCGGTCGTTTGTCTCTGGCGTGTACAACCGCTGCCTATGCGTGCAGTGCCCCACGGCCCAGGTTCGCGACAGGCTGGCCGAAGTCGGGGCAACAGCCAAGCTCGAAGTGATTTCGAACGGTATCGCGCAGGCGTTCATCGATGCGGGCAAAAGGCGGCTGGAGGCAGGCAGGGTCTCTTCTGCCCACCAGGCCGGTGTCGCCGATTTGCCCGGCGTACTGCGCGTGTTGAGCGTGGGGCGCTTTGCTCCTGAGAAGAACCAGGCAACCCTCCTCGAGGCGATTGCCCAGGCCAAGCATGGCGGGCAGATGCGCGTGACGCTTGCCGGCAAGGGTCCCATCGAGGCCGAGCTTCGCAAGAAGGCGGCCGACCTCGGGCTCAATGTCGATTTCGGCTTTTTCGAGCAGGACAAGCTGCGCGATCTCATGTGCGCAAACGATGTCTACGTGCATTGTGCCGATGTGGAGGTCGAGGGCATGTCGTGCATGGAGGCGTTTGCGTGCGGCTGTGTGCCCGTCATTTCCGACGCCTCCCTCTCCTCAACGAAGGCCTACGCGCTCACCGAGCACAACATCTTCTCGCATGCAAACGCCGTCGACCTTGCCGTCAAACTCGACTGGCTTTACGAGAATCGCTCCGATCTTGCAGCTTTGAGCAGGCAATATATCGAGTATGCGCAGGGCCTTGGTGTGCACAGCTGCGCCGAGAAGGTCTTGGCGATGATGGGAGAAGCTTGCAATCAGGCGGCCCGCAGCCAGGCGGGATACATGGGCCAGGCGCCTTGTGGCCAAGCGGGGCACACGGGCCAGGTGCCTTGCCGCCAAGCGGGGCACGAAGGCCAAGTGGGATGTCCGAGCCAGATGACCCACGGCCGGGTGGGCCATGCGAACCAGGTGCCTCGCGACCAGGTGGGACACGCAGACCTGGCTTCCGCCTCTGAGCCCATCGGCCCTCACGCCGTTGCCGCCAGGCTTCGCGTGCGTATCGCCCGTGGCATGCATCACAAGCTAGGCCGCAATCGAAGGGGTGGCGACAATGGACGCGCTTAACGCGCCCTTTCTCTATATCGTGCTGGGCTACTTGTCGGGCAGCGTGCTGTATTCGGAACTGTTCATGCGTTTCTTCCACGGCAAGAGCTTGATGGAAGTCAGCGCGAACCGCAATCCTGGGTCCTCCAACGCCTTTATATACGGGGGATTTTGGTGCGGCGCCCTGTCTGTGGCGTGCGACATATTGAAAGGCCTTCTTCCCGTTTGGCTCTTCTGCCGCGCGTTCGGCATGGCGTCGCCCGCGCTCTCCCTTGTCATGGCGGCGCCGGTTTTGGGTCACGCTCGCCCCTGCTTCTTCGGCTTCAAGGGCGGCATGTGCATCGCCACGAGCTTCGGCGTGCTGCTGGGTCTGCTTCCTTGCGACGGCCCCTTTATCATGCTGGCCGCGCTCTACCTGGGGCTTTTGCTTGTCCCGGGTATCGATAACAGCGTGCGGTCCATTCTCGCCTTCGTTGTGCTGCCGGTCTTGGGCGTCGTGGGTGCCTGCCTGGGGCGCCTTGTGCCCGGCGTCGTGGTCGGCATGCTGCTGGTGTCGCTCGTTGCTCGCAAGAGGATTTGGCCCGACCTTGCCAGCGAGGACCAGGCGCGCTTCTCCCATCTGCGCCTGCCAGGGGATGCGCACTAGTTCGGAGGCACCTGCCATCCACGAGTCGCCTGCTATCCACGAGGCGCCCACAGGCCAGAAGACGCCCTTCATCTACGGGGGACTCGTTTTCCAGGGGCGCCCTCCGGCCCCACACCAAGTGCAGGACGAGGAACACAGCTCCCGAAACGATGAAGGCAGCAAATGAGGCACAGGTCGCTGTGGCCCATGGGATGCATTGCTTGCTTTGGCTCGCGGTACTCCCGCAGGTCTTACTGACGCTTGTGGATTCTCCCAGATAAAACGCCTTGTATCCTGCCAGGGCAAACAGGGCGAACGATGGAGTGCAGATGATGAGTGCGGCTGTCATTGCGTAGGGTATGGTCAGTCTCCTTCTCGAATGAAGCTCTTGCAGGCGTTACGGGGCCGGCGGGTTTTCTGCTGCCATGGCCCCGCTTGTCACCGTTAGGTGCACGAGGTTGTGGTTGTATGAGTCGCATGAGGCAACAGCGACTGCCCCTGTATCGTCGAAGAGGCGCGAGAGCACGTGCAGCACGGGGTAGCCTTCCTCTATGCCCAGGTAGCGGGCGCATTTGCCGCGCGCCGCCACCACCTCCACCGTCTCCTCCGCACGTGAAAACGTGAAGATGGCGCCAGTGGCAAGGGTGTACACGTACAGAAGCTTGAGCGTCTTCTTGAGGCCACCTTCTTGTGGCGCGGCGGTCGACGTCGTTGGGGCTGAACACCAAAGGCGGACGGATCTTCAAGATGTTGCCGGCGGGCCCGCACAGCGAGGTCAGGACGTGGTGCTCATGCATGGCCTCGATGAAGTCGACGGCATGCTCGTAGTCGGGCTCCTTTGTGCCGGGCTTTACGACGTCGACGCCGATGAAGAAGCCCGCCCCACGCACATCTCCCAGACAAGGGTGACGTTTTGCCGCATCGATGAGGGCGTTTTTGAACAAAAGGCCCGTTTCCAGGGCGTTTTGCTGGATATGCTCGCCCTCGAGTCTACGAGCAGCGCGGCAAATTTGAACCCGTGCCTGCGCATAGCGGCGATCTGCTCGGCCACGCGCGCGGCCATCCATGCACCGATGTCGTTTGTTCCGAGGCGCCAGGTGTCAGGTGTGGGAATCATGCGCATGTCGGGCAGCATGGGCTGGTCAGTCCCGATTGAGGGAGACAGACCCGTTATCAGCGCTGTGTTGCCGTGATATGCCTCCGATGTCACGATGACGCCCGTGCCACCCGTGGCTGCGCGGGCCACGCGCACGGCGAGGTCGTTGGCCTCCGAGCCCGAGCATTCGAACATGGCCCGGTCCACTTCAGGGGGCAGCAGGGCCCGAGATGCTCGGCGTAGTTCACGATACCTTCGTGCAGGTAGCGTGTGTGCGTGTTGAGCGTCGAGATGGGTTGCCCCATTGGGCCCGATGACGCTTTGGATGTAGCTTCCGTCCTGGGCGGGCAGGGGATTGGCCACCACGAGGGGCGTGTAGTCGTTGATCTGCCGCAGCCACGCCATCTCGCCCTCAAGCTCCTCGAGCGTGTGGTAGCCCGGGCGACTGATGCGCAGCACGGCGTCCTTCGACCCGGTGATGGGATTGCGCACAAGATAGGTGTAGTTCTCCGAAAAGGTGAGGAGCTTGGCCTCGTCGCCGTCGAACTCGTATCGTCCCAGCGCCTGCTTGGCAACATCGTCGAACAGCGCGGAGTCCTGCATGAGCTCTGTGGTCTGAGTCTCGCTCATGATTACTGCCCCATCGAGGTGGTCTCGGGAAGCGTGGAGCCGCCGTCAATTACCATCTGAGTTCCTGTTATATAGTTTGCCTCGTTTGAGGCGAGGAAGGCGCAGCTCGCCGCACTCATCGGGTGTGCCTGGGTGTCCCAGGGGCACGGCATGGGCAATCGCCGAAATGGCACGTGTGGGGTCGTCGGGGTCCGATTGGCATGCCATACCTTCTACCAGGGGCGTTTGCACATATCCGGGGCAGATGCAGTTGACCCTGATGTTGTGCGGGGCCATTTCGCGTGCAAGGGCCTTCGTGAACCCAACAAGGGCGGCCTTCGTCGTGGCGTAGGCGACCTCACCGGGATCGGCCACCATGTCGCCCGTGACCGAGCTGGTGATGACGACGGACCCGGCGTTGTTGCGCACCATGGTGGGCAGGGCCGCGCGGCAGACGTTCCAGACACCCTTGATGTTGATGTCGATATGTGCATCGCGCCACGCGTCGTCGCTGGTAAGGAAGTCGCTGAGCGTGCAGATGCCGGCGTTGCAGTCGAGAATGTCGATTGTCCCGTACGTCTTGAGGGTGAAGTCGACAAGGTCCTTGCAGGACTGGGCGTCGCTGACGTCGTAGCGAAAGCCGACCGCTTCCCTGCCAGCTGCCTGCAGCTCCTCGGCGAACTGCAAGACGTCGTTGCCTCGGGCGGAGAGCACCACGCACGCCCCCTCCTCGGTGAAAACACGGGCGATACCTGCCCCAATGCCCTTGGAAGCTCCTGTGATAATGGCAATCTTCCCATCAAGCTTACCCATGCTGACCAGCTCCCTTTGATGCAAGCGATGGGGGCCATGGCCCCGGTACCTCCCTACAAGATGCCGACCATGGTGGGCCGCCCGTGTTGCCGAGACGCTGATGGGGGATTTCGCGCACATTACAGGACTGTGGCAAGCGGTGTTCAGGCCATTTACGAGCCATTTAGAGAGAAGCACGCGATGGTACGGACGGTTTGCAGCAAGGTTGAGCGCGCATATATGGAAGACACGCAGTGATATGGGCAGGCGTACCTATATAGAGACTGTCGCGGCAGCATGGACGTTTATGAGCAGGCAGTCGGAGGAGCGCGCGTATATAGAGGGGGACGGGTGAATGCCCATGAGGAAGGTTTTGTCGGCACAGCAGGATTTATCAGGTATGGGGAGTATGAAGAAAGGCGGGGTGTTTATAACAGGCGAATTCACTGTGAGCCCTGTGCCGCGGGACCCGGCGTCTCCGCGGGACCGGAAGCGCACCTAAAAATCTATTATTCCCCAATTTGTGTGCGTCTCATGTACCG
>ERZ1034984.1989-NODE-1989-length-17445-cov-24.352559_pt1 | contig 17445 bp, 5 predicted proteins | sample MGYA00520589_ERZ1034984 | MGnify/ENA primary metagenome ERZ1034984 (study PRJEB33766, sample SAMN09781790) | gut metagenome | biome: gut microbiome | host: Homo sapiens | place: Madagascar | study: EMG produced TPA metagenomics assembly of the PRJNA485056 data... | reverse complement strand
ATGATCGATTACCGCCGCAAGCGCCAAACCGCAGCCGAAGCCCGCAGCCGCAGCATCGACTCCACCATCGACAAGCTCCGCCACCGCTCCCGCAGCTAACCCCATCCCCTCCTAAGTTGCGGTGCGGGATCGATTTCCGTCACCCGGCACACTTATGAAAATGGCTCTGTTCCCAAAAGGAAGCAGAGCCATTCATCTATCTTGTGGAGCGGGCGACGAGAAGTCCAAGGATTTGCTTCGCAAATCCTTGTTTCGCTGCGGGCCTTTGGCCCTTGCGTGCTGCGCTGGAAAATGCTCACGCATTTTCTCAGCTCCGCACCCTGGCGGGTTCGATTCCCGTCGCCCGGCGCGTAAACGAAAACAGCTCTGATCCCCAAAGGAAACCAAAGCCGTTAAAACAATTCTTATGGAGCGGGCGACGGGAATCGAACCCGCGTCATCAGCTTGGAAGGCTGGGGTTCTACCATTGAACTACGCCCGCAAGATATGGTCGGGACGACAGGATTTGAACCTGCGACATCCTGCTCCCAAAGCAGGCGCGCTACCAAACTGCGCCACGTCCCGAAGGTGTTGAGCAGCTAAGGTCTAAACCTTGCGTGTCCCAAAGCGAAGGAAATTATAGGGGAGACTCCCCGCCTGTGCAAGCGCAGAAACCCTAGCTCCTCGAATGTGCGACAAACTTGCTGTGGAGCAGACCGATCACAAAGGCAACTACGGCGACCGGCGCCCACGCGGCACCGATGTCTGCCAGCGGCAGCACATCAAACGGTAGCCACGCTCCCGCAAAGAACGCATCGCGGACCGAGGTGATCACGCTCTGCACAGCGACTACGCCGCCGACCCAGACCCACACCTGCGGATGAGCGTCGCAAAAGCCGTGCACCAGGCCCATCAGTACCAGCACGATGGCAACGGGATACAAGGCGTTGAGCATAGGCACCGAGAACATGAGGATCACGTCGAGGCCCACGTTGGAGAGCACGCACGAAAACGCTGCGAACACAAAGGCGAGAACCGCAAAGGGACGGCGCATGGCCTCCTCAGAGGCCTCCGCTCCCCCTTCGACCACATACGTCTCGCAGAAGTAACGCGAGCAACAGCTGATGAGGCCGATGCACACGTTCATGCAGGCAAGGAAGAAGATGGCGAAGACCACGACCGTGCCGGCAAGCCCAAAATGCATGGAGGCCGAACGGGCGAGGATGGCGGCGCCGTTGGTAGCGTCGGGCATCACGGTGCCGAGCTGCATACCGGCAAGACCCAAGCCGCAGTAGATGATAGCCATGAGCACGCCGGCGATCACACCGGAACGCGAAATCTCAAAGGCCACGCGCTTGTCATCGGTAACACCCAACTCGTGGATGGTCTCGGCGATGATGATGCCAAAGGCGAGCGACGCGAGCAGGTCCATGGTCTGATAGCCAGTCAGAAAGCCCTGCACGGCAGCACCGGCATTGTAGGGGGCCTGCGGCGCGGCAGCCGGTCCCAGCGGCGAGATCACGGCAGCACCCACGACCAGCACGATGAGCGCAATGAGCGCAGGGCCCGTAATGCGGCCGAGCACGCGCGTGATGACGCCTGGACGCAGCGTGAGCGCAAACGCGACGACGAAGAACCCGATGGCAAACACCAGACGTGCCGTGCCGAGCGAGACGCCCTCGGGCAACAGCGGCACCAGCATCTCGAAGGCCGTGGAACTCGTACGCGGAATGGCCAGGCACGGGCCAATGGCCAGATACACCGCCGCGACAAAGAACTCGCCAAACTTGGGGTGCACGCGGCCAGCAAGCTCGCGCGCCGTTCCGGCAAGCGCCACGGCGATAAAGCCCATGACGGGCAGGCCGATGGCGGCAATCAGAAAGCCGAACATGGCGACCGGCGTGGCGGAACCTGCCTGCAGCGCCAGCAGCGGCGGAATAATGAGGTTGCCGGCGCCAAAGAGCATCGAGAACAGAGCGATGCCGACGGTGACGACATGGTCGGAGCGCAGACCGCGCGGAGCGGATGAAGCCATGGGACCACCTTTCGAGTCAAAACAAAAACGGGACGGGCAAAAGACCCGTCCCGCAAGTATATACGCTTTAGCAGACTAAATCGCGCAAAGCTTCAATCTAGCCGCCCCTTTTGAGCCGTTACGCGTCCGAGCGACGGCGACGCAGCAGCTCGAGTCCCAGCGCGACAAGCCCAACGGCGCCTGCAGCGACGGCAACGGCCAATGGCGCACGATCGCCCGTGTCGGCGAGCTGCTGAGCGCTCGACTTGGAAGATTCCTTCTTGCCGGAGTTTTCCGCGCCCGATGCCTTTGCCTTATCAGCTGCGGAGTCATCCGAACTACCGGGTTTTGTCGGATCCTTTGAATCCGGCTGGTCGGAATCGGGCGTTCCGGGCTTTTCCGGCTCTGGCTTGCTCGGGTTGTCAGGCTCAGGCTTATCCGGGTTATCCGGGTCCGGCTTGTCCGGCTGATCAGGCTCCGGTTTGTCGGGCCCAGGCTTGCCCGGATCAGGCTGGTCAGGCTCGGGCTGGTCCGGGTCAGGCTTGTCCGGATCGGGAACCACCGGGTCCGGGTCGACAGGCTCCTGCTTCTTCTTCACCGTCAGCGTACCGGGCTCAACCGTGACATCGAAGTTCGGGTCGGTGACCGTCGCCTCGATCTGGTACTCGCCCGCCGGGGAACTCTCATCGGCGACGCAGGAGTACTCGACCTTCACGCCCGAGGTATCAGCCGAGCTCTTTAGGCTCGAGGTAAAGGCGGGATTCATCTCTCCCTCGAAGCGTTCAACATCGTCGACCTTCACCTTAAGCTTCGCCGGCGCAATCTTGAACTTGCGCGAGGCGGCGCCGATATACCCGTTGCTTCGCAGCGTGGCAACGGCGCGATACGTGCCGGCATCGGTCGGGGCCTCACTCGACGAATAGTGCGTGCCGCCCGTCCCGTAATACCCGACCCTCAGGTCACCTTCGCAGGCCTTGGGAACCCCCGTGATCTTAGGCGATTGAGCATCACCGCTATGGACGAAGTTGCCGCCCTCAAATGCAAGCTCGACCCGCTTCGCCTGAACGACCAGAATGAAGCGCGCGGTCACGGTCTTGCCATGAGCGTCCTTGCACGTGATGTCAAAGGTAGTCACCCCGGCCTTGGACGGGGTGCCCAAGAGCGTCAGACCGCCCGCTATGCGGGTGAGCTTAAACCCTTCGGGAAGCTTAGCATCGTCCCACGTGTACTCATACGGAGCTTCGCCACCCGCGGCGCCCGCAATCGTTGCGCGATACGCACCGTGCGCACACGCCGATGGAAGCAGACCGCCGTTGAACACAAGGGCATCCCGGGGCACAACGGAAACGACAGCGTGATCGCTGTCCGCCTGCGCCTCGGTGCCGAGATAGCGCTGAGTGACGCGGCAGAAATACTCGCCAGCGCAATCGTCATCGAGACACTCGATGAGGAGCGACTCCCCCGTCTCGCCCTCGAGCGCCACGGCCTCGCCGCCCACCATGTGGAACCATTGATAGGAAAGTTCGACATCGGCGGCGGAACCCGTGGACGAGGACGCGTGGTCGAGGACGCCCTTGCCCGCCTCGGCAACAACCGAGAGCACGGCAGCATCGCCCTCGTGGGCGCTCGCATCCTGCGGCTGGGCGATCATCTTCGGAGCGTCCGCCTTCACGAACTCGAATGTGACCTCCTGCGACGCGGTGACGCCACTCAGCGTGACCTCGTACGCTCCACCCTCATAGTCGGAGATATCGAGATTGACGGCCTTGTCCGAGCCGGCTTCCGTGACCGTCACTCGCTCGAGGTAGCATCCCTCGTCGGGCGTCGCCGAGAGCGTCACATCTCCGCCCGCATCAACGGTGACGGAAGCGTTGTCAACCGAACCGTTGACCGCCTCTGCCGTCACCTCAAAGCGCTCTGGCTTGTCCGGGTTATCGGGCTCGGGGTTATCCGGATTGTCCGGGTCCGGAACCACCGGGTTGGGATTGACGGGCTCCTGCTTCTTTTTCACCGTCAGCGTTCCGGGCACGACCTCGACATCGAAGTTCGGGTCGGCGACCGTCGCGCCGATCTGGTACTCGCCAGCAGGAGAGCTCTCATCGGCATCGCAGGAGTACTCGGCCTTCACACGCGAAGTGTCAACCGCACTCTCCAGGCTCGAGGTAAACGCTGGGTTCGCCTCTCCCTCGAAGCGCTCGGCGTCGTCAACCTTCACCTTGAGCTTTGCCGGAGCGATCTCGAACTGGCAGGTAGCGGCACCGATGTAGCCGTGGCTGCGCAGCGTGGCGACAGCGCGGTACGTGCCGGCATCGGTCGGGGCCTCCGTCGAGGAATATTGCGTGCTTCCGGTACCGAAGTACCAGACCCTAAGGTCGCCCTTGCAGACCTTAGGGGCACCGGAAACTTCAGGCGTCTGCGGTGCGCCATTAAAGGTATAGTCGCCATCCGTAAACGTAAGTATTACGTGCTTTGCCTGGACAACGAGCGCAAAGCGGGCGGTCGTGGCCTCGCCACGAGCATCCGTGCACGTGATATCAAAGGCGGAAACGCCCGTCTTGGACGGGATGCCCGAGAGCGTCAGACCGCCCGGTGTACGAGAAAGCTTGAGCCCGTCGGGGAGCTTCGTCTTATCCCATGCGTACTCGTACGGAGCCTTGCTGCCCGCGGCCCCGGCAATCGTTGCGAGGTACGTGCCGTGCGCGCTCGCTGCCGGTAGCAGGTCGCCGTTGAACACAAGGGTGTCCCAGGCAACGACGGAGACGGAAGCACAATCACTGTCCGTCTGCTTCTCAGTGCCAAGGTAGCGTTGAGTGATGCGGCAGAAGTACTCGCCGGCTTTCTCGTCATCGAGATCAGCGAGCGAGAGCGTCTCCCCCGTCTCGCCATCGAGCGCCACGGCCTTGCCATTCGCCATGCGGAACCACTGGTAGGAAAGCTCAACCTCGGCAGCGCAACCCGTGGACGAGGCCGCGTGGTCGGCGACGTTCTTGCCTGCCTCGGCCGCAACCGAGAGCACAGCCGAATCGCCCCCATGGACGCTCACGTCCTGCGGCTGCGCGACCACACGCGGAGCGTCCGCCTTCGCAAACTCGAACGTGACCTCCTGCGATGCGGTAACATCGCTCAGCGTGACCTCGTACGCCCCGCCCTTGTAATCAGAAATGTCGAGGTCAACGGTCGCATCCGAGCCGGCCTGCACGACCGTCACGCGTTCGAGGTAGCAGCCCTCGTCAGGCGTCGCCGAGAGGATCGCGTCCCCGCCCTCAACAACCGAAACCGAAGCATTGTCGACCGAACCGTTGACTGCCTTCGCCGTCACCTTGTAGTGCTCGGGCTTCTTCTTCACCGTCAGCGTGCCGGGCTTGACCGCGACATCAAAGTTCGGATCGGCGACCGCCGCGTCGATCTGGTACTCACCCGCCGGCGATTTCTTATTCGCCGAGCAGAAGTACGTAACCTTAACGTCCGAGGTGTCGCAACGGCTCACCAAGCTGGAGGTAAACTCGGGATTTTCCTGGCCCTCAAAGCGCTCGGCATCGTCGACCTTCACCAGCAGCTGAGCCGGCGCAACAGCAACCGTCAGTTCAACGTCTTCGGCAGCAAGATAGTTACGCGAGGCAGCGGCATGGGCGACAACACGTGCCGTACCGGCAGCCTTCACCGTCGCGCAGCGTCCCTTAATCGAAACCGGGCTCGCATCGTCATCGGAATCGACCAGCTCAAAGCTCACGGGAGTCTGGGCAACGTTGTTAAACACAATGGGGTCTCCACCGTATACACCCGAATAGCTCGTCGTTCCCGTAATAACCTGGCTTGCCTTTGCAATCGAGAACTCGGCGGACTTTTTACCCTGATAGTTGGGGTCAGTCACCGTAACCGTGACGCGGTAGTTGCCACTGTCGCACGGCTCCAGCGCCGTCGGACCATAGGACGTTCCATCTATACCGCGATAGGCAACAGAATAGGCAGACGCATCAAGGCCGGCAACCGCAACCGCCGCACCGTGTCGTGCGCCATCGTATGTCACATCAGACGTCTCGATCGAAATATCGACCGGGGCCTTCTCGATCGTGAAGTCACAGGAGGCATTACCGACATATCCCTTGGCGTCGAGCGTCGCCACCGCACGATACGTGCCGGCATCCACCGGCGCCTGATCCGACGAGTAATGTGTGTCGCCCGTGCCAACATAGGTCAGTTTGACATCGTCCTCGCAGCCCTCGGGCACGCCCAAAAGTTCCGGGGCCTGCGCCGTCGCGTTGTAGGTAAAGGTCTGGCCCTCAAATGCAAGCGGGGCTTTCTTCGCCTTCACGAGCAGCGCGAAGTGTGCATCGCACTTGTCGCCCAGGTCATCGGTGCACGAAATCTTAAAGCGACAAACACCCGTAGCCGCAGGCACGCCCGAGAGCACCAAGGCGCCCGATCCGTCATCTGCCAGCGTCAGCTGCATGCCCTCAGGAACCTCAACATCATCCAAGTTGTACGCATACGGTGCCTTGCCGCCCGTAGCGCCGGCAATCTCTGCACGGTACTCATCGTGAGCGGTCGCCACCGGCAGCACACGCCCATTAAACACAAGTGCTTCTCGGGGCACGATGGATACCTTCGCATGTTCGGTATCCGTCTTTGTCACCGTGCCCAGGTAGTTCTGCGTAATGCGGCAGAAGTACTCGCCTTCGCCGTCGCTGTCGAGCCGGGCGATCGAAAGAGTCTCCCCCGTCTCGTCCTTCAGCGCCACCGCCTTGCCGCCATCGTCAGACACTCGATACCACTGGTAGCTCAGCTTGGCGTCTGCAGCGGATCCAGAAGACACGGCCGCATGGACGCGAACGTTGCGCCCCGCCTCGGCGGCGACAGAAAGCTCAACCGGATCACCCTCGTAAGCACTCGCATCCTGCGGCTGAGCGAGCACCTCCGGAGCCGCAGCCTTCGCGAATTCAAACGTGACCTGCTGCGGAGCGCTCACGCCACTCAGTGTGACCTCGTACGCCCCGCCCTTATAGTCAGAAATATCAAGGTCATAGGCATTACCGGCCGAACCATCATCACCTGCCCCTTCGGCAACGGTCACGCGCGTCAGGTAACAGCCCTCATCGGGCGTCGCCGAAAGCGTCACCTTGCCATCCGTAGCGACCAAAGCAGACTCCGGATCAACCGATCCGTTGACCGCTCGGGCCGTCACCTGGTACTTAGGCGCCTCCGCAAAGCGCGCCTCGACAGTCATATTGTCCTCGGGGACAAACGTCCAGGTAGCATCCGTGCTCAGCGGCTCATCGCCCAACGACCCGTCATCATTGCGCGCATACCACCCATCGAACACATACCCCGCATCGGGAACGGCAGTCAGGGTCGTGGACTCACCGTTCTCGACTTCGTTGGTCACGGCATAGCCCAGAGATTCGTCCTCAGAGGAACCCTCGACGTGTCCGCCCTGACGCGGATCCACCGCCGTAACCGTCATCGACGCCCGCTCATAAACGGCCGTAAAAGTACGGTTGCCAAACACTACACGGTTGATCACCGGCGTGGCGCCCACAGGCATGCCGTTCTCGTCGACCCAGTATTTAAACTTCCAACCCTCGTGCGGCACGGTAAACATAATCGCCGCGGAGTGGTAGGAGCCGCCGGTACCAAGCGCAACCATGCTAAAGCCCGCGCCCTTGGGATACGTAGCGACCTGAACATCGCAGCCCGTCTCATAGAACACGGCCGTAAGCTGCCTATTCTCCTTTGCGGTACCGATATAGAACGCGCTGTAGCTCACCGTGACACCCGCATCGTCGACCCAATGCGAGAAGTGGTACTTCTTCCACGGAATCGCAATCGCCATAAACATGTCGCCCCTGTCGTAGGACCTGCTGCCGGCAGGAATGCCGTCGACCAGAAGGGCCGTACCGCGGAAGATGGACGAGCCAGTGACGGTAATGGTCACCTGTCCATCGGATTCGAACTGCGCGTAGTACGTTATGTCTTGCGCGGCGGTCACATCGAGGGTCGTCGCGTTCTCGACAATCGAGGTGCCCTCCTTATCGGTGCTCCAGCCCACAAAGCGATAGCCCATACCGGCAACAGCGGTCAGCTCCACATGATCGCCCACGGCAAAGCTACCGCTGCCCGTAACACGGCAGCCCCTGCTCGAGGCCTTGTTCTTCACCACGACCTCGCCCGTAACGGTCACCTCGTATGGATCGGCAAACACGGCCTGGAGCTCCAACGTATCGTCCTCGAGCCCCTCGACCATATCCTTGTCGAGCTTAACCCAACAATGGGCGTCGCAGCTCAGCAGCGACTTGTTGCCCTCGGCATCCAAGACATACCAGCCGACAAAACGTTTGGTTCCCATAGGCGTAGCGTTGAGTTCGACCGTATCACCGAATTGATAGGAGCCCTCGCCGCTCAGGGTGCTAACGCTATCGTCACTCGCGCTCAAAACGACCTGATAGGACTTAGGCGCAAAGGTCGCCGTGTAGGTAGCGTCGCCCGTAACCTTAACGGTATAGTCGGCGTTCTCGCTGACTGTCTCGCCCTTGCCGTCCGTCCAGCCCGCAAACGAATACCCAGTGTTGGCGATCGCGCGAAGCGTTGCGCGGTCGCCAGCCTCATAGCCACCAAAGCCGCTCACGGCTCCGCCCTCGGCAGGCGAAGCAACGGTATGCACGACATACGAACCCGACGCAAAGACGGCATAGAGCGACTTATCCTCACGCACGGTAAATCGATAGGTTTTCTTGGAGCTCACGCACGTGCCGTTACGGAACCAGCCCACAAAAGCCGTATCCTCGGCGGCAACCGCGCGCACGGTTGCAACCTGTCCGGCGGCATACGTCCCCGCGCCCTCGACCGAGCCCATGCTCTCTTCGCACGAGACGTCCACCGCATATTGTTTTGCCGAGAACACGGCCTGGAGCGTCGTGTCAGACATCGGCACCACGTGATAGGTGCTGTCACGGCTTACCACGGCGCCCGAAGCATCGGCCCAATACTCAAACGCATAGCCCGAAAGCGCATGCGCGGTCAGCGTGGCGGCATGCCCCGCCTCAACGGTACCTGTGCCCTCGACCCAACCGGCGACGCTCGATTCGACCAGCGAACCGGTGCCGGAATCGACTACCGCCGTGGCGTCGACTTCATAGCTTTTTGCCATAAAGCGAGCGACGTGCACATGGCTGCGCTCCTGATGGCAGGTGAACTCCGCATCGGCAGACTCAAACGTGCCGTCGGCCGTATACCAACCAGTAAAGACGTAACCGGGATTGGGCGTCGCCTTAAGGGCAACCTCCGCGCCGCGGTCGGCAAGGATTCGGCTCGCCTTGACGGTGCCGCCCTCCGCAGGATCGGCGAGAGGCACGCAGACGGTATCGATCGGCACAAAGGCCGCGGTAATAACGCAGTGTCCGGTTTTACCGCGAGCCTTCGCAACCAACGAGGTCTCGTGCTTAAGGCTCTTCAGGCGACCATTGACGTACCAACCCCAGAACAAAAAACCAGGATGGGCCTTAGCCGTCAGATGAAGGGTCTCCCCTAATTTGAACGTATCGGTCGTAGGCTTCACCACGGTCCCATTACACGTCACGGTACCGCCGAGCCACGAATCGGCCGTGACCATGACCTCGGGTTTTGAGTCGGTAAAGATCGCGGTATAGGTGTCGCACTTGGTAACCTTAACGACCAGCTCAGCGGTGTCGTACTCCTTACCGGAGTCATCCTTCCAATGGTCAAAGCGGTAGCCGTCATTGGCCTTCGCCTTGAGCATCACCGTGTCGCCATATCCGCAGGTAACCGAAGATACCCCCGGGTGCCCCTCAATCTCAACCGTACCGCGCTCCACAAAGGTCTTCTTGGCCTTCGCCGTCACGGTATACGTGTTTTCCTCAAACACCGCGCGCACGGTGCATTCCACGTCCTCGGGATAGAACTCGAGATAGCTGGGGTCGGTACCCAAAAGCAGGTCCGTCTTGGCGTCGTACCAGCCCTTAAAGGTAAATTGTTTGCTCGCCTCCGCCGTGAGCTCAATGCTCAGCGTGGCAGGCTCGCCCTTCATGCAGTAGCCCTCACCGTGCACCATATATTTGCCCGCCATGGCCGCGGCCGGCTCAACGACAACGTCCACCTTGCAGGCACGCGTAAACTTCGCCTGGACCACGCAGTCGGTAATGGGCTCAAAGGTATACGAACGCTCGCTCGAAACCAGCGTCGACGTAGTATCCGAGCCACCATTGCTCAGATACCAACCGTCAAAGATATAGCCCTCGGATGGCGTAGCCTCCGCGGTCACGCGCTCACCCTCGGGGACCTCGAGAACCATGCCGGCAGTCTCGCCGCGCTTCAGCGTAACGGTGCCGCCCTCGAGCGGGTCAGCCTCGGCATGCACAGTATGCGCATCCCTGCCGTCCATTACAGCCTCAATTCGGGCATTCCCGTTAACGCGGTATTCGCAAACTTCCTGCTTGTTGGCAATCGTGATGCCCTGCGCATCGGTTTCGCGCCACTCTACAAACCGGTACGTTTTCTCTGGATTGTCGGGGCGCACCTTGGGCCGCATCGTAAACGTGAGAATGTCGACATCTTTCGCGCGAACCTTGCCGTCCACGACCGGTACGCCATCGCACAGAACCTCGGCGCTGTCGAAGGGATCGGTATTCACCAGGATGGTCTTATCCGCCTTGCGGAAGCGCGCGACCAGGTGACGGTCGACCTCGGCCTTGAAGATATACGTACGCTCGGGCGAGACCTCGATGCCGTCCTCAAACCATCCCACAAAGGCATAGTCGGGCCCCTCGCTCGCGGTGACCATAGCCTGGTCGCCACGCGTAATGCTCTGCGTCACGGGGCTTGCTGTGCATCCTGTCGAAAAATCGGCCTGAATGCCATCGGCTTCGGCAACTGCATTGACCTCGACTTTTTTCTCGAAAACAGCCGTCATCTTTACGACCTCGGGCGTCGCTTTCGTAATGGTCATCGTCTTGAGAGGAGATGTCGAGACCTCGACGCCGTTCTCTTTCCAACATACAAAGCGATAGCCGGGATTTGCGACAGCCTCGAGCGTGGCGACCGTCCCCTCATAGTGGATACCGCCGCCGGTAACGACGCCGCCCACCTCGGGCTGCGCGGTGGCAATAATCTCAATCTTATGGTCGCCATGAGGCTTGGGCTTCTTGTGGTCGTCGATGATGTCCTTGATCTCCTTGAGCACCTTGGTGCCCACAGCGGCAACATCCTCAATGTTGTCGGCCATACCGATCTCGATCACCGCATCGGCCGCGATGGGGTCGACGATCTCGCCCAAGCCATACATGGTAGCGAGAACGGCCGCAGCCGTAATCGCAGCGATGAGCGCGGCCTTCAACGCCGCGAGCGACTCGTCGGGGTCAGTCGCCTCACGGAAATGCGCGGTGTACTGCACATCCCCCTCGAGCACAAACGTGTAGGACGGACCATCGTCGCCGGAATAGACAACGTTACCGAGGGCATCGGTCGCATAGTCAAACACATAACCGGGCGACGGGACGGCCACGACCGTGACGCGCGACCCGATACCGTACAGACCGGTAGAGAGGAACTGTCCGAGCGGCTGCCCGTTCTCATCGACCCCGTCCACACCCAGCACAACGCTTGCCTGGGGGGCGCAGTAGCGCGGCGTAATCTCGATCTTGGAGCCGCTCTCATCCTCGGACACAGTCGCATCCGCCTTGTCCACCGTATAGGTAAAGTCGAGCTGATCGCTCACGGCGTAGGCATCATCACCCTCACCCAGATACCAGCCCAGGAACAGGGCGTTATCCGTGGCGGCAGAAAGGTCGACCGTCTCGCCGGCATTGCGATAGCAGTTTTGAGCGGTAACGCTCAGGTGCGCATAGTCCTGTGACGAATCGGTCGCCTGTGCATCGTTGACATGCACCGCATAGTCCTTGAGCTTAAAGCGCGCCTCCAGGGACAGGTCCTTATCTGGCGTAAACGTGCAAACCGCTTCCTTGGAGATGTACTTGCCGGACTCGGTGTCATACCAGCCCTTAAACGTGATGTTGTCGTTGAGCATCCCCAAAGCACCGGCATCGAGCGTGACCTCGGCGCCTGCATCGATCGTCATCGTGCCGGAAACATCGGGAAGCTCAACGCCGTCCATCAGCTTGCGTTCGCCTTTATCGATCGTTAGGGCATAGGAGATCTGGAACGATGTCGGCGTGGGTTTCCTAAGCTGTAGCGTGCCCTTGGTCTGGGTTTCAAAATGCGAATAGCCGTCGTCATATACAAGCTTTACGGGCTGTCCGTCCATCGACTCATCGAAGACGTCACCGTCGCAGGGAGTCGCCGTAAGGTACTCGCCGAGCTCTTCCTTTATGAGCGCTTCGTAGTTCCAAATCGATACCGTATGCGGATAATCGAGCTCGACGCTCATACCCTCGAGCGAAATGGTCTCCCCCGTCTCATAGGTCATGTTGTTGGGGTCGCGTGAGATCTCAACGTTCTCGAGCACCTTGCCTACCGGGACGGGCAGGCAGCCATTGCATCTCTCCCAAACAGCCTTGGGATGTCCGTTAGCATACTTCGGAATCATCTTGGCGGGGACCATTACGGTCATGTTGCGCTTGGGAAACGTGTCGGTGTTAATGAGCACCGCATGGTTGCACCCAAAGAACACGGTCTCGAGGTTGGTGCTATAAAACGCCTTTTCCGGCAACTCCTCGATCTTGGAGTTATATGGCAGCGTCAGCCCGCCGCTCAAGTCGGTGCCGTAGAAGCAGGTGTGGCCAAGCGTTTCGACCGCTGTGTTGCTCTCGAGTCCTGTGGTAGCAAGGTTCGAGCAGAACCTGAACGCGCAAACGCCAATCGATGTAATGGATGTATTCTTGTCCAGGCCGGTATCGGTCAGAGCCTTGCAGCCTTCGTAGGCTCTGTCGGGAATCGACGTGAGGCCAACGACCTTGTCGAGTCCCGTCGACACCAGCCCACTGTCGGCAAACGCGGCATAGCCCATCAAGCCAATGGTGGCAACCTCGTTGATGTTCAAACTTGTAAGCGACTTGCAGCCATAGAACGCCTCTTTTCCGATGGTGCCGATGGTCATACCGGAAAGGCTGATATCGGCGAGATTCGGGCAGTTATAGAAGGCGTGCAATCCGATTTTGGAAATGGAGCTATTCTCAAAGCGCACTGAGCGCAGATTGGTAGAGTCGGCGCAGAGCTGTGCGTCGACTTCATCAACCCCGTAATCGACAATCAAATTCGTTACCATTCGACCATCGACAGAGTTCTCGCGCGGGTTGTTTCCATCGATTTCTACCGTAAGATTTCCGTTTGCATCGCACGGATACAGATAGTAGTTGGGCATGAGCTTGGCATACTCGTAGGCCGCCTGCTGCAGGTTGCCCTTGCTGTACGCGACAAGGCGCGTGTGGCCATCGTCATACACCAACTGTATGGGTTCTCCGTCCATCGACTCGTCGAAGACATCACCATCGCAGGGGGTCGCCGTAAGGTATTCGCCGAGTTCGTCCTTTATGAGCGCTTCGTAGTCGCTATCCATCGTCGAATGAGGATATTGAAACGTGACGCTCATGCCCTCGAGCGAAATGGTGTCACCCTGCTGATAGGCCATCTTGTCGGGATCGCGCGAGATCTTTATCTTTTGGAGTACCTTACCCACGGGGACGGGCAGGCTGCCATTGCAACTCTCCCAAACCTCTTTGGGGCGACCGCTTGCGTATTGCGAAACCATCTTGGCAGGGACCATGACAGTCATGTTTTGCTTGGGGAACGTGGTGGAATTAATGAGTACAACATGGTCGCACCCAAGGTACACGGTTTCGAGCTTAGAGCCATAGAACGCACGGCTCGGCAGTTCCTCGATTTTGGAATAAAGGGGCAGCGTCAGCCCGCCGCTCATATTGGTCCCGGAAAAACAACCTTCGCGGAGCGTCTTGATCGTCGTATTGTTCTCGAGTCCCGTCGTCGCAAGGCGAGAGCAGTTTTTGAACGCATTAACGCCGATTGATGTGATGGATGTGTTCCCGCCCAGACCGGTATCGGTCAGAGCGCTGCAGGCATTATAAGCGTTCTCAGGAATCGAACTGAGACCAACGACCTTGTCGAGACCCGTAGACCGCAGCCCGCTCCAGGCAAACGCGGCATCGCCCATAGAGCCGATGGTAGCAACGTCATTAATGTTCAGGCTCGTAAGCGATCCGCACCCAGAAAACGCCTCTGTTCCGATGCCCCCAATGGTCATACCGGAAAAGCTGATATCGGCGAGATTGGAGCACCCAGAAAAGGCGTGTAGTCCAATTGAAGAAATAGAGCTGTTCTCAAAACGCACCGAACGCAAATTGGAGGAATACTCACAAATATATCCGGGGACCCCATCCACTCCGTAATCAACGATCAGATTGGTTACCAATTTACCGTCGACAGAGCTCCCGTACGGGTCGTTTCCATCGATCTCTACCGTAACGCTTCCGCTTGCATCGCACGGATACACATAGCCGTTCGGCATAAGCTTGGCATACTCGTAGACCGTTGGGTCCTCATACACGAGGGGATCGACTTCGCTGTCATCGGACGAGGGTTCCGCCGTGGCAACCAAGCTCTTTGCTGCATCAGAATCGGTCGCGGAGGTCGAAAGGTCTTGGGCCAAGCTCGACGTGGAAGTGCTGGTATCCGAGCTGGACGATTCGTCCTGAGCGTTATTCGTTTGGTCGGAAGCTGTGGATGAGCTGCCCTCGCCCGAAGATGACGCGTTATCGACCGCATGGACTTCAGCGTCAGAACTCGAGTCGGTCTCTTGGGCCTCGCTCTCGACGGCGACCGCCCCGGCATCATCGGCATAGGCTGTGCTGGGAGCAAGGGGTATCGAGGTCACGACCATCGCGACCGAAAGATAGACGACTAAAAACCTATAGAGGGCAGCAGTGATCCTGTTCATAGGAACCTTCCCGCAATTCGCAAAGATACAGAGTCCCAGTGTGGGCCATCATTTCACATTACCCTGTATAAGCGACAATGCGGGAAGGTAGCGTAAACGGTTTATCTAAGGGCGCAAAAGGTTGGTCTAATCGCAGCTCAAATCGCGCAGAGCCTCAATCGCCATGTCGACTTCCTCGGCCGTGTTGAAGTAACCAAACGAGAACCGAACCACGCCCTGGCGCTCGGTTCCCAGCGCACAGTGCATGAGCGGGGCACAATGGGCACCGGGGCGCGTAGCAATCCCCCACCCTTGCATGAGCGCGTCCGAGATCTCGGCAGAGTCGATATCACCCACGTTGAGCGACACGATCGCAGAGTGCGCCGGCTGGTCAAAGGCACCGTAGAGCTTAATCCCCGGAATCTCGCACACACCGGCAAGGAAGCGATCGGCGAGCGCACGCTCGTGGGCAGCAATCGCCTCGACCCCACCCTGGGCCTCGATAAAGTCGAGGCCGGCAGAAAGGCCCGCGATGCCGTGGCCGTTGAGCGTGCCCGCCTCAAGGCGCGTGGGCCACTCAAGCGGCTGCAGCGTATCGAAACTGTGCACGCCCGTGCCGCCCATGGCCCACGGCGCCACGTCAATGTCCTCCGCCACGGCCAGCCCGCCGGTGCCTTGGGGTCCCATGAGCCCCTTGTGGCCGGTAAAGCACACGACGTCGAACCCCATGGCTTGCATATCGATATGCGCCGTACCGGCAGACTGAGAGGCATCGACGATCACCAACGCGCCGACCGCATGGGCGATGGCAGCCACACGCGAAACGTCGACCGCGTTGCCGGTCACATTGGAAGCGTGCGTCACCACCACGGCACGCGTACCGGGCGTGACCAACCGCTCGAGCTCGTCGTAGTCGAGCGCGCCGTTCGCGTCGCAGCCCGCATGCTCAACCGTCACACCCTGCTCCGTCGCCAAGCGATTGAGCGGACGCAGCACCGAGTTGTGCTCAAGCACCGTCGTGACCACGCGGTCACCGGGACGCACCACGCCATTGATGGCGGTGTTGAGCGCCGCCGTGGAGTTGGGCGTAAAGCACACGTGGTCCGCCCTCGGGCAGCCCAAAAGGCGCGCGAGCTTGGTACGGCAAGCGTGAATCGTACGAGCGGCATCGAGGGCACCCGACGTAGCACCGCGCCCGGCATTGCCGAGCGAGCACATCGCCTGCGTCACGGCATCGATGACCGTCTGCGGCTTGTGCATGGTCGTCGCCGCGTTATCCAGGTAGATCATCGCACGACCTCCCACATATCAATCACGGTATAGCCCTCGGTGGGAACGCCCGCCGCGGCGAGTTCGCCGCGCAGCAGCTCCTCATCGGCAGGCAACGCCTTCCACGCCAGACCACAGCCGGCAGCGACCTCCCCGGGCACGGGAATCGTTCGCCCGGGAAGGCCGCGCTCGATGCACAGGGACTCGCAGCCCATGGCGGCAGCCGTGGTGGGAAACGTGATGACAAGCGCCGGGCGCTTCTCCCTCATGGCAACTCCAACCAATACGCTACGGGCGCACGACGCGCACGGCCTGCTCCATCTTCTCCACGATCACGTACATGTTGGTGACCTCGCCCACCGCAAGCTGGTCTTTAATGCCATAGTGGTCGAGGCAGGTACCACAGGTGAGAATCTCGACACCCTGCTCGGCCAGGCCCTTCAGGTCGTCGAGCACCGGCGAGCCCTCAACGGTGAGCTTGGCGCCGCCGTTGTAGAACAGCATGGTCGCGGGCAGCTCCTCCTGCTGCGTCACGGCAAAGATAAACGCCTTCATGAGCTTGTGGCCCAGCTCGTCGTCGCCGCGGCCCATGCAGTCGGTGTAGACGGAAATGACGAGCCTGCCCTTGCCGGCGCTGGCATCACAGAAGGCAGCGCCATCCTGCTCGGGATCGGCCATGGCAACGGCGCCAGAGGTCGCCACGGTCACGTGCCACTCGGCGTCAGAAACCTTCTCGACCGAGGCCGTGCAGCCCTTCTCCTGCGCCATCTTGGAGATGTTCTTGACGGCGGTCTCGTTGTCGACCGAGGTCACCACAGCACCCTCGCCATCAAGCTGCTTCAGAGCTTTGAGCGTCTTGACGACGGGCAGCGGGCAGGCATCGCCCATGGCATTGACTTCAATCTTGGTAGACATAGTTTTCCTTTCGAGTTCATCGTTCTAAAACAGTACATAGTTCAATAAACGCGCTGCTAACGAACAACGCGAACGGCGGGACCGCCCGGCTCTGCCTCGCATACGCGACCGACAACGGCGGCGATGCGACCCTCGGCATGCAGGCGGCGCGCAAGCTCATCCACATCGGCGGCAGGCGCTGCGATGAGCAGGCCACCCGAGGTCTGCGGATCGTACAGCGCATCCAGCATGCCCGGCTCCAGGTCGTCATCGGCCGCCACGCGCGGACCAAAGAAGTCCTGGTTGCGGTAGGCGCCGGCGGGGATAATGCCCAGACGCGCCATGTCGAGCACCTGGTCAAAGAGCGGCACCGCCCCAGACGCAAGCTCAA
>ERZ1034984.1980-NODE-1980-length-17535-cov-9.400686_pt1 | contig 17535 bp, 18 predicted proteins | sample MGYA00520589_ERZ1034984 | MGnify/ENA primary metagenome ERZ1034984 (study PRJEB33766, sample SAMN09781790) | gut metagenome | biome: gut microbiome | host: Homo sapiens | place: Madagascar | study: EMG produced TPA metagenomics assembly of the PRJNA485056 data... | reverse complement strand
TAACCAGTATTGTTGAAGATTATGGAATATCTAAATATGCTCCGGTTATTGCCACGCTGTTGAAAAATCCGACTTTGATTTTACCACAATAGAGGGGAGTAAAAGTATTGAAAAAGAAAACAAAATGCTACATATATACTCGTGTATCAACAGCAATTCAGGTTGATGGTTATAGCTTGGATGCACAGAAGGACAAGCTTAGAAAATATGCAGAATTTCAGGATATGGAGATTGTAGGAGAATATTCCGATGAAGGGCATTCTTTTCAAAGGAAGAACTTTAATTTGACTAAATTTGACAATGTAACACAGCCTAAGCGTACGCCAGAGAAAGAAGAAGCTATTAGGCAGGCGTTTAAACATTTGGAAATAATATAGGGAGGATAATTTAATGGTAATCAGAGAATATACAAAGAACGATGAATTGGAATGGTTGAGGTGTCGAGTTCTTTCGTTTTTGGATTGCTCATATTACAACGATGTTTTGACCCACCGGGAAATTTATGAGAATGATTCAATTTGCCTTGTGGCGGAAGAAGATGGCAAAATTATTGGCTTAATTGATGCTGAAATAGAAAAGGAAGTTGGAAGTTTGTGTGTGGCAGGCAAACAAGCTGGAGCTGTAATCTGGCATTTGGCTGTACTGCCAGAATATCGCAGAAATCATATTGCTGCTTCTCTATGGGATGAAGTAAAAAAGCAACTTATAATGAAAGGTATCAAATATTGTGAAGTATGGACACAGGAAGATGAAGCAGCTAATCACTGGTATTTGGCACAAGGATTTTACAATATTAAGGAGCAGAATTGGCTGCGTTGTTATGCACGTCCTTCTAAAACAGATTGGTTTTTGAACCGAAAGAATGTAGGTGAAATATATGGTGTTGAAGAAATGATATTTGAGGCAAAGCCTTCGCGACGTGAGGAAATTTCTGACTATTGTTATAGAATAGATGAGGTCAGACTTTATGCAAGAGAACTATAATCGGCTTATAAATAGAATGCAGATAAAAACAGGAAGAATCCTATTAGCGGGTAGGCAGTCAGAGTGATGGCTGTCTATTTTTGGTTAAGGAAAGGTTATGGTTAGAAAAGTATATTATTATAATTTATGCTTACTACATTTAACAACCCCCTTCACCACCTCCCCGATATCCCCTTCCACACAAATCGACTGCCCCATTATCTCCCCAGGCACAAAGCAAGAATCCATATTGATGCAGGCATACTTAGCATGTGGATTTTCACTGGTGTACTGCCAAAAAGGATACTTAATAATGCCGGGTGTGTTATATCCCACACCAAGTTCCAAATAGAGAACCTTAAGTCCCTTGTGGCGGCGTATAAAGTCTTCATATCGCTGACAGGCAGTATACCAGCCTTCATCCTGTACAAAAGTATTATCACAATGCAGGTTCATAGTCATAGGTTTTCCGCAAATAGGGCAGTGAGGAATCAGTTCAGAAGGAATACGCATATCCGTCTGTTCAGCAACCATTTTTCGTACAATTTCTTCATTATCATAAGTTTTCTGGTGGCAGGGTTCACTGCATTGCCATAGACCATAATCCCCCTGGGTATAGAACAAACGCTTTTTATCAAAACCTGCAAGCTGGAATTGGTGATCAACATTTGTGGTAAGTACAAAATAGTCCTTATTTTTTACTAATGTAAACAAGTCCTCATACACAGCATATGGAGCTTTCTGATAACGATTGATGAAAATGTGTCGACTCCACCATGCCCAATATTCTTCTAACGTATCAAAGGGATAAAAACCGCCGGAATACATATCAGTGATGCCATATTTCTCCTGAAAATCAGAAAAATGTTCCTTAAATCGTTTGCCCGAGTAAGTAAGACCTGCGGCAGTAGAAAGACCGGAACCGGCTCCGATAACTATAGCATCAGATTCCTGGATGGTAACGGTCAGTTGATGAATCAGCTCGGAGTAATTTTTCATAGATGTATTTGTCGGAGTCTTTGAAAACATTAAAAATCACCTTCTTTACACTAGTTTTTTTCAGCATAAATTCTTTTACAGTCTGTATCGCAATTTCCGCAGCTTTGTCATTTGGAAAATGAAATTCGCCTGTTGAAATACAACAAAAAGCAATACTTTCAAGGTTATGTTTTGCGGCCAGTTCCAAACAGGAGCGGTAGCAGGAAGAAAGGGAATCACAATCTGCTTTTGTCAATGCTCCACGAATAATAGGGCCCACAGTGTGTAGGATATATTTGCAAGGCAGGTTGTAGGCAGATGTGATTTTTGCCTGTCCGGTAGGCTCCGGGTATCCTTGTTCTTTTATTAGTTCTGCGCAAGCAAGGCGCAATTCCACACCGGCAAAGGTGTGAATACAGTTATCAATGCAACGATGATTTGGAACATAACAGCCGGTTAATCCACTGTTTGCAGCATTTACAATTCCATCACACTGCAATGTAGTAATATCACCCTGCCAGAGATATAGTCCCGGCAACATCGGCTTTAACGAGGAAAGTTTGGTAATACCTTTCGATTGGGTTCTTTCTAAGAGATACGCATCCTGTATCTGTAAAAAGGTATCATTACAGCTTTTGGGCGGACGGATATTTAATAATCCACGCAAAAGAGATTGTTGTTCCTCAGAGGCTTTGGAAATGGATAGGTCTTGGTAATCCCGGTTTTCCCGCAAAAGTTCCCGTATTAGAAATTGTCTTCGTTCGCTTTGATTCATATTCACACCTTCTTCTTATAGTTAAAATTCGTATGGTGGATTACCGGAAAAATCAGCAATTACACCATGTGGATTTTCCAGATAAAATACTTCAAAAATCGGATTATCAGCAGTTTGGTACTGACTTTTAACAATCGGATTTTTGATACACATTTCTTTTGCCTCCATGTTATTTTCAAACACGGCTTTTCCATGAAGACGAATCCAGGCATAAGATGGACTGGAAACAGAAATCTCGATTTCCGGATATTCCTGCATATCTTTGTATACATCCTTTTGATTATTGGTACAGAACCACAATTTTCCGTCTAACTCACCGGCAAACATAAATGGACGGCATTTTGCCTTCCCGTCACGACCGATAGTGGCTAAATACTGTACTGGATTTTCCTGTAAAAATGTAATAACTTTGTTCATGATAAATACCTCCATAATTATAATTAAGTAATGCGGGAAAAGGATTTCCCTTGATTCGTCTTAATTGTATATCCATCATGGAACATTGAAAAGTACGCACAATATTGTGGCATAGTTACTTTCAGGTAACCATAAGCATGGGAACTTGACAATGTCTGGTAAGTTACCGTAGTATAGGAATATATAGCAAAAACGGTAAATGGAGGTACTATAATGGATGTTACAGGAAAAGAACTTCCGGCATGTCCGGTAGAAACAACTTTAACATTAATTAGTGATAAATGGAAGGTACTGATTGTGCGAGATCTCCTTACGGGAACCAAACGATTTGGAGAGTTGAAAAAGTCTGTAGGAAATGTGAGTCAGAAAGTATTGACATCACAGCTTCGACAAATGGAAGAAAGCGGACTTTTAACTCGTAAGGTATATGCAGAAGTGCCACCTCGGGTAGAATATACATTAACAGAATTAGGATATAGTTTAAAACCTGTTTTAGACGCAATGTGCAGTTGGGGCAAAAATTACAAAATGCAGGTTGCATCCGACAAGGTTTAAAATAGATTTCCGAGGATAGGGGAAAGGAGTAAAGGTATATGACAGGGCATGAAAATGACTTAGTTGGTTGTAAAATACAAGTGAAAGACAGAAAGAGCAGTCAACTTATTTCAGACACAAGAATTACTGCATACGATACAGTGCAAAAGGTTGTAAAAATCAGTGCAAGTGGTTTAAAGTATTCCGGTCAACAGGAAGTATCCGTGTTAATATTTTGTCCAAATAGATTATTAGAGTATTATGGAGTACTGGAACGACCGGTAATAGCCAATGAATTTGAGATTAGACTTCACAGCGGAAGAAATAAGGAAGACAGAAAAAAACAGCGATATGAGATGAAGGCAAAGGGACAAGTAGAAGGAATTGTAATTGAAAAACAGATGATTATATTACGAAAACCCATTGAATTTATCACACACAATATCAGTGCCAACGGAGTGCTTTTAGAGACTATGGCAGGAAGTTTTGAAAAGGGTGACAGAATACAGATTTTGCTTGAGTTAGGAGAAACTACCATACAAGGAGAGTATGAAGTAGTTCGGATACAGAATCAGAATTTATGGACAACAGAGTACGGATGCCGTTATATTGTTGGGAGAAAGCGTGGGAAAGACTATGGAAGAAGAGAAGAAAGTAAAAAAGTTAAAAAAGGTTCCAATTAGATATTTGTGGGATGGAATGGTATTATCCGATGATTTATATAATGAAAATGGAAAGGTGCTTTTTATAAAAGCCGGGGAACGAATTACAGAAAAAACAATTGAACAACTGCGCAATCTGGGAACTGTGGATGATTGTGTTATGGTCTGTGAAGAAGCTTATCAGGAAATCATGAAACAAAAAGATATGCCTGCGGAGATTCAGCAAAAAATAGTAGAAGATCGATTTGGATATACCAAACTAAAAAAAGAAGTGCAATATTTCTTAGGAATGATTGAACATGCAGCAGAAGTGGAATATGAGGGGGCAGAGGCAGTAACAGAGGAAGTAACAAAGAAAATACAAGGAATGGATTTTCAGGATTTCTTTCGATGCATAAATGTGCCAAGAAAAATTGACGAAGGATTGCAACGTCATTCACTAAATATTGCTTTTTTAAACGGAATGATGGGGTATTGGCTAAAAATGCCGGAAGAGAAAATACAAATGTTAGTTATGGCAGGTCTGCTTCATGATATCGGGAAAACCAGAATACCGGAACAGATACTTTTAGCACCAAGAAAACTTACCGAAGAAGAATACCGGATAATAAAGAAACATCCTGTTTATTCCAGTGAATTATTGGACGAGCAATACGACGAAAGTGTGCGGGATGCGGTTCGACATCACCATGAAAAATTAGACGGTTCAGGGTATCCGGATAAGCTTTGCGATGAAAAAATATCTGTTTTTGCAAGGATTACCGCTATTTGTGATGTTTACGATGCTATGGTTTCAGAACGCAGTTATAAAGAAGAACGTTTGCCCTTTGATATTTTGGCGAAAATGAAAGCCAATGAATATACCGGATTAGATGAAAAACTCACCATTGTTTTTGTAAATAATATGGTAAGACATTTTAGAAAAAGAAAAGTAATGATGTCTGATGGAAAAATCGGCATAGTTGCATATATCCCTCCAAACGATATCAATCATCCTGTTATTTTAACTCATGGAATCGCAAAACAGGTAAATAGGGAGTGGTATTGCAAAAAGGTTTTAGAAGAATAGTATAACTTTAGCTTGCTATTGCAGTAGTGTATGAAATAGGATAAAATAAAATTATATTTATAATGTATGGTTTTTACAGTTTAGGAGGAAGAGGTATGAGAAAAGGTTGGCTGAAAACTGCGATACTATCCTTAGGGATACTATTGGCAGCAGGGTGTGGTACGAAACAAGAAGTGGATGATTATGCAACGAATCAAGGGTATGAAGACAGCGTAAGCACAAAACAAACAGGAACATCGGATAAAAAGCAAACGGATAGCAAAGGAACAGGCATTGCCAAAGAAAATATCAAGGTGGGAGTGCTTCATCTTTCTGATCCGGCAGAAGGAAGCGGTTATTCTTATACACACGATTTGGGAATCCAGGGAATGCAAGAAAATCTTGGACTTTCCAATGATCAGATTATAAGAAAAATCAATGTGGATGATACAGATGAAGATGCAGTTAGAACTGCGTTACAGGAGTGTATAGAGGAAGGGTGCAATATTATATTTGCTACCAGTTGGGGATATATGGATGTAACCGCCGAAATGGCGGAAGAATACCCGGATATTTATTTTTGCCATGGAACGGGTTACAAGAGTAATGGCAAGAATTTTATAAATTATTTTGGAAGAATTTATCAGGCGCGTTATTTAAGTGGAATTGTGGCAGGAATGAATACAAAGACCAATAAGATTGGTTATGTTGCAGCACAGGATTCTTCCAACTCAGAAGTAACAGGAGGAATCGATGCATTTGCAATGGGAATCGCTTCGGTAAATCCTGATGCTGTAGTATATGTAAAAGTAACAAATAGTTGGTATGACCCGGAAGCGGAAGAAGCAGCATCCAAAGAACTTTTGGATATGGGATGCGATGTGATGGCACAGCACTGTGATACACCATATCCACAGACAATGGCGCAAGATGCCGGGGTATATGGCATAGGTTATAATTCAGATATGCGGAAAGAAACACCGGATTCTTGTTTATGTAGTGTTATATGGAATTGGAGTGCTTACTATACAACTGCGGTACAAAGTGTCATTGACGGAACATGGACGGGAGAAAACTATTACGGTGGTATGCAGGAGGGATTGGTAGCAATTACGGATTTAGCTGATTTTTGTGTAGACGGAACACAGGAAAAGGTAGATGAAGCAAAAGCAAAAATTTTATCTGGAGAATGCAATGTTTTTGACGGAGAAATAGAAACCAATACAGGAGAAATAATTGGAAAAACAGGTGAGACATTAGATGATGCAACAATAACAGGAAATATTAACTGGTACTATAAAAATGTACAAGTTGTAGACTAGGGAGGGAATGTTATGAAAAAGAAGATATTCTCATTAATGGTTTTACCGGTTCTGTTGTTAGGAATAGTAGTAATATTGATTTCCTTAACAGTAGTAAAAGGTGCATTGGTACAGGAAATCAAAGATGCGTTAAGAAGTGCTGCAACGGCAACATTTGCTGCATATGACCAAAATGCCGGAGAGTATTTGGAAGCACAAAATGGTGATATATGGAAAGGAAGTTACAATATTTCAAAATCAGAAAGCATTGTAGACAGTATTAAAGAAAAGTCCGGAATGGAGGTCACATTTTTCTACGGGGATAGAAGAATTATGAGTTCCGCAGTTGATAAAAACGGAGATAGAATTCTTGGTTCACCGGCAGGAGAAACAGTAAAAAAGCAGGTTTTAGAAAAGGGCGAAGAATATTTTAGTAAAACAGTTTCTATCGATGGAACGATGTATTATGGTTATTATATGCCAGTGTGTCAGGATGAAGGAGACATACCTATAGGAATGATTTTTGTAGGTAGCAATAAGGGCCAAAAAGATGCAGCAGTAAATAAAATTGTTTATGCTATAGTAGCCGTGGCAGTAGTGGCAATGGCAATATGTATTGTAGCGGCAATGATATTTACAGGTTCACTGACAGGCTCCTTAAAGAAGAGTATTGGATTGGTACAATCTGTTGCGAAAGGTGATTTAAAGACAGAGGTTGATAAACAATTATTAAAAAGAAAAGACGAAATTGGTGATTTGTCTAGAGCAATTAAAATATTGGAAAGTGAGATGGCAAAAAGTATTGAGGCAATTGCCGATAATGCCAAGGCAGTCTGGGATGCATCTGGAGAACTGGAAAATACGGCAAGAGAAACAACAGCATCCATGAAAGAAGTGGGTAATGCAGTAAATAGTATTGCAGAAAGTGCTTCCATGCAGGCAAATATTTCCGGAAAAGCATCGGATAATGTAACAGATATGGGAGAAAAAATTGAACGGACTTCCAGAGAAATGTCAGAAATGAAGCGAAATGCCAAAGCAATGCATGAGTCAGAAGAAAAGAATGCACAAACCATTCATAAGCTGTTAGAAAGCAATCAGGAAGTAAGAGCTCTTGTAACAGAGATTTCACGACAGACAAAGCAGACCAATGAGTCAGCCCAGAAGATAAAAGAGGCAACAGACATCATTGCATCTATTGCAGACGAAACCAGCCTGTTAAGCCTGAATGCAAGCATTGAAGCTGCAAGGGCAGGAGAAAACGGTAAGGGATTTGCAGTTGTTGCAGACCAGATACAGAAGCTTGCAAGTCAGTCCAATGAATCTAGTAAACGAATAGAAGAAATTGTAGCTCAACTAATGGAAGATTCTAATATGGCGGTTATAACTATGGAAAAAGTAGCAGAGACCATTGAAAATCAGACAAATAATATGAAAGAAACAAGAAGCATGACAGATGAAGTAATGTTGAAGCTGCAAGAATCCTTAGAAAGTATGAATGTAATTGAAAATAGCGTTATTTATTTGGATACGGCACGTCAGGAAATTATAAAAACAGTGGCAGAATTATCAGATATTGCAAAGCAAAATGCAGCGGTAACCCAGGAGGTAAGTGCAAATACCAATTTGGTATCAGAGAATTTCAAACAGGTAGAAGGAAGTACAGAAGGGTTAAAATCCATTGCAGATGGTTTAGAAGAAAGCATGCAACATTTTAGTGTTTAGTAGTTTGAGGTAAAAAGTAGTGACCTATTATACAATTTACATAAAATAATCCTGAGGGGAGAAGATTTGGCAATAAAACAAAATGTTGAATCCGAAAGGCAGTGATTTCACCGGGATGCGATATTCATTTTGAAAAACCGGAAGAAGTATGTAAATTTACCATCAGTCAGAAATTGTGCGTAGAAGTACCGGTTGTTTTTGGTGCAAGAGCAGAAGCGGGCAAGGCGGCAGTTGATTGTGACTGTGAAAAGCATCCCAAAGAAGGTTAATAGATAAGTAGGAATTGATTTAAAAGGGCATGTACAGGAAAGCTGTGCATGCCCTTTGTATGTGCAAAAAAACAGAGAACAGATTAATGTAAAAATATTTCATAGAAAAAGGCAGGTACCAATATACTTAAAATAGAATAAGTATAGAGGAGTACCGAATGGACACAATATTAAAAGTAGTAAAAACCATACAGGCATATTTATGGAACTTCCCAATGTTGGTAATACTGCTTGGAACACATATTTATTTTACATTTCGGTTAGGAATTATTCAAAAATGGATACCAATGGGAATTAGAAAAAGTTTTAGCAAGACAGAAGGGGAAACAGGAAATGTTTCCCCTTATTCTGCATTATCCACAGCATTGGCAGCAACCATTGGAACCGGAAATATTATCGGAATTTCAACAGCCATTGCATTAGGGGGACCGGGAGCAATATTCTGGTGCTGGATTACCGGAGTATTTGGAATTGCCACCTGTTATGCAGAAAGTTTTTTGTCTGTAAAATACCGAGTAAGAAGAAAAGACGGTTCCTTTGTGGGAGGACCCATGTATGTGTTAGAAAAGGTATTACATCAAAAGTGGGCGGCAATTTTATTTTCCATATTTGCAGTATTGGCATCTTTTGGAATCGGTAGTAGTGTGCAGGCACATTCTATTTCAGCAGCAGTATGCGGTCAGACAGAAATATCCCCACATCTAATAGGAATGGGAACAGCCATGCTGGCTGGAATTGTGATTTTAGGTGGCGGAAAACAGATTGCCAAGGTCTGTGCATTTCTCGTGCCGATTATGAGCATCTTTTTTTTAGGAGGGTGCTTTTTTATTATGGGAAAAAATGTAGCTTATTTGCGAGAAACCATACAGGTAATTGTAGGTTCTGCATTTACTTCCAAGTCTTTGGCAGGAGGAATGACAGGAACACTTGTGATGACTGCTATGCGAGTAGGAATTTCTAAGGGATTGTTTACTAATGAGGCAGGGTTAGGATCTGTACCAATGGCAGCAGCAACAGCAAGAACTGTTTCACCGGTGCAGCAGGGGCTGGTATCCATGACGGGAACTTTTTGGGACACAGTGGTGATGTGTGCCATTACCGGAATTACCATTGTCAGCAGTATGATAAGAAGCCCGGAAAAATACATACAGGTATCTCAGGATAGACTGTGTTTTGTGGCTTTTTCCCAATTGCCTTTTCAGGGAGAACGAATATTATCTGTTGCATTGGTATTATTTGCCTTTGCAACCATCATCGGATGGAACTATTATGGAGAATGTGCAGTAGTATATTTGTGGGGAGAGGGTGGAATTCAAAATTATCGGATTCTGTATCTGTTTGCAGTATACTTAGGAGCAGTCATGTCGCTGGAATTAGCATGGGGAGTTTCTGATTTATTCAACTCACTGATGGCGATTCCAAATATTGTCTGCATCTGGTGTTTGCAAAAAATAATTGCCCAGGATACCCATAAATTTTTAAGGGGAAAATAGCGGGACTTATGGAAAAATATCCGTGTATATGGTAAAATGTTATCAGCCAAAGGAGGTAGGAAAATGACGAAGGCAGAAAGAAAACGTTTTGTGGCAGGAGCTTTGCGTAAGTTATGTCGCGAAGGAAGGATGAATGAGTCCAGAGCCTTTTGTCAGCATGGCAATACATCGGTATATTGGCACAGTATTCGCGTGGCATATTATAGCTTGTGTCTTGCAGAATTTCTGCATCTTACCAGACATAAGGAAGAGTTAATATACGGTGCACTGTTGCATGACTATTTTTTATATGACTGGCATGAAAAGGATAAAAGTCACAGACTGCATGGATTTCATCATCCAAGAACCGCATTGAAAAATGCAAGTGAAGATTTTACCTTGAGTGAGCTAGAGAAAAATATTATTTTGCGACATATGTTTCCGTTAATACCAGTGCCGCCCACCAGAATAGAAAGTTGGATTGTATGTTTGGTGGACAAAGGATGTTCAATTTATGAAATCATAAGATTGTAAAGGGAGACACAATCAGGAGGAAAAATCATGAACAAAATTCGTAAATACCGTATTGGGAACCCAATTCAAACAGATGCAGTAGTAGAAAAAATTGCGATTCAAAAAGGAAAAATTCCATATTTAAAAAAAGAAGAGAAGAGCTTTGTATATCAGCTTAACGCGGAAGACCGTATCTATGGATTGGGCGAAAATGTAAGAGGAATCAATAAAAGAGGCTGGATATATGAGAGTAATTGTGCAGATCAGCCAAATCATACAGAGACACAGCATTCTTTGTATGGAGCACACAACTTCTTTGTAGTTGAAGGAAAAGAACGATTTGGTGTATTTATAGATTATCCGGGAAAAATGGTATTGGATATGGGGTATACCAGAATGGATGAAATCCGTATTACCCCAGAGGATTGGAATTTAGATGTATACATCATCGATGGAAAAGAGATTCTTGATATTATCAAAGAGTTCCGTACTATGATAGGACGAAGCTACATTCCACCAAAGTGGGCATTCGGTTATACACAGAGCCGTTGGGGATATCAGAGTGAAGAAGATATTCGTAATGTAGTCAAAGGATATCGTGAAAATGGCATTCCGTTAGACAATGTGTGCATGGACATTGATTATATGGAACGCTTTAAGGATTTTACCATTAACCAAGAGACATTTCCGAAATTCCCTGAATTTGTTAAGGAAATGGAAAAGGAGCATATTCATTTAGTACCGATTATTGATGCAGGTGTAAAGATTGAAGAAGGCTATGAAACTTACGAAGAAGGCGTAGAAAAAGGGTATTTTTGTAAGGAAAAAGATGGAAGTAACTTTGTAGGTGCAGTATGGCCGGGAAGAGTACATTTCCCAGACTTTTTAAACAGTAACGCAAGAAAATGGTTTGGACATCAGTATAAGATTCTGTTAGATCAGGGAATTGAAGGCTTTTGGAATGATATGAATGAGCCTGCTATTTTCTATTCCGATAAGAATCTGGATGCTGTAATGAAAAAGATTAAGAAAATGGATAATCGTGATATGGATATGTGGGAAGTATTCGGTTTCCGAGATTTAGTAAACGGACTTGCCAATAATCCGGAAGATTATGCATCTATCTACCATAATATGGATGGAAAAAAGGTATGCCATGATAAAGTACACAATTTGTATGGCTATAACATGACAAGAGCAGCAGGTGAGGCTTTTGAAGAATTAGAACCGGAAAAGCGTGTACTTATTTACTCCAGAGCATCCTATATCGGAATGCATCGATATGGCGGAACCTGGATGGGAGACAATCAGTCCTGGTGGTCACACTTATTGATGAATCTTCAAATGTTGCCATCTATGAATATGTGTGGTTTCTTGTATACAGGGGCAGATTTAGGTGGATTCGGTGCAGATACCACAGAGGATTTGGTACTTCGTTGGATGGCACTGGGTGTATTTACCCCACTTATGCGTAATCATGCGGCAATCGGAACCAGAGAACAGGAGGCTTATCAGTTTATCCATAAGGAGGCATTTAAGAATATCATTGGAATACGTTATGGTTTAATGCCATATTTGTATAGTGAATATATGAAGGCAGCGTTGCGTAATGAAATGCTTTTCACACCATTGGCATTTGCATATCCAAAGGATGAACAGGCAGCAAAAGTAGAAGATCAGTTGCTATTGGGAGAAAGCATTATGATAGCACCTGTTTATACACAGAATGCCGAAGGAAGATATGTATATCTGCCGGAAAAAATGAAACTGGTTCGTATGAAGAGTATGACAGATATTAAGACAGAAGTCTTAGAAAAAGGTCATTACTATGTAGATATTGCATTAGATGAAGTAGTATTTTTCATTCGTCCGGAGAAAATTGTTCCATATACCGTGGGTGGACAATATATGGAAGAAGCAGAAAAACAGGAATTAAAGACATTAGATTTTGTAACCAAAACAGCAGAATATGAACTTTACGAAGATGACGGTTACGAAAAGGATTATGAGAATCCAAAACATTATAGAACAATAAAGGTAGAAGCATGAAAAGAAATTCAAGTGAAATAAAGTGGGATAAATTAGATAATACAGCTCATCTTTTTCCGGTTATCGCCGGAGAGAGTATGAGCAATGTCTATCGTATATCGGTAACACTAACAGAAGAGGTACAACCGAAACTGCTACAGGAAGCATTAGAGCGGGTATTGCCTTGGTTTGATGTGTTCAATGTGCGTATACGTTCCGGAGTGTTCTGGTACTATTTTGAAACCAACCAGAAACCGGCACCGGAGGTAAAAGAAGAGTATCGTTATCCTTGTAGATATATTTCACCAAACCGGAACAGGAATTACCTGTTCCGGGTAAATTATTATAAAAACAGAATTAATCTTGAGGTATTCCATGTATTAACAGACGGAATGGGTGGAATTACCTTTTTAAAAGAATTAACGTATCAATATTTGAGACTTGCCCATCCTGAATTAACAGAAAAATTAGGGGATGGATTAAGCAGTGAAACTTCCTTAAATCGAGAGGACAGTTATCTGGAAAATTATAAAAAAGGGCATAAAAAGCCCTATAAGACAGAACGTGCGTATATGGTAAAAGGGGAAAAATTAGACCCTTTAGAGCTAGGCATAATGCATGGCTATATGTCGGTAAAAGAGTTAAAAAAAGTAAGTGCAGGTTATGGAGTATCCATTAATGAGTATCTGGTAGCCGCTTTTTTGTGGAGTATTTATCAGGACTCTTTACATGGAGCGAAAAACAGGCATGGACGACCAATTAGCTCTTGTGTACCGGTAAACTTAAGACCGTATTTTGATTCCATTACCATGAAGAATTTTTTTGTAATTGTTTCAGCGGTATTTAAACCTGAAAAAGAAAATTATACTTTTGAAGAAGTAATAAAAATAGTAGCAGAAAGTCTGCGCAGTCAGATTACCCGTGAAAACTTAGAAAATTTGTTTGCATACAATGTTTCCAATGAGAAAAATTTTATTTTGCGTGCAGTTCCGTTATTTGTAAAAAGTCTAGCAATGAAGTATGTATATCGTACCAGTGCACTTGCCAACACTACAACGGTAACAAATATCGGAAACATTCAAGTGCGGGAAGAGTATCAGGCATATATTCAACAATTTTCCGCATTTTTATCCATGTCCAAAGGGCAAAATGTAAAAGGAACAATTTGTTCCTATAAAGACAGATTGGTATTTACCATAAGTTCCAACTTGGCAGAAACTGCCGTGCAACGAGGATTTTTCCAGCGACTTGCTCAAGATGGAATTGCCGTACAGGTAGAAACAAATGGAGTATATGAAGAATGAGACGATGTAAGAAATGTAATGTAGAAATTTTAGACGAAGCAGTGATATGTCCGTTGTGTAAAAGTGTGTTAGAACAGGAAAAGCAATTACCACAGGAAGACATAGCGGTAGGATATCCCAATGTAAAAAGTAATGTGAAAAAACTGAACTTTGTAGTCAGACTATATAGTTTTTTAGCTATTGTAACAGAAGTCGCATTAATTATAATAAATTACCTGAACTATCACGGAACCTGGTGGTCTGCCATTACAGGAGTTAGTATTTTATATTTTTATATTACATTAAAATATTCCATTCAGCAGAATAACGGATATCGAAGTGTTATCTGGGTACAGGTTATAGGTGCGGTATTACTTGTGATTGCAGTAGATAATATTGTGGGGTATCGTGGCTGGTCGGTAAACTACGTCATGCCGGGAGCGGTACTTTTACTGGATATGACCATTGTAATATTAATGCTGGTAAATATGACGAATTGGCAGAGTTATTTGCTGATGCAGATATGCACAGTATTAGTGTCTGGGGCATGTCTTGTTATGTGGAAAATGGATGTAATTACCAGTCCCGTTCTTTCCGTGATTGCAGCAGCAGTATCCGCCTGTTTATTGTTGGCAACCGTGATATTCGGTGACCGCAAGGCAAAGAACGAATTGAAACGAAGGTTCCATGTATAGGAGGAAAAATGGCAGAAGTCAGCACAAGAGGAAGAGTCATTCGGGAAATGATAGCACATGTTACCAACGACAACCTGATAGGAAGAAAAATTAAAACCGGAGAGTTACGAAAAAAGTTGATAGAACCCAAATGGCATTGTCCGGATTGTTTTCAAATGGAAGAGATAACCATGCCGAATTTTACCATGGAGTACTTATCGAGAAAGGAAAAACCACGCAAGGATTATGTGATTTTGCAGCTTCATGGCGGTGGATATATTGGAGCTATGCGCAATGCCTATCGTTCTTTCGCAGGTTTGTATTGCGAAGCAAGTAAAGGAATGAATGTCCTTACCATCGATTATCGCGTAGCACCGGAACATCCTTATCCGGCAGCCTTAGAAGATGCAGTTGCAGCTTTCGGATGGTTGAAAAAAGCAGGATGGCATAGCAGACAAATTATCGTAGCAGGAGATTCGGCAGGTGGAGGTTTGGCGTTAGCACTTTGTATGTATCTAAAAGATCATAATCGAAAGCTCCCGGGAGGATTGATTCTCATGTCCCCATGGGCGGACTTAACAGCCAGTGGACCATCTTACGAAGACAACTACGAACGTGACCCATTATTCGGAAATACCCGTGATAGTCTTATTTACAATAAAGACTATGTGGGGGATAATGACACGCGTCATCCATATATTTCCCCTATGTTTGGAGAATATTGGGGATTTCCGCCAATGTTAATACAAGCAGGAGAAGTAGAAATGTTGTTAAGTGATTCGGTAGGGGTTGCCCATAAGGCAAAACAGCAAGGTGTGCGTGTGCGTTTCCATATTTATAAAGGAATGTTTCATGTATTTCAAATGGGAATGATGTTAATGCCGGAATCAAAAGCAGCATGGACAGAAATAAAACGGTACTTTGAAGTAGTAACAGGAAAATAAAGTACAAGAAAATAAGAACAAGTAAATATCACACTTAAGCATAAAAACAGGAAGAAATGCATTTGCACTTCTTCCTGTTTGCGTTACAAGTATTTTATAGAGTTATTTTATACCAAATGTGCAACCGGAAGATATACCGGAAGACCATCTTTAAAGTCAACAACCGGTTCGCCCTGAATCAGAGGTTTCAGATAAGTCATCATTTCAGAAGTAACATCATTTCCCTCAGCATTAATATATTCCATAGGAACGCTCTTTACTTTGTTGGCAATATCTGCGATAGCAGTAGCACTATAGGAGACAGCGTAAGGAGTATTAGAGGTACGGGAAAGTGTTACCATTTTTCCGGTTTCGCCATTTCCGGCAAGTGTTACGCCAAATTCACCCTGAGCAAAGGATTCGTCTAAATCTGTCAGAGAAGCAATGTGTCCACCACATCGTTGTAAGATATTTACTTCTACGGAACGAACCTTTACATGCAGACGTTCCTGTACCAGATATTCCAAGGCTTTTCCTGCACCGCTTAACTGGCTATGTCCAAAATTATCTACCGCACCGGCAGAAGCACTGATATAATTGCCGTCTTTATCACGAATACCTTCGGAAACAGCAATAACTACATTGTCACGTTCCTGCAAAAGTCTGGAAACATCAGCTAAAAATGCCTCGGTATCAAAGTCACGTTCTGGCAGATAAATCAAATGAGGAGCAGTGGAATATTCATTTCTTGCAAGGGCAGAAGCAGCGGTAAGCCATCCTGCGTCACGTCCCATGATTTCCACAATGGTAACACTCTTTACATGATAAATCAGTGTATCATGTGAAATTTCCAAAATAGAAGATGCAACGTATTTTGCAGCAGAACCAAATCCGGGGGTATGGTCGGTAGCACATAAGTCGTTATCAATGGTTTTCGGAATACCGATGACACGAATGTCACTGCCAATAGAAGCACCATAAGCAGAAAGCTTGTCCACTGTATCCATAGAATCATTTCCGCCAATATAGAAAAAGGCACCGATATTCATTTCTGCGAATTTTTCAAAAATAAATTGATAAGGTTGAATATCGTCTTCCGGTTTTGGAAGTTTAAAGCGACAAGAACCAAGATACATGGCAGGAGTTCGCTTTAAAAGATTCAAAGTTTCTTCTTTTTGAAAAATATCGGTTAGGTCTAAGTATCTTCCTTCCAAGATACCGGTGATTCCATTTAAAGAACCATATATGCGGTCAAAATCAGAATGTTCCAATACACCTTTGATTACACCGGCGAGACTGGCATTAATTGCAGCGGTAGGACCGCCGGACTGGGCAACAAAACAGTTTTTCATCTGAGCTCTCCTTATTTAAAATTCATTTCATGTTAAGGTGGTACAGCACATCCGCTCGTACTCACCAAGTATTCATATTATACCAGAACTAAAAAAAACGCAACAAGAAAAAAACTAAGTCCCGTTTTCGGTACATCTATTTTGCTAGAATAATCCCATAAGAAACCTAAAAGAAAGAGAGCCATATACCAATGTATAAGAAAGTGAGGATAAGCAAATGAAGAATAAAAATAAGAAAAAAGTAAACTTAGATATGGGAATGATTATTATTACAGGAATAATGTCGGTGGTAGTTACCTTTTCATTATTATTAATAGCAGCCATTGTAACAGATACAGATATTGTCCTCTGGGACAAAACAAAAGCAATACCAGCCTTTTTAATTATGAACGGAGTTGTGTGGTGGTACTTTTTAAGTAGTGAGGGAAAAAAAGAGTATAAAAAGCTAAAAAAAGCATAAGTTTATAAAAGTACAAGCATTTATAAGAATAAATAATAAATAAACTTGAATAAATATGCCAGACGGCAAAAAAAGGAGAAAAAGCGGGAAAGTATAAAAAATATATGAAAAAAATAATATGCAATTTATCACACTATCGCGTTGTTTAAATAAAGAGT
>ERZ1034984.1974-NODE-1974-length-17575-cov-6.354395_pt1 | contig 17575 bp, 15 predicted proteins | sample MGYA00520589_ERZ1034984 | MGnify/ENA primary metagenome ERZ1034984 (study PRJEB33766, sample SAMN09781790) | gut metagenome | biome: gut microbiome | host: Homo sapiens | place: Madagascar | study: EMG produced TPA metagenomics assembly of the PRJNA485056 data... | reverse complement strand
TTTGTTTCGCTTGGCTGTTTAATTTTCAAAGAACAGGGCCGCCGCTCTCGGCGACGACTCATATATAATATCATCTCTCGCACTTTCTGTCAACAGATTTTTTCATCTTTTTTTGACGAATTTTCTTGTTGGCTTTTCAGCGCCGCTGTGACGATGTGTATATACTAGCACGTTCCTTAACTGATTGCAAGCGAAACTTTAACACTTTTGCCGATTTTGGTGCTATTTTTCCAGAGCCTGTCTATTTTCGCTGCAAATACAAACACAGCCCTGCTGTCTCCTATAGAAACAGACAAGGCTGTGTATCTTTGGTCTTGTTTACGCTTCACCTTTTGGCACTTTCATGAGTGCTTCTGGTTTTCCAACGTAGCGTTCTGGATGGAGTCTGCGATCACGCATTTCTGCGCAGGCGGTAAAGAGTACGTCGGTGGAGGAGTTGATACCGGTCTCGCAGGAGTCCTGGATAACGCCGATGATGAAACCGACGCCGACGACCTGCATGGCAATGTCGTTCGGAATGTTAAAGAGACTGCAGGCGAGTGGGATCAAAAGCAGAGACCCACCAGCAACACCAGACGCACCTGCTGCGCTGGCTGCTGCGAGCACACACATGATGAGCGCTGTACCGAAGGAAACTTCGATGCCGAGAGTGGTGGCAGCAGCGAGAGCCATTGTAGAAATGGTGATGGCTGCGCCGGCCATGTTAACGGTGGAACCGAGCGGAATAGAAATGGAATAGGTGTCTTCATCAAGCTGGAGCTTTTTGCAGAGTTCCATGTTAACTGGAATGTTCGCTGCAGAGCTGCGGGTGAAGAAAGCAGTGATAAAGCTTTCTTTGAGGCAGGTAAGTACGAGCGGATATGGATTCTTGCGGATGCAGATGAAGGCGATGATCGGATTGACAACAAAAGCGACAACGGCCATAGCACCGACGAGCAGGACGATGAGCTTGGCGTAACCAACGAGGGCGCCGAGTCCCTGTTCAGAGATGGTGGTAAAGATAAGACCCATGATCCCGAATGGGGCAAAGCTGATGACCCACTGTACGGCGATGGAGGTTGCATCGGAAACATTTTCCAGAGCATTCTTGGTGCCTTCGCTTGCTTTCTTCAATGCAATACCGAAAATGATGGCCCAGAACAGGATACCGATGTAGTTGGCGTTGACGATGGCGTTGACTGGATTATCAACGAGGTTCATCAACAGATTTGTGAGGACTTCGGTAACCCCGCTTGGCGGAGCAACATCACCAACGTCTGTTCCAGATGCAAAGGTCATGCTGACTGGGAACAGATAGTGGGCAAATACTGCAACCATGGCGGCGGTCAGGTTACCAAGAATGTAAAGGGCAACGATGGCCTTCATGTTGGTGCGCTGGCCTTCTGCCATATTGGAAAGTGCGCTCATGACCAGGAAAAATACGAGGATTGGCGCGATGCCCTTGAGGGCGCCGACGAAGAGATCACCGAGGATTGAGATCCCTGTCGCCTGTGGAACAACAAGGCCAAGAATAATACCAATGATCAGTCCGCAGAGAATACGCTTAACGAGGCTGATGCTGTTCCATTTGTGAAAAGCTTCTTTGATACTCATGTTTATTTGCAGACGGTGTGGAAACTGTCTGCCACTCCCCTTCTTTCGTTTTTGATTTCGGCCTTTCAACCGATAAACATAATTATTGCACAAAAACCTTACAATGACCAGACGCAACAAGGCGTCCATCGATTGAATAATTTAATACACGAAGGGCGCACACTTTTATCTCTCGCGGACACTTGTATGTCCAGCGCACAACAAAATAAAAAACACATTCTCTCGTCTCCGCTGTTCTTGTGGCTGGAGATTGTGAGAATGTGTCAATTTACGCTGCTCAGAGCTGGTAGTTAGCAAAAAATTCTTCTCTGAATGCTGGATAGCGGTCTTCGCGGATGGCTTGCCGCAGCTCTTCCATGAGATTGTTGAGGAAATGGATATTATGAATGGAGATGAGGCGATAGGCGAGCATTTCATTCGCCTTAAAAAGATGACGGATGTAGGCTTTGCTGAAATGGCGGCAGGCATAACATCCGCAGCCTTCTTCCAGCGGCGAGAGGTCTTTGAGATACTGGCTCTGCTTGATGCTCTTACGCCCCTGGCGGGTCCAGAATGCGCCATGACGGGCAATGCGCGTCGCCTGGACGCAGTCGAACATGTCGATGCCAAGGCCGGCGGCTTCGACAAGGTTATCCGGATTGCCGACGCCCATGAGATAATGCGGTTTATGCTCGGGCATGAATGGCACGGTTTCTGCGAGGAGCTGGTACATAACGTGGTTTGGCTCACCGACGCTGAGTCCACCAATGCCAAATCCTGGCAGATCAAACTGAGCGATCTGCTCGATGCTGAGTTTGCGCAGATCGGCGTACATGCCGCCTTGGACGATGCCGAAAAGAGCCTGGTGCGCTGGATCTTTCTGCGCTTTGACACAGCGCTCGAGCCAGCGGGTGGTGCGCTCGAGAGAATTTTTCGTGTAGCTGCGATCGGCGGTGTGCGGGATACACTCGTCAAAGGCCATGATGATGTCGGCGCCAAGGGCGTTTTCGATTTCCATGACGGATTCCGGCGTGAAAAGATGCTTGGAACCGTCGAGATGGGAGCGGAAAAGCACGCCCTCTTCTGTGATCTTGCGCAGATCGCCGAGGCTGAACACCTGGAAGCCGCCGCTGTCGGTGAGGATCGGGCGATCCCAGTTCATGAAGCTGTGGAGGCCACCGAGCTCACGGATAAGTTCATGCCCTGGCCGCAAATACAGGTGATAGGTATTTGAAAGAATGATCTGCGATTTTGCATCTTTGAGCTCGTCAGGCGTCAGGGTCTTGACGGTGGCCTGGGTGCCGACAGGCATGAAGGTTGGTGTTTCGATCTCGCCGTGAGGTGTGGATAAACGTCCAAGACGGGCAGCGGTGTGGCTGCATTTTTTCTCTATGGTAAATTCAAAGCTCATTTTTTGTCTCCTGGGTTGATGAACATGGCATCGCCGAAAGAAAAGAAGCGATAGCGCTGTGCGACCGCTTCTTTGTAAGCGGCAAGGATGTGCTCACGCGTAGAAAGGGCGCTGACGAGCATCATCAAGGTGGATTTCGGCAGATGGAAATTGGTGATGAGGCCATCTATGATCTGCCACTTATAGCCGGGATAGATGAAGATATTTGTCCAGCCGCTGCCAGCTTGGAGCCGGCCATCTTTGGCAGCACTCTCAAGAGCACGGGTGGATGTGGTGCCGACGGAGATGATGCGGCGGCCTTCGGCCTTGGCTTTGTTGATGCGATCTGCGGTTTCCTGGCTGATCTCGTAGTATTCGGAGTGCATTTCGTGGTCTTCGATGTCTTCCTCGCTCACCGGCTTGAAAGTGCCGAGGCCGACATGGAGCAGCACTTCTTCGATCTCGATACCATTTTGGCGCAGCGTCTCGAGCAGCTCAGTGGTAAAATGCAGGCCTGCTGTTGGCGCTGCTGCGGAACCGTCCACTTTTGCATAAACGGTCTGGTAACGGTTCTGATCCTCGAGCTGCTCGTGGATATACGGTGGCAGCGGCATGGTGCCGAGTTCTTCGAGAATTTCTTCAAAAATGCCGTCGAAGTGAAACGTCACCTTGCGCCCGGCGCTGGTATTGGCGATGACTTCGCCTTTGAGCCGACCCTCGCCGAAATCGATGACGGTGCCGACTTTGGCGCGCTTGCCGGGATGAACGAGAACCTCCCAGGTATTCGGAAGATCGTCGTCACGCTTTAGGAGCAGCACTTCGATCTTGGCGGTGCCGCCTTCCTTGACGCCAAAAATGCGCGCAGGGATGACCTTGGTATTATTGAGCACGAGCACATCGCCGGCGTGAAGATAGTCCACGATGTCCCGAAAAACGCGGTGCTTGACGGCGCCTGTGTATTTATCCATCACGAGCAGGCGCGAATGGTCGCGCTGTGCAGCGGGATGCTGGGCAATGAGTTCTTCTGGCAGTTCGTAATCAAAATCACTTGTCTTCATTTATTGTTGTCTCTTCTCCCTCTTCGTTGATAAACAATGTCTCCTGCTGATTTTGCTCCTGCATGCGTTTTGGCATTGGCAGGCCAAAATGGTTGTAGGCTTTTTCTGTAGCGACGCGTCCGCGCGGCGTCCGCGCAAGGAATCCTTCCTGCAGGAGATAAGGCTCGCAGACATCCTCAAGCGTAACGCGCTCTTCACCGATGCTGGCGGCGAGGGTATCCAGGCCGACAGGGCCGCCTTTGTACTGCTCCATAATGGTCATGAGTAAGTCGCGGTCAAGCTTGTCGAGTCCGGCTTCGTCGACTTCCAGACGATCAAGGGCGTAGCGCGCGATCTCTGCATTGATGACGCCCTCTCCTTCTACCTGGGCAAAATCGCGCACGCGGTTGAGCAGGCGGTTGGCGATACGCGGCGTGCCACGAGAGCGGCTGGCGATGAGACGCGCACCGTCAGACTCGATGGGTACATCGAGATGGCGGGCGTTGATATCGATGATCTGTGCCAGCTCATCAGTGGAATAAAACTGCAGACGCTCGATGATGCCGAAACGATCGCGCAGCGGTGAAGAAAGGCTGCCTGCACGGGTTGTGGCGCCGATCAAGGTGAACGGCGGCAGATCCATGCGCAGGCTGCGCGCGCTCGGTCCTTTGCCGATGATGATATCGAGGACATAGTCCTCCATGGCAGAGTAGAGCACTTCTTCGACAGCGCGATTGAGGCGGTGGATCTCGTCGATAAAGAGCAGGTCGTACGGCTGGATGTTGGTGAGGAGCGCGACAAGGTCGCCGGCGCGCTCGATGCTCGGGCCGGAGGTGATGTGGATATTTACCTCGAGCTCGTTGGCGATGATCTGCGCCAGGGTTGTTTTGCCGAGACCTGGCGGTCCGTAAAACAGACAGTGGTCCAGCGCTTCGCCGCGCACGCGCGCTGCTTCGACATAGACCTTGAGCTTGGTCTTCACTTTTTCCTGGCCGATGTAATCGCTGAAACGTTTCGGGCGCAGGTTTTTCTGTATTTTTACATCCTCGATGCTTTCGCTCGGGGAAATGATGCGTTCTTCAAGCATGGTTTATCCTCTCGCAAAATACTGCAGCGCTTTTTTAAGGGCTGCGTTCACGTCGGTTTCTTCGAGCACGTCGGTGGCATCCTGCATTTCCTTGATCTCATGAGCGCGATAGCCAAGAGCGATGAGCGCGTCGGTGAGATCGTTTTCGATGGCGCTTGGCTGTTGCGCAGCTTTCTTCTGCACAGGGGCTGGCGCATCCTGAGTGATGAGCGGAAATTCCTTGGCGATCTTTTCGCCGAGTTCAAGGATGAGACGCGCAGCGGTTTTTTTGCCGATCCCCGGGAGCGAGAAAAGCAGTTTTTCGTCGCCGGTGGTGATGGCTGTGATGATGCCCTGTGGTGAAGAAACGCCGAGCATTTGCATGGCGCTTTTCGGCCCAATGCCAGAGACGCCGATGAGCACATTGAAAAGTTTTTTCTCAAGGGCGCTGGAAAAACCGTAAAGGCCGATCTCATTTTCGCGCACATGCATGTAGGTGTAGATGGCGGCTTCCTCGCCAATGGTAAAAAGGGTTTCGCCGTCGTTCGGCATCATCACTTCAAAGCCGACGCCACCAACCATAAGGGTGACGATCTGACCGTCGCTTGCAGCGACGGTTCCTTTCAAATATCCTATCATTGTTTCCTCCATTATAACAATCCACTGCGACTGTGCGCATGACAGATGGCGATAGCCAGCGCATCTGCGGCGTCGTCTGGTTTTGGCAGCTCAGGCAGTTTGAGAAAATTCTGCACCATGTACTGGATCTGCTTTTTCTCTGCATGGCCAAAGCCGACGAGCGCTTGCTTAACCTGCATCGGGGTATATTCGCCGATGGGGAGATTTTCCTGCGCCAGCCGCAGAAGCAGGACGCCGCGCGCCTGCCCGACGCTGATGCCGGTGGTGATGTTTTTGCCAAAATAGAGCTTTTCCACGGCAACTTCGTCGGGGTGGTACTGGCGAATGATCTGTCCCAGGTCGTCGTAGATGACAGAAAGCCGCTGGGGCATATCCATATCTGGTTTTGTAATGATGGCGCCATAAGCGACGCAACTGATTTTGAAATTGGTCATACGGATGACGCCATAGCCTGTTGTGGCGGTTCCGGGATCAAGACCAAGGATGATCATGCGCCCACCTCCTTTGAGATTAATGTTTGATGTTGCGCGGCAAAAAGAGCACGAGGATCGTGTACAGTTCAAGACGGCCAAAGAGCATCAGCGCGCAGTAATACGCTTTGAGCACCGACGGCAGCGTGGAAAACGGCTCTGTTGGACCATACGCGCCGAAGGACGGACCGCTGTTGCAGATGCAGGTGAGCGAGGTCGTGAATGCCTCGAGCATTGGCAAACCGACAGCGGCAGCAAAAAACGTCGAAAAGATGATGATGGCCGCGAAGAGAAAGACGTAGATGGCGACGTTGATGACGACGCGGTTCGGAATCACGCTGCCGTTGATCTTGAGGCTGGTGATCATGCGCGGATGCAGCATATTGCGCAGCTCGTTACGCGACTGGCGCAGAAGGATCATCACACGCTCGAGCTTGACACCGCCGGCGGTCGATCCCGCGCAGCCACCCATGAAGATGATGAGCAGCACGAGCAGCTGCAAAAACGGTGGCCAGACGTCGTAATCGACGGTGACAAAACAGGTCGACGAAAAAAGCGCCACCACATTAAAAAGCGCGATGCGGATGGTTTCCATCAGGCCATATTCTCCGCTCGGATAGAGCACGATCACAATGAGCGCCGAAAAGAGCAGCACGAGCAGCACAAAAAAGCGCCACTCGCCGTTGTGCCAGAGCACACGCAAGCTGCGCCGGCGAAAAACGCGGTAATACATAGCAAAGCTGCAGGCCGACAGAAACATGAACACCATCGTCACCCACTGCACGCTCTGCTGCGGGAAGGCTAAAATGCCATCGTTGCGCGTTGAATAGCCGCCGGTGGAGACGGTACTCATGGCATGGTTGGCTGCGTCAAAAAGCCCCATGCCGCAAACGACGAGAGCTAGAAAATTCAAAAGCGTCAGGATCAGATAAATGATCCAGAGGATCTTCGCCGAATCGCTGCTGCGGGGGCTGAGTTTTTCTTTCACGGGACCGGTGACCTCGGCATTCAAAAGCTGGGTGCTGCCGCTGACGCCGGAAAGCATCGCCACAAAGAGGACGACGATCCCCATGCCACCGAGCCACTGTGTCATGCTCCGCCACAGGAGAATGCTGCGCGGCAGACTTTCTATCTCGGCGAGCACAGTGATCCCCGTTGCTGTGAAGCCGGAGAGTGTCTCAAAAAAAGCGTCGAGATAGTTTGGGAAATAGCCGCTCATAAACATCGGCATTGTGCCAAAAAACGACGCACTGAGCCAGGCCAGCGTCACCAAAAGGAACCCGTCGCGGATGCGCAGCAGGCTTTTCGCCCCGTGCCCAATGCCGAGACAAAGCCCGCCACAGGCAAGCGTCACCGCAATCGAGGTCAGGTAGACGTCCATGATATGTTCGTTGTCATACACGCTCATCAACAGCGGCACCACCATCGACAGGCCGACGAGGATGATGAGCTTTCCTAAAAATCCAATGATCGTTCGATTCACACTGAGTCGCCTCTATATATTGATCAGTTTTTCCACTTTGCGCACAGCGCGCTTGCCGACAAAGATCGTAATACGGTCACCAGGCTGCACAACGTCCTCGCCGTTTGGGATGATGACATCGTCGTTGCGGTCGATGGAGGAAATGATCACGCCCTGCGGGAACGGAATGTCCTTGATCTTCTGACCGCAGATCTTGCGATGATCCTCGTTGACAATGAGGTCGATCACCTCAGCGCTGCCGGAATCGATCAGCGTCAGCGATTCCAGCTTGCCTTTGCGAATGAGCTTGAGAATGGCCTCGCGTGTCAGCGTCTGCGGATCCACAGCCACATCGATACCGACAGACTGGATCAGCGGCATATAGTCCGTGCGGCGGATCTGCGTCACCGTCTGCTTGGCGCCGAGCTGCGCCCCCAAAAGGCAGGCAAGAATGTTGAGCTTGTCGTTGTCTGTAGACGCCACGAGAATGTCCACGTCACTAATGCCTTCCTCAGCGAGAATGTCCGCATCGCCGACGTCGCCGTTTAAGACGATCGTCGTGTCGAGCATGCCGGAAAGAAATTCGCAGCGCTTGAGATTCTGCTCGATGATCTTCACCTGCACATCCATTGGCTCCAGGATCTTCGCCAGATAATAGCCCAAGCGCCCGCCGCCAAGGATCATCACTTCCTGGATGACCTTGCGCTTGAAGCCCAGCGAGCGTTCGATCTCTTTCATATCCTCTGTGCGCGTCATCAGGAAAATATAATCGTTCTCGCGGATGATCTCATTCCCGTTTGGAATGATGAATCGGCCATCGCGCAAAATCGACGTGATCAGAAACGGTTTGATCTTCGGCAGATCTTTCAGCGCCTTGCCATTGACGAGGCTGTCTGGCGCCACTGGCAGCTCCACCATCATCAGCTTGCGCTTGTCAAAATAATAAATGTTCTTCGCTTCTGGAATACGAATATAGTTGCTGATGACCTCCGCCGTGACCTGCTCCGGATTGATGAACACATCCACCTCCGGCATCAGCCGACGCAGCGCAGCGATGTCGTTGGCGTATTCAATATCGCGCAGACGCGCCACTGTCCGCTTGGCCCCTGCCTGCTTGGCGAACGTACAGGATAGCATGTTGATCTCGTCGCGGTCCGTCACCGCTACCACCAGATCTGCATTCCCGATCCCGATCGCCCGCTGCAGACGCGGACTGGCACCGTTGCCATTGACAACCTGCACATCGAGTTTTTCATTGATGATATTGCCGCGCTCAATATCCGGCTCCACAACGATCACGTCATGCTCGTCGCTCGACAGCATGCGCGCCAGACTGTAGCCGACTTTACCAGCGCCAATAATGACAATTTGCATGGAATCTCCCTCTCCCTTTGGTCTTGTATAAGTATAACAGAGAATAATTCCCGACGCAATCACACCGCGCGCAAATGAAAAGCGGAGCGTTCGTGACGGATCACGAACGCTCCACGCCTCATACTGTAAACCTCATTCTTTGCCCAGCAGATACGGCTCGAGCAGCGCTTCCACAGCGTCGACGCCGAGGCCGGTTTCTGCAGAGAACAAGAGGATCTCCTCGCCTTTTGGCATTTCCAACGCTTTGCGGATCTGGGCTTTCTGCTTTTCGTACTGACCACGGGCGATCTTGTCGGCTTTGGTAGCGACGACCTGCACAGGCTTATTGTAATAGCGCAGCCACTGATACATGGCGATGTCGTCCTTGGTCGGTGGATGGCGCAGATCGATCACCTGCAGCACAAGCTGGCAGGCGTCGCGTTTCAGGAGATAGTTCTCGATGAACTGTCCCCATTTTTCACGCTCCTTCTGGCTCGCTTTGGCGAAGCCGTAGCCCGGCAGATCGACGAAATAGAACGGCGAGCGGTCGGTTTCGATCTCGTAGTAGTTGAGCTCGCGGGTCTTCCCCGGCTGCGAGCTGGTGCGCGCAAGATTTTTGCGGCGGATGATGCGATTGATAAACGACGACTTTCCGACATTCGAGCGACCGCAGAGGGCGAACTCAGGATAGCCGGTGTCGGGATATTGCTTCGGCGACACAGCGCCGATGAGGAATTTGCTATTTTTAACGATCATCCGATCACCTCATTTCCGCCGATGCCAATCTGGGCAAATGCAACTTCCCACACGTCCTCGACGCGCTTGACCAGGCGAATCTCCAGATCGTCACGCACTTCCTGCGGAATCTCGTCGATATCGCGCTGACAATCCTCAGGAATGAGCACGATCTTCGCGCCTGCGCGATGGGCAGCAGTCACCTTCTCGCGAATGCCGCCGACAGGGAGCACCTTGCCGCGCAGGGTCATTTCACCAGTCATGGCGACATCCTGGCGCAGTGGCTTGCCGGTCATCATCGAGAGAAGTGAGGTCGTCATCGTCACACCGGCAGACGGCCCTTCTTTTGGCACAGCGCCCGACGGCACGTGCACGTGAATGTCGTGGGTCTCGACGAAATCGTCAGCAATGCCGTAGCGCGCAGCGACGCTGCGCAGATAGCTCAGCGAGATCTGCGCGGATTCGCGCATCACATCGCCAAGCTGGCCGGTAAGCATGAGATTGCCCTTGCCTGGCATGGCGACGCTTTCGATCTGCAGGATCTCGCCGCCGACCGGCGTCCAGGCCATGCCGACAGCGACACCAACAGCGTTCTCCTCGCTTGTAGCGAGATGGTCCACCAGCGGCTTACCGAGATAGTCCTTCACATTTGCTTTGGTCACGCGCGCTGGCAGTGCTTCGTCTGCGATGTATTCGCCCTTGGCAAATTTACGGCAGCAGGCCTCGATCTTGCGCTCCAGCTCGCGCACGCCCGACTCGCGGGTGTAGCGCGTGATGATTTCCCTGAGCGCGCCATCGGTGAAGGAAATGCTCCCCTTTTCCAGGCCGCAGGCAGCCATGGCTTTTTTCACAAGATAGCGCTTGGCGATCTGCAGCTTTTCGTATTCCGTGTAGCTGGACATCTCGATGATCTCCATGCGGTCGCGCAGCGGCCCTGGGATCTGGTTGATGTCGTTGGCTGTGGTGATGAAAAACACCTTCGACAGATCGTATGGCACTTCCAGATAATGGTCGCTGAAGGTATTGTTCTGCTCAGGATCGAGGGCTTCCAGGAGCGCTGCCGACGGATCGCCCTTGAAATCACGCGTCAGCTTGTCGATCTCATCCAGGAGAAACACTGGGTTGCTCGAGCCAACGTCAGAAATCCCCTGAATGATGCGTCCCGGAATCGCGCCGACATAGGTGCGTCGGTGTCCGCGGATCTCTGCCACATCCTGCACCCCGCCCAAGGCTGCGCGAATGAAATCGCGACCGAGTGCCCGCGCGATGGATTGGGCCAGCGAGGTTTTACCGATCCCCGGAGGACCAACAAAGCAAAGGATCGAGCCGGTGTTGTCGCCGCGCTTGAACTGCACAGCGAGGAATTCCAGAATGCGCGCCTTGATCTTTTCCAAACCATAGTGGTCCTTTTCAAGAATTTTCGCAGCGTAAACCAGATCGTGGTCGTTTTCCTTGTAAATGCCCCACGGCAGCCCCACGAGGAAATCCAAATAGTTCTGGATGTTGCCGTATTCCGGATGCATCGGCGTTGAGTTGCGCATGCGTTTGAGTTCCTTGCGCGCGCGCTCCTTCACCGACTCCGGCATGAGCGAAGCTTCGATCTTCTGTTCAAGCTCGTCGAGTTCGGCGTCCTTGTCAACCTCTTCACCCAGCTCCTTGCGGATCACCTTGATCTTTTCACGTAGGAAATATTCCTTCTGAGATTTATCGATCGCCGCCTTCACGCGCTGGTTGAGCGTCATTTCCAGATGGATCAGCTCGTTTTCCTGCACCAAAAATGTCAGGAGTTTTTCCATCCGCTGATCGATATAGACATTGGAAAGCACCGCGTAGCGATTTTCCATCTGACTCACAACCAAATGCGTCATGATATCGATCTTCTTGGCGATGTCTGTCTGATTCTGGATCATCGTCAGCTGCGCTGAGCTCAGCTTGCGCGTCAATCTGTTGAACCGCAAAAGCTCCGTCTGCAGACGCGCTTCCGTTTTCTGAGTCAGCGCCTTCGCCGCTTCGCTCGAATAATCGTCGTAGATCGGGAAGACGCGCATCATGAGCATGCCGTCCTCTTCCTCAAGCTGCAGCGCCTGCACACGCTGACCGATATCGAGGGTGATCTTGTAGCCGTTGATCGCCGTATTTTTTTCGAGCTTCGTCACCTCAGCGCGAACGCCGATCGGATAAAGCGCCTCCATGTCTGGCGTCTCCACATCCGGATGGATCTGCGTGAAAAGAAAAATCTCGCCATTTTCCGCACGGGCAGCATCCACCGCACGCTTGGAAAGCTCGCGGCCAATGTCCACGGTGATCGTTGTGTTTGGCAGCGGCACCAACTGGCGTAGCGGCACCATCACTCCACGTTCGCTTCTAATTGCACTCATCGTATCACTTCCTTATTCAAAAAGGCTTTGCAAAGAGAGCCTTGCAAAGCCTTTCATCTTATTCCTTGTATTCCAGTAGCGGTGCGCCAGCGCCAAGGATCGCATCCCTGGTGATGCGCACGCGCGCAATGTCGTCGCGGCTTGGAATGTCGAACATAATGTCCATCATCACATTTTCCAGGATCGCACGCAGGCCTCGCGCACCGGTGTTGCGCTTGAGCGCTTCTTCAGCGATCGCGTCCAGCGCGTCGTCCTCAAAGACCAGCTCCACATCGTCCATCTCGAAGAGCTTCTGATACTGCTTGACCAGCGCATTCTTCGGCTCTACGAGCACGCGGATCAGCGCTTCCTTGTCGAGCTGCTCCAGCGTCACGAGATATGGCACACGGCCGATGAACTCTGGGATCAAACCAAACTTCAGGAGATCCTCAGGCTCGATCTTCTTGATCGTTGGCAGATCTTTTTTCGCCAACGTTGCCGCATCTTCGGCATCCACAGCGAAGCCCAGGCTTCCCTTGCCGATGCGGCGGTCGATGATCTGCTCGATGCCGTCAAAAGCGCCACCGAGGATGAAGAGAATGTTCGTCGTATCCAGCTGGATGAATTCCTGATGCGGATGCTTTCTTCCGCCCTGCGGCGGAATGTTCGCCACCGTGCCCTCGATGATCTTCAGGAGCGCCTGCTGCACCCCTTCGCCGGAAACATCGCGGGTGATCGACGGATTGTCGCTCTTGCGGGCGATCTTGTCGATCTCATCAATGTAGATGATGCCGCGGCTGGCTGCATCCATGTCAAAATCAGCAGCCTGGATCAGCTTCAGGAGAATGTTTTCCACATCCTCACCGACATAGCCGGCTTCCGTCAGCGACGTCGCATCCGCGATCGCAAACGGCACATTCAGCACACGCGCCAGCGTCTGCGCCAGAAGCGTCTTACCGCTCCCTGTTGGCCCAATGAGACAGATGTTCGTCTTCTGCAGCTCCACATCGTTGTCCGACGCCGCGTCGTCAATGTGGTTGATGCGCTTGTAGTGGTTGTACACCGCAACAGAGAGCGCCTTTTTCGCCTCGTCCTGACCGATCACGTACTCATCGAGCACCGACTTGATATCAGCTGGCTTGAGGATATTTTCCTGCGAGAAATCCGCGTGCGTCATCACAGCACTTTCAGCGAGGATCTCGTCACAGATCTTCACGCATTCGTCACAAATGTACACACCCTGACCAGCGATCAGCTTGTTGACCTCGTCGCGTGATTTGCCACAAAATGAACAGCGGATTTCTTCGTTTTGCTCGTCGTTTTTACTCATTGATGCACTCCATTCCTCAGTGACGGTCGATGACCTTGTCGATCAGACCGTATTCAAGCGCTGCAGCCGGTTCCATGAAATTGTCACGTTCCGTATCCTGGCGCACCTTTTCAGGATCCTGACCAGTGCGTTCCGCCAAAATGCGGATCATCTTTTCTTTGATCTCCAGGATACGTTTCGCGTGGATCGCGATATCCGTCGCCTGACCAGATGCACCGCCCAGTGGCTGGTGGATCATGATCTCGCTGTTCGGCAGCGAGAAACGTTTGCCCTTCGCGCCTGCAGCGAGCAGAAATGCACCCATGCTTGCAGCCATGCCCACACAGAGCGTGCAGACATCCGGCTTCACATACTGCATCGTATCGTAGATCGCCAGCCCGGCAGTTACAGAACCGCCCGGGCTGTTGATGTACATGTAAATGTCTTTCTTTGGGTCATCAGCTTCCAGGAAAAGAAGTTGTGCGATGATCGCATTGGCAGAATCATCCGTGACCTCGCCACCGAGGAAAATGATTCTGTCTTTCAGCAATCTCGAATAGATATCGTAGGAGCGTTCTCCATGACCAGTTTGTTCAATGACATAAGGGACAAGATAGCTCATCGTTGTAAACTCCTTTCAATGCTCCTGTCTACTGAAGCGCGCCGGCCTTACTTGATGACAGCGCTACCAAACAGGAGATCCATAACCTTTTCAAACTTGATGCTGTTTCTCAGCGCTTCCATCTGGCCCTGAACCATGAAGATCTGCTTCAGCTGATCTTTTTCCATCTGATAAAGCTTCGAGAGCTTGTCCAGTTCAGCGTCCAGTTCTTCTTCGCTGACTTCGATTTCTTCGCGTTCAGCGATTTCGCTCAGAACCAGCTGCTGCTTAACAGAAGCTTCAGCGCGTTCGTTGAATTCCTTCTTAACCTCTTCTTCGCTCGTGTTGGCCAGACGATAGTACATATCCATCTCAATGCCCTGGGCGCGGAGATTGTAGGTCATTTCGTTGAGGTAGCCTTCAGCTTCTTTTTCGATCATCGACTGTGGAGCCACTACATCGGAATCCTCAGTGATCTTCTGAGCGATCTTCGCTTTGTACTGGTTGTCAGCAGCTTCCTTGCGCTGTTTTTCCATATCTTCGCGGAGATGTGCCTTGTATTCATCGAGGGTGTCATATTCGCTGACATCCTTTGCAAAATCGTCGTCCAGTGGAGCCAGGTGTTTGCGCTTGATCGCGTTCACCTTCACAGTGAAGACAACAGCAGCGCCAGCAAGATCAGCAGCATGGTATTCTTCTGGGAAAGTCAGATCCAGATCCTTTTCTTCGCCAACCTTCATGCCAACCATGCCTTCTTCAAAGCCTGGGATGAAGCTGTTGGAACCGATCGTCAGTTCGTAGTTTTCAGCCGTGCCGCCTTCGAAAGCAACGCCGTCCTTCTTGCCGCAGAAGTCGAGCAGAACGATGTCGCCGTTTTCAACAGCAGCGTCTGCATCTTCAACATCTTCGATCAGCGCAGTGTTTTCACGAGCGTGGTCGATTTCCTTCTGGAGGTCTTCGTCCGTTACAGTCGTGTCAACCTTTTCCAGCTCGATGCCCTTGTATTCGCCAAGGGTGATCTCCTGCTTCGTGTCAACAGTCGCAGTGAAAACGAAAGGCTCGCCAGCTTCCAGCGTCACAACGTCGAACTTAGGTTCAGCGATTGGCTTGATGTCTTCGTTTTCTTTGATCGCTTCTACATACTTAGGGAAAACGCAGAGTTCAGCTGCATCAAAATAGAAGAAATCCTTTCCATAGTACTGTTCGATCAGCTGGCGTGGTGCATGACCTTTGCGGAAGCCAGGGATGTTGATCTTACCCTTCTTGTCGCGGTACGCTTTTTCAACGTATTCCTTAAATTCATCCTGTGGGATTTCGATGGTAAGTTCTACCTGTACCTTATCAAGCTGTTTCTTTTCTACCTTCATAATTATCCTCCTAAATGAGCCTTTTATTTTTAATCTTATAGTAACATACTACAAGCATAAACTACTATAAAATCATATAAAAAAAGCGACTGGTTCAGTCGCAATTTTTTATAAAGCGGAAAACGAGATTCGAACTCGCGACCCTCGCCTTGGCAAGGCGATGCTCTACCACTGAGCCATTTCCGCATATGCGGATGAAGGGACTTGAACCCCCACGTCGTGAGACGCCAGATCCTAAGTCTGGTGCGTCTGCCAATTCCGCCACATCCGCTTATATTTGAATTATTCGCGACATCAAATTATGTCGTAACAACATGGAATATATTACATGATATCTCACGCTTTGTCAACCAACTTTTTCCGCTTTATTCGCCCGTCGCAAAAATTCGCTGTCTTTGAAAGTTTTCTTCCAGGCCCTTAACGAGAACTTGTCATTTTGTGCATATTTTTTCACACAAAAACCAAAAAATTTGTTATACTAACCATGTTAAGATCAATTCTCAAAGATCAATTCTCAAGGAGGAATCAATTTGCAAGAACCAACCATGATCAGCGCCAAGTGTCCACACTGTGACGCCGAGATCAACATCCCTTATTATGAAGAAGTCAACGTCAGCGACAACCCGGAATTCAAGGAAGCCATCCTTTCCGGAGAATTTTTCAAATATACCTGCCCATCCTGCGGTCAAAGCATTCCCGTCACCGGTCCCCTGCTCTATCACGATCCAGCCGTGCCAACCATCATTGACCTTGTGCCACAGGGATTCGACACACATACCGACCGCTTAAACGAACTCCTGTCTCTCATCCAGGGCATGGAAGGCGATCACACCAGCATCTACCAGGCGCGTCTCGTCAACAGCGTCGACAAACTTCTGGAAAAGATCTACATCCAGGATGCCCATCTCGATGATCGCGTCGTTGAGCTCGTCAAACTCGCCTACCTCAAACACTATGGCGCAGATCTGCAGAAAAAAGGTCCCGTCCTTGCCAGCCTCTATATGCCATCGCCGGAAAACGACGACGCGCAGATCGTCTTCATCCTCGGCGAAAGCCACGAAATGGCAAGCGTTGACTTCTCGAAGGATTACTACGTCTACTTTGCGACCCAGTTTGCCAAACCATTAGAAGAACAGGCAAGCGTCAACCAGTTCCACACCATCGACGAAAAATGGGCCGCCACATTCATCAGCCAACAGCAAACAAAGGAGTGAGCGCTCTATGAGCACCCATACGGAAGACGAACAGGTCATCACCACCCTGTCTACTGAAGAGATCATCGATCAGCGAGAAAATCCCATCAAAACACTCAGACAGTCTGAAGCCTTTCAATACATGATGCTGGAATACGGCGCAGCCCTCAAGATCGTCGAGACCAAGCTCCACGCTCTCGACAGTGAGTTCAATCTACGTCACGACCGCAACCCCATCGAATCCATCTCCACCCGTCTCAAATCTGCTGACAGCATCGTTGAAAAAATGCATCGCCGCGGCCAGCCCATCTCCATCGAAAGCATCCAGAAATCTCTCACCGATATTGCCGGTGCGCGCGTCATCTGCTCCTTCCTCGATGACATCTACACCCTCGCAGATATGATCAAAACTCAGGAAGACATCACCGTCCACGTCAAAAAAGACTACATCGCCCATCCCAAGGAGAACGGCTACCGCAGTCTGCATCTCATTGTCTCCATCCCGATCTATCTTTCCCAGGGACGCAAAGACATTCCTGTTGAGATCCAGTTCCGCACCATCGCCATGGAATTTTGGGCCACTCTTGAGCACAAGATCAAATATAAGAAAAAGATCGCCGATCCCGAAAGCGTTTCCGCCGAGCTCAAAAGCTGCGCCGACCTCATCAACGAGATCGATCACCGCATGCAAAGCCTGCGCCGACGCACCATCGATTAAGATCGTGTAGCGAATTTCTAAAAAATAATTAAAATAAGTGTTGACAAGCGCAATCCGCTTGGTGTAAAATTCGATATGTTGTCGGGGCGTAGCGCAGTTTGGTAGCGCACGTGGTTTGGGACCATGGGGTCGGGGGTTCGAATCCCTCCGCCCCGATTAACATTTCTACTTTATCGGGACTGAGTGAAAACTTGAGTCGCATCTCAAAAAAATTCTTGACAAAGCCTTTACGGCGTGTTATTATTTTATTCGTTGTCGGGGCGTAGCGCAGTTTGGTAGCGCACGTGGTTTGGGACCATGGGGTCG
>ERZ1034984.1973-NODE-1973-length-17596-cov-8.091044_pt1 | contig 17596 bp, 13 predicted proteins | sample MGYA00520589_ERZ1034984 | MGnify/ENA primary metagenome ERZ1034984 (study PRJEB33766, sample SAMN09781790) | gut metagenome | biome: gut microbiome | host: Homo sapiens | place: Madagascar | study: EMG produced TPA metagenomics assembly of the PRJNA485056 data... | reverse complement strand
AAAAATAAAAAGTTGATTTTAATTTTAATTGCGATGATTACGGTTATCGCGGCGGCAACCGTCCTTTCTGCGTGCGACAAAAATAAGGGCGAGTTCGTCGACGTCGGTATCGAGTTGTATTCCGCAAAGCAATATTACGTCGAGGGCGAAACTTTCACGCCCGAAGGCGGTATCCTTAAAGTTTACTCTTACAACGAAAAAACGAAGGAAGAAAAATACCGCTTCGTCGATCTTACCGACAAGGACGTTACCCTTGAAAACACGACGGGGGCGCGCGTCGATACGTACACCGTTACCGCAAGATATAAAGGGCTTTCGACGCGGTTCAAGTATATCGTGCAAAAAGAAGAAAACGCCGTATCGAGTGTTGATTTCGTGCTGTCGGAAGACCACGGCGCGCCTGTGTATTCGGTGTCGAATATTCGCAGTGAAATCGATTTTTCGGACTTTATCGGTATGAAATTTGTGATAAAGTACCGTGATACGAAAAAACAAGACGAAGAAGTCCCGCTTTGGGACGAGAACAGTTATAGATTTTACGACCTTTCTTACAGCGGTTTCGACGTCAAGACGGCAGGGCTTAAATACATCACTTTCACTTGCATCGCGACCGACGTCGTGCTGCCGTATAAGGTGACCGAAGACGACTTCGTTTACGACTTCGAATTCGTGAAATACGATAAAGAAAAAAAGGAATACGTTTCCGTCAAAAAAGAAGACAGCGTGAGAAGAAATTACCTTGTCGGCGAGAAGTTTGACGCGCAGAATACGAAAATCAGATATATTTACAAGTCGCTGAAAAAAGCGGAGCCCGTCGAAATTTCCGAAAGTCAAATTTCAGGTTTCGACACGACGACGGCTTCCGACAAAAAAATGTTTATTCTTTCGTTACTCACGGGGGTTGAAACGTTCAATTATTCGGTATTCGAAGAAACCGCCGTCAAAGGAGTTACGCTGAACAACAAAGATTTTTCGCAGCCCACGCCCGGGTTCAATGACGTATGGACGGAAAAAACGAAAGGCGAATGGAAGTCGTACGAAGAATATATCGACGCCATAAAACTGTGTCTCGTACTGGACGAAGACGGCAAGCAATACTTACCCGTGACGGGCGCGGACGAAGATATTATTTTGTATTACGTCACCCCCGATGAACAAGACCTGAGCCTTAAAAAGGAATTCACGAAAGAAGTTTTTGACGAACTCAAAAAGACGGAGTGCGAATACGAAATAATTGCGGTTTATCGGAAAAATCCCGAAGCGTACGCAAGGAGAATCTTCTTTACCGTGAAAAACTTTATCACGGGCATAGATTTTGTAAATCTGAACGTTGACAATCTCACGTTCACGGAAGGTGACGCGTTCAGTTTCGGCGAAGCAACCGCAAAAGTGCATTACGCCGACGGAAAGACCAAAACCGTAAGATTGCAGGACGAATACGAAAAAACCGACGAAAACGAAAGGCTGATACGAATGAAAAACACGAAAGCGGTCGAGGCGAAAACATTCGATATGAGCGCAGGCGAGCATAAAAAGCAATATTATATCACTGCAAATATCGACGTTTCAGATTACGAAGTTACCGTGAACGGCGAAAAATTTGTCGAAGACAACGGATTCAGGATTTATATAAGTTACGTCGTGCAAAAAGCGTAAATCAAAAAAATTTTTCAGGGGCGAAGGCAAAGGCTTTCGCCTTTTTCGCGCGCTTTTCTTGACAATTCATAATATATTTTTTATAATGTCTTGAAATATATAAATTATTGAGGTTTTTCAATGTACAAAAAAGTTGACAACGGTCTTGATTTTGTGGCGCGCGAAAAGGAAGTTCTGGACTTCTGGAAGGAAAACCACATTTTTGAAAAAAGCGTCGAAAAAAACGTCGGCAATCCCGAGTTTTCGTTTTTCGACGGTCCGCCCACGGCAAACGGACGTCCCCACATCGGGCATATTCTCACCCGTGTTATGAAGGATATTATTCCCCGCTATAAGACGATGAAAGGTTATCACGTTTTAAGGAAAGCGGGCTGGGATACTCACGGTCTTCCCGTCGAACTCGAAGTGGAAAAACAACTGCACATCGACGGCAAACAGGAAATCGAAAAGTACGGTATCGAGCCGTTCATCAAGCAGTGCAAAGAAAGCGTATGGAAATATAAACACGAATGGGAAGTCATGTCCGACCGCGTCGGTTACTGGGCGGATATGGAAAACCCTTACGTCACCTACGACGACAATTATATCGAGTCGGTGTGGTGGAGCCTGAAAGAAATCGACAAAAAAGGACTTTTATACAAAGGCTATAAAATCGTTCCTTACTGCCCGCGTTGCGGCACGGCTTTGTCAAGCCACGAGGTCGCGCAGGGATACAAGGACGTCAAAGAACGTTCCGTTTTCGTAAGGTTCAGGCTCGTTGACGAAGAAAACACGAGCTTCCTTGCCTGGACGACCACTCCGTGGACGCTCCCCAGCAACGTCGCGCTTTGTATGAACGCGAAAGAAGATTACGCCAAAATCAAGGTCGGCGACGAATACTTCATTATGGCAAAGGCTCTTATCCCGTCCCTTTTCAAGGAGGACGAATACGAGCTTGTCAGCGTGAAAAAGGGCAAGGATTACGAATATACGAAATATAAACCCCTTTTCGATTACGTCAAAGACACGTCGAAGGGCTGGTTTGTCACGAACGCCGATTACGTCACTCTTACGGACGGCACCGGCGTCGTACACATCGCGCCCGCATTCGGCGAAGACGACGCGCAGGTCGGCAGGCGTTACGACTTGCCTTTTGTGAAATTCGTGGACGACCGCGGCAGACTCACCGACGACGTTTACGACTTCAAAGGTCTTTTTGTGAAAGACGCCGATCGTCCCATTATTATGAAACTGAACGAAACGGGATTGCTGTTCAAGGATATGCTTTACGAACACAGTTACCCGTTCTGCTGGCGTTGCGACACTCCGCTTATTTATTACGCACGCGAAAGCTGGTTCATTAAGATGACGGCGGTTCGCGACGAACTTATGAAACGCAATCTGTCGGTCAACTGGATGCCGCCGACAATCGCGACGGGACGTATGGGCAACTTCATCGAAAACGTCATCGACTGGGGCATCAGCCGCGAACGTTACTGGGGCACGCCGCTTCCCATCTGGATTTGCGACAAGTGCGGACATAAACACGTCGTCGGCAGCCGCGAAGAACTTTGCAAACTCGGCGGGCTTGAAAAAGCACCCGAACTTCATAAACCTTATATCGACGAGGTTACGTTCACGTGTCCCGAATGCGGCGGCGTAATGCACCGCGTTCCCGAAGTGCTGGATTGCTGGTACGACAGCGGCAGCATGCCTTTCGCGCAGTGGCACTATCCGTTTGAAAACAAGGAAATTTTTGAAGAAGTGTATCCCGCCGACTTTATTTCGGAAGCAATCGACCAGACTCGCGGTTGGTTCTATACCTTGCTTGCGATTTCGACGCTTCTGTTCGACAAGGCAAGTTTCAAAAACTGCATAGTTTTAGGACACGTCAACGACAAAGACGGCATCAAAATGAGCAAGCATAAGGGCAACGTCGTCGATCCGTTCAGCGTGCTCGACAAGCAAGGCGCGGACGCCGTGAGATGGCATTTCTATACGTCAAGCGCACCCTGGCTTCCTTCGAGGTTTTATCCCGAAGCCGTCAGCGAGTCGCAGCGTAAATTCATGGGCACGCTCTGGAACACCTATGCGTTCTTTGTACTTTACGCCGATATCGACAAATTCGATCCGACGAAATACAACCTTAAAGATTGCAAACTGTCGGTCATGGACAGATGGGTGCTTTCGGGGCTCAACAGCCTTATCAAATACGTGGACGACTGTCTGAACGAATATAAGATTTTCGAAAGCGCAAGGAAGATTCAGGACTTCGTGGACGAACTTTCCAACTGGTACGTCCGTCGCGGTCGTGAAAGATACTGGGGAAGCGAAATGTCCGACGACAAAATCGCCGCGTATATGACGCTTTACACCGTCCTTACCGAACTGTCGAAACTCATCGCGCCGTACACCCCGTTTATGGCGGAAAACATTTATCAGAACCTTGTCAGGTCGTTTGACAAAAACGCGCCCGAAAGCGTGCATCTGACCTCGTTCCCCGTGGCGGACGAAAGTTTCATCGACACCGCGCTCGAAGACGGCATGGAAGAAGTTATCCGCGTTGTCGTTTTGGGACGCGCCGCAAGAAATCAGGCGAACATCAAAAACCGCCAGCCCTTACAGAAACTGTACGTGACCGGCGTTGAATTCGACGACGAACTGAAAGCCCTCGTTTCCGACGAAATTAACGTGAAAGAAGTGCTTAACGCGTCGGGCGAACAGGACTTCGTAACGTACGAAATCAAGCCGCAACTTAAAACGATCGGTCCGAAATACGGAAAACTTTTGGGTAAAATCAAGGAGCATCTTGCGAATGCCGACGGAAAAGCAATCGTGAACGCAGTCGCAACCGGCACGTACAAGGTCGATATCGACGGCACGGAAGTCGAGTTCTCAAAGGACGATATTCTCGTGTCCGTGAAAAACAAGGAAGGTTTCAGCAGCGAAGTCGACGGCGATATTTCGGTAATCCTCGACACCGCGCTTACCGCAGAACTTATCGAAGAAGGCGCAATGCGTGAAATCGTCTCCAAAATCCAGACGATGAGAAAGGAAGCGGGCTTTGAAGTTACCGACCATATCACGCTCGGGTTCAAAACGGATTCCGCGCTCCTTAAAAAGATTATGAACGACAACACGACGGTCAGAAACGCCGTCCTTGCCGACGAAGTCAGAAACGATATCGACGGCTACACGAAAGAATGGGACATCGGTGACGATAAAATCACGTTGTCCGTCAAAAAGAAATAATGCAAGTCAATTCCGAGTGGAAAGATTACGAGGTCATCGCAACCGGCGACGGCAATAAGCTGGAAAGATGGGGCAAATACGTTTTGCTTCGTCCCGATCCTCAGGTCATCTGGCCCGAATCTTTCCCCCTTGAAAACTACAAAGGTCTGACGGCAAAGTACGTGAGAAGCGCGACGGGCGGCGGCCATTGGGAATACCTGGAACCCATGCCCGAAAACTTCACCGTGAGTTGGCGCAATCTTACGTTCAAATTGAAACTTATGGGCTTCAAACATACGGGGCTTTTCCCGGAGCAGGCGGTAAACTGGGCGAAAATGATCGACCTTATCAAAAACGCCGGAAGACCCGTTAAAGTTCTGAACCTGTTTGCCTATACCGGCGGCGCGACGGTTGCGTGTGCGTCGGCGGGCGCGGAAGTTACCCACGTCGACAGCGCGAAAGCGATGGTCGAAAGGGCGGGCGAAAACGTACGTCTTTCGGGACTTACCGACGCAAAAGTCAGATATATCATCGACGATTGCTTAAAATTCGTCCGTCGCGAAATAAAGCGCGGCAGGAAGTACGACGCAATCATCATGGACCCGCCGAGTTTCGGCAGAGGTCCTGGCGGCGAAATGTGGAAAATCGAGGACAATCTGTTTTCGCTCATCAGGGAAACGAAAGAAGTTTTGTCGGACAATCCGCTTTTTTATCTTCTCAACAGTTACACGACGGGGCTTCAACCCACCGTTATGGCAAATATGCTGAAACTCGGGCTGAATACGTCGAAAAACGCAGTAATTACCGCCGACGAAATCGGTCTGAATACCAGGGAGGAGGGTATCGTCTTGCCAGCAGGCGCAAGCGCCCTTGCGATATTTTAATGGAAAATAATGCAATCAAAGAATATCAAGGCGTAAAAATCATTTACGAAGACAACCATATTCTCGTTGCGGTGAAGCCGCAGAATATGCCGTCGCAGGAAGACGAGTCGAAAGACCCCGATATTCTTTCGATTCTGAAAAATTATCTGAAAGAAACTTACGATAAGCCCGGCGACGCGTATCTCGGGCTTGTGCACAGGCTTGACAGAGTTACGGGCGGCGTTATGGTTTTCGCAAAAACGTCAAAGGCGGCGGCAAGACTTTCGGAGGCAATCCGCGAAGGCGAGTTTGAAAAAACTTATCTTGCGGTCGTTTACGATACGCCCAAAGAAAAACAGGCGGTGCTTGTCAATCACCTGAAAAAGGATCCGAAAAGCAATACCGTCCGCGTCGTCCCGGAAGTCACCGAAGGCGCAAAATATGCGGAACTTACTTATAAAGTGTTTGAGTCCATCGGGAAACTATCGCTTGTCGGCGTGAAACTCGCAACCGGCAGAAGTCATCAGATCCGCGTGCAGATGGCGCATATCGGAAACCCGATCGTCGGCGATATGCGATACAGCGGAAATCGTCCGAAAGCGCAATGCAATCTCGCGCTATGGGCGGCGGAACTTCGTTTTAAGCACCCCACGCTCGACCAGACGATGGTATTCAAGGTTTCCCCGCCGGAAGACGAAAAACCCTGGAATTATTTTAATCTCGAACCTTTCTTCCGCGTCAGCGTGAAAGACGCTATGGCGGAAACGTTATAAACCTATGGAATTTATCGAAAACACTTTGGGCGGCGTCCTGGACGACCTCTCAAAAAACAATCCGAACGGCTGGGCGGTAAGATATACCGACAGAAATTACTTCCGCACCTGGAAAAAACTTAACGACGAGGCGGATCTCATCGCGCGCGGCATGATGTCTTTGGGTGTCAAAAAGGGCGATCACGTCGCAATCTGGGCAACCAACACGCCCGAATGGATTCTGACGTTGTTCGCGGCGGCGAAAATCGGCGCGGTGCTTGTAACCGTCAATACCAATTTCAAAATTTTTGAGTTGGAATACCTTTTGAGGCAGTCGGACACGAAACTTCTCGTGATGATCGGCGGATTCAAAAACAACGACTACGTCGCAACCGTGAACGAACTTCTGCCCGAACTGAAAACGACTTCCGGCGAAATAGAGTCGGAGCATCTGCCGTTTTTGAAACGCGTCGTTTTTGCAGGGAAAGAAACGCCCGAAGGTATGCTTAATTTTGAGGATTTGAAAATTCTTGGCGGCGATTTTCCCGTCGAAATTTATGAGGAAAACAAAAAAACGCTGAACACCCACGACGTCGTGAATATGCAATATACCTCGGGCACGACAGGCTTTCCGAAGGGCGTAATGCTCACGCACTACAATATCCTGAACAACGGCAAAACCATCGGCGACGGTATGAAATTTACAAAAAACGACAAACTTTGCATCACCGTTCCGTTTTTCCACTGCTTCGGACTTGTGCTTGCGATGATGGCGTGCATTACTCACGGCACGACGATGGTGCCCGTCGAAAGATACAGCCCCGTCCCCGTCATGAACGCAATCAGCGTCGAAAAATGCACGGCGGTGCACGGCGTACCCACGATGTTCATCGCAATGCTGGAACACGCGCAGTTCAACAACTTTGATTTTTCAAGCCTCAGAACGGGCATTATGGCGGGCTCGCCTTGTCCCATCGAAGTGATGAAAAAAGTCATCGACAAAATGAATATGCGTGAAATCGTCATTGTTTTCGGACAGACCGAAGCGTCGCCCGGCTGCACGATGACGACGACTTCCGACAGCATCGACAAACGAGTAAACACGGTAGGGCGTGCGTTCCCCGGCGTCGAGTGCAAAATCATTGATCCGGACACCGGCAAAGAACTTCCGATAAACACCCCCGGCGAATTTTGTGCAAGGGGATACAATATAATGAAAGGGTATTACAAAATGCCCGAAGCGACCGCGCAAGCCATCGACAAAGACGGCTGGTTGCATACCGGCGATTTGTGCACCGTTGACGAAGACGGATATTATAAGGTCGTAGGACGTATCAAAGATATGATTATCCGCGGCGGCGAAAATATTTATCCGAAAGAAATCGAGGAGTGCTTGTATACGTGCGACAAGGTTTCCGACGTGCAGGTCATCGGCGTGCCTTCCGAGGCGTACGGCGAAGAAGTTATGGCGTGCGTCATTCTGAAAGAGGGCGAAGAAATGACCGAAGAAGAGGTCAAGGAATTCGTCGGCGCAAGAATGGCAAAACACAAGGTGCCGAGATACGTCAGGTTTGTGGACTCGTTCCCGACGAATGCGGCAGGCAAAATACAAAAATTCAAGATGCGTGAAGAAGCGATCGAGATTCTGAAACTGCAAACCGCCGCTTCAATCGAAACCGCATAACAAGGACTTTAAGGAGGAATTTCAGAGATGAAACTTGCTTTTTCGACAATCGGTTGCCCGAACTGGTCTTATGACGAAGTGGTATCCACCGCGTCCGATCTTGGCTACGACGGCTTTGAAGTGCGTGGTATCGGCGGCGAAATCTATGCGCCGGACGTCAAACAGTTCAAACCCGAAAACATTGAAAAAACCAAAGAAAAATTGAAAAGCCTCGGGCTTGGCATCACCATGCTTACGTCGGGTGCGTCGCTTGCGGTGTATTCCGAAAAGGAAAAAGCGGTTGCGGAAGCCAAGGCTTATATCGACCTTGCGGAGTCGCTCGGCGTGCCGTACATCAGGGTAATGTGCACCAACAGACCTATGCCCGACGGCGGCGATATCCAACTTTGCAAACGACTTTACAAGGAAATTTTAAGTTACGCAAGCGGCAAAAACGTCCTGCCTCTTATCGAAACGAACGGCATCTTTTGCGACACGAAACTGTTGCGCGATTTTGTCGATGAGTGCGACGGCGGCGTACTGTGGGACATAAATCACCCGTATCGCTTCAACGGCGAAAGTATCGAAACAACGCTCAAAAATCTTGGCGGCAGAATTTGTTACGTCCATATCAAGGACAGCGTCGTCCAGAACGGCGTCACGAAATATAAAATGCTGGGCTACGGCGATATTCCCGTCAAAGACGCCTTGCGCGGATTGAAGAAAGCCGGATACGACGGCACCGTTTCTCTGGAATGGGTGAAACGCTGGGAGCCCGACCTCGAAGAACCCGGCATCGTGTTCTCGCAGTTCATAAGCACGATAAAAAGATATCTGAAACAATTATAAAATCCTAAAACAAAAGTCGCGCCGATCGGTGCGATTTTTTTGTGTAACGCAACCCGCCTTCCGCATATAATGATAAAAACGCGGAGGGCTTATGAATAACGATAAACGACTGGAAATAATTTTCAACCATATTAAAAACGGGGTGGAATTTATATCGACGGACAACGTCTTTATCGACGAAACCGTGCGTATCGGCAAACACACGATAGTTTTTCCCGACCAGTACATAAGGGGGAATACCGTGATCGGAAACAGTTGCGTTCTGGACACGGGAAACGTCATTGAAGACAGTATAGTCGGAAACGGCGTAACAATCATAAAAAGCGTGTTAAGGAATGCAAAAATAGGCGATAAAACCACTGTCGGGCCGTTTGCCAACGTTCATACCAACGCCGACGTCGGGAAAGAATGCAGGGTAGGAAACTTTGTGGAAATTAAAAACGCAACCGTCGGACAGCGCGTCAAGGCGGCGCACCTCGCGTACGTCGGCGACGTCGATATCGGCGATTTATGCAACGTCGGGTGCGGAAGTATCTTTGTGAACTACGACGGCAAAAACAAGCACAGAAGCACCGTCGGGGAAAGCGTTTTTATCGGCAGTAACAGCAACGTCATCGCGCCTGTCAATATTGAAAACAACGCCTATATTGCGGCGGGCACGACCGTCACAGTTGACCTTCCGAAAAACTGTATGTGCATCGGTCGAAGCCGCGAAACCGTCAAGGAAAACCGCACGAAGTACGTCAAAAACCAGTTTGACATGAAATACTTCGGCACGGACGGCATACGCGGGATTTACGGCGAAACGCTTTGTGACGACCTTGCGTACCTTGTCGGAAACTTTCTGGGTTATTCCGCGGACGGCGGCAAAGTCGTGCTCGGCAGGGATACGAGGATAAGCGGCGAAAAACTATCAGGCGCAATTATAAGCGGCATTATCGACGCCGGCGCGGACGTGATAAACCTCGATATAGTGCCGACGCCCGCCGTGTCTTTCGTCACGCGTGAAATCGACGCAAACTACGGCGTTATGATAAGCGCGTCGCACAATCCGCCCGAATACAACGGCATAAAAATCTTTATGAGCGACGGACGCAAACTTTGCCGCATCGAAGAAGCCGAAATCGAAAAACATATCGAAAGCAAGCGAAAAGTCGTCGCAAACGAAAAAGGCAAGGTCGAAAACGGGGCAGCATATTTTGAAAACTACGTGCGGGCGGTGACGGAAATCGCCGACGATTTGTCGGGGCTCAAAGTCATCTTGGACTGTGCGAACGGCGCGCTTTCACACGTTGCGAAACACGTTTTTGAAAGCCTTAACGCCACCGTGTATTCCTTTAACGACGAAGGTTGCGGGCGAATTATCAATCACGAGTGCGGAGCGACCGACACAAAATTTTTGCGACAAAAGGTGAAAGAGCTTAACGCCGACGTCGGATTTGCGTACGACGGCGACGCCGACCGCCTTATCGCTGTCGACGAAAACGGCCGTGAAGTCGACGGGGACGAAATTATTTTCATCATCGCGCGCGAACTTCTGAAAAAAGGAAAACTCAATAAAAAGAAAGTCGTTTGCACGGTTTTAAGCAATATGGGCGTTGAAAGAAACTTAAATTCCATGGGAGTGAGTATGCTGCGCGTGGACGTTGGCGATCATAACGTGCAGGCGGCGATGGCAAAAGGCGGCTATGTCCTTGGCGGCGAGCAGTCGGGGCACATAATCCTTGGCGAGTTTGCGGCGACGGGCGACGGACTTCTTGCAAGCGTGTACCTTGCAAGCACGATAAAGAAAACGAAATTGCCGCTGAGCGTCTTGTCAAAGGTGACGCGATATCCGCAAATCAACGCAAGTTTCGCCGTGAAAAACAAGTCGGAAGTCGTCAGGAATAAGGACTTGCAAAACTACGTTTCAGCAATAAAAGGGGAACTGCCCGAGGGCAGAATCCTGATCCGCGAAAGCGGCACGGAAGAAAAAATCAGACTGACCGTCGAGGCGAAAGACGAAGAAATAATGAACAACGCGTTCAAAAAAATGTCGAAGTACATAAAAGAAAAATTTATGTAAAAACAAAATAAAACAAAAAGAAAGAAGCAACGCGAAATGCGTTGCTTCTTCCTGACTTAAAGCAAATATATATCAGATTTTTGATATATCGAGTTTTTGGAAGCCGCCGTACATTTCCTGTGCGACGTCGTCATAGCAATCTTTGCCCAAAAACAGGGTGTAGATTTCGCGCGCCTTTTCGACGTAATTGAAGTTGAGTTTATCGGGGGCGATATCGTGATACTGCACCCATGCGTCAAAGTATGCGTCGGCGTAAGCGGTTTCGAGATTGGTGTAATAAGCGTTGTAGGGCATTTGCAGATAAACCTCGCCGTTTTGGAAAGCCGAAAGGTTGTTGAAGAATTCGGGTTTTTCTTTGAGTTGGGTTTTGAGAATATAAAGTCCGCCGGCGTCAAGGATAATCCTTTGAGGATTCATTGTTACGAGTTTTTCAAGGTCGAGCGATTTCTGGTATCCTTTGTAACCGTTCTCGTCCAGAACGTTTCTGATTTTTGAAACGTCGAAGATGGAGTAATTTGCCGACGAACTTTCAATGCCGTGCGTGCCGTAGTTGCTCTGGCAGCCGAGATATACGGTTGCTTTGTTGTTCCTGTCGATACCTTCGCCAATGCTCGAAAGATAGGTTTCCGTGTCGGAAATGAACGATAAAAGTTCGTTTGCGCGTTCTTTCCTGTTCAGAATGTCGCCAAGAAGGGCAATGGATTTTTTGACGTTTGCGTCAAACGCTTCCGTCTTGCCGTAACTTAATACCACGACGGGTTTCCCGATTTTTTGCTGTAAATCGTCCATTGCCGCCTTGTCCGAAGTGTAAAGGGAAAAGACGATATCGGGGTTTAACGAAAGGATCTTTTCGGCTTCGGGCGAGCCTTGCGGGCCGCCCTTGCCGCACGACGGAAGGGAATTGAACAAATCCTTGTTGACCATTTTATACGGTCTTATCGAAAGTCCGCCCCCGACGCCCGTGCCGTCTTTATCGACGTCCTCGACGCCGACAAGTTTCGACAAATCGCCGACATAGGTGTAAAGGCGAAGAGAGCCTGCGCCGATGCATACGACGCGGTTGATTTTTTCGGGCACGGTAACTTCGCGCCCCAAAAGGTCGGTTATGGTTTTGCCGTTTGCGGTGCCTTTGTCTTTATCGCAAGCCGAAAAAGCGAAAAGCGACGACAGAGTAACGATAATCATCAAAAGAATCAAAGCAGATTTTTTCATTTTCAGTCCTCGTATATAATCGTTTTTTTGCCGTTTATTTCAACGACGTCGGCATTCACGTCGAAAGTGTCCTTAAAGTCTTGTGCGGTTACGCAGTCCGCGGGGCATTGGCGCAGGATTTTCCCGTCCTTCATAAACGCGATTTCGTCCGCAAATCTTAGTGCCAGCGACAGGTCGTGCACGATCGCGACGGTAATTACGTTTTTGTCCACGGTCAGTTTTTTGATGAAAGACAAAACGTCTGCCTGATTTTTCACGTCAAGATTGCTTGTAAGTTCGTCAAAAAGCAAAACCTGCGGTTCTTGCGCAAGGGCGCGGGCGATGGCGATTTTTTGTTTTTCGCCGCCCGAAAGGCTGTCGACGTTCCGCATCGCGAAGTCTTCCACGGAAAGATCTTTGAAAAGTTTTTCCACAACGGACAAATCGTTTTCGGTAACGCCCCATCTGATGTAAGGACGTCGCCCGAGAAGCACCGCGTCGAATGCGCTCCCCGACGGGAAGAAAACGTTTTGCGGGACGTATCCCAGAAGTTTTGCTTTTTCGCGCGGTTTAAGCGACGATAAATCAGCGTCGTCAAGGGTGATTTTGCCGAAAGTCGGAGTCAATAACCCCAGAATATTTGAAAACAAAGTTGTCTTTCCCGCTCCGTTTGCGCCGAGAAGGAAAGTGCATTTCCCCGATTCCGCCTGAAAATTCACGCCGTCCAGGACTTGTTTTCCGGAGGAATATTTGAACGATAAATCAGATATTTTCAGATTCATTCTTCTTCCTCCTTAAAAGTATTGCCAGAAATACGGGACCGCCGATAAGCGACGTTACTACGCCGACGGGGACCGACGTGCCGAAAATCGGAAGACGTCCCAGAATATCGGATATTAACAAAAGCAGCGCGCCCGCAAGGAACGACGACGGCAAAAGATATCTGTAATCGTCGCCGACGATGCGTTTCATAAACTGCGGCGCAGTAAGCCCGACAAACCCGATTATGCCCAGAAACGATACGGTAACCGACGTGATGAGCGACGCAAGCAACAACGACATAATCGTCATAAACCGAGTGTTCACGCCAAGGGTTTTCGCATACGCAATCCCGCCCGACATCGCCGAAAAATCCCAACGCTTCAAAAAGAAGAACAACGTCGAAACCGAAACGACGATAAACATAATAAGGTCGGTTTTGTAGGACGCGCGCCCAAGGTCGCCGAAAGTCCAGTACACGGCGGAAGCAACCTGCGTGTCGCTTGCAAAATATTGAATGAGCGTCGTGCCTGCCTGAAAAATCGCGGATACCGCAACGCCCGCAAGCACTATCGCCGAGGCGTTCAGATTTTTAAGCCGCGCAAGAAGAAGAATCGAGCCGGCAGCGATAATCGCCGATAAAAACGAGAAAGTCGAAACAAGATAAGGATTGCTTATCGAAAGCCACGAGCCGTGCGTAGAGTGGAACGCGCCCGCCCCGACGACGATGATTGCAAAGTTCGCCCCGAAAACGGCGGCGTTGCTCACGCCGAGCGTCGTGGGGGAGGCAAGCGGATTTTTCAAAACCGTCTGCATGACAAGCCCCGACACCGCAAGACCGCCGCCCGCAATAAGCGCGGCGATGACGCGCGGAAACCTTATGCGACGGACGATAAGCCGCGCCGTTTCGCTGCCTTTGTTGAATATTGCAAGGAAAACTTCTTTGAACGAAAGCGTGCCGCTGCCGACGAAAACGCTCACGACGAAAAACAAAAAAACAAGCGCGAGAAGTATAAGAATTATCGCGATTTTTTTTGCTTTGGCGACGTTGTATTGTTCGCTTACTGAAAGCGTTTTTTCGTTCTTTCTGTTCATATCGATAAAATTATGCAAAAAAATCAGCAGTTTGTCAAACAATATCGTTGGTTTTGTTCGGATAATTTAATAATAACTATACTTTACCGAACGCAATGTTTGATATGTCGAAAATTGCCGAACAAACAGTATTGACAACCGAACACGTCGTATGATAAAATAACAAAAGGAGAACACTATGAATAAAAAAATCGAAGATACAAATGAGAAAATCTACAACGCCTTTTCGGAAGTTTTGCTCCTTAAAGACTACAACGACGTGAGGATTCAGGACGTGCTGGACAAAAGCGGCGTCGCAAGAAGTACCTTTTACGCGCACTACAAAACGAAAGAAGATTTATTGAAATCGGTCTGCACGACGATATTTTCGCACGTGTTTTCGCACGTTCTGAAAGAGGAAAAAAGCCACGACTTTTCCCGCTCGTCGATTTTTGATTACAAGCATTTCATAACGCACATTTTTTATCACATAAAGGACGAAAGCCGCCTAATACACGCGATTTTGCTTTCGCAAAGCAAGGCGATTTTCCTTGACTATATGCGGGAAGGCGTCAGGGAGTTTGCGACCGCGTGCGTCGTCAACGGTTTCGTCGATTTGAAAGGATTGCCCGAAAAACTGAAAGTCAGAAGCGTTATCGAAAGTTTCATTCTTATCATCGAGTATTGGAGCGACGCGGGTTTTTCGGACACGCCCGAAAAACTCACCGATTACTTCCTGAAACTTAACGTATAAATCTTTAATTGCGACATAAAAAAGCACGCCGTAAAAAGCGTGCTCTTTTTTATAAAACTCAAAGGGATATTACAGTTTACTTGCGGCATCTTTATCGAGAATCACCGTGACCGACGGGTGCAACTGCAATACCGAGGCGGGACAACTTTCGTCGACTTTTCCCGAAATCATTCTGAAAACGGCGTCCGCTTTGTTTTTGCCGCTTGCGAGCATAAGGATTTTTTTTGCGCGCATTATTTCGCCGATGCCCATCGTGATCGCGCTTTTCGGAACCTCGTCAATCTGACCGAAAAAGCGGGAATTGTCGCTTATGGTTTTTTCGGTGAGCCATACGCGGTGTGTGACGCTGTCGAAAGGAGTGCCCGGCTCGTTAAAAGCGATGTGTCCGTTGCCGCCGATGCCCAGAACCTGAATATCGACGACGGCGTTTTGAAGCATGGCGGAATACCTTGCACATTCTTCGTCGACGTTTTCCGCCGTGCCGCAGGGGATATTGACGTTTTTCATATCGACGTCGATTTTTGAAAACAGGTTGCGCGTCATGAAGTTTACGTAACTTTCCTTGTGCGACGCGGGAAGCCCGACGTATTCGTCAAGGTTGAAAGTCCTGACGTCCTTATAAGACGTGCCGCGATCACGATGGTCTTTTACCATTTCCGCGTAAAGCGGCAGCGGAGTCGAGCCCGTTGCGAGCCCGAGCGTTGCGGACGGGTTGTTTTTGACGACTTTGTAAACTTCGTTGAACGCGGCTTTGCCGAATTCTTCTGAGTTTTCAACGATAATTATTTTCATATTTTACCTCGGATTAAATTATACTATTATCAGGCTATCGGAGTCAACACAAAAGCCCGGGTAAAGCATTATATTATATGTTGAGCGCGCGCTGTTGACACCCCGTTTTCGGTATGATAAAATATAACGGAAAGGAATTTTATGGATAACGAAAAAAAGAAATTTGCAGTCATCGTTGTCAACGACAAAAGCGGGCGCGGAAAACGCGCAAACGTCGATAAACTCAAAAAAACGATGCTGAAAACGTACGACGTACGCGTGTTTCATATCACCGACGGCGAAGGGTTTTCGTACGTGCCGTGCGACGTTATCGCCGTATTCGGCGGCGACGGCACGCTCAACTCCGTCGTGAATATGTACGCCGACAAGGAAACGAAAATTATTTACGTTCCGTCGGGCACGCTTAACGAATGCTCGAAAAACGCCGACGGACATTTTGAAATCAGGTCGTTGGGACACGCCGACGAGAAATATTTCACTTACGTCCTTGCGACGGGCACGTTCACGCCGCTCGGCTACAACGTCGATAACAAACTGAAAAGGAAAATAAAAGCGCTTGCGTATATCCTGGGCGTGTTCAAGGAACTGAAAGTTTACAGAATCCCCACAAAAATTTGCGCCGACGGGAAAACGCAAAAGGGCGAATATTCGCTTATTATGGCGATTAAGTCAAAGCAATGTTTTAACCTTAAATTCAACCGCGCTTACAAAAAAACGGGCGGGATTTACCTTTTGACGATCGCCGCGCCGAAGCACGATAAACTCCTGGGACTTATCGAACTTTTCTTTCCGTATTTCAGGGCGTTTTTCGTCGGATTTTCAAAGGAGTATTCGTCAAAGCGGATTAAGTTTTTGAAAATAAACAATGCAAATATCACGCTCGAATGCGGCGCGACGTTCTGCGTCGACGGCGAAAAGCGAGATATGCCGCAGTCGTTTGATATTGCGGAATCCGTGCTTAATCCGCCGATTACGGTCATATCAAAGCGTTGTTTTGATAAATTGCAATAAATAAGAGGTGTCTTATGCAAACACGAAAGGTCAGAAAAGCCGTTATCCCGGCAGCGGGGCACGGCACCAGGTTTATGCCGATTACGAAAAGCATCCCGAAAGAGATGCTTGTACTTGTCGATAAACCCGCAATCCATTACATAGTCGAAGAATGCGCCGAAAGCGGCATCGAAGAAGTCGCGATAATTGTCAGCCGCGGCAAGGAAGCAATCGAAAGATACTTTACGCCGGCCTTAAACGACACGCCGGAACTTAAAGCACTTCTTAAAAAAATCAAAATCACCTTTATCACGCAGGAAACCCTGAACGGGACGGGCGGGGCAATATTGCTTACGAAAGACTTTGTCGGGGACGAACCTTTTGCGGTGCTTTTCGGCGACGACGTCGTCGTGAACGACGTGCCGTGCATAAAACAACTTATCGACGCGTACGACGAAACGGGCAAAACGGTTGTCGGCGTGCAGGAAGTCGAAAAAGAACTTGCGGTGCTGTACGGCGCAATCGAAAAGGGCGAGTCGCACGGACGTTTTACCGAGTTTAAGAACCTTATCGAAAAACCCGACATTAACAATCTTCCGTCAAATCTCGTGAGCCTTGGACGTTTCGTGCTGTCAAACGGGATTTTCGGCGCGCTGGAACAAACGCCGATGCGCGGGACGGAACTTGTTCTTCCCGAGGCGGTCTCGACCATTGCAAAGACGGAAGGCGCGGTCGCTTATACCTTCGAAGGGGCGCATTACGACATCGGAAACAAGTTGGGATATGCTATCGCCGCCGCCGATTTCTCGCTTGCGCGATTCGGCGACGACTTCAAAAAACACATAAAAACTATTTTGTAGTATTCTTTTTAAGAACCGTTATAAAGACGTCGCTTTTGCCGTAGTTTTTGTTGAAAGCGCCGTCTTTTTTGTTTGCCGAAAATGCGACAACGCCGCTTTCAAAAACCTTTACGCAAGC
>ERZ1034984.1972-NODE-1972-length-17599-cov-12.132011_pt1 | contig 17599 bp, 14 predicted proteins | sample MGYA00520589_ERZ1034984 | MGnify/ENA primary metagenome ERZ1034984 (study PRJEB33766, sample SAMN09781790) | gut metagenome | biome: gut microbiome | host: Homo sapiens | place: Madagascar | study: EMG produced TPA metagenomics assembly of the PRJNA485056 data... | reverse complement strand
AGAGGATGCGCCCCTCGTCATCGGCGCAGATGACGCCCTCGGGCAGTGCCCGAATGGAATCGATGATCGACAAACGCGAAACGGAGCGCCGCCCGGCGCGCACATCAAGGGTTAGCGCAGCTCCCACGCGAAAGACGAAGAACGCCGCGTCGCCGATGAGGAGATACGGCACCAGATGACCCAGCATGTCGATGGACGGCGGGGTGATAAGCGCCAAAAGGGCGATCTCGCTCGTCATGATGGGGCGTCGATACGCGATCGCCAGCGCAAGCCCCAAAAGCGCCGCCGCAGCGTCTGTCCACAGAAGCGACTCAATGGGGAACGAGAACGCCTTCAGGCGGAAAAGCGCGACGCCGTAGCCGCTGTGGACGCTGTTCGCCGTGCCCGCCGCAAGCAGCAGATGCACGAAGAGCAGCACCTCGTAGAGTTTGATAAACGAGAAGGGGCGCGCGCCGCGGCGCGTCGAGAGGAAGAGCACATGGAGCAGCTGGCCTCCCGCGACGATGTAGAACGAGACCACGAGCGCAACGATCACGGGAGTATCCAGCTCGAAGAGAAATCCCATGCGATCGCCTTCCCCCGAGCGAAACCGAGAGGCTCACGCTGTCGCTCGACGTTTCCAACGTGAAGGCCGCATGTTGCACAATCAGCGATTTTCGCAGCTCATCGAGCGATTCCTGGAATCTCGGCCCCACGGCGCCGTCCGATTCGAGCGCGGCGCGCATCGCCACCTCGCCCGACTTCCCATCGCGCACGAACAGCATAAGGACAGGGTTTTTCGCCGAGAACGCCGCCGCCGCGAAGTCGTAGAGGCAGTCGTAGAGCACGCTCACCGTGGCCGCAGGGAGCACCCCCGACGTTTCCACGAGGGCTGCGCACTCGATGTCGAGCGAGCGCAAATCGGCAGCCGTCTCGTTGAAGACGAGCTCAAGCCGCTCGCGGTTGAAGTCGGGGTCGCTTTTCTCCGCCAAGATAAGTCCACCTTTGCGCTTGCAGTACGCGACGAGCAGCTTCACCTCCATGAGCCGCTCGCGGCGGACGGCCGCTGAAGCGGGGTCGTTTCCCTGCGGCAGGTCGTCAAGCAACTCGCTTATGCGCTGCGTCTTGCTTTCGAGCGCGCGCTCGATCTCGGCAAACAGCGCACGAGCGTCCTCCTGGCGATGGAGGGTCATCGCGAGCTCCCGATCGCGCTTGAGCATGGCGTTCGCGCGCCGCAGCTTCGCCTGGCGCTCGGAAAGCAGGCGCCTGCGCTCATCGAGCGCCGTCATGTCCTCGGACAAAAGCGCGTCGCCGCCCACCACCGAATACACCTTGAACAGCGTCGAGGGAACGGCTGACGTGCGAAACGACACAATGCCGTAGCGCGGGGTCTCGATTTCCCCGAGCGTCGTTCGCACGGCATCGGGAATCTCAGTCGCGGCGGTGGTTTGGTACACAACGTCTCGCTCGCGCGAGAGGATTTTCAAATCGAAGGGGAGTTTTGAGAAGAATTGGTCATATCGGGCGTATGAGGGAAGGATTCCCAGGTCAAGCGATAGTTCGAGCGCAACAATAACCAAGATGCTATAGACGAGGGAAATGTTCGTCGAGAATAGCCCCGCCTTGCGAGCGATGAACAGCGCAAAGTACGCCGCACCAACGCCAAGGATGATGGCCATCGGCAGAAAGGCGCTTTTCAGCTGGGTCCGAGCAGCGGGAAATGCCGCCGCGAAAAAGCCCACATACTGCACAAGCGCCCACGCGGTCACGCACCAGTAACCCGCCTGATAGGTATAATCCCTGCTCCAATGCGGATCGGATAAGTCAAACGCGAACACGAGGTGGTGGTAGTTGTTCGTCAGCACGAGCACGCAGAACACCGCGTCGATAGCCCAAGCAATGCTGACAACCCTTTGCCATGCAACATGCCGATCGAGGGCGGCTGCGTGAAGGGCACTTGCCAGGAAGAACGTGGGGATAAACATCATCGGCACGTAGTAGAGGTACCACATAATCGAGGCGGCAAGATCGCTTTTCACGGGGTATTTCAGCAGCACGTCCAAAAGCCAGGCGGCAAGAAGCGCGGCGATGATTTTCAAATTGCCTCGAATTTTTATGTCCGAGCAGCGCAAATGCACGGAGAACCCCCAGGCGACGCAGCCCGAGCCCGCCAAGATCATGAGTCCCGCCGTGCTCGACGGCCCATTTCCCGGAAGACCGAAGAAGCGGATTTCCGCTTGAGAAGCCAGCTGGACGACGGCGAGCACAGCCCCAAGGACGAGGGCGAAGACGGCCCAAGCCGCCACTATCCGCCCCTTGAGCGGGTCTGTTCCGCTTGCACGGCCCATCCGAGCTCCCTTTCCGCCTCGCACGATCCCCTTTTGCCCAAGTATACCTTGAGCGCCCTATCAAACGATGGCCGCACGGCCAACCGAGCCACGTTTTTTTGGCCGCATGGCACAACGAAATTGACAACGAAACCGCGCGGGATGGCGCGCATAAAGTATCATGGGGGCGAACAATGAAACTGCAGCCGCCTACGTCGGAGGTCAGCCAATGGCAACTGAATCGGTAAACTACCAGTGCCCTTCATGCATGGGTCCTTTGCACTTCGAAGGAGCCGACGGAAAGCTGCACTGCGACTACTGCGGCGGAGCCTTCACGCCCGCCGAGGTCGAGGCCGCTTATGCCGCCAAGCAGCAGGAAGCCGACGCGCGGGCCGAGAGTGACACCGAGCGGGCAGAAGCGGGGGAGCGAAGCGACTTCGAGCGAATGGGCGACGAAGCGGCAGGCGCGGCATCGGTGCTGACCAACGAAACGATTTCCGCCGCGAAAGAAGTCTCCGCAAGCGCGAGCGACCCCATCCAGGCGTACCTTTCGCGCGCCTCATGGAACGAGGACGAGCGCGAGGGAATGCGCTCCTTCATGTGCTCCTCCTGCGGCGCCGCGGTCACGGTCGATGCGACCACGGCGGTCTCGGAGTGCCCGTACTGCGGGAACCCCGCCGTCGTACCCGGCACCTTCTCAAACGATGCGAAACCCGATTTCATCATTCCCTTCAAGGTGAGCAAAGAAGAGGCGACTTCCGCACTTACCTCGTACTACAAGGGCAAGAAGTTCCTTCCCAAAGAATTCGTGCAGAGCAACCGCATCGCGCACATGCAGGGCGTCTACGTGCCGTTTTGGCTCTACGACGGGAACGCCGAGGGAAGTGCGACCTACGAGTGCAAAAACACCCGCGTCTACACCTCGGGCGACGAGGAAGTCACCGAGACCGACGTCTACGAGGCGTACCGCGAGGGATCGCTCGACTTCGAGCGCATTCCTGCCGACGGCTCGGCGAAGATGCCCGACGCGCACATGGACGCGATCGAGCCGTTCGACTTCGACGAGCTCGTGCCGTTCTCCGTGGCGTACCTGCCGGGGTATCTGGCCGAGCGCTACGACCAGGAGGCCGACACCTGCCAGCCGCGCGCCATGCGGCGCATGAAGGGCAGCTTGGAAGACGAGCTGCAGGCCACCGTGACCGGGTATGACGACGTCACGCAGGAGTCCATCAACGCGAACAGCGAGATCACAGGCCTTTCCCAGGCGCTTTTCCCCGTGTGGCTTTTGCACACGCTCTACAAAGACGAGGACTTCCTGTTCGCCATGAACGGCCAGACGGGACGCTTTATCGGTGACTTGCCGGTGTCGCCTTTGAAGGTGGTGCTGTGGTTTTTGGGAATCTTCCTCGTGTGCATGGCGATCTTGATCGGACTCGACGTATCGGTGTTCCAGTTCGACGACGAGCTCACGAGCGTGCTTGTCGACTTCGGCATCCCGCTCGCCATCGCGACCTTCGTGTGCATCGCCTTCTACAATCAGATGAAGACTGCCCGCGAGCAGACCGACGCGCGGGGCTACATCACGATGGAAGGGCTCACGCTCACCGGGTCCAATGACCGGTACGTGACGACCCACATCACGCGCGTGCGCATCAGCAAGGACGACGACTAGCGGCAACTACGGGGCACGCGGCTTCGGACGTGCGCCCCGAGCGAATATACAATCAGGCAAAACGACGGAAAGGAAACGATCATGGGTCTTCTGAAAGCGGGCGCGGGCGCCCTGGGTGGCGTGCTTGCCGATTCTTGGCGCGACTATTTCTACTGCGATGCGCTCAATGCCGACACGCTGGTAGTCAAGGGCATGAAGCGCACCTCCGACAAGGGCCGCTCTTCGAACACCAAGGGCGAGAGCAACATCATCTCCGACGGCTCGATCATCGCCGTGGCCGACGGCCAGTACATGATCATCGTCGAGCAGGGCGCAATCGTCGACGCATGCGGCGAGCCTGGCGAATTCGTGTTCGACAACTCTTCCGAGCCGAGCCTGTTCTTCGGCGACGACAAGATCACCGACCGTATCAAGACGGCCTTCGAGCGCGTGGGCGGTCGTTTCACCTTCGGCGGCGACACAGGCAAAGACCAGCGCGTATATTACTTCAACAAGAAAGAGATCATCGGCAACAAGTACGGCACGGCAACGCCGGTTCCCTTCCGCGTCGTCGATGCGAACATCGGCCTTGACGTGGACATTTCAGTGCGCTGCAACGGCGAGTACTCCTACAAGATCACCGACCCGCTGCTGTTCTACAAGAACGTGTGCGGCAACGTGGAGGAGCCCTACACGCGCGACAAGATCGACTCGCAGCTGAAAAGCGAGCTTCTGACGGCGCTGCAGCCCGCCTTCGCGAAGATTTCCGCCATGGGCGTGCGCTACTCCGCCGTGCCCGCGCACACCACCGAGCTCGCCGACGCCCTCAACGAGGTGCTCTCCGAGAAGTGGGCCGACCTGCGCGGCATCGAGGTTGCCTCCTTCGGCGTGAACACGATCGCCGCGTCCGAAGAGGACGAGCGGATGATCAAGGACCTGCAGAAGGCCGCAGTCATGCGCGACCCGGCTATGGCTGCTGCGAACATCGCCGCTGCTCAGTCCGACGCAATGCGCACGGCTGCCGCGAACGAGTCAGGCGCCATGGCGGGCTTCATGGGCATGGGCATGGCGAACATGGCCGGCGGCATGAACGCCGGTAGCCTCTTCAACCAGCAGGGCGGTGGCGGCACGCCGCAAAGCCAGTACAACGTTGCTGCAGGCGGCGGATTTGCTACCGGCAACGGCAACGGCGAGGGCGGCTGGACCTGCTCGTGCGGCGCGCAGAATACCGGCAAGTTCTGCAGCAACTGCGGCTCGCCCAAGCCCGCGCCCGCTGGCAGCTGGACCTGCTCGTGCGGCGCCGAGAACACGGGCAAGTTCTGCTCGAACTGCGGATCGAAGAAGCCCGAAGCCGACACGTAGACGTGCTCGTGCGGCGCGCAGAACACGGGCGCCTTCTGCGGCAACTGCGGGTCGAAGCGTCCGTAACGAGGAACTGAGACTGATCGCGTTCGCTGGCGAGACATTTTCCGCTGGCGAACGCGAAGGAGGGCAGCCCATCGTTTTCTACGCGATTGGGCTGCCCTTTTTGCTTTAAGAGGCGCCGCTCCCCGCTAGTTGCTCTGTGGCCTTGTTTTGGCCCCAGCATGAATTGAAGGCCCAGATGGCATGGCAAAGCTCACGACTTGTTGCTTGCGAATGAGCCGATTTACTCGGTTGCCTTCCGCATGTTTTCCCACGAGTTTTTCGTGAGCACCGAGACTTGCTGCGTGCGCACTACGCCCGTGACGGGGTTGGTTGCCTCCTCGAGCCGAACGAGCTCGAAGCCGAGCTTGTCCTTCGCACGGGCAGATGTCGCATTTTCCACGAAGTTGCAGACCCAGATTGCGGAAAGCCCGCGCTCGACGAATCCGTAGCGCAGCATCGCGGCAGCTACCTCAGGAGCGATTCCAAAGCCCCAAAAGGGGGCCGCCAGCCAGATTCCCATTTCCCGATCGTTGTCCTCGATGGCGCAGTTGGCATGGTCGGGCTTGACGAACCTGATACTGCCGATGGGGTTCAATGGGGCTGAAGCCACCTTTTTGCGCTCGCGCAAGAACGCACGGCCTGAAAACCCGCGCGTCATGTCGCCGAAGTCGGCCGCGCCCTCGATGCGCGCGATGGCGGCGGCATCAAATTCCTCGGGATGCTTTGCGCAGATGGCGAACGTGTCGGGCGCGCAGTACACGGCATGGAGAACCTCGCGGGCGTGTTCGACGCTCACATACGGCGCCCAGTTGGCGGGAGGCCCCACCCGCGGATCGCTTGCCCAACGAAAGAGCGTCGGCGCGTCAGCATCGCACCAGGGGCGTAGGATGAACCGTTCGGTTTCGAGCATGGGAACCTCCTTGCCGGTGGGGGATTCAAACAGGCGCGTCGCCCGAAGTCGGGGAGCAGCTTCGAGGTTCAGGATGACCTCTGTACAAAAATGACGATAAGTTGTGCAGAAATCGTCTACTTGACAGATTATCAGCCTTTTCTTTCGAAGATAATCCCCACTATCGTCCTATTTGAGGAATAATTCGCTGAATTTTTACGAGGTCCCTGCCTATTTTTGCAAACTATCGTCAATCTTGTACAGGCAGGGAACGTGTGCCGAAAGTCACCGTCACCGACAGCTTCGAGCCAAGCAAGACAAGGGCTGGGCGACCTGTCTCGTTCCCAAGCGCTGCTAATCGGCCGAAAGACTCCCGGACCTTTCTCTAACCTGATGGGAAAAGTCCGTGAGCTTTCTCGTTCCTACGTGGTCACTTTAATGCTATGTTCAAAATCCAAGCATTCGGAAACAGTATGGTAAAACCTACCAAATCGTATTGGGACGGTGTACCATTTGCGGTATACGCCACGGGCGATGGGCCCACGGCTGGAAATCCAAGAAGGGGGATTCAACATGTCCAAATACGCTGGAACCCAAACTGAGAAAAACCTGCAGGCTGCGTTCGCTGGCGAGTCGCAGGCGACCAATAAATACACGTACTTCGCGTCGATCGCGAAGAGTGAAGGCTACGAGCAGATCGCCGAAATCTTCCGCAAGACTTCGGCGAACGAGCAATATCACGCCAAGATGTGGTTCCGAGAGCTCGAAGGCATTGGCAACACAGCGGAAAACCTTGCCGCTGCGGCCGATGGCGAGAACTTCGAGTGGACCGACATGTACGACGAGTTCGCCAAGACGGCTGAAGAAGAGGGCTTCCCCGAGCTCGCCGAAAAGTTCCGTCAGGTTGGTGCCATCGAGAAGCACCACGAAGAGCGTTACCGCGCGCTGCTGCACAACGTTGAAACCGCCGCTGTGTTTGAAAAGAGCGAGGTCAAGGTGTGGGAATGCCGTAATTGCGGCCACATCGTCGTAGGCACGAAGGCTCCGGACGTGTGCCCCGTCTGCAACCATCCGCAGGCATACTTCGAAATTTCGGCTGAAAACTTCTAGGCCGAAATCGACCTCGAGAGCCACTATCGAACATCGCAAGAAAGCCGCCCGAGGGCGGCTTTCTTGATGAGATTCCCAGCCACTCGGAAGCTATTCGCATACACTGCTGAATGGTCGCTAAGGCGCTTGAGAGCGGGATACGCGTTCCTCTCCCAAAGGAAGCGCGACCATCGGTTCGCGCATGAATCATATGCAAGAAACAGGACCCCCGAAAGACTTGCCGAGCCCTCAAAAGGGTTCGCGCTTTGCCGACGCGTTAGTCCTCCGCGCTCAGTTACCACTTCGCCGAGGAAGGCCAGCGCGATGAAATCTTGAGCGCCATCGCCGAGTCGTACTAAGCTTATCTTGAACCCACGTATTGCTGGGCAAACTTCATGAGCGACATGCGGTTGTTGACGCCCGCCTTGCGATAGATATTCTCGAGATGCTTCTTCGCAGTGCTTGTGCTGATTCCCAGCTTGGTGCCGATTTCCGGCGTGGTCATGCCGTAGAGAATGCACTCCATAACTTCGATCTCGCGATTCGTGAATCCCCATTGCTTTCGCAGGCGTCCGCCTTCAAGCGTCTCGTAACGGCCGCTGCTGCGGAATTCTGCCAGCGCGTCTGTCAAGTATGGCGTGAAGACGCCCAAAACGAACTCATCTCTTTTCGAGAATGCTCCCTGAGAATGCATACGCGTTAGCGCAAGGGATCCCAGAATCCCCTCTTTGCTTGCAAGGTCGCTTGCAAGCATGTGGCAGTTTTTGAAGTAGGGAGGGGCCTCTTCGACAGCGTTTTCTGCCTGACACGTGTAGACACGCGACTGAGATAGAACGATCTCATTTTCGTCTCCACCGCCGTCGCATCGGCGCCATTGCGCTCTCATGAAGCGCTCATAATCGGCCGAAGAGATGTCCATGCCTAACGGCTGAGCAATGATGCAGTCGATTATCTCGCACGTATCGGGGCTGGTAAGGAAAAAGACCGCCGATTGGAAAGGGATGAAGCTCCTCAAGGATCTCAATGCCGACATCCTCATGTCTTCGTGAGTCTTTGCACGAGCGATTTTGTATATCTCGTTTACCATTTGCTGCCATTCGCTGTCGTCGAGCCGATTGTCCATATAGGTACTTCTACCCCCTTATCGTTATTGAAATATACGTCGAAAGTCGTATTCAGCAGTAGCAAATAGCATGTATAAGATTAACTATATTATAGGATTACCACCAATACTATGTCTGCGTCATTTTCAGCTATCTGGAGGCAATTCTATCGAAAAGAAAGCTCCATATTGCAATGCGAGAGCCTTGAGAAAGAGAAAGGAACTGCTATGAAGAGAGAGGCAGCTCAACTGTCATGGAAACAATAAAAGAACGTTACGACCTCCCGGTCATCATAACGAGCCTTGTCGTTGTCGTCGCCTTTGTCGGGCTGACGCTGGCTATGCCCAATGAAATGATGAATGCCCTCAAAAATGCTCGCGACTGGGTTGAATACAATTTAGGTGCGCTGATCAAGCTCTTTACGCTTATCACCATCTTCTATTGCGCGTGGATTGCGTTCAGCAAATACGGCAATATCCGCCTTGGCAAAGCGACTCCAAAATATTCAACGTGGGTCTGGGTCATTTTGATCTTCTGCTCGTCCTTCTCGATGAGCATCATGTTCTGGGCGGTTTTGGAATGGGCTGAGTACATCGTCTACACTCAGCCAAATGGCATGGGGCTTGAGGCGACCGCGCAATATTCGTTCGCCTACCTCTTCCATCATTGGGGCATCCCCGTATGGGTCTGGATGATCGTCGGTGCGCTGCCCATGGGCTACAACTACTACGTTCGCAAGAAGGGCCAGCTCGATCTTGCGTCGACTGCTGCGGGCGTTACGGGAGATAACCCGCATCCTGTTGTGAAGTTCATCATCAACTTCATCTTCGTCTACGGCGCTCTCTCCTCGCTCGTCATTTCCCTTGGAGCAGGGCTTCCGATGCTCACCCACAATCTTGAGCCGATGCTCAACATCACAACCAGCTGGACGACGACCGTAATCGTCGCCCTCTTGGTGACCATCGTCTACACTTTGTCCGCGGTATCCGGCATCGACCGCGGCATCAAGCGTTTCTCGCTGCTCTGCACGTGGCTTACCATCCCATTGTTGCTTTGGATCCTCATCACGGGAGATCCCGTTTTCGCTATCAGCAATACCATTCAAGGGTTCGGCATTCACGTGAACGACTTCTTCTCCGTGCTGCTTGAGAACTTCCCCGGCGGCCAAAGCACGGGCTTCTCACAGATGTGGACCGTGTACTATCTTGCCTGGTGGATCAGCGCGGCTCCCACGTACTGGATCTTCATCGTCAAGGTTTCGCGCGGGCGCTCTATGCGCTCGATAATCCTGGTGCTGGCTGCAACGGCGATCATTTCCACTGCGTTCTTCTTCGGCATCTTGACCAATCGCGGCCTCGAGATGGCTCTGACGGGCGGTTTCGATTTCAGCACCATCGGCCAAAACGGAACCATCCTCGATACGTTCTTCAACACATCTGACGACTTCGGCTTCGTCAACGATTTTCTGATGAGCATTCCTGGCGGTGTCGTCGTGGTCTTCGTTTGGTTCATCGCAAGTTTCTTTGCCCTGACGACGATGATGGACTCCTCTTCGCTCGTTTTGGCTCAGGCAACATCCAAGAACCTCAAGATCGGCGAGGATCCCAAGAACTCCATCCGCATCTTCTGGGCGATCATCATCATGGTCATCCCGATGGTCATATTATGGGCCGGCGCGGATCTTTTCACCATCAAATGTCTGCTGGTCGTCTCATCGATACCCGTTGGCATAGTTACGGCGATGGGAATGATCTCGCTATTCAAATGGATTAGGAAGGACTTTGGACGGGCTTCTGCTGAGGAAATCGTGGAGTTCTTCACCCCTGAATCGGAAATGAAAGAGCGGTTGGAGACCGTGAAACGCCTCGAGGCGGGTATTCCCGAGGAGTCCGCTGCCAATGATGGCGCATCCGGAGCTGAGCTTCTCAACCCGTTCCATCGCGATAAGGCAGGAGAAAAGTCCCGAAAGTAAGAGTGTAGAACGTTATTTTCCCGGGGCTGGCTGCTTGGTGAATGCTGGGCAGCCAGTCTGCGTATGCACCTTATTCGATTCGACGAGGCCGAGCAGGCAGGCTGCGGCCGTCAAAACTACGCTTTTTCCTACGCCTTTCTTCTAATGGCGATGTTGCCCGATGCTCTGTAAAGTCGATGACGTCCCATAAAGGGTGAAGTCAATTATTGGCGTAAGGAAAACACCAGGAGGCAAGCACCATGAAGGTTGTGCAGAAGGGCAAAGAGGATAGCTACAAGGATTTCTATCCGGACGAGTACGAATTCAAGCTTTGCGGTGGTAGCGTCGAGCCGAAGGACAGAATCGTCCATCCGTCCGATGAGGACAAGAAAAAGGAGAAGGCGGCCGAGTAAAAGGCTCTTGACGGAGGGGCATATGTCTAAGCGCTCATACTACACCGTACTCGCGCCCCTTGACGGAGGCGGCGTGCTTTACCACACCGGAACCCAAGCCATGGCTACGCTCGACGCCGCCGAGGTCGATCTTTTACACGAGCTCGACCATATGGACGGAACCGTGTCCTGCTTCGACGAAGAGGCGCAAACGTTCCTCTCGCAGCTTCAAGATCTTGGCCTTCTTGTCGACGATCCCGAGGTCGAAGCGGATTTGATGCTGTATCGCCACAACAGGCATCGCAACAACAAAAAGGTCCTCGAGCTCACTATCAGCCCCACGCGCATGTGCAACTTCGACTGCGATTATTGCTATATCAAGAAGCGCAAAGGCCTCATGAGCGAGGAGGTTCAAGACGCGCTGATTGCCTTTGCAGAGCGCCATTACGCCAAGTCCCCGTACCAGACGCTAAAGGTTAACTGGTACGGAGGCGAGCCCCTGCTTGCGCTCGATATCATGGAATCGATTTCTACGCGCTTTATGGAGTTTTGCGAAAGTCGTGGCGTGCGCTATACGGCTCATGTGCTGAGTAACGGATCGCTTGCGACCAAAGACGTATGCCGCCGCCTCAAGAAGAACTGCGCCGTTGTCACCATCATGCCGAGCATCAGCGGCAACGGCATCATGCACGATTGGCAACGCACGGCAAAAGACGGCAAAGAACATTTCGGTGAGCTGATGGACAACATAGACAACATGCTCGAGGCGGGCATCACGGTGCATGCCAATTTCGTCGTCAACCGCAACAACTTCGAGGAATGCAAGGAGCTTGCCGTCGAGCTCAACAAGAAGCCTGGCATCGTCATTCGCTTGACGAGGACCTTCGCCTACGGCAGGAACGGTTTCAAGCTCCATGACGGCAAAGACACGCCACTTGTCTTCTTCGAGCGCGCGGAGTTCGCGCCGTACTATCTTGACTTTCATCGAGCGCTCGGGCTGAGCGCCACGGGCTACAGAGACGTCATGAAGCCCATTTGCATGTACTGTGCCGCTTGGCACAACAACAGCTTCTTCGTCGACGAGGTGGGCGACGTCTTCGCCTGCATGCAGGATATGGACTTCTCGACCTATGCGCTCGCCAACGTTGTCGACATGCGTGCGGGTGACGAGTGGTTCAACTGGGCGCGCTTCGACGAGTTCGCCAACATCGAGCCAGCGCGCAGCCAAAAGTGCAGGAGGTGCAGCATTCTGCCCATATGTCAGGGAGGCTGCGTCTACTGCGCCGTGCTAGGCGACGATGTGTGCCATGACCTGCGCGGCAATATCGAAGACTTCGTGCTTGATTACTACCGCGCCTGCAGACGTCGTTGAACATCTAGAAGCAAATCAACCAAAGGGGAGCAATGAAGCCCAGCTACTACAACACACTCGTGCCCGAGCGCAACGGCAATGGCACGGTCATCTTCAATGCAAGGAGCAGCGCCATCGGCTTGCTCGACGACGCGGAGCTTGCGCTCTACCGCGAGCTTGAAAGCCTGCCTGAGGGAGAGACTCCAGGCCATGAGGCGGCACAGCTCCTCGAAAGTTTGAAGGCCAACGGATTCGCCATGGCTACGGCGGAGGTGGAGGCCAACTACATGCGCTACCAATTCGAGAAGTATCGCTACGACGACGCGGTGTTCGAGCTCTACATCGCCCCAACCATGGGATGCAACTTCAACTGCCCGTATTGCTTCGAGAAAAAGCGTGAGGGCCGCATGTCACCCGAGACGCAAGACGCCCTGCTCGATTTCATCCATGAGCAGTACGACAGCCGCCCCTTCCAAAAACTGAAGATCATCTGGTACGGCGGCGAGCCGTTGCTGTGCATCGATATCATCGAGAAGCTCTCCGAGCGCTTAATCGATTTTTGCGAGGATAACGGCGTCGAGTATATCGCCTCGATGATATCGAACACCTCCCTTGCCGATGAGCACGTCCAAGAAAAGCTCCTCAGGTGCCGCGTGTGGTCCGTCATGACGACCATTGATGGCGTCAGGGAGACCCACGAGGCGCGCCGCGTCAACAAGGGAGGCGCTCCGACATACGAGAAGATCCTCAAGAACGTCGAGGGCATGACCGATAAGGGAATCTGCGTAGATTTCCGCTGCATCTTGGAAAAGGGCAATGTGGATAGCTGCCTTAAACTCACGGAGAGCATGGCCCGCCACGAAAACCTCGGGATTCGCGTAAAGCCCATGAGGGATATGAGCGATCTTGCCGACCGCCTCGGGCGCGAGGTGCCGGAGGCGGCGAAGGTCGAGCCGCTTGAACCCGCAGAGTATGCAGAGGCGTTTTATAAAGTGTTCCTGCAAGGCACCCCCAAGGCGGACGATTACAAGCGAGCGCTCGATCCGCTGCACCTCCACTGTAGCGCAGCGATGGACCGAGGGTACGCGATTGACGAGCTCGGCAATGCGTACAACTGCGGTTGCGCGATTGGCGACGAGGCGAAAGCTCTGTTCAGCATCAAAGAACCACCTGAGACACGCAGGGTGCGCTGGGACATGGTCTCCTGGTACGCAAGCCATAATCCTCTTGACAAGCACGTTTGCCGCACATGCCAGGTGCTGCCGCTGTGCCAAGGTGGCTGTCTGCGCATCGACGAAGAGCCTTGGAGCGAGTGCAACCCACTTAAGTTCATCATCGACAAGATGGTAGCGGATTACTACGAGGCAATTGAATCCGAATGAGCGCGAAATTATTCGATAGCTGGGTTAATGGTGCTCTATAGAAAGGCATTTAGCCCCGAGCGAAGGCTCGAAAAGAGCGCAGAATCTCAGATAACCAAATAACGAAACCCCTTGGCGTACAGAGGTGTTTGGACCGCTTGCCAAGGGGTGTTTGCTATTTGGTGGACGCTTATGAGATAAGGGGTCGGCAGAGAGACGGCGGTCGGATGATTTGTCCCACTCTCGAGCGTCGCTAATCGGTCGGGAGCGGCGTCGTCTCCGTGCGCTTCCCAAGGCGAACCTGTGCGATGCAAACTCCGGCGAGAATGACCGCCACGCCGAGCCATTCAACAGCGGAAATCGGCTCCCCAAGCACAAGCATGGCGAGGAGAAGCCCCGCTGGCAGCTCGGCCGACGTCATGATGGTCGACATGCCGGGCGTCAGGTGCGGCGTCCCCAAGCCGAAAAGCAGAACCGGCAGCGTCATGCCGAACAGCCCGCACACGAACGCATATGGAGCGAAGCCGTCGAGCAGCACGCCGGAAACAATGAAGTCGGGGCACACCAGGTGCGACGCGACGACCACGCCCGCGCACACGATCATCCCGCGCTGCTCATTCGAGCAGGGAGCCTTCACCCTCCCTGAAAACGTCACGAAGCACGCGCAGCTGATGGCCGCGCCAAAGCCGCACACAAGCCCCAGCGGATCGTAGCCCGCGATGCCCGTTTTGTAGACGCCGCTCGCGAACACGGTCCCAATGACGACGACCGCAGCCGCGATGACCTGGGAGAGCGCAGGCGGTTTGCGCGTCAAGATAATCTGGAGCACCGTGCCGATCCAGGTGAACTGGAACAAAAGCGTGAGCGCCACCGAAACGGGCAGAACGCTCATTGCATAGCAATAGAGTATCGAAGTGCAGCAGGTGATGCATCCCAGCCCCATGAGCGAAAGCGCCGAGCGGGCGCCGACGCGCTGCCAGCGTTTTCCGCGCGCCATCGACACCGCGAAGGCTATTGCAAATAGGATGAGGCCGAACCATCCTTGACCTGCGACGACCTGATTCGAGGTGAACCCCGCAGCATAAGAAAGCTTGTAGGAAGTCGCCATAAAGCCGTAGCTCGCGCCGCCGAGAAACACTTCAAGCGTGGCGATCGCGCGCACTTTGGTCGCTTCGCTTGGGGTCGCCTTGCGCGGGGCGGCCTCGCTTGGGGCCGTCGCGTTCGCCACCGGCATCGCTGGGGGAATCGCGGCAGGCATGTCGTTCGTTTTCACTGTGAGCTCCTTTTGCACATCGGCGCCCGAGGAGCGAGAAGAAAAACCACGCAACCGAGCGTTCGGCTACGTGGCGAAAAGTGACGCGCTGTCAAGGCAAAGGAGAAGACGGCTTCCCGTCGCCGTTCCTTCGAGAAAGAAGCCTTCTTGACGCACACGCCCAAAAAGTCCACGTGGGGTTTTAGCGAAAGAGATGATACCAGGTTGCGAGTACAAATGCGAACAGAGGCTAACAGGCGGGGGCGGGGAGCAGAGAAGCGGGCGGAAGCCAAGCAGCGGGGACCGAGAGAAGGGGCAGGGGCCTCGCGGGCAGAAAGTAAGGCGGGAAGCTATCGGACGCCTTGCAGGCGGCTGGCGCAAGGCGAGTCGAAGCGGAAGTCGCGCTCGATTTTCGGGAATCTCACGGGCACCAAGCAAATGGAGCGGCCCCGCCGCAACGCCGCCTGGGAGACAGCCGCCGCCCGACATGTGCGCGCACGGCGGCCAACTTAGGTGTACCATTGCCCCAGCAAGTTCGATGCAGGGGTGCCCATCGCGCGATGAAGCGCGCGGCGCGGCTGAGAGGGCGAAAGCCTAACCCTTTGAACCTGTCAGTTAGTGCTGGCGTAGGGAGCATCTCAGGTTCTATCTGGGGCGCCCGCTTATGCTGGCGTCCCATTTTTATGCCACGCTCCGCAGACGGGGCGGGTCCTTGAAAGGAATGCGCATGATTGAGATGAACCAGTTGCAAAGCGGAATCGTAGAAGCGGCGAGCAAGGTGCGCGCCAACAATCCCATGGCGGGGTCGATCACCAACAGCGTGACCATCGACTTCGTGGCGAACGCGCAACTCGCCGTCGGAGGCTCCGCTGCCATGGTGTACCTGCCTGACGAGGGCGAATGCCTCATCGCTGCGGGCGGTGCCGTCTACATCAACATGGGAACGCTGCTTCCCGTGTACGAGGAGACGCTTCCCCGCACTGCCGCAGCAGCGCACGCAGCGGGCAAGCCCTGGGTGCTCGACCCGGTCGGCATCGGCATCGGCAGCCTGCGCACCGAGCTGTTGCGCGGATTCAAGCCCTACAAGCCCGCAATCGTGCGCGGCAACGCCTCCGAGATCATCGCGCTTGCAGGCCTTTGGGACCTGGAAGGCGACGCGAGCGAGCTTTCCCGTGCCCGCGGCGTCGACACCACCGACACGGTGGCAGCCGCGCGCGACGCAGCCGTGGCCCTTGCGCGCTACACGGGCGGCGCGGTGGCCGTCTCGGGCGAGTCCGACCTGGTCACCGATGGGTCGACCGTAGCATATTCCACAGGAGGCAGCGCGCTGATGGGCAAGGTGACGGGCTTCGGATGCTCCCTCGGCGGCGTGGCCGCGGTCTATGCCACGCGGGCCGACCCCTTCACCGCGGCGCTTGCCGCCGTCGCACACTACAACGTGGCAGGAACGCGCGCGGCAGCTGCGGCGGACGCGCCCGCGAGCTTCAAGGTCGCATTCATCGACGAGCTCTACCGCGCAACGCCCGACGATATCGCGAACAACCCGCTGCGCATCGAGGAGGCCTAGCATGAACACGCTCATCGCCGTGGCAATCGCACCCTTCGGCGTGGGAGACGAGCTGTCCTCCGAGGTCGCCGAGGTCGTGAAGGTCATCCGCGAATCGGGCCTTCCGAACAGGACCTATTCCATGTTCACCGAGATCGAGGGCGAATGGGACGAGGTAATGCGGGTCGTTCGCGACGCAACGTTCGTGCTTGCCGAGAAGGGCATTCGCACCGAGGTCATCCTGAAGGCAGACGTGCGCCCCGGCTTCTCCCGCATGATGGACGAGAAGGTAGCGCGCGTGAATGCCCTTCTTGACGGCGGGGGCCGCAAGGGTGCGCAGGATGCCGACAACCCGAACGGCGAAGGCAGCAAGAGCAACGGGAGCAACCCTAACGGCAGCGACGATCCAAGCGACAAGTTCGCAGCAAACGAAAACAAGGAGGTGCGCGCATGAGCATGAGAGATGCGCTCGATATTTCGTCCTACCTGGTCATTGGCCCAGAGAACACGTGCGGCCGTCCCGTGGGCGATGTAATCTCAGCAGCACTTGCAGCCGGGTTCACCTGCGTGCAGGTGCGCTCGAAGGTGTGCTCGGCGCGCGAGCTCATGGCCTGCGCCGACGAGGCCGCCCACGCCATCGAGCGCGCGGGTGCGAGCGAGAAAGTCGCGCTGCTCATCGACGACAGGCTCGACGTGGCCTTCGCCGCGCGGGAAGCGGGCGTGAAGGTCGACGGCGTGCACGTCGGGCAGTCCGACGTTCCCGTTGAAGCGTGCCGCAAGCTCCTCGGCCCCGATGCGGTCGTGGGTCTCTCCGCCCGTGCGGACGAGATGCTTGAGTACGTGAAGACCGCGGACATGAGCCTTGTGGACTACCTGGGCGTTGGTCCTTTGCACGAAACGCCCACCAAGCGCGACTGCGGACTCGCAGCCGACGGCACCATCATCACGAAAAGCATTGATGACCTGAGTGAACTCGCCATCGCAAGCCCCGTCCCCATCGTGGTCGGCGGGGGAGTGAAGGTGACAGACATCCCCCTCGTGGCGCAAACGGGCGTCGACGGCTTCTTCGTCGTGTCCGCCGTCTGCGGCGCGAGCGATCCGGAGACGGCGGCGCGCGAGCTTGTGCGCGCATGGCGGGAAGCGAAGGCGAGCTGAGTCAGCCGCAAAGCGCCCGCAAGGGTATAATGGGCGAAGCCGATATAGTGTCGGTTTCTAATCAGCAGCAACGCGCAACGCAGCGCACGAAAGGGGCACGCGATGACTTACATGGTTCGCATCAAGGAATTCCATGGCACGGATGC
>ERZ1034984.1971-NODE-1971-length-17604-cov-12.115847_pt1 | contig 17604 bp, 18 predicted proteins | sample MGYA00520589_ERZ1034984 | MGnify/ENA primary metagenome ERZ1034984 (study PRJEB33766, sample SAMN09781790) | gut metagenome | biome: gut microbiome | host: Homo sapiens | place: Madagascar | study: EMG produced TPA metagenomics assembly of the PRJNA485056 data... | reverse complement strand
TTATAGAAGATCAACCATTACTAAATAGTATGATGAAAGAAATACTATCCAAAGACTTTAATATCGTAGGAACTTCTACTAGCGCTAAAGATATGTTACAACTTTGTGATAAATATAAACCAGATTTAGTACTCACTGATGTTGTAACTAAAGACAATGTTAATGGTATATCTTACAGTAGAAAAGTAAAAGGAAAATATAAACAAAGTATCAAAATACTCGCTATAACTGGAATACCAGAAATATCTTTCTTAAATAAAGCTAAAGATAATAATCTAGATGGATTAATCTATAAAGATATTAGTAGTAGTACTCTAATATCAAGTGTAGAACAAGTACTACAAGGATATACACTATTCCCTGATAATTATATTCACAGTGACAATAATGAAAGATTCAATAGTTTAACTGAAAAAGAAGTCAAAATATTAAAATTATTATGCGAAGGAATTGACAGAGAATATATTGCTAAAAAAGTAAATATTACCCCCGGTACTTTAAAAAATTATATTTCTAATATTCTAAATAAATTAAACTTTGACAGTGTTTCCAAACTAACAATATTTTGTGTAAGTAATGGTTATATAGTACCAGACATAAATTAAAAAAGATCTTAAAGATCTTTTTTTATATTACTATTTTTAACATAAAACCATCATCATTTATAATATTTAAAGTTCCTCCAAGTGAAGATACTTTCATCTTCATTCCTTTTATACCATCACCAACAAAAATAACCCCATCTTGCCTCTTACCATCATTAGTAATTACCATTTCTATTTTGCTTAAATAAGTTGTTATAACTACATATATATTTTTACTATCAGCGTGAATAATAGCGTTAGTAACAGCCTCTCTAATTATTTCAAAAAAGACTAAAGCTATTTTATCATCACTAGGAAGGCTACCATCTATATTTATATTAACTCCCACTATCTTATACATCTTAATCATATTTTTTAGTTTAACACTACTATCAATATCACTATTATCATTATCATATATACTATCTAAAAGAAATACTATATCTTCAACACTCTTCTTATCCTGATCTAAATATTTAGTAAAAAGAGCCAATCTATGTCCTAATAAATCGTGATACTCATTTTTAATCTTAAGTAAATGCCTACCCTTCTCTATCTTTTCTATATTACTTATCGTATTTAATATTTTATTATTATTATCCTCTATCTTCCTATTTTGTACTTCCTCTCTTTCACTAAGCTTATATAAAATAGTTACATCACTTAAATAAACCTCTGTATCATCAATAACTCTAAGTTGATATATAAAGTCACCTATTTTAATCAAATAACTATTACCAACTACTTTAAAACTAACTTTAATTAAACTATCTAAATAATTACATTTAATATTAAAGTAATTAAGAATATTTGCCATAACATTATTAATTAAAATAACTTCACCATCTCGATCTAAAAACATTATACCAGTATTAGACATATCAATAGCTTCCTTAACTGACAATACTGATATATATTCTCTTCTAGATATTCTCTCATAAATAAACATTCCAAATACATATAAACAAAATAGTATTGATAAACATACCAAGAGAGTATTCATATCATAATTCAAATTAAAAAAACATAAAACAATCATTCCTATAAGTATTAAAGACTCAAAAACTTTTTTTATTAACAATACATCTTTTCTCATATAACAAATAGCCACTCTAAAAGCCTCTAAAGATGTCATAATTGCCGTTGTTATTATAAGTAATCTCATATATTATCACCAACCACTAACTTAAATATAATTTCTGTATCAGTGCCATACATAGTTTCTTTTACCAAAAAACAATTATTTATTTTAATCTTATCAGCAATTTTAATAGGTCTACCAACACATACTTTTAATATTATATATGGCTTTTCTTTTAAAAGATAAAACATCACTGAAGTATTATTTAAATTATCAATAATTTCATACACTATATCATACAAAGTAGACATAACACTACCATTAATACTTATTTTATTTTTAACTATAACCATACCAACTACATTTAAACTAGACATACTAGTAATAAGATCATTTAATACAACTTTTATATCACATTCATTATACATTTCATTATTAACTTCTGAGACTATTATTGAACTCTTCTTTTTACTATAAATAATTATTCTCCTAATTTTTTTTAAATCATCATTGCTAATATTATCTTTATTCAATATATCTTTGGCTTCTTTTCTCTTTTCTTCTAATTTATTCTCTATTTTCGATGTCACTTCTCTTCTTAAATTTATTTCATAAAGTTCTTTTTTAGTTTTTTCTTCTAATTTAATACTATCTCTCTGTTTTAATAATTTCTTTTGTCTAATAGATACTTCTTCCCTAAGCTTATATAAATCCGTCATATCTTGCTTTAACAAAACATAACTATCTTTATTCTTCTTTACGTCATAAATAATATTGTTATCTTTATAATTATCTTTAACATTATCAATAGCAATATCATTCATAATAATATCAGGAATAGAACTAAACTTTTTAGTAGTATACTTTATTCTACCATTTAAAGATACTACTGCCATATTCAAATTAGAATTTTTAAATATTCTAATATATTTTTTATTATTAGGAATTAGATTTAAATATAAAGCACTCTCTATTCCTAAACATATCAAAGCACTATTAACTACAGACATATTTATATTTCTAATACCATTAATATCAAGTACATATGCTACTGTATATATTATACCAAGTAATAAAATACCAAGTGGTAAAAAAGATTTAAAACTCCTTCTAGTCTTTCTACTATTTATAGCTAGTTTAATCATACTTCCACCAAGCAAATAGAATATCCAAACAGAAATAATGTAATAACCAAAGTAATGATAGTAGTCATCATATAATTTTATACCATTATTAAACTTAAATACCAACTGATGATAATCATTAGTTAAAACAAGCAAAAAAAGTATACTAGATATTAAATATAAAATTATCTTTATCTTCTTATTCATTTTATTTAATAAAGAATTACAACAAACATAAAAAAGAAGTGGTATAAATATAAGAGGTATATAATATAAATACCAACATAATCTTTCCAAATATATTGAAGATACAACTCCTTTAGACATTCTAATAATCATCCAAAAAACTATTAATACTCCTATACTAAGAACATACTTTCTTATTCTTTTATCATATAATTTATAATATAATCTAACACTCCAAAAAGTAAATAATATAGCATAAAGTAACGCCTCAAATTTATGTGTCATAAAATCACTCCTTTGCCTATTATATAACATAATTTAAAACTTTGATAGAGAAAATGAAAAAATAGTCATTAAAACTATTCTTTATATAATTAATTTTTTCTATCCAAATTACAAACTGTTTCTATGTGTCTAGTATTCGGAAACATATCAAATAATGTAATATCCTTAAGTTCATATCTTTCTTTTAATATATTTAAATCTCTTGCTAAAGTAATTGGATCACAAGATACATATACTATTTTTTTAGAACTACTATCTAATAATGTATTAATAGTCTTCTTATCTAAACCACTACGTGGAGGATCTACTACTACAACATCACTAGAAATATTACTAATTTCATTAGCACCCTTACATTCAAAACTAATATTATTAATATTATTAATTTTTTTATTTAAGTTAGCACTATCAATCGCTGCTTTATTTATTTCTATACCCTTAACAGTATCAAAATTCTTAGCTAAGTAAATCCCAATAGTCCCAGCACCACAATATAGATCAGTAAGAGTCTTTGAAGTGCCTGCATACTCTAATACTTTATCATATAACTTACTTATCATATCAGTATTAACTTGAAAAAATGATCTAGGATAAATACCATACTTATACTTTCCTACTTTAATAGTGGTATATTCATTTCCATATATAACCTTATCATTTAATACTATACTATTAACTTTACCTTTAAGCTCATTAATAATGATAGAACTATCAATATCACCATATAATATAACCATAATATCATCAGTACCTCTGATTATAACTTCTGATAATCCTGTCAAATCTATATTATTTAATGTACTTATAATATTATTAATATTGTCATTAACTAAATAACATTTATTTATATTAATTAATTCATTACTACCCTCTTTAGTATAAGCAAGATTCCCATTTAATACTCTTAAAGTAACTTTATTTCTATATTTATATTCTTGATAATTAGAAATAATCTCTGGATCAACGTCATAACCAGCATATTTCTTGATAATATCTTTAACTATACTCTTTTTATATATTAAAGCTTTATCATATTTAATATAGCACGTACTACATCCTCCACATTCTTTAAAGTAAGGACAAATACTATCTACTCTATCACTATTCTTTTCAATAATATTAGTACTTACTCCCTCACTATAATGTTTCTTATCTTTAACAATTCTAACATCAACAATCTCCATAGGAAGTACATCTTCTACAAAAACAACCTTATCATTTACTCTAGCTATACCCTTAAAATTATGGGCCAATTTATCAATTTTTACTATCATACGCATCACATCTATATCATACCATAAATAGAAAAAGATGTAAATATTTGCATTTTTAACCATTTTATGTTATTATATATGCCAATCAAGGGGAAGTTTTTGAATAAAAAGGAGTGATATTATGAAATTATATAATACTATTTTTAGTAATATAGAATATTTACCAGAACCACTTTCTAAAGAAGAAACAGATAAATTAATCGAAGAAATACAAAAAAATAACGAAAAAGCAAAAAAAATTAATAGAACATAACATTAGACTAGTAGTATCTGAAGTATTACATAAATTTAAAAATACAACATATGATAAAGATGAATTAGTATCTATTGGAATTATAGGTCTAATAAAAGCAGCATCTACTTATAATAACAAAAAGAATGCTTTATTCTCTACTTATGCAAGTAAATGTATTGATAATGAAATACTAATGCACTTAAGAAAACAAAAAACGACAGAGACTAATGTTATAATAAGTTTAGATGATGAATTTACTACTCAAGGAAATAATAATATTGATAAATGTAGATATATAGATACAATACCATCTGATGTTAATCTAGAAGAAGACTATTCCAAAAAAGAAATTATTTCCATAATTAAAGAAGCTATCCAAGAATTACCTGATAAAGAAAAAGAAGTAATTAAATTATATTTTGGCTTCTATGACAAAATGTATAATCAAGTAGAAATAGCATCTATAATAGGCTTAACTCAATCATATACTTCAAGAATAATTAGAAAAACTATGGAAATGATAAGGGTCAAACTTATTAAAAAAGATATAATTGATCATAAAGATACTACAAAAAAGAAAAAACTTTCTTAAAAAAATAACAAAAGGGGGGTACATATGAAAAGAAGAGATTTTCTTATCAACATTAACAATCTACCAGAAGTATTATCAAAAGAAGAAACAAATAAACTAATTAAAGAAATTAATAATAATAAAGAAGCTAAACAAAAACTAATAGAACATAATATTAAACTAGTAATATTTGAAGTTTTAAATAAATTTAAAGAAGTAGATGAAGATAAGGAAGAACTAGTATCTATTGGTATTATAGGATTAATTAAAGCTGTTGAAACTTTCAATAGTGAAAAAAATATATTATTCTCAACCTATGCCTCTAGATGTATAGACAATGAAATATTAATGCACATAAGAAAGCAAAAACATCTACCACAAATAGAAAGTATTGACAATGTAATATCAGTCAATAATGGTACTGATGGTGACGATACAAACAAATTACAATTAATAAACTCATTAGATAATAATAATACTTCTATTGAAGACAAACTTATGAAAGAAGTAACCTATGAAATACTTAATGAAATTATTGAAGAATTACCAGATGAAGAAAAAGTAAGAATTAAATTATACTTTGGCTTCTATGATAAAAGATATAAACAAAAAGAAATTGCTGAAATGTTTAATACAACAGAAACTTTAATATCTAGAAAGATTAAAGCTACAGTTAAAAAAATAAGAACAGAACTTATTAAAAGAGAAGTAATTAATTACAAAGATACTAATAAAAAAAGAATAAAACAAAAGAGCTACAACAAGTAGTTCTTTTTATTTCATAAGTTCTGCTATAATATCCTCCATAGTAACTATTCCCAAAAAATTATTATCTCTATCAGTTACTATCGCCATATGTGCTCTCGCAGAATGTAATAATTCTAAACAAGAAGATAAGTTAGTACTTCTACTTACTGTAATAGGCTCTTTAACATTATTAGCAATACTAAGAGTACCATTATTAAGTATTTCATCTAATAAATCAACTTCATATAGTATACCAACTACTTTGTTATCTTTAGTAATTATAGGTATACGATCGTGATTATCCTTAAATATACACTTCTTTACTTTATCTGAAGAATCAGTATCATATAAATAAGAAACCAAATCTTTATTTATCATAATATTTTGAACTTTAAGTTTTTTCAAAATAACTGCTTTCTGAATAAAGTTACTCTCTTTCTCTTCAATAATTCCTTCATCTTTTATTGTTTTAACTATCTCTACTAATTCATCTTTAGTCGCAGTTACTTTATGATTATTCTTTACTTTACTCTCAAAAATATTAATTAATTTATTAATCGGAGCAAAAACAAATATCAAATATTTCAAAACAAAACCATACTTTAAAGCAAAATCTTCAGCATATTCTCTTCCAAGTATCTTGGGAATAATCTCTGTAAATATAAGTATTATCAATGTAAGAATTAAAGTAACTAAAGCTACGCATCCATCACCATATATATTAGTAAAATAATAAACTGTAATCGAAGATATTGATACACTGGCAATACAATTAATAATAAGTATTGTAGTAAGTACTTCTGAGTATTTCTGATATAAATCATATATTACCTTTGCTCTCTTATTTTTCTTTTCCATAAGTTTCTTAATTCTAATAATATTAAGGCTTGAAAAAGAAACTTCTAATATAGAACAAAACATTAAAACAAAAAGTAAAAATAAAATAACTAAAATCATACTATCAATCCCTTTTCTTTAAAATTAAAATTCTCTTCTTTATAGATACCCATCTTATTAATCTTAAGATTATAATTTATAAATTCTATATTCATTTTAACAAAACATCCTTTGTCATAATCAAAACTATATATTTTATCTTCATAACTAATTAAAACAAAATGCTTTTTTTGTCCTTTAGAATTATTTAAAAAGAAGTTATTTATTTCCACTTTATACTGAGAACAATATTTATCAAAGATACCTCTATATATTTTAGCCATTTCTAAACTACCCATATTTCTAACTTGAAACATTCTACTAGTTAAAGATAAAACATCAAAAACAAAGCTATCACTATCATACTTAATTCTACTTAATATACTATCAAGTTTATTATTCATATAATCATCTTTAATATAACCTATCTTCTTATCAACTTCTATATTATCATTATAATTATCAAAATACTCAGTAATAAATCCTCCTTGTATATTATGCATATCTTGATATAAAGAAACAGTTATATATTCTTCATCAATATATATTTTATTTTTATAGTTATCATCATATATAACTTCACTCTTAATATTAAGTCTAGAACATAAATACATAAATATTCTACTAATAATATCTTCATTTACTCTTCTACTACATATAGAACTCCAAATATTACCTACAGAACTAATACTTCTAAAATCTAAACTATCATTCTTACTTTCAATAGTATTAATATCAATATTAAGACCCCTACCTAAAGTCACATATAAATATCTTATCTTTTCCAAATTACTCAAATTAAGTGGCATATTATCAATTATATTAGTAACTACTAATTCCCCATTCTTAAATGTATTATAATCTACAAAAACAAAACCTTCTTTATCTTTTAAGCTACTACTATAAAAAAACTTTTGTCCATTTAAAAGAAAATAATCAATTACATCGGCATTTATACTATCAATAGAAAAATTAATATACTTAGTATCATTATTTATTTTTTTAACATCTTCGATATTATTTATATTGATAATAAGTGTGCCATTCATTCTATCACCATATTAAGTATACTATACATTCAAAAAAAAAGAAAGTAAATAAACTATAAGTTTACTTAATTTTCTTTAAAAAGTTCCCGTAACATTCACAGAATCCGCACTTATTTTAGCAGAAAATGTTTTATTATCAATTGCTGTAGTAAGCTTACTTCCTTGAAGCCATATATAAATAGTAAAAGTAGTATCAGTAGTTAAAAGATTATAAGCATTAACAATCTTTATAGGAGTATCTTTAGTAGCAGTACTAAAATTTCCACTATTAGTATAAACTACACTACCATTATTTACTCCCTCTACTTCCCAAATCAATGCATCAATATTAAGTCCATCTATTGAAGTAGGAGTAATATATATATTAAATGCCCCGCTTACACTACCAGCATTAAGTTTAGCAACAGCAGTAGCAACTAATCCATCGCTTCTAGAAGCCGTAGGAAGTAAGTTACCTGTAATACTCTTCGGTGTTATTGAATAAGAAATATCTAACTTACCAGTATCTGCTCCAGCATCACCTTCATTAGTCCTAGAATACAAGAAAGCTACCGTAGCACCACAAACTAGTACTACAATAATTAATATAACAGTAATTGAAATCATTAATTTTTTCTTATCTTTCATAAAAAACCTCTCTATTTCTTAAATACTGAATTAACTTTTACCAATCCAGAAAAATTCTTATTCATAAGTGTATTTTGAGAACCACCTGAATCTTGTAACCATACTCTCAAAGTACAAGTATAATTTTTATTTATATCTAAAGTATTATTAGCAGTACTAAGTGTACCAAGTACAAGTCTATTATTTGTTAATACCTCACTAGTAAAATCTGTTCCTGTACGTATACCATTAGTCAAAACAGTATCAGTAGTACCATCATTACAAGTTAAATCATACTTAAAATCACTAACTTTAAGTTCATCTGCTATAGAGATATCAACCAAGCTAACAGTCACTGATACATTAAATCCTTGAAGAACAGACTCATCTGGATCAATTATGAACACTGACTTACTAGCATATCTATCAACATCACTAGCAGCAATAGGAACTCCTGTTTTAGTATTAATATATTCTTGTTGTGTAAATACAACAGCAACCCCACTATCAAACTCACTTGTAGTAACATCAAGTGAAGTACCATTATCTAAAGTGTAATAGGCATAAGAACCACTAATTACAAAGAAAAAAACAATAGCAGTCGTGAATGCCAAAGTATAAATTAATTTTCTAAACTCCATTATATCACCTCTACTATTATTCTATCTAATAATATAATAACATATTTTTAAATATATATCAATAAAAATTTTATCTACATTTCTAAATTAGAATAAACAGCTTGAACATCATCTAAATCATTTAAAGCATCAATAAGTGCACTAACTTTCTCATACCCTTCTTCATCCAAAGAAATATAACTATTAGGTACAAAAGTAACTTCACTTACAATAAATTTATCATAACCCTCATTAACAAGAGCATCCTTAACTTCTATAAAACTATTAGAATCTGTATATATTATATAACTATCTTCATCACTAATAAAATCTAATATATCTAAAGAAAGAACGTCTTCCATAAGTTTATCCTCATCATAAACTTTTTCTAAAACAATAACTCCTTTTCTTTCAAATAAATAACTAACAGATCCATCAGTACCTAGATTACCACCACGTTTAGTTAAAGTACTTCTAACAAACCCAGCAGTTCTATTCTTATTATCAGTAAGACAATCAATCATTATTGCAATACCATTAGGTCCATAACCCTCATATCTAACTGATTCAAAATTTTCATCACTACTTTTATTTTTAGCCTTATTAATTGCAGACTCTATATTAGCCTTAGGCATATTCTCTGCCTTAGCTTTCTCTACTACCATTCTAAGTGAAGAATTATTATCTGGATTTGGATCTCCACTTTTAGCAGCTACATAAAGTTCTTTAGCAAGTTTTTGAAATATCTTACTTCTCTCTGCATCAATAGCTCCTTTTTTTCTTTTTATAGTAGACCATTTACTATGACCTGACATACTTATCCCTCCCCATATAATTTACTTTTATATAATAAACCAAAATATCTCTATAGTCAAGTATATTAACAACATTTATCCAATATACTTAACAATTACAGGACCCAATATAATTAAAAGTATAAGAGGAATAAAGAAGAATACAGAAACAATACTAATCTTCGTAGGAACTTTAGAAATCGCTGACTTAACTTCCATCTTTCTCTTCTCTCTTAAATAATCAATCTGATTATACATAGTCTCAATAATACTACTACCATAAATATTAGCTTGTGTCAAAGCAAGAATAATATTATTAATATTATCCGAAGGTATATTCTTCTGCATATCAACTAAACTCTCAGTAAGACTTTTACCAAACTTTGTCTCTCTAAAAGCTCTCTTAAACTCCATAGAAAGTTCAGAATCAACACTATTAATAGTAACAGATATTGCTTCAGATAAATTCCTACCAGTCTGCAAAGACAAAGTAAGAACTTCAAAAAAGTATATAGCTTCTATATTAAGCTTACTAGCTCTAGCTTTAATCTTCTTATCTAAGAATATCTTTTCAAATAAATAATAATAAATAACTACTATCATAATTGAAAAGATATAACCATAAGTAAACATTACAAGTACAAGTATAAACAATAATATTGAAGTAATAAGTCTAATACTAAGAAAAGTATAAGCATCATATTTACAATTATAACCAAGTAGACTGATCTTCTTATCTATTCTTTCTACAGTCTTCTTATCATAAAAACCTCTAAATAAAGAATCATTATTTTTTTTCATAACTACACCTCAATCTTAAGTATCTTTTTAAGTAATAATATATAAATAGTAAACATCACAATAATTATTCCAATAATAATAATTCCAAGTGGTGAAGAAAATAGTGGTGTAAAATAACTCGGATTAAGTAGATATATAACCAATGTAAATACAATAGGAACAAGAAATAATACCCTAACAATAAGTTTAGGACCTGAAGAAATATTTTTTAATTCTTCATTAAGTTTCTTTCTATCAAACAATGTTCTCTCTATAGAAGAAAATACTTCTACTATATTACCACCAGTCTTATTAAGTATTGTAAGCGATGATGAAACATAACTAGCTTCCTCTAACTTAACCCTTTGTGAAAATCTTTCAAAAACCGTATCAACAGACAAACCATACTTCATATCTAAATACATCTTCTTAAACTCATCACAAATAGGTTCAGGTAATTCTTTTGAAGCAATTCTAAGAGCTTGTAATGTACTTTTACCAGACTTAAAAGCATTATTCATAATAATAATAGCTCTAAGTAATTCATTTTCAATAAGTTTAGCTTGCCTTTTATAACTAAAATATAAATAAACATCAAGTAAATAATATCCCACAAAATAATTAATAATTATTTCAAATATACTAAATCTATTATTAGTAAATACTTGAGAAAATATAGTAAATATTATAAAAACTAAAGAAATAACTATCTTATTACTAATATAATCTATAGGTAATACTTCATCACGATTTTTATATTTAATATATTTCTCATACTTTAAAGCCCTATTAGATAAATAACTACTCTTACTAATATATGGTCTCATACCCTTAATAAAAGATAAATACTTATTAATAAACCTATCAGTAAAAGAATTATTATCATCAGCATAATCTAATGAATAAAACCCTATTCTCTTAGCTTTCTTACTAGCATTACTCTTTCTCAATATTAAAACGATAAAAATAAATAATATAATTGTCAAAATATCCATAATTATCATTTCCTTTCTTTTTAACCAAATATATCTCTAATTTCCGTATATCCTTTTCTTATAATCTTATCATAAACATATGGTTTTCTCTTATATAAACCAAACTCTCCCATAACACTACCATCATCTGATACCCCTTGTTGTTTAAATGAGAAAATCTCTTTCAAAGTAACAACACCATCTTTCATACCAGTTATCTCACTAATAGAAGTAATCTTTCTCTTACCATCACTAAGTCTATCTATCTGAACAATAAGATCAATTGCATTTTCAATATAACCTCTAACAGCAGACACTGGTATTTCCATCTCATTCATAAGTATCATAGTTTCCAATCTATTTAATGCATCCACTGGATTATTAGCGTGAAGTGTTGTAAGAGAGCCTTCGTGTCCTGTATTCATAGCTTGCATCATATCAAAAGCTTCTTTACCTCTAACTTCTCCAACTATAATTCTATCAGGTCTCATACGTAAAGAGTTTCTAACTAAATCTCTAACCGTAATTTCTCCTTCACCCTCATAGTTAGTAAGTCTAGTCTCAAGTGAAATAACGTGATTCTGATGAAGTTTAAGTTCTGCGGCATCCTCAATAGTAATAATTCTCTCATCATCACCTAAAAATCCAGAAAGAACATTAAGAAGTGTAGTTTTACCAGTACCAGTACCACCAGATATAATAATGTTAAGTTTAGCTTTAACAGCAGCTTCCAAAAATCTAGCCATATTAACAGTCAAACTACCTCTTCTAAGTAAATCATCAATACTCTCAAGTTTCTTATTAAACTTTCTAATAGTAAGAACTGGTCCTTTTAAACTAAGTGGAGGAATAATCGCATTAAGTCTAGAACCATCCCTAAGTCTAGCATCAACCATCGGATTAGCAGAATCTATTGTTCTACCAAGAGGCTGTACTATTCTCTGTATAGTTCTAATAATATGTTTATCATTAATAAACGATACAGCTTCATCCTTAACTATCTTACCATCCATTTCAACATATATCTCATTAGGAGAATTAACCATTATCTCCGTAATAGCATTATCTTCAAGTAAAGGCATAATAGGACCATATCCAGTAATTTCATTTTGAATTAAATTAAACACATAATTTCTCTCTAAAGAAGTCAAATCATACCCAACTAAAGTATTATCTATCTCATTATTAATATAATCTACAAGTAATTTATCATCAGGAATATTCTCTTCAATTAAATTTTGTACTATCTTAGTTCTAAGTTCTTCAAGTAAATTTTTATCATTAAATATTTCATAATCTTTTACATCATCTTTTGAGAAAACAGTTTTTGGCTTTACCTCAAAAGCCTCAGTTAAACTTTTAGTAGCCATTACTTCTCCTCCTTAACATACTTATCATCAATTAAATCTAAAGCCAAAGTCCTCATATTATTAATATCTCTCTGATGAAAAGTATTTACTGACTTATTCAAAGTAAGAATTTCTCCTGCCATCGTATACTTATCTATATTTTTAATATAAAAATTCTTAGATATAGTATAATCAATATTAGCATTAATAATTTCCTTAATATCATATAAACTCATATAATCTTTACCAGTATCCCTAGAATTATTTAAAAGTATTAAATAATTCTTTTTATTATTATCTTTAAATATACTAATCAAGCTCTTCATATTCTTTAAATCAACTATATCATTAGTTATAATAAATAATGACATATAAGAATAATCTAATACTGTCAAATTAACTTCATCTAATGCTGTTGAAGTATCCACGAGTATAACATCATATTCTTTTTTTGCAATTTCAAATATTATAGGAATAAACTTACTTTCAATTTTCCCTGCTTCTCTAGGATCTTTAGGAGATGCTAAAACATCAATATATTTATTATAACTTGTAACATATTTTTTTAGTTCAGTAAATCTATTATTACCCATACTATCTATCATCATAAAAATATCTTTTGTATTCTTAACATTAAGTGAAACAGCAATTCCACCAGAATACAAATCCATATCTATAATAAGTACTTTCTTCTTTAACAAAGCATATATACCCGCTAAATTAAGCGTAGTAGTAGTTTTTCCTACTCCTCCTTTAACAGAAGATACACTAATTACTTTACCAGCCATAGTATCACTTAATCCTCTCTATATTTTTATTACCATCAGTAATTTTTCCTGTATATTCACTTCTAACTTCAATCAAACTAACATTAAAAGTTCCCCCTATTATACCTTTAATATCTTTATCTATCTTAATATCTATAGTATCATTTTCAACATTAACACTTATATTATCTAAATTATCAGTATTCTTCACAATTATATCTATTAAATCTTGTTCCTCTACTTTATCAATATTATCAAGTCCATAAGATACTGCCATATAATTAACATTAGAAATCTTCTCTTTCTCATAAAGTCCATTCCCAATATCATATACAAGAGTAAGCATAAGAAGCAATACTGGCATAAATATTATAAACATAACCAAACTTTGTCCTTTATTATTAAGCCTTATCATTTGGTATTTTCCTTTCCACAGTAATCTTATAAGGATCTCCTAGTACTCTATTCAAACCAGGAGTCATAATATCTACACTATCAGATATTTCTACTTCTATATAATTATTATCTTGTTTAATATTAATATCTAATTTAGGATATTCATTCTTAATAGTATCAACACTATCTCCATTTTTTACCATACCAACAATATCAACACTAATATTCTCAAGTTGACTCTTTCTACTTAAAATAAGTCCAAAATCAACAACCGAAAATAATATCAAAATAAATATAGGCAAAATAAGAACAAATTCTACCAACGCTTGACCTTTTCTATTCATAGAATTACTCATCCTCCCTATTATTAACTTAATTATACCAAATAAATAAAAAAAAGGAAAGATATTTTTACCTTTCCTAACTATTTTTTACTCTTATTAATATTTTTATTAGAAGAATTATCTTGTTTAACTTTCTTACTGTCTACTTCTTCTACATCGTCCTTCTTAAAGATAAGATATAAAAGTCCCAAAACCACTAAAACAATTAATATTATAATAACTACTTTTTCAGCAGCATTAGAAGAATCTTCTATTTCTAATGGAGCTTCTTTCTTTGCTTCCTCTTTATTTACATTAATCTTATATTCTCTAGTAGAACCATCTTCCGCAGTTACTGTAATAATTACTGTATTATCACCTGTCTTAAACTTCTCATTACCAGTTATCTCAACACGAGCACCAGCTTGTTCTGCGATAGCTTTTATATCTAAGGAATTAACATCACTTTTTACTTTAATATTATATTCTAAAGTGTCTTTATCAAAAGCAATTTCATAACCATCTATACTAAGTTCTTTTAAATAATTATTAGATGAATATTTCTTAACAATGTTATTATTACTAATGAAACTAGCTTCTGTCTTAACTTCTTCTGGTTTAGCTTCTCTTACTATATAAACAGTATATTCTTTTGTAGTTCCATCTTCACCAGTTACCGTAATAACTACAACCATCTCATCTCCGATTATTTCATACTTAGTAAGTCCTACCACTTTAGCATTAACATCAGCAAGTAATCCTGATAAAATAACACTTTCTGTATCATAAGGAACAGTCAAAGTATATGTAGTAATATCTTTATCAAATGGAATATCAAACTTTCCAACGCTAGCTTCTAATGAAGCCAAATCACTATTAGAACTTACTTTCTTAATAATAGTAATATCTTTAATTGAAGTATCAAAATCATATAAAAGATTACCTTTAGCAATACTACCAAATCCTTCTATAGTAGCTTCACCATCTTCAATAGCAGTTATTACTAAAGTAACAACAACATCACCTGAATAAAGATTATCTCCTACTCCAACAAATTTATTATTTTTATATGAAGAAGTAAATTTATCATTAATCTTTATACCATCTAATCTTAAATTATCACTAAGACTAAACATACCAGATATTCCATCAATATAGTCTTCTATATCACTACTATTAACAGTAACAGGAATCTCTACAGTATCTCCTACATACATCTTATCAATATCACTATCAATATCAATATACAAATCTGTATTATCTTCTATATCACTTTCTTCTTTTAGATTATAATTATGATTAACAATATCTTCAAAAGTAATAGTACCAAATTCTTCTTCATCATCATTATAAATTATATCCATAGAAGGCATAAGTACTCCATCTAAATAACCATCAATAGTAGGTAATATATCATCTCTATCAAATAAATTATCACCATTAGCGTCTCCTAATACAATAACTTTATAACTAGCAGTACTACCATTAACAAATTCTAGTATATCATCATTTTGAATTTCTCTATTTAATATATCTATATTAGTTAAATCTAAAGTACTACCATCTTTATCCTTAGCAGTTAAAGTAATACTTGTATTAGAAAGAGCATTAACTAAATCTCCTAAAGTAACAATATAATCAGTACCATAAAGATTTTTAGCATTAACAAATAAATAACCATCACTAAAATCTAAATTAAATATCTCACTAAGTTTGTTATCATTAGAAACATTATAATTAATAATAGTATTATAAGTATAATTATAAGTATTTATAACATTACCACTACTTACTTCTTCTACTTTAACAGTATCAGTATAAGTATATTCTCCTCCTAATGCATCCCTTAAATCTATACTTCTAACATCAAATAATTTATTTTCTAAAGCCTTTCCACTTATTTCAGAACTAGCCTCTCCATCATTTATTGTTACAACATAATTACTATCTGGAGATAACTCTCCAACATTAATTTTTAATTTTAATGCATATACATCAGTAGCCACACTATCTATATCAAAAGTAGAATTAGTATCACTACTAATAATTTCATTACTAGGATTAATTTCACCTAAAAGGCCACTTAATCCTATAACAGCATCAGTAATATCTTGACTAAAATTATTGCTATATATTACTTCTTTTCCATCATAAATGTCAACATCAATAGTATAAGTACCATTATATAATGTATTAATCAAATTATAAGGTATAGTAACACCATCATTTAATTCACTACCCATAAAACTATATTCTTTATTACCAAGACCAGCAACAGAACCATTATTATAAGTAAATATATTAGCAATATCAATCTTATACTCTTTCTCATTATCAAATTTATTATCAGTACTATCTATAGTAAGATAAAATAAACTCTTATCACTAGTACCTGCAGAAGCTAAGTTCATAATAACATCAGCATCAAATATTTCATTAGCTAATACTCTAGTAACTGTAGATAATTGAGAAAAAATCATAGCAAATAGTAAGAAAAACTTACCTATTTTCATCAATTTATTTTTCATATTCTATTTCTTCCTTTCTATATTATTTTTTCAGTATTAATTATTATATTGTTATGTAATATTATTCCCCCTTCGCAAACACCTCCATCAACAATGATATAAGACTCTCTACTCCTCTTCTATCATTTTCAAAACAATTATAGCATATAATAATCTTTTTTTCTAATATTTGACACATTTTTTACATTTTTTCGTATTTTTAGTCGAATTATTGGAAAATTATAGCAAATATTCCCAATATTAGCCATCTTTATCATTTTTTTCTTGACTAAAAATATTATTAATTATAGCGTTGCTCAAAACTACTCCCTTTTCTATACCAATCTTTTCTTTAGCTCCCGAAAAAGAACCCATATGTTTGAAGTACGGATAACTGGTGTCATAACGCAAAACTT
>ERZ1034984.1970-NODE-1970-length-17611-cov-6.022670_pt1 | contig 17611 bp, 16 predicted proteins | sample MGYA00520589_ERZ1034984 | MGnify/ENA primary metagenome ERZ1034984 (study PRJEB33766, sample SAMN09781790) | gut metagenome | biome: gut microbiome | host: Homo sapiens | place: Madagascar | study: EMG produced TPA metagenomics assembly of the PRJNA485056 data... | reverse complement strand
TCCCTCTATCCGGCGACCAACTCCTTTATTTTATTCAGTTCGAAAAGACCCGGGCTCGCACACCCGGGTCTTTTCCTGTTTTTCCGGGGATGTCGTCACTGTGCTACGTCCATCCCCGGACTACATTTATACTGCTTTCAACACTGCGTTTTATACAGCGTTTCTATTCCGTTCTCCCGGAAATCTCTCAGGAGAGCTTCTCGACACCCAATGTCACTTTCTCCCCATTGAGATTCCACTCTTTGGTAAATCCGGCAGCCGTTCCATACACAACCTCATCACAAAGCACTTCCTGCTTGATCTGCGCCTCATTGGCCCGGATCGTATTCTGTACCTTGTCATTGTCCTGCATAGACAGGCGGATGTGATCCATCACCTCAAAGCCGGCATCCTTACGCATGGTCTGTACCTTGCTGATCACCTCACGCACAAAGCCCTCTTCCAGAAGCTCCGGTGTCAGGTTGGTATCCAGAACCACAGTGATACCATGGTCTGTATCGGAGACGTATCCCTCCATCTGGGCAGCTTCGATCAGCAGATCCTCCTCGGCGAGTGCTTCCTCCTGACCATCGACTGTGATCGTCAATGTGCCCTTGCTCTTAAGCTCTGCCATCGCCTTCTGGCCATCCAGACCCGCCAGGATCTCGCGAACCACGCCCACATTCTTTCCAAAACGGCGTCCCAGCGTCTTAAGCTGTGGCTTGAAGGTATATGTGGTAAGGGCGCTGACGTCCTGTGTAAGCTCTGCTTCCTTGACATTTAACTCATCCTTGATGATATCCAGGTAGAACTGATCCAGGGAAGCCTCTGTCTTGACAAACATCTTGCCGATTGGCTGGCGGTTCTTGATATTGGCGGTGTTACGGCATGCACGTCCAATGACAACGGCATCCAGAACCACTTCCATATCCTCTTCCAGCTTCTTGTCGATCATATCCTCGCAGACCTCCGGGAAGTCGCACAGATGTACGCTCTCCTCGGCCTGTGGATCCAGGCTGCATACCAGATTGCGGTAGATCTCCTCTGTCATGAATGGGATCATTGGAGCGGCAGCCTTGGAGATTGTCACCAGAGCTGTATACAGGGTCATATACGCATTGATCTTATCCTGCTCCATGCCCTTTGCCCAGAAACGGTCACGACAGCGTCTGACGTACCAGTTACTCATCTCATCGACAAACTCCTGCAGTGCTCTTGCTGTCTCAGGGATCTTGTATGCACCCAGATTCTCGTCCACAGCCTTGACGGTACTGTTCAGACGGGACAGCAGCCACTTGTCCATAACCGGAAGTTTGTCATATTCCAGTGTATACCTGGTGGCATCGAACTCATCAATATTGGCATACAGTACGAAGAATGCGTAAGTGTTCCACAGGGTTCCCATGAACTTGCGCTGTCCTTCCTGCACGGCCTTGCCATGGAAACGGTTTGGCAGCCATGGTGCACTGTTGATGTAGAAATACCAGCGGATCGCATCGGCACCGTATGTCTCCAGAGCATCAAACGGATCCACGGCATTGCCCTTGGATTTGCTCATCTTCTGACCGTTCTCATCCTGTACATGTCCCAGGACAATGACATTCTCATATGGAGCCTTATTGAACAGAAGAGTGGACTCTGCCATCAGGGAATGGAACCAGCCACGAGTCTGGTCGACTGCCTCTGAAATGAACTGAGCCGGGAACTGCTGCTCAAAGATCTCCTTGTTCTCAAATGGATAATGGTGCTGTGCAAATGGCATTGCTCCGGAATCAAACCAGCAGTCGATAACCTCCGGCACACGCTTCATAGTCTTGCCGCAGTCCGGACAGGTAAAGGTAACCGCATCAATGTATGGACGGTGCAGTTCCACCTTGGCAGCTTCCGGATTGCCGCTTCTGTTGGCAAGTTCCTCACGGCTTCCGATACATTCCTGATGTCCGCAGCCCTCGCACTCCCAGATATTGAGCGGAGTACCCCAGTAACGGTTACGGGAGATTGCCCAGTCCTGGATGTTCTCCAGCCAGTTGCCAAATCGTCCGGATCCGATCGTATCAGGGATCCAGTTGACGGTGTTGTTGTTGCGGATCAGGTCATCCTTCACTGCGGTCTCACGGATATACCAGGACTCTCTTGCATAGTAGATCAGCGGAGTATCACATCTCCAGCAATGAGGATATTCATGTTCAAACTTCGGTGCGTCAAATAACAGTTTTCTGCCGGAAAGTTCCTTGATCACCTCCGGATCTGCGCTGACTGCTCCGCGCTCGATCTCTGCCTGGGTCGGCTTACATCTCATGCCGCCAAACGGTGTCACATCCAGCATGGTTCCGGTTTCATCAACCATCTGAACCAGTGGAAGATCGTAGTTGCGTCCGACATTGGCATCATCCTCACCAAAAGCAGGTGCGATATGAACGATACCGGTACCATCTGTCATCGTAACGTAGCTGTCGCAGGTGACATAGAATCCCTTCTTGCGCTGCTTGTCCGCCTCATCCTTTGCACAGGTGTACAGTGGCTCATATTCTTTATATTCCAGATCTTTTCCAACAAATGTCTCCAGGACCTCGAAGGAAGGTCCTTCCTCCCCCTCTTTCAGAAGCTGGTCGAGCACCTTGTGTGCCAGGGCCTCTGCCAGATAATAGGTGTAGCCGTCTACCGCCTTTACCTTCAGATAGGTATCCGCCGGGTTTACACAGAGCGCCACATTGGACGGCAGGGTCCATGGTGTGGTCGTCCACGCCAGGAAATACGCATCCTCACCGGACACTTTGAAACGTACGATCGCAGAGCGCTCCTTGACCGTCTTATAGCCCTGGGAAACCTCGGCACTGGACAGTGGAGTACCACAGCGAGGACAGTAAGGCACGATCTTGAAGCCCTTATATAACAGGCCCTTATTCCAGATCTCATGCAGTGCCCACCACTCGGACTCGATGAAATTGTCATCGTACGTGACATATGGGTTGTCCATATCCGCCCAGAATCCAACAGTACCGGAGAAGTCTTCCCACATACCCTTGTATTTCCAGACAGATTCCTTACATTTCTTGATAAACGGTTCCATACCGTACTCTTCGATCTGCTCCTTGCCATCCAGACCCAGAAGCTTCTCCACTTCCAGCTCTACCGGCAGACCGTGGGTATCCCATCCGGCCTTACGAGGTACCATATATCCCTTCATGGTCTTGTAACGAGGGATCATATCCTTAATGACACGGGTCAGCACATGGCCGATATGTGGCTTTCCGTTGGCAGTCGGAGGTCCGTCATAGAAAGTGTACACCGGACACCCTTCTCTTTTTTCCATAGATTTCTTGAAGATTTGCTGATTGCGCCAGAATTTGCCAATGTTTTTCTCACGGTCGACAAAATTCAGCTCGGTCGATACTTTTTCGTACATCGTGTTCATCCTTTCTTTTCTTTACAATTTCCTATAAAGTAAAAAAGCTCTCATCCAAAACAGGATGAGAGCCTAAACTGTCATAACCACCTCTTCGTTCTCTGTACGGGAATCTCTTCCGATACATCACCCCCATAACGGTGGGAACCGGCAAGATGTACTGGGATGTTCCTTTCCATCCGCAACTCAGGAGTGATATTCAATGATCTTCGCAAAGGCCTGCCAAACGGCCGCCTTATGTATCCGGTTTCCACTATCCCGGACTCACTGGGACGTTTCCCGATCATCTACTGTCTCCGTCAAAGTTTTTCAACTTTAATAATAATCGGTGCTCTGCCGGTTGTCAAGGGAGAATTTTCTGCACATTGCACAATGCACAGAAATTTTTATTCGTAACGCAGCGCTTCGATCGGACTGAGCCCGGCTGCCTTGTTCGCCGGATAATATCCAAAGAAAATACCGATCACCATGGAGAAGCCCACCGACAACACGATCGCCCCGACCGGCGCACTTGCGGAATATCCGAGGATCGAAGCTGCCACAGCTCCCAGGGCAAATCCGGCCACAATCCCCAGAACGCCACCGGTCAGGCACAGGATCACCGCCTCCACAATAAATTGAAGCCGGATGCTTCCATTGGTGGCTCCCAGAGCCTTTCTCGTCCCGATCTCACGGGTTCTCTCGGTGATGGACACCAGCATGATATTCATGACACCAATGCCGCCGACAAGAAGGGAGATTCCCGCAATAAATGCGATGGCCACACTGACCGTTGAGATCATATCCGTCATTGACTCCGTCATGGATTCCATGGTCGTCGCGGAGATCTCATAATTTTCATTGGACAGATAATACGGTGCAAAAAACTGTTCCACACTGTCCGCAAAATCGGACACACTGTCCACCGAAGAATCCGTGACGATCGTAAACTGCGAGTATCCCTCATCCGCATGGGTCTGATTTTTCGCGGTTGTCAGCGGAATGTACGCCTGCGTGGCCACATCCTCTTCCGATTCCTCCGAATAGGTACTGCCACTCTCGTATTCATAGACACCTGCCACATAATAGTCCGTGTAGCTGCCATCCAACTCCAGCACCAGTTTCTGGCCCAGAGCATCCTCATAATCCTCCCCGTAGAGAGTCTCCGCTGCCAGATCTGAGATCATAATTGATTTTTTCGTGCCATCCAGATCCGCCTGCCTTATCCTGCGTCCTATCCTAACGAAACTGATTCGTCTCCGGATCATAGCGGTAATCCACCGCCTCCAGCTTTCTGCAGATCTCCTGCTCATCCAGATTCTGGCTCTTGCAGAATTCGTCCAGCGAATCATAAAAATCCCTCAGCTGGGTGTTCAGAAAACTCACCAGCATCATCGGGTCATTGGGTATATTCATAGAAATTACCATCCCTTTCCGGCATGTTCACGCCATATGACACACGCCGCATTCACCTCATGTCACGCCTTTTTCCGGGCTGCCGCCTCGATCAGGCCGACAATCTTTTCGATCGAATTATTGAGCTGGCTGTGCTCCATGGCTTCCACGTAAGAAGCCCGGTTCTCATAGACCTGATTCACCATGGCCAGCAGTTTTTCGTTGGTGATATCCTCTTCCTGGATCACGGCACTGTAACCCTGCTTCTCAAAGGAGGCCGCATTCAGGATCTGGTCTCCACGGCTGGCTGCCGCAGACAACGGGATCAAAATGTTTGGTTTGCGAAGTGCAAGGATCTCGCAGATGGCATTGGCACCGGCACGGGAGATCATAATGTCGGCTGCTGCCAGAAGATCGGTCAGCTCCTTCTTGATGTACTCATACTGCACATAGCCCGCAGTTCCCTGAAGGGATGCATCGACCTTGCCCTTACCGCACAGGTGGATCACATCAAACTTCTCCAGAAGACTTGGAAGGATCGCCCTGACAGCCTCATTGACACGCACAGCTCCCAGACTTCCTCCAATGATCAGCAGAACCGGTTTGCTGCCGTCAAAGCCGCAGAATGCCAGTCCCTTTGCCTTGTCACCGTGAAACAGTTCCTGACGGATCGGCGAACCGGTCAGCACTGCCTTTTCCTTCGGCAGATGTTCCAGCGTCTCCGGGAAATTCGTACATACACGCACCGCACATGGGATGCAGATTTTATTGGCCAGGCCGGGTGTCATGTCCGACTCGTGGATCACACACGGAATCCTGCGTGTCTTTGCCGCAACCACCACCGGCACGGAGACAAATCCTCCCTTGGAAAATACCACATCCGGACGGATCTTCCCAAGCAGGCGCCTTGCCTGCCCATAGCCGTGGAGCACCTTAAACGGATCACTCAGATTCTTGACGTCAATATACCGGCGCAGTTTTCCACTGGAAATGCCGTAATATTTTACACCCATCTCAGAGATGAGCTGCTTTTCGATGCCCTCATAGGAACCGATATAATGTACCTCATATCCCCGCTTCTGTAACTCCGGAATCAATGCCATATTTGGCGTAACATGTCCGGCAGTTCCGCCGCCGGTCAATACAATTTTCTTCATGTTTTATCCAACCTCATTTCTCATATTCTTAGGATTCCACGAGCCCCGAAGGACTCATAGTATGCGCAGAACACACGCGCAGATTCAGGATGTAATAATCGAGCCGTCCGCAATGCGCGACACCCACATGGACATCCCGGATCCATGGTTTCCAAACGGTCTTGTATGAAAACCGAAACGGTCATAAAAGGATTCCCTCTGGTAGGCCGACATCAGACTGACCATCACAGTCTCTCCATCCATGACATCCTTTTTTATGTACTCCAGCAGACGGTCGATCAATGTCGTTCCGATGTGATATCCCTGGTACTCCGGCAGCACGATCACATCCGTGATGAAATATGTATATCCGCCATCGCTGACGATCCGTGCCATCCCCACCGGCTTTTTCCCATCATACGCCACCTGCGTATAGAATGAATTTGACAATGCCTTGGCTGCACGGTTCTCCTTGACCGTGATCCAATGGACTGCCTTACGCAGTTCGTTGTAGGATTCCACATCAATCTGACTGGCATAGGTAATCTCTTTATCGTGCATTCTGCTGCTCCTTTTCTATTTCTTCTTATAGTGTATCATATTTTGCTTTCTGTGTGCATAGATATTCAGAGAAGGACAACATCCAGATTCAGAAAGGAAGGATCACTATGGAATTAATTACGGACACCTTACAGTTCAATCAGGTCCTCGGGCACGCCTCTGTACAGACCAGCCTGCAGGAAGACCAGAATGTTCCTGACTCTATGCCGGACATCGACAAGATCATCAGGCGCCAGGGCCTCATACATATAGACAGCGTACAGGCCGCCACCGACAAGGCCGTTATCAACGGAAAACTTTGCTATCTGATTCTCTACAGCAGCAGGGAGGATATGCGTCCCATGTTCAAACTGGAAGGAGAACTCCGTTTTCAGGAGACAATTCCTATGAAGGGACTCTCCCCTTCCGATCAGGTTCGTTGTTTTCCGGAACTCGAGGATTTTCAGGTGGTAGTGTTAAACTCCAGAAAGATCCAGTTCCAGGGGATCCTCTTCTGGGAATGTGTCTCCAAAGACAACCAGTCCTGTCCGGCCGGCACAGAGATCGCCAATTCAGACACTCCGGTCTGGCAGCAGACCCAGACCGTGGATTATATGTATGCCAAGCGGAGCGGCCAGCAGGTACATCATATCCGGGACGAGATCACCATTCCAAGATCCAAGTCTGCCGTGGATCAACTTCTGTATTATTGTCTGACCCCACAAAATCTGCAGACCAGACTGATGGACGATGAGATCAGACTCACCGGTGATCTGCATGTCTTAGTGCTCTATGTACCGATGGATCAGGAAGACGGACTGGAATCCATGGAAACCATCCTCGCCATCGATGATGCCATCCCGTGTCCCGGCTGCAGTGAGGAACTGATTCCCGATATCTCCTTTAGCATGGATTCCCAGCTTGTGGAAGTGCGTCCGGATGAACATCAGGAAAACCGCATGCTGACCGTGGATTTCGGACTAAATCTGTGCTATGAACTCTACGAGGAAAAACAGACCCGGATCCTTTCGGATGCCTACTCTACCAGCTGCCAGCTAAACCTTACCACCAAAGATCTGCACTGCCAGAAACTTCTGGGAAGAAATCAGGGAACCTTACGACTTACCGGCCAGATTCCTGTACTGCAGGATGAATATCCGGTATTGCAGATCTGTACGGCATCCGGCCAGGTACAGATCGACACCCGTGAGATCACAGACCGCGGTATCGCGCTGGGCGGAGTGGTCACCCTGGAAATCCTGTATATGACCGACAATGAGCACACCGCCCTGGCGCAGGCGTCCGGCATGATCCCGTTTGACTATGTGCTGGAGCTGCGCGATCTCACTGTCAGTGACCACTACCAGCTCCAGGCCCGTATCGATCAGATCAATGTCCTGCTCTCCAGCCGTTCGGAAATGGAAGCCAAGGTAAATGTCAGCTTTTCGGTACTTGCCAGCCGTCCACTGGAAATCTGCTGTGTCACAGACCTGGATACAGCACCTCTGGATATCCATGAACTGGAATCCCTGCCCGGCATCGAAGGAATCGTTCTTTCTTCGGACTGTTCCCTGTGGGATCTCGCCAAGAAATATTACACGACGCCGGAAGCGATCCAGAAACTCAACGGACTGGAATCCCAGGATGTCAAGGCGGGCACCCGTCTTCTGCTCGTCAAACAATTCTCGCTGGGAAGCTGATGAACTTCCGATCCATGCAAACAGCCCGGAGGTTTGGAACACTCCAAACCTGCCGGGCTGTATATATGCCTTTTTAATCCGGTAGACCCAAAAGGTCTGCCGGAAAATATTCTGTGTATGCTCTGTAAATTACTCGATTACCTTGATCCATCCTTCCGGTGCCTCGATACGGCCCATCTGAATGCCTGTCAGTGTCTCATACAGTTTCTGGGTAACCGGTCCCATCTTCTCCATACCACTTGGAAGACAGATCTCCTTGCCATGATCTACGATCTTGCCAACCGGAGAAATAACGGCTGCAGTACCGCAAAGACCACACTCTGCAAAATCCTTTACCTCATCGAAGTATACTTCTCTCTCCTCAACCTCAAGTCCCAGATAATCTCTGGCAACCTGAACCAGGGAACGACGTGTGATAGATGGAAGAATACTGTTGGACTTTGGTGTAACTACCTTGCCGTCCTTGGTTACAAACAGGAAGTTTGCACCACCTGTCTCCTCTACCTTGGTACGGGTAGCTGCATCCAGGTACATGTTCTCATCAAACCCTTTCTCATGGGCATCTACGATCGCATATAAACTCATCGCATAGTTCAGACCAGCCTTGATATGGCCCGTACCATGAGGTGCTGCACGGTCATAATCACACACACGGATCGTAATCGGCTTTGCACCGCCCTTGAAGTAAGGGCCAACCGGAGTACAGAAGATACGGAACTGATACTCCTCAGCCGGCTTTACACCGATAACTGCGTTGCTTCCGAACATATATGGACGAATATATAAAGTTGCTCCGGAACCATATGGCGGAACATAATCTATGTTTGCCTTAACTGTATTTACGACAGCCTCCACAAACTTATCCTCCGGGAAAACCGGCATCTTCAGTCTTTCTGCAGACTGTGCCAGACGAGCTGCATTCAGATCAGGGCGGAAGCAGACCACATGTCCATCCTCTGTCGTATATGCCTTCAGACCCTCAAATACGGTCTGTGCATACTGAAGAACACAGGCACACTCACTGATCGTCACAGTGCTGTCACTGACCAGCGCTCCCTCGTCCCATGCACCATTCTTAAAGTTGGATACGAATCGTTTGTCTGTCTCAATGTAGCCAAATCCAATGCTACTCCAATCGATGTCTTTTTTTGCCATGTTATTACTTCCTTTCATCTCTTCCGCTCGGGAATTATTTTGAGATCTTTTGTCTGCTAACGTTCATTGTAATACTTGCTTTTTCCGGTGTCAAGAATCGGTCTCATCTTCAATCTGACGGATGCGGTTGATATGTCTTTCTTCTCCGGAAAACGGAGTGTTCAAAAACGTATCCACGATCTTGATGGCCAGCCCCGGTCCGATCACCCTGGCTCCCATTGCCAGAATATTGGCGTCATTGTGAAGGCGGGTTGCCTCTGCGCTGAACACGTCATGACAGAGCGCAGCGCGGATCCCCCTGACTTTGTTGGCAGCGATCGAGATCCCGATACCGGTCCCGCAGATCAGGATGCCCTGCTCGCAAGTTCCCTCTGCCACGGCATGTGCCACCTTCTTGGCATACACAGGATAATCACAGGATGACTCATCAAAACAGCCATAGTCCTGATACTCAATCCCCTGCTGCTTCAGGTATCCGATAATCTCCTGTTTTAAGCCATATCCACCATGGTCACAACCCAATGCTATCATGTGTCTTCCTCCATTTTTTCCATCTCCTGCACAATGGCAAGTGCCTCTTCCACCTCTGCCTCTTTTGCAGCCTTGTTGTCGTCACTCAGTTTGGCGATCATCTGCTCGATCCTGCGGCACAGGATATCAAACAGTTGATCATACTGTTCCTCGTCTCCCCCATACGGATCCGGAACATCGGTATCTTCTCCCACATATTCTCCCAGCGTATAGACATGTGCATCCGGATAATCATCCAGCATCTGCACCTTCTCTCCAAAGGTCATGGTGAGCACCAGCGTAGATGGTGTCACATCCGACTTTTTCAATGCGCGTGAGGTCCTGTGTTTGCTCAGACTCAGATGATGCTGGATCAAAAGCTGATCCACCTTCGGGCTGATCGGCTCCTCAAACAGAACCACAAGTCCCCTTGACCGGCTGACAGGCATCTCCTGTGCCGCTTTCGCACGGTAAATGGCTTCTGCCATCGGACTCACACAGGTATTGCTCTTACACAGAAAAATCACCTGATCATATACTACCAATACATATCACCCCTTCCTAAACCTGAATCAGATGGTACCCTGCCGCCTTGATCATACGATTCATGATCGCTGTCCCCAGCGCATCGTCCTGAAAACTCTCGGCAAAGATAAACTCCGCCCCCAGATGGTCCATCTCTCTGAGTATATCATATAATCCGGCTGCGATCGAACCCTTCACCTGACGGGATCCGGCGCATCGCACCAGCTCGCACTGATACAGACCTGCTGTCTCACTGGTGGCGATCACTGCCACCTTGCAGCCCAGCGCCTTTTTCTCGCGCACCAGATCATTGATCGTGTCTACCACCTTCTCCTGTGGTCCCTCGACAATCGTCATCTGTCCCTTCGGCGCATAATGGCGGTATTTCATGCCCGGTGCCTTCGCAACACGGTTGCCTGTGCGTGTCCGGTTCTCAATCGCAGGGTCTACTTCTACTGTTCCCACTGCCTCCTCCAGCATCTCCCGGGTAATATAACCCGGCCGCAGGATCATCGGCGGTTCCACCGTCATATCTACGATCGTCGACTCCAGCCCGATACTGGTATCTTTGAGGCTGTCCCCGTCAATGATCATATCTATCCGTCCATCCAGATCTTCCGCCACATGGGATGCTCTGGTCGGACTCGGACGTCCGGATGCATTGGCACTTGGCGCGGCCACATACACACCTGACTGTCGGATCAGCTCCTGTGCAATCGGATGGGACGGCATACGCACTGCCACCGTCTCCAAACCTCCCGTCGTCTCAAGCGGCACCTCGGGCTGCTTGTCAAAGATCAGTGTCATCGGCCCCGGCCAGAATGTACGTGCCAGAGTCATCGCCTTTTCACTGATATGTGAAGCCACCCGCGGCAGGCTCTCCATATCCGCAATATGTACGATCAGCGGGTTGTCGGACGGTCTCCCCTTGGCTCCGTATATTTTTCTGGAGGAGTCCGGGTTCAGCGCATCCCCTCCCAGACCATATACAGTCTCCGTAGGAAATGCCACCAGCCCTCCTTGTTGTAAGATCTCACAGGCTTCCTGCATCTGCGGACTCCGCAGATCTTCCATAGTCATAGTAACGTGTTTTGTATTCATGTCTGTCCTTCTTCCAGATCTTCTTCTCCCAGATATTGCAACACTGCCATCGCCACAGCCCAGGCAACCCTCCTCTGATAGACCGGCTGTGCCAGTCTGGAGGCCTCCTCGGCCTGCGACAAAAATCCGCACTCCGCAATAACGGTGGGAGTCTTTGTATGTGTCAATATATAATACGATGGATTGGCCTTGGCCTGCCGGAGATTCTCCGGATCCAGATGCTGTCTGAGCTGTATCTGCATCTGTTCCGCCAGTTTCCTTCCCTGCTCCGAACCCTGTGCATAAAACACCTGTGCACCATGCACCTGCTGGCTCGGATAACTGTTCTGGTGAATGCTCACCGCGACATCCGCCCGGCTTTCATCAATAATCCGGCATCTCTCACGCAGTTCGGATGTTTTGTTTTGTTCCATCCCCTCCGTAAAAGGAGCCGTGTCATCTTTTCTCGTCATGATCACCTGACAGTCATTCTGCCGGAGAATCCCTGCGAGAATCAGAGAGATCTGCAGGTTGATATCCTTTTCCTCGATATCCCCCACTCCCAGTTTTCCGCAGTCATATCCCCCATGTCCGGGATCGATCACCACGGTATACCGGGCGGTCGTCTTCTTTGCCTGGCTGAATTTCTCCCGGCATCCGGTCTGGACCAGTCCCAGCAGGATCACCGGAACCATCGTCACGGCCAGAGCGAACAGCCCTTTCCATAATCTGCGGTACAGCCATCGACTTGTCTTCATATTGCATCACCTTTCGGGTATCAATATAGTATATGATAGCCTGCGCGCAGATAGTATGCTGTCAGTTATATTTGATGATCGTATCCCAGATGGCAGAATCTTCCAGCCCCAGTTTCCAGAATGCAAGACCTGCCACATCCTTGCCTGTCGCATATCGGATCTTCTCCGTCAGGGATTTATCATTCTCCAGCCACATCTTGTAGGTGGCTGATCCGGATTTGAATTCTCCGTAATTCATGCCGGTCAGATCGTCCCAACTTACCCTGGCCCCCTCTTCGGTCAGAATACTCTTGGCGCGGTTCATACCGTAGGCCTCAGAAGAGACCTTGATCTCCCCGGATTTATTCTTCGTCTCCTTCCAGAGACGGCTGTAAAATGGCAGACCTACGATGAGTTGTCCGGCAGGGACCCCCTGTGCGATCGTATTGTCCACACCATCCTGTACATAGGTCAGTGAGGAAACCGGTCCGGCAGTCTCTGATCCGGCAAAATACTCATCATATGCCATCACGATCACATAATCTGCCACCTTGGCCTGTTCTTCACGGTCATAGTAATTGTTATAACTTGCCGGCGGATAATTGTCGACCGCCAGGACAATGCCGTTGTTGCGGCACATGATTCCCAGTTCGCGGATAAACTGTACAAAATCCTTTCCGCCCTCTGATTTTACATACTCAAAGTCAATGTTGATACCATCCAGTTCATAGCGGATCGCCTCTGCCACCAGATTCTTGGCCAGCTTACGCCGGGATGATGTTCTGGAAAGCACAACCGCAATCTTGCTGTCTGAGCCGAAATCATCACACAGTCCCCAGACCTGTACTCCCAGGCCGTGAGCACGTTCCACATAGCTGTCGCTGGCAAGGGATGTGATCTCCCCTTTGTTCTTGGAGACACGGAACCATGTCGGCACCACGACATTGACTCCCTTGGTCGCATTCAGCAGATTCAACAATCCCTCATTCGCATAGGAAGATGTCACCTGATGCCATACCAGATTGATCTTTTTATCGCTGGTAATGTGAGTATAGGTCTCCTCCCGGAACTCGGTGGTCTGTGCTTCCCGGAATCTGCTTCCGATCTTCTCGCGATCAATGTATCCCACAATGCCTGACTCGGTCATCACCTTATCAAACGGCTTCTCTCCTTTGCCCTTTTCAAGGAAGCGAAGTTTGTCACTCTTCTTGACCTTTGCCAGGATCGGATGTTTGATGCCTGCACCGTTTCTGATCTCCGTGTCTTTGGCTGCCTTGACATAGTCCTCGTCTTCGCCGAAACGATATGTGATCACCGCACGATCCGGTTTCTCATACACCTTGTAATCCAATGCCGTATACTGTGCGACATAATCCAGCGCAAGATATGGAGTCACATCCTTCATCGTCAGCGCCACATAATCCAACGTACCCTTGCTGTTATTTTCCTTATACTCCAGGCTGTCCGGCTCCAGTGTATACACAGACTTTGATGTCGTATACAGCATCATATTCTCATAGGAATCCCAGTAAAAACGCTTGTTCAGATAGGTATTCACCGTATCGGCATCCACATACACATGGCCGTCCTGATACAATCCCTTCTGCTCACAGATGGTGTCTCCCATCACAAGGGTGATCTCCCCTTTTTCGTTGCCAAAGTAGGCATCCAGATCCGCCATGCGTGATGTCGGTTTATATTTTTTCACCCAGATTGCTGCGAATATGGCCCCCAGGACCACGATCACGGCAATCACCGGGATGAGTATCTTCGTCTTCTTCATAGGTATCCCTCACTTGTCGATTTATAGAAATGTGTATCTTCCAAAATATGTTATACACAGTCAGTATACCACTACATATATATTCATGCAAACAAACTGCAGATCCGGGAAACATCGTCTGTACCGGGCAGGAACAGACGGTTCCCCGTCCTCCAGTTTTCGATTGATCAGAATGACTGGCTTCCACCGATTGAGGTAAATGCTCCAATGCCACTCTCTTTGAAAAAAACGGTCAGCCCCGATTCGCCGGTAGAATTTAGAATACATGGATCCAGTAGGTACTGTGATATACGTTTATTATCCATTCCTGAGATTTAACCATAGCGCCGGTCCGTGGCGACGGCTGACGAAACACTCCCATCCTCCTTTCCTTGATCTGGCCCGTCTGCTATGCCTCTATTATAGATGCCGTACATTTACTCTGGCAAGCCCCAAATTCACGCATTGCCGTAGAAAAACCTCCTCCATTTTTGTCAGTTATTCCGAATTTTTTCTCGTTTTCTCACATTTTCCTCACAATTCGTCATTCTATCGTCATTCTGTCATATTTTGCCTTGCCAATTTCACAGAATTTGGGGTAAAATATCAGAAGTAACAGTCGCATTTTTGCGATAGAACGAAACCCGGACGGACAGGAGGTGTGGCTATGCGAATTGAAAAGATAAATGACCGTCAGATCCGTTGTACCCTGAACCAGAAAGATCTGACCAGCCGCGATCTGAAACTCAGCGAGCTGGCCTATGGTTCTGACAAAGCCAAATCCCTGTTCCGGGATATGCTGGAGCAGGCTTCTTATGAGTTTGGATTTCTCCCGCAGACGGATGTCCCTCTCATGGTGGAGGCCATCCCGGTCAACACAGACACTCTGATCCTTCTGATCACGCTGATGGATGATCCTGAGGAACTGGATGCCAGATTTTCCCAGTTTTCCCCTCAGGAAGATACTCTCACAGCGGATCCTGCATATCCGTTCGGAGAGATTGAGGAGATCTCTGCCGGACATGGACAGGCAGAAACGCCGTCCGATCCCAACCACAGACAGGCCGCTTCCGAACAGACAGATCCTGCGGCGAACCGTGACATGTTCAGTGTCTTTTCCTTCCATCACATGGAAGAGCTCACAGACCTGGCTGCCACCCTGGCGACCGTCTATCACGGTCAGAATACACTCTACAAGGATTCCCGCAAGGGACTGTATTATCTGGTGGCACATAAGACCGGACACACGCCGGAGGAGTTTGCACGCGTATGCAACCGCATCTGCGAATACGGCACACTGGTGCGCAACACCTATGCCAGCGCATCTTACTATACCGAACATTTTGAACCTCTGATCGACGGCAATGCGATCCAGGTTCTGTCATCCCTGTAAATAAAAAAGAGGTACATCATCCACTCAGACGATGTACCTCTTTTTTATGAATTATTTCTTTGCGAGATAGTCATTGACTGCTACCATCAGCTCATCAGCATTCATGCCGTGAACCATCGCTGCCTCTTCCAGCGTCTCCCCCTGAGATGCAGGACAGCCGATGCAGTGCATTCCGGAAGCCATCAGGATTGGTCCAATGCCCGGATCGATCTGCAGCATATCTGCAATGACCATGTCTTTTGTCACTCTTGCGTCCATATGATCCTCCCTTCATAAAATTCACAACAAAAGGGCTACCAGCCATATTGTACAGCAGCCCTCCCGTTGATCTGTTTGTTTTGTCTGTTTGATGGGATTACTCCTCGCTGATAGCTCCAGATGGACAAACACCAGCACAAGCACCACAGCTGATGCAGGAATCTGCATCAATCTCATAATGCTCAGCACCCTCTGCAATCGCTCCAACAGGACATCCGCCAGCGCAAGCACCACAGCTTACACATGTATCATCAATTACGTATGCCATTAGTATAGCCCTCCTTTTCTTATTTATACCCACATTTTATACTAATTTTGTGTCATTGACAAGGTTATTGTCGAAGGATTCCTCTCAGTTTATAGAATTATCACAATTGACGGTCCCATGCCTTCATGATAAGGTTACGGTATCAATCACGCAACGGAGGCAATGACATTGAACTATCGTCTGATCTTACAATATGACGGCACACGCTACAGCGGCTGGCAGAAACAGGGCAACACATCCAACACCATCCAGGAGCGCCTGGAGGCCCTGGCGCAGGAGCTGACCCACGTTCCTACGGACGTCAACGGCTCCGGGCGCACCGACGCCGGAGTCCACGCTCTGGGACAGGTGGCCAATTTCCGCGGGGAAGTGCTGCACCGCGATGGCACACCTTATTCCATGGAGGAGATCCGGGATCATTTCAATGCGCATCTGCCTCTGGATATCCGCGTACTGCGTGTGGAACCGGCTGCGCCCCGCTTCCACGCCCGGTTAAATGCCACCTCCAAACACTACCGCTATGTGGCAGATCTGGGCGAAGTACCCGATGTCTTCCGCAGACGCTATGCCGCAAGACCCGAATCCGGCACCTATGACCTGCAGGCGATGAGACAGGCGGCGGATTCACTTCTCGGAACCCATGACTTCCGTAGTTTTTGTGACAATAAACACATGAAAAAATCCACCGTGCGTACGATCCATGACATACAGGTCCACAGAGACGGCCAGTTTCTGATCCTGGATTTCTATGGTGACGGATTCCTCTATCACATGGTCCGCATCCTGACCGGCACATTGCTGCAAGTGGGGCTCGGCCGCAGACAGCCAAAAGAAATGGCCTCCATCCTGGAGGCCAGATCCCGCGCCGCAGCCGGTTTCACCGCTCCCGCCTGCGGACTGTTTCTTGTAGAAGTCCGTTACTGATTGTTCTGTTTCTGATGTTTCGCGCGTTTCTTCTCCTCGCGCAGATCCGCCAGTCTCTTTTGCAGAAGTTTTGTCTCCTCCGTCAGATTGGACAGGCTGGATCCCGGATTGTGCAGCAGAAGCTGGCGTCCCTCTCTGGCAGCCTGCCGGCGCAGGGCTTCCATTTTCTCCTCATAACTCTGCTGCAGCTTCTCAACGCGCTCCTCAATTTCCTTGCCGAAACCGCCCTTGCGCTGTACGATCCCCTGCGCCAGTCCTTCTTTGCGCTGTGCAAATTCCTGGGCGAGATTCTCTTTGCGCCGGCTCAGATCAGCCGCGACAAAATCCCGTATATTTTCGGCGTGCTGACGGCGGTATTCCATATATTCGTTCCAGCTCATGCCGGCTTCCTCGATCCGTTCTTTCATGCGCTCGCGCATCTGCTCCATCTGGACAATGACCTTTCGCAGATCCAGCGCACGACGCAGGGCATTCGTAAAGTCGTAGACCATGCCCACCGTGATGACAAATGTGAAGATGCTCAGGAATTCGGTGTTCCATCTTCCGATGAATTTCTGCACCGGCGGATGCACCAGATACACCATGATCAGCCCCAGAAATCCCCAGGCAACGGAGGATACCAGACAGATATGTCCCTGAAACTGGATCTTTCGGTAACTGTAATCCCAATATCTCACCTTGAACAGTTTCAGCATCACGACACCGGTCACGTATTCCAGGATCGTTGCAGAAACCATGGCCGCAAAATACACGGCCACCGGAACCTGTTGAAACGGCAGCGTGGTGAGCAGTATGATCACCGCGCCGCTGCCGTACAGAGGGAGCCACGGCCCCTTCATAAATCCACGGTTGATGTATTTGTGG